>Ga0163144_10000144_pt1 | contig 161502 bp, 133 predicted proteins | sample OliLak19BULKMAT1_FD_123175 | JGI IMG/M metagenome (GOLD analysis project Ga0163144, IMG submission 123175) | Freshwater microbial mat bacterial communities from Lake Vanda, McMurdo Dry Valleys, Antarctica - Oligotrophic Lake LV.19.BULKMAT1 | ecosystem: Environmental > Aquatic > Freshwater >...
GCGCCACCAGTCCCTTGGTGAGCACCTTCCGCCGCCGGCTGGCGATGTCCATGGCCACCAGGTCGAAGTCCTCGGGCTCGAGATTTCGGCGGGAACGGTAGAGCAGGGTCTTCCCGTCGGGGAGGACCTCCGGCCAGGCATGGCCGATCTCTCCGCTGGCGCTGTCATACGTCACAAACGGCTCGGGCTCCCCGCCGTCGGCGCGGATCCGCGCCAGCCCCAGCTGCGTGTCGAAGTAGATCCACCCGTCGGCACTCCAGGCGGCGCCACCGCCGGCCCCGGCGCCGGGCTGCGTCAGGGTCACCGCCGGCCCGCCACCTACCGGAATGACCTTGAGGTCGAAGACGAGACCGATGGAGAAGCCGATGCGGCTCCCGTCAGGAGAAAAGAACGGGTTGAGCGCGCCAGCGGTGCCGGCCAGGGGCGTGGCGTCCAGCCGGTCCCGCTCGCGGAGCCAGAGCTGGCCGCCGCCGTCTCCGGGGCCGAGATAGACCATCCGCGCTCCGTCCGGCGAGATGGCCAGGTTGACGCCCAGGACGCTCTGCTGCATGGACTGGTTGGGCGGGATCCCCATGCTGTAGCGACGGATCGGGCGCGGCGGCTCGGGCCGCAGCCAGCCCCAGGCCGCCAGCACGGTGGCCAGCACAACAGCACCGCCCAGCGCGGCCGCGATTCTTGGTGAGACCCTGGCCGCTTTCACCTTCCCTGCCGTCCGAACCGTCCGCGTCGGTCCCTGGCCCATGAGGGCCGCGGAAAACTCCGCCGCGCTGGCAAACCGGTCCGCCGGCAGCTTTTCGAGTGCGGTGAGCACTGCCGCCTCTACCTCCGGCGGCACCGTGTGGCGCTGGGCGGTGATGTTTCGCGGCTGTTCCGTCACCACCCGGGCGACGATCGCCTGTGCCGTGGCGCCGGTGAACGGCGGCTCGCCGGTGAGCATCTCGTACAGCACGCAGCCCAGGGCGTAGACGTCGGAGCGGGCGTTGATCTCCCGCTCGCCCATGGCCTGCTCGGGGCTCATGTAGTGCGGCGTGCCCAGGCTCATGCCGGTCTCGGTCATCCGGGAGCCGCCGTCGCTCCGGCTCACCGCCAGGGCAATGCCGAAGTCCGCCACCAGCGCGTGACCACCGTGGAGCAGGATGTTCTCGGGCTTGATGTCGCGATGAATGACCCCGTGGCCGTGGGCGTAGTGCAGCGCATCGGCCACCTCCTTGGCGATGCGGACGGCCTCATCCACCGGGAGCTGGTGCTCGCGCGCCAGCCGGTCGCGGAGGCTCTCTCCCTCCACGTACGGCATCACGTAGAACACCGTCCCCGCCGCTTCGCCGGAGTCGAACAGCGAGAGGATGTGAGGGTGCTGCAGGTTGGCGGTGGTCTTGATCTCGGCCAGGAACCGCTCGGCGCCGATCACGGCGGCCAATTCCGGGCGCAGGACCTTCACCGCTACCCGTCGGTCGTGGCGGAGGTCCTGGGCCAGGTAGACGGTGGCCATGCCGCCCTGGCCGAGCTCGCTTTCGAGCCGGTAGCGGTCGGCCAGGGATTCGGTCAGGCGTGACGGCGGGGTTTGCATGGCTGGCAAGATGCAGCCCGCGCGGTACGGGCGGTAGGGGCGACTCGGCGCTTGGGCGCTTCGTGGCTGAGGGTGCGTCCCCGGCCGCCACTGGCCCCCGCATGGGGCGCCTCCGCACCCGGGCGCTTGTGCGCCTCGAGGCTGCGGGCTGGCAGACAAGTCAAGCGCCCCCCTGCGAATCGCGCTGGCCAGAGGACTGGGTGCGAGCTGCGCCGACCAAGGCGATCTCGAAGAAGGGGCGGCCGGTCAAGAAGGCAGCGGCGAAGCCGGTGAAGAAAGCAGCGCCGAAGCCGGTGAAAAAGCGACGCTGAGCCGGGGATGAATTTGGACTAGGATAGGAAACCACTGGGGCGGCTGGAGTCGAACCAGCAACCTCCCGGTAACAGCCTACCCGAAGGGGTCGGCGGATCCGCGAAGAAATCGGTAAGCCATTGATGGCTCTAGCAGTCTGCCGAGGCTGGCCATCGGGCATATCGGACCAAATCGGGGTCAAGGAACACACCAACGGACACACCAAGGCCGAATCCATCCAACCAATGCGAAAGGTCGGACCGGAGAATCCAAGACTGTCCTTGGACGGGTGGCGAGCCGCTGGTCGGGATAGCCGGCTCGCGGTAGTATCGAACCCGAGGGCCGTCCGCCGTGGACGCCTGCCTCTTCAGCAGGGCCTGGCACCATCCACGCCGCGCGCGCATCGGGCTCACAGTCACGGACACCTGGTCGGGGCCGTTGCCGACAAAGTGTTTGAGTCCCTGGTGCCCGCAGCGTTCCTCGCCCGTATGAAGTACGTGTAGGTCGTGCCGAGCGTGACGTTTGACCCCGTGTTCAGGAACGTTAGCGTGCTGGCAGGGACGCCTGGCGAATACAGACTCCCGTTCCGGTACACGTCGTAGGTCGTCACCCCGCTGGAAGGCGTCCAGGTCAACGTGATCTGCGGACTGCTGCCGCTACAACTGGCCGCTGCGCTCACCAGCGTGAAGGCGCCGGGCAGCGTGCCGCCGCAGTTGCTCGGTGCTGTCGCCGACAGCGTGTTTGAGTCCCTGGTGCCCGCAGCGTTCCTCGCCCGTATGAAGTACGTGTAGGTCGTGCCGAGCGTGACGTTCGATCCCGTGTTCAGGAACGTCAGCGTGCTGGCAGGGACACCTGGCGAATACAGACTCCCGTTCCGGTACACGTCGTAGGTCGTCACCCCGGTGGACGCCGTCCAGGTCAACCTGATCTGCGGGCTGCTTCCGCTACAACTGGGCGTTGCGCTCACCAGTGGGAAGGCGCCGGGCAGCGTACCGGGGCAGATCAGTGCTGTCGCCTGCAGCGAGTTCGAGTCCGTGGTGCCGTTCGCGTTGCGCGCCCGTATGAAGTATGTGTAGGTCGTGCCTGGCGTGACGTTCGATCCCGTGTTCAGGAACGTCAGCGTACCGGCAGGGACGCCTGGCGAATACAGACTCCCGTTCCGATACACGTCGTAGGTCGTCACCCCGCTGGAGGCCGTCCAGGTCAACGTGATGTGCGGATGGCTGCCGCTGCAACTGGCCGTTGCGCTCACCAGTGGGAAGATACCCGGCCCCGTGCCGCCGCCGACCACCGTGATTGCCAGCGTCTTCGAGGCGGTCTGCAGCGGATTGCTGGCGTCGCTGACCGTGACCGTGAAGGTGTAGGTACCGGCGGTCGTCGGCGCGCCGAAGATGGACCCCACCGAGGTATTGATCGCCAAGCCCGGCGGCAGGCCACTGGACACCGACCAGGTGTACGGGGTCTGGCCGCCCGTCGCCGCCAGCCCCTGCCCGTACCCCGTCCCGACGGTGGCCGAGGGCAGCGAGGTCGTAGTGACCGCGAGCGTCGCGGGGGTAGCGGAGGTGACGGTAAGAGTCACGCTGATAGTTTGCGGCGAGTTGGTGACCCCACTAGCACTCGACGGGATCGCGACGTTCGCGTTGTATGTTCCAGTGGTGAGTGCTCCGATCGTTGCCGTAAGCGTAAGCGTGGCTGGAGCTGTCGATGCATCCAAGGACGCTGACAGCCAGCCGCCTGGCTGCCCGCTTTGATAGCTCACACTTGTCGTGAGACCTGAAAGCGTTCCCGTCCCGCTGTTCGTGATGGTGATGCTTTGTGCGCCGGGATCGGCCCCGCCTACCGTCGCTGAGAATGAAGCGGATGAGGAGGAGAGAGTGATCGTTGGAGATTGTGGACCACCGCCGGCAAGCGTCCTGATATCGGTGAATATCCGCTGGTAGAGAGGATCGGTCACAACGCCAGCCAAGTTGTCGCCCTGATAAAGCTCAAAGTGGTCGTATGGGAGAGGTGTGTAGGCCTTGCCGCGAGAAATGAAGGCGGGCGATGCCGAGTATATCGGAACCACGCCGTCCCCTGGGAAGGCAGATAGAGCGGCAAACCACCTGAGTCCCTCATCAATGCCGGAACTCAGGCCTGTAATGTCACCGGAGGAAGCAAAGATTGGTACCTCTTCGTCCAGCCTTGCCTGTAATCCCTCAATTAGATCAAGGAAGCCTGGAGTTTCGTCAAGGCCAGGAATTGGAAACCGGTTTAGGAAATCTGCTAGCGGAGCACCAAGGTGCGGTGTACCGAGAGTAATGATGCCACGGAGTTTGCCTTTGGTCGCGGGATCTGCTTCAAGTTGCTGAGCTGCTTCTCTTGCGACCAGCCCTCCCATGCTATGACCAACAATGATCAAGCCGGATAGCCCATCGGTTGAGAGCAACTGTGCCAACTCCTGCGCCAGCTCACTCCCTGACTTGCTGATCCGATGGAAGGAGGGGTAGGTAAAGGCCCACAGGGGGTGTACATCCTTGAACTGAGAGCGCAAGGCAAAGACGAGATTGCCAAAGTATTGCTCACCTGACTGAGCTATTTCGGCGAAGTGTGGACAGTCGCCGAGATCGCGGTTCCAGCCGTGCACGAGGACGATACCGATGTCACCCGGAGCAGGCGCTTTGGAGACCGGATCGAGTCCCATGGGTGGAACGCCCATCCAGGTCGACACCGGGTACTGGAGCTGGGTGCAACTGGTCGCCAAGGGTGAAATCCATTGCGGCAGGATCACCATGGGCGTAGTTCCGGCCGTGGACCCGGGGATGGAAGAGAGGGGCCCAAGGCTCGACGCCGGAATACTAAACGTGAAGGCGTTCTGTACGACTTGTACAACTGATCCAGAGACCCAGTATGTATTGCTACCGATGACGACACTGGCCACTGCTTGCTCTCCAACCGCCGGGGTGCGCGCAATAGGCAGCGAGACCTGCACCATTTGAGTCGATCCGAACGTTGCACTCCCCAGCGGCTCAAAAGTCAGCTTGTACCCCCGATCGGCGAGTGGCGGATAAATCCCTGTCACGCCGAAGGTGTCTACCAAGTGGATCCGAATTGTGCCCGAGGCGATTGCCCCGGCTGGCAGGCTGACCGTCGCGCTGCTGCCGGACGCCTCGACGGTGCCGCCAGCACTGTCCATGACGCCCGTTCCGTCCGGCCCCGGGCCTGGACTGGTGGCGTCCTTGGAGCAGGCGAGGACAGGCATCGCAAGCAAGGATAGGATAGACCACCTGTTCACGAAGAACCTCCTAAAGCGCAGAGCCGATAGTTCTTGTGCGACCCCTACAGAGACGATCTCAACTTGCACCTTCCTCCGACGTCCGGCAACAGCCGGGGTCGAGGCCAACCTCACCCAGCGGGCGGAGATTGTGCTGCTATTCCGGGTCCGCTGGCGTTTGTCGTGACGTCGCCACCGGCTGCACCTGGTCGAAAGCGGACCGCTGCCGCTTTACAGCCCAACTTCTCTGTGATACTCTGGTTGGCAAGAGTATCACAATGCCGGCGCTGTCTACCCCGAGTATCATTAGCGTGCAAGTCACTGATTTCCAATCAGATAGGGCCGGGACACTGGTCCGGACGGCCAAGGTCAACCCCGCCTTTGTGCCGCGTGCTCTGCCGCCCTTGCTGGATCTGAACCCGCTTCTCCGGCGGCTCTCGCAGGCGGACCACGCCCTCGGCCGGCTGGCGGGACTAGGTCGCGGGCTGCCCAAGCCTCGGCTGCTGATGGCGCCTTTCCTACAGCGGGAGGCGCTGCTCTCCAGCCGGATTGAAGGCACGCTGACATCCCTGTCGGATCTCCTGTTGTTCGAGGCCGCGCCTGACCTGGAGCCCGCGGAGCCGGACGTGCGGGAGGTCAGCAACTACCTGCGCGCGCTGGACTACGCCCTGGCGCCGGACCGGGAACTGCCGTTGAGCCTCCGGCTCATCCGGGAAATGCACCGCCTGCTCATGACCGGTGTGCGCGGCGAGAGCATGACTCCCGGCGAGTTCCGCACCATTCAGAACTTCATCGGCCCCGCCACCGCCGACGAGGCGGGCGCCACCATGGTGCCGCCACCGGTGCCGGAGATGCGATCGGCCCTCGATGCCTTCGAGAAGTATCTGCACCAGCCGTCCGACCTGCCGCCCCTCGTGCGTCTGGCGCTGGTGCATTACCAGTTCGAGGCCATCCATCCCTTCCTGGACGGCAACGGCCGGGTGGGCCGGCTGCTCATCACCGTGATGCTCTGCGAGGAGCAGCTCCTGGACCAGCCGCTGCTCTACCTCAGCGCCTTCTTCGAGCGGCGAAAGGCGGAGTACTACCAGCGGCTTCTGGCCGTGAGCCAGCGGGGGGAGTTCGAGGCCTGGATCGGCTATGTCCTGGAGGGTGTGGCCACGGAAGCAGCAGACGTGATCCGCCGGGCCGACCGGCTCTACGCCCTCCGGGAAGAGTACCGGGACCGGCTCAAGTCCCAGCGGGCCTCCTCGCTCTGGGCCCTGGTGGACCTCCTGTTCGAGAAGCCGGCCGTCATGACCACCACCGTCATGCGGAGACTCGAGCTCACTCATCGGGCGGCGATGCTGGCCTTGAGGAAGCTCAAGGCGATGGGCATCGTCTCCGAGCCGCTGGAGCGGCAGCGGTACCGGATCTTCCTGGCCCAGGACATTCAGCGGGTGCTGGACGCCGACGTCGCCTGACGGACAGTCTCACGCCAATCGGAACCCATGAGCCCCAAACCCCGACTCGAACTCACCTGGATCGGCAAGGAGAACCGGCCGCGTCTGGAGCCCCGTATCCTGCTCGAGGATCCGGAGCGGTCGTATCACGCGCCGCACCGCGTGTCGGCGGCGGATCAGTTCGACAACCGACTCATCTTCGGGGACAATCTGCTGGCGCTCAAGGCGCTGGAGCAGGAGTTCGCGGGTCAGGTGAAGTGCATTGTCATTGATCCACCGTACAACACCGGCAGCGCGTTCGAGCACTACGATGATGGTGTGGAGCACTCTCTATGGCTCTCGCTTATGCGCGATCGGCTGGAGATCATCCGGCGCCTCCTGTCGGATGACGGCTCGTTCTGGGTCACGATTGATGACAACGAAGCCTACTACCTAAAGGTCCTTTGTGATGAAGTATTTGGACGCAGCAACTTCGTGTCGTCGATAGCCTGGATGAAGCGTGTCTCCCCTGCAAATGATGCCAAGTATTTCAGTACAGATCACGACTTCATTCTTATCTACGCCAAGGAAAAAGAGTCCTGGGCGCCGAATCGGCTTACAAGAAGCGAGCAACAGAACGCGTACTACAAGAATCCCGACAATGATGCACGTGGCCCGTGGAACTCCGTCACCTACACGGGCAACAAGACGCGCTTTGAACGCCCCAATCTCTATTATGGCATCAAGAACCCGCACACCGGGGAGAACGTGTTCCCGCCAGAGACGTTAACCTGGAGGTACGGACCGGAAACGCACGCGCAAAACGAAGCTGAGGGGCTGCTCTATTGGGGTAAGACAGGGAGGTCGAGGGTGCCGCGGATGAAAATGTTCTTGGCCGATGCCCAGCCCATCGTCCCTCGAAGTGTCTGGTTGAGCAATGAGGCCGGTAGCACACAGGAATCAATGGGCGAGCAGAAGGCACTCTTCGTGACGCCGTTCTCCACCCCGAAACCCGAACGCCTCCTGCAAAGGATCCTCCATATTGCTTCCAACCTGGGCGATCTAGTCCTCGATTCGTTTTCTGGTTCTGGCACCACAGGTGTCGTGGCCCACAAAATGGGGCGACGGTGGATCATGGTCGAGGTCCATGACCACTGCCATACCCATATCATCCCGCGCCTCAGGAAGGTCATTGATGGCCAGGACCCCGGCGGCATCACCGAGGCGGTGAACTGGAAGGGTGGGGGCGGGTTCCGCTACTACCGGCTCGCTCCCTCACTCCTGACCCAGGACAAATGGGGCAACTGGGTCATCAGCGAGGAGTACAACGCTGCCATGCTGGCGGAGGCGCTCTGCAAGCTGGAGGGATTCACCTACGCCCCCAGCGACACCGTCTACTGGCAGCAGGGCCACTCCACCGAGCGGGACTTCCTCTACGTCACCACCGCCAGCCTGAATCACGATCAGCTCCAGCAGTTGAGTGATGAGGTCGGCCCGGATCGGAGTCTGCTGGTGCTCTGCACCGCCTTCCGCGCCAGGGCGGACGCCTATCCCAACTTGACCATCCGGAAGATCCCCAAGCAGGTGCTGTCCCGTTGCGAGTGGGGCCACGACGACTACAGCCTCCAGGTGGAGAATCTCCCCCAGGCACCGCCCCCGCCGGGGCAGCAGAGCCTCTTCGAGGAAGCGGAGGCTGGGGAATGAACCGCCAGGTCAACGCCATTGCCGGGCGCCTGAGCCTCCGGCCGCCACAGCGCCGAGCGCTGGAGATCCTCGATCGGATCACCGAAATCGCCCCGCCAGGGAAGGGGGCGGACGTGACGGCCGCGCTGGACGCCATCCGCATCGAGTTCCCGACGGTCACCGACTTTGAGCGGGACTTCGCCTCGGTGTGCTTTGCGCTGGCCACCGGCGTCGGCAAGACCCGTCTGATGGGGGCGTTCATCAGCTATCTGCACTTGGCCCATGGCATCAACAACTTCTTTGTGCTGGCGCCCAATCTCACCATCTACGACAAGCTGATCACCGACTTCACCCCCAACACCCCCAAGTACGTGTTCAAGGGGATCGCTGAGTTCGCCACCGACCCGCCGGAGATCATCACCGGCGACAACTACGAGGCCAAGGCCGGCAGTCTGTTCGATACACTGATCCGCTGCAAGATCAACATCTTCAACATCTCCAAGATCAACACCGAGGTCCGCGGCGGCAGCTCGCCCCGCATCAAGCGGCTGTCGGAGTACATCGGGGAGAGCTACTTCGAGTATCTCGCCGCGCTGCCGGACCTGGTGCTGTTGATGGATGAATCCCACCGCTACCGGGCCTCGGCCGGGGTCAAGGCCATCAACGAGCTCAAGCCGATCCTGGGCTTGGAGCTGACCGCGACACCCTACGTGGAGGTGAAGGGCAAGCCGGTCCGGTTCTCCAACGTGATTCTCGACTACCCGCTGGCCCAGGCGATGGCCGACGGCTTTGTCAAAGAGCCGGCGGTGGTCACCCGGAAGAATTTCAACCCGGCCGGCATGGCAGCGGCGGAGATTGAGCGGCTGAAGCTCGAAGATGGCATCCGGCTCCACGAGAGCGTGAAGGTGGAATTGGAGACCTACGCTCGTGAAACCGGCAACCCAATTGTGAAGCCGTTCCTCCTCGTCATCGCCCAGGACACCACCCACGCCGGCGAACTGCTGGCGCTGATCCAGTCGGATGGCTTCTTCGAGGGCCGCTACCGCGAGCGGGTGATCCAGGTGGACTCGAGCCGGACCGGCGCCGCCGAGGAGGAGATGATTGCCCGGCTCCTCAAGGTGGAGCATGCCGACGAGCCCACCGAGATCGTGATCCACGTCAACATGCTGAAGGAAGGCTGGGACGTCACCAACCTCTACACCATCGTCCCGCTCCGGGCCGCCAACGCCCGGGTCCTGATCGAACAGTCCATCGGTCGAGGACTCCGGTTGCCGTATGGAAAGCGGACCGGTGTCGCCGCGGTCGATCGCCTGAACATCGTGGCCCACGACAGGTTCCAGGAAATTGTCGAGGAGGCCAACAGGGCCGACTCTCCGATCCGGTTGACCACGGTCGAGTTGAGCGCCCAGGAGCTGGAACAGAAGACGGTCACCGTGGTTTCCCAGTCGCGACTCGATACCGCGCTGGGAATCGTGCCGGCCGAGACCACCGCGACCGTCGAGATCGCAGGGAGTGGGCAGGCGCCGGCGTTCGCCAGCCCGGTGGAGCAGGTGGTCGCACAGGCCGCCCGGAAAGTCATCGAGGGCCTGGGGCATCAGCCGGACCTCGTCTCTACCCTTTCCGATCTCAGGAGGCTGGAGATCCAGCAGCGCATCGTGGCAAAGGTCCAGTCGGATCTCCGGCCCGATCAACTGACCCTGGAAGGGGTGGCCACTCAACCGGATGTGGCCTCCATCGTGGCCCGGACCACCGAGCTGGTAGTCGAAAACACCATTGCTATCCCCCGGATCCTGGTCCTTCCGGTCGGAGAGGTGAAAGCGGGCTTCACTCCGTTCACCCTGGACTTGAGCGCGGTGCGGTATCCGCCTGTATCGGACGAGCTCTGGATTCAGTATCTCCGGACCAACGTCGGTGCATTTGTTGCGCTGGACGGAGCGGGAGTCGACGAGCCCCGGCCGGAGGACTATGTCGTCAGCGGTCTGGTGGACTACAACGACGTCTCCTACGACCACCACGCCGATCTTCTTTACGACCTGGCGGGGCAGGTCGTGCGGCACCTCCAGACCTACCTGTCGGTAGAAGAGGCCGCCAAGGTGCTGAGGTGCTATCAGAAGGACATTGCCCGGCTGGTCCATGCGCAGATGCAGGCGCATTACCAGGAGGAGGCGAGTGGTGGCTACCAGGCCACCGTCAGTGCGGGGTATATCCCGCTCAAGCCGAGCGCGTATACCAGGTTCAAGGAGGAGCAGGTCCGGGACTATCGCCAGGGCCCCGCGGACGGGACTCGCATCGGACGTCTCGTCTTCGGGGGATTCCGGCGCTGTCTCTATCCGGTCGAGAAGTTCGACAGCGATGCCGAGCGCCAGCTCGCGGTGATCCTGGAACGGGATGCGGTGAAGTGGTTTCGGCCCGCGGCGGGTCAGTTCTACATCTCCTACCGCTCCGGCGGGACACTGCACGACTACAGGCCGGATTTCGTGGCAGAAACCGCCGACGCGATCTACATGCTGGAGCCCAAGGCGGCCAACGAGATGACCGATCCGGATGTGCTGGCCAAACGGGACGCCGCGATGGCCTGGTGCCGGCGTGCCAGCGACCACAACGTGGCACACGGGGAGAAGCCGTGGCAGTACGTGCTCATCCCGCACACGGCGATCGCGGAGAATATGACCTTGGAAGGGCTGGCCAGGCAGTTCGGCCGAGGAGAGAGACCTTGACCCGAAGATTAACCGAACATAGATTGCGTAGTCACGCCCCCGGTGGGGTCTACCTCGCTCCAGTTCACAACTGCAGTGCCCTGCGTCGCTTGGCGATCCACGTGCGTCTAGTGGTACTATGACTCGACCTCCTGAAAAGCTCATCCGCGGCCTTCCTCGAGACGAGTTGATCGCAACCGTCGCCCTGATGAAGGCGGAGGTAGTCAGTCCCCCCAAGCTCAGCGCCCTTCTCGACGAGATCGGCTCTGCGGTCGACCTCCTCCCGGGGTACGCCGCGCCGGACCTGCCTCAGGTCAGGTCTCTGCTGCTTGACGCCATCGGAGACGCAAGCCTTGAGGCGGCTCGGGTCGAGGTCGATCGGTGGGAGGCGGAGGGTCTGGATGCGCGGACCCTGCTGCAGCTGAGCTACCCTGGCAACCTCCAAGCTGTCTTCGACAAGCCACCCCTGCTCTTCGTTATGGGTCACTGGGATGATGGGCTTGATCGCCGTGCGGTGGCGGTGGTCGGAACGAGAACTGCAACTCCCGAAGGCTGCAAGCGTGCGTATCGGCTCGCGTTCAAGCTGGCGAGCGCCGGCATCACCGTGATTTCCGGCCTTGCGAAGGGGATCGATGCCTACGCGCACCGCGGAGCGCTACGTGCCGGGGGGCGGACGATTGCGGTGCTCGGTACCGGAATACTAAAGCGGTACCCCCGCGAGAATGCATCTCTCGCCGATGAGATCCTCGCGTCTGGAGGTGCTCTCGTCTCGCAGTTCTTTCCAGCACAGCACCCGACCAAGTGGACGTTTCCGGTTCGGAACATCACGATGTCGGGCCTCTCGCTGGCCACGGTAGTGGTGGAGGCCGGAGCGACGTCAGGGGCGAAGCTGCAGGCCGAGGCCGCCCTCATTCACGGAAGATCGGTCTTCCTTCCAAGCTCCCTCGTCACCGGCCACCCCTGGGCGCGCGCAATGATTCGCGAAGGTTTTCGCGGGTCCTATGCGACTGAGGTGCATTCTCCTGAGGAGGTCCTTGAGAAGCTGCAGTTCGCTCCGCTCGCGCTGCCGCTGCTCACTGCGTGAATGCATCGGTTTCAGCTACCGGGGTCATCGCTCGCGTTCGGGCCGAAATCGGGTCGGTCCCGCACGTCGCTTTCGAATTCGTTTGCCCGGTCTGTCTCGGTCCTGTCGTCGGCTACCCCCGATGCTACGGCTGCAAGCGGCTCTTCGAGGCTGCTCCGTCTGAGCTAAGGGACCGGATCGTGCCGATGAGCGCGGTCGCGAATCCGAGCCCGTGGTATGGCCGCCTGGTGAGGTACAAGTCTGGCAACGACGAGAGCCACACAGTTGTTTCGGCCCTCGCTACTCTTTTTCTGACAGCTCACGAGCAACGGCTCGCGACCCTGTTAGGAGGGCCGATCTCACAGATTGCTGTCGTGCCCTCGACGCGCGGAAGGAGCTTTGACCAACAGCCGCTTGCCGGCACCATTCGAAGGTCCGTTGCCTTTCGTGACCGACTGGCGAACGTGCTATCCCACCGGAGTGGAGTCACAATCGGTCGCCAGGAGTACAAGCCGGCATTCTGCGAAGTAGATATCGCCAGGGTTCGAGGCGAGCGGATCGTCGTGGTCGAGGACCTTTGGGTGAGTGGGGCGAAGGCGGTGAGTGCGGCGGGTGCCTTGCTGGAGGCCGGAGCCGCCTCAGTGGTTGTGGTGGCGGTTGCTCGGGAGATTCGACCGAGCTCTCCGTTCTGTGGGGAAGACCATCCCTACCTGACCGAGATGAGCCGACCTACGATGTGACGGGGTGGCCACAGGTGGGGGAGTTTGGGGTGGCCACCGGGGCTCTCGGGCACGACCAGCGCGCCCTTCGAGGCGGGGGAGCAGAAGCAGGTGGCGGTCAAGGTGATTGACGAGCGGGGGAACGAATTGCTGGTGGTGCAGGGGCTGGCGTGACCCGAAGGGTGTGCGTGTTCGCCGACGAACCGGGGAATTTCGATTTCTCTCGCGGCGCTGGCGCCTCGAAGTACTTCATTCTGGTCACGGTCTCGGCCCCGGACTTCGGTGTCGGTCAGGCACTGTTGGACCTTCGGCGGCAACTCGCTTGGCGTGGAGTGGGTCTCGACACTGAATTCCACGCGACCACCGATACGCAGGAAGTTCGCGACGAGGTGTTCCAGGCGCTCGCGACACAGGCATTTCGAGTCGATGCAACGATTCTCGAGAAAGCCAAGGCTCAGCCGTCCATCCGGCCGACAGACGAGCGGTTCTATCAGATGGCGTGGTACCTCCACATGAAGCACTTGGCGCCGAGAATCGTGAAGGAGGACGATGAGCTCTTCGTCATCGGAGCATCACTCGGTACCAAACGACGCCGTGGCACCTTTCACCGGGCGGTAGCCGACGTCATTGTTCAGGTGTCACCAACCACCCGATTCCGGGTTGCGGCCTGGAATGCTGTCAGCGACCCCTGCCTGCAGGCCGCAGACTATTGTGCCTGGGCGATCCAGCGAAAGTGGGAGCGTGGCGACGCCCGCAGCCACGCCCTGATCGCACCCAAACTGCAGAGTGAATTCGATGTATTTCGAACCGGAACAATCGAGTACTACTGATAGGGGAAAGCAGTGCGGCCGACTAGCCCAGCTTGCGCTGAGCAGAGCCCGGGGGCTCTTGTCGTCGGCCGCGTAGACTGCATGGAATTCGATCCCGTCACCGACTGGATTCGAGTCCACGTTGTTGAGTCAAAAGATAGCGCGATCATGGTGCGATGGCAATTAGCTGACAGCCGATGCTCAGCGCCAAGGGACGGGGCGGCGGCTCGGGACTCGGGGGCGGGGGAACAGAAGCAGGTGGCGGTCAAGGTGATTGACGAGCGGGGGAACGAGCTGCTGGCGGTGAAGGGGCTTACTTGACGGCCGAGCGGTGGGCCTTCTGGTAAAGCACATCGGGGCACACATCGGCCCCGTTGGGCCACTCCAGATGGCCCCACTCGGCATTGATGAAGACCTCCGAGAAGCGCTGAGGATCCCGGAGGGAGGCAAAAACGCCGGTATCCCTTTCGTGAAGCAGAGGGGTGAAGTCCACCACTCCGCTGCTGCCGTCGTCAAAGGAAACGGCGAGCCGGTAATCGGGGAGGACTTGGACTGTGACAGCCCTCGGCTGCATGGCTCACTCCAACGGGGCAATCTTCAGGGGCGGCTGCCCGGCACGTACCACCTGCCAGTTCTTGAGCAACTCCTCCTCTCGGAGGATAGCCCATTCTACCACAAGCCTCAAGGCGCGCGGTGGCAGGTCGCTGGCAAGCACCATGACCGGCGTCATGGGTGCCCGGGTACCCGGAATGACGCACGACGGCACGCCAACACGCGGAACGAACCGTGACCTTTGAAGTCGATACCCCCGTCCTCAACTCACCCTTCGCCGAGCCGGCGGAGCACTGGTTCATCCGTCCCGGATCTCTCGCCCTACTACGGCTGGACCATCGAGCGGCTGCAGCGGGCCATCCGGCCCTCGGGCGAGAACGGTGAGGGCAAGGACCACCCCTTTACCCTGATCATGGAAGTGAAGGGTCGCCCCGACCCGCTGGAGCAGGTCAAGCGCGAAGCTGCCCAGCGCTGGGTGGATGCGGTGAATACAGAGGGGAGCTTCGGTCGCTGGGGGTATGCGATTGTGCGGGACCCGAAGGAGACGGCGGCGGTGGTGGAGGCGTGGGTGGGGGAGATGGAGCGGGGCTGAGCATCGTGGCGGATGCCGCATGCTTGCGCACACCCGACCGCCGAGCCTACCGTATGGTCATGCCCGCTGCCACGTACTTTACCGCCCAGATGGTGCGGTCATTGCCCGAGGACGGCCACCGCTACGAAGTGGTCCACGGGGAACTGCTGGTGACACCGGCTCCCCGGGCGTGGCACCAGGAGCTGGTGGCGCGGCTGGCAGACGCACTGCGGAGCTACCTGCGGCGGCAGCCGGCAGGTCACCTCTTCGTGGCGCCGGCCGACATTTCGTGGGACGCGGGCAGCCTGGTGCAGCCCGATCTCTTCATGGTGCCGCTGGAACAGGCGCGCACCCTCGACTGGACCCGGATGCAGGAACTGGTGCTGGTGGCAGAGGTGCTCAGTCCGTCCACCGCCCGTGCCGACCGCTTCACCAAGCGCCGCCGGTACCAGGAGGCCGGAGTGCCGCTGTACTGGGTTGTCGATGGAGACTTTCGGCAGGCGGAGGTCTGGACGCCCGGAGATCTGTTCCCGAGAATCGAGCGGGAGGCGCTCACCTGGCAGCCGGAGGGTATTACGGAGCCGTTCCAGGTGGAGCTGGTGGAGGTCTTCCGACCGATTTGAGTCGCCCGACGGGCCGACTGGCCAGGACCTGTCGCCGGCCCGGCTCCCCCTCACCCCGCCGCCCGCCGAACGCTGATTCCGAACACCGGATCGCTCCACTGGATCGCCTTCTTCCGCTTCCGCGGCCTTGACCCCGCCGTGCCGGCGCCCTCCGACCCCAGCCGTGCCAGGCAATCGAGCGCCTGGATCACTCGCTCCGCAGTGCTCTCCGATATCCCCGCCGTGGGCGAATTGACGACCATCAGCAGGGGATACGCGTCCGGTCCCGCCATCTCCCAGCCGCGGGCCAGGACCTCCTTGCGGGTGGGCTTGGTCATCTCCCGCTGCGAGGCGAAGACCACGCTCACCATCATGCCGATCGTCCCGATCAGGCCGGCGGCATCCTCCCCCAGATCCACGACCGTGTCGGCATCTCCGGGATCGGCAAACAGGGCCAGCCCCATCTCCTCCCCGGCCGCTCCCATCACGGCTGCGCCCCAGTGCACCCCATCGGGCCAATGGAGATGGAACGCAGGATGGTCGGTGAACTGCTTCCACGGCGCGGCGCGGTAGTATTGCGCGGCGGCGCCGAAGGCCGCGGCGATGGTCGCATCCGGCAGCCCCCACCCGGCCCAGGTGGCGGAGTGGGCCAGCGACTCGCTTCCCGGCGCGCCGCCGAGCTCCTCGATGAGGCTGCGGCTCGCCTCCTCGATGGCCGGCAGCTCATCGCGGACTTCGACCGGCATGCGCCGGAGTTCGGGCAGCCGGCCGAGCCAAGCCGCGAGCCCGGCGTCCCGCACCCGCAGCAGCGGTGCCCGGCCATGCTCTTTCTCGGCCTGAAGCACCTCACGCGCCACGGCCTCCGCCAGCAATGCATCCGCCGCCGGCGGATGGTGCTCGATCCCCAGGTGGAGCACCATCCCCGCGGCATCCGCGATGATCACGGCCACCGGCCGGGCCCGGGTGTCGCTGTCAACCGTTCCGGGGACCGGAATGAGCCCCACCTCCCACCAATCGGCCGGTCCTTCCGTGCCGGGCCCGGCGCCACGCGGCGCGGGTTGGGGTTTCCCGCGTCCCGTCGGCCGCGCCAGCGTCGCCGCCTGTCGGGCGGGCTCGAGCAGGCGATAGATCCGGGACACATTGTTGCCCAGCAGGTCGAATTGCAGGTCCCGAATGAAGGGTGTCCCGTCGGGCGAGCGGTGTTCCATCCGCATCTCCATGCGCGGCGGCTGGGTCAGCTCGCCGGTGAGCGCCAGAATGGACTTGAGATGGTCGGCATGAAACCGGTGGTCCCGGATGACATCCCAACTGCTGGACCGGAACCGGATACCCGCCTGGTAGCCGAGTGCCCAGTCCCGGCCCCTGGTGGTGCGGTCGCCGCCCGAGGTCAGCGCCGGCACGAACCGGTCGTGCCTGGCCAGGGCGTGCTCCACGGCATTCCAATGGCGCATCAGCAGTTCGAGAAATCCCTGCGCGGCCTTCATGGAGTCGAAGGGAGTCTGTCCCATGATCTCGGGCACAAACTCGCTTGGCAGCACCAGGTCCGGTCCGCTCAGCAGCGCAGCGAACATGCCGTCGAGCATCTCGAAGCTCCGCACCCTGCCGGTGCCGTTGGTGATCATCTGCACCATCCGGTCCCGCTCGGCGCCGGTCAGGGGTTTGGAGGGAGGTGCAGGTCGTGTCTTCTTGGGCATGGGCCGTGTGGTGTCGGGTGGGTGCCGGGCGCTGCGGTGAACCTCCGTCAAGCTTGGGCACAAAGCACCAAGGCCCGCGCACCGCCACCGCCGCGCTTTACGGCACCAGAATACTGGCCCGGGGTCTTTCGTCCAAACCGGCCCGGCAAGAAGGCCCTGACTTCGCCCTGGCGCCTGAGTCGGCATCGCCGCAAGCGGCCCGGCCCCGTTGTCACACTCCTCCGGTACTGTGGGTCTCCCGCCATCGAGACGCGGGGCTCACCCCAACCCGGAGATATACCATGAAGCCACGCAACTTGTTGCGGCACATCAGCTTCGTGGCCGTTGTCGGGCTCGCGCTCACCGCCTGTGGGGGCGGGGATTCGAACGGACCCTCCCGCCCGAACCTTGACGGCGGCTGGAGCGGCAGCAATGCCGGGATCACGCTCACCATGGCCCTCAACGAGAATCGCAGCAGTGTCACCGGCGATGGGAACATCACCAGCATCAACGGGTCGTTCGCGCTGACCATCTCCGGCACCTTCGCCGACCCGAGCGTGGCCCTGACCATGAGCGCCACCGGATTCCAGGACCTGAGCTTCACCGGAAGCCTGACCAGCGGCACCAGTATGACCGGGACCCTGAACGGCTCCGGGTTCAATGGATTCTCCATCACGCTGAACAAGAACTGACCCGGGTTGGCGGGTGTCGCTGCCCTGTTACCCCCCCCGGCCCGTCTCCGATTCAGGACACTCGACCGTCCCCGATCAGGACGATTTCGGGATTCCTTCAGGCCGGCAGCGCCCGCGGAAACCGCCACCTCGGCGGTCTGCGCACTGGCCGTCACGAAGCGACACCATCTCGACAGTAACTTCTGTCAAGATCCCGCCGCCTGGCACCCGTCCATCCCGCCCGGACCAACTGCTGGAGGCACCCGGAAAGCGGTTCACTCCGGTTTTGCGCGGCTTCGAGCAGACCCGGAGCCGACCTGGCGCCAACCCGACCCCGGGTTCACGCCAACCGGCGAGCGATTGAAGCAGGTTTTCCTCCGCCTGAAGCTGCCACTCCCTCGCTTCAAGCCGACCTCCCCGCACTTCAAGCCCGCCGGCCGGCGCCTCAAGCTCCCACGGAGCCGGCCAAAGCGCCTTTGGCAGAACCCCTCTTCGAGAGAGAACCTCCTATAGGCATCGGACCACCGCCTCAAGCGAGCCAGAGTGAACTCGAACGGCGCTTCCACAGGCCCTGTTGTCGTTTCCCGGGACCCTGTTTCGGCTGGCGACCACCTGAAGGCGGGCAGACAGCACTCCTAGCCCACACCCAGACACCCCGAGGGCTCAGGAAAGCAGCTCCAGCGGGGTGGCTCGGGCTTGGTGCCGGGACCAGACCGTCCGCTTCCGCCCACCAGGCCGCCCTTGGTGCCCGGACGTCCCCGCTCCAGCCCATTTGTCGGGTTGTGCGCAAATGGTCCGGCGGCCGCTGAGTAGCGACACTGACCCGCCACCGGCACCAGCGACGCGATCGCCCCACACCTGCCTCACACACTGTCGCAGCGGGCTGGCACGTGTCCTGCCCTCACCCCTTCCTGCCAGCCACGGATCGGGCGTCGGCTGGCACACCCTTCCCGGAAGTGTCGGGGGCGCGCCCGACCGCGACCCCTGCGTGAAGTGGTTACTGAAAGGAGTTCTGTATGGATGGGCTTATTACCATGCGGCTGGAGATGGGTGGACAGGTGCTGGCGCACTCGAAGGCCCATCCCTCCGACGACCCGAATCACACCGCGCTGGTGGTTCGGCTCGAGGACCGGCACACGCGGGGGCTGGCCCTGACCCAGCAAGCGGTCGATGGCGAATTCACGGTGCATTCCTCCGTTCGGGGCAAGGAAGAATTGAAGCAGGTGATCCGCCAGCACTTGATGGCGCTCAACGGCGTGGCCCAGTTGGCCTCCGTGGAACAGGCGGGGATCGAGGTCCTGATCCAGGTCCCGCCCGCCGGCCGGGCCCATAGCAAGTTCCTCGCGGTCACCCGGGTGATGCTCGGTCGGGTCACCGAGAACAGCGACATCTTCCGCCGTCACGGTCTGCCGGACACCTTCGTGGCCGAGGTGACCGCCCTGACCGACCAGTACGAACGGGCGGTGAGGACCAAACAGTCCGGTACCCAGACTCACGTGGGCGCCAACGCCGATCTGGAAGCGGTGACCATGGAGATCATGCGCATCGCCAAGGCGCTGGATCGCCTGAACCGGGTGCGCTTCCGCAAGGATCCGGAGCGGCTGGCCACCTGGAAGAGCGCCCGCGACATGCCCTGGCCGTCCGACAAGCCGGAGGGTGCCTCGCCGGTCGAACCCGCAGCATGAACATGACCTCCGAAGACCCGACGACCCGGGAGCAATATCCGCCCGGGCCGTCGGCTCTTTCGGACCCACGCTGGACTGGCTTTACTTGGGCTCTACCCTAACCGTCTAACCGCCCAACCGTGACTCTCTTCCTCCTCACCCCCGTCGGGTCCAGCGGCGACGTCCACCCCTACGTCGGGCTGGGTCGCGAGCTGCGCACCCGCGGGCATGAGGTGACCGTCATTGCCGCCGAGCCGCACCGTGGCGTGGTGGAACAGGGGGGACTGGCCTTTGTGCCGACTCACACCGCCGAACAGTTTCACGCCACCACCCTGAACCCCGACCTCTGGCATCCCCGGCGCGGGTTCAAGACCGTGATGGAGATGGGGATCTCCGCCATCGAACCGACCTGGCGTGCGCTCGGGCACCTCTACCAGCCCGGCCGGACCACGATCGTCGGACATCCCCTGAGCCTCGCCACCAGGAGCTTCGAGGAGAAGACCGGCGCGCCCGCCGTGACCCTCCACCTGGCGCCCTCCAGTCTCCGATCAACGTATCGTGTGCCGGCCCTCCCGCCGGGCCTGGATATCTCCGGGCTGCCGCACTGGTGCAAGCGCGGCCTGTGGTGGTTCATCGACCGGGTCATGATCGATCCGAACTTTGCGCCGGCGCTCAACGCATGGCGCGCCGGCCACGGATTGCCGCCGGTGCGTCGCGCCTTCAAGAGCTGGCTCAACTCCCCTCGGCTGGTCATCGGCATGTTTCCGGAGTGGTACGGTCCCCGCCAGCCCGATTGGCCCGACCGCTTTCACTACGCCTCCTTTCCACTCTGGGACGATCCGCACGGCTCACCGATGGATGCCGAACTGTCGGCGTTCCTCGACGGCGGCACGCCGCCGGTGGTGGCCACACCGGGGAGCGCCAACCGTCACGCCACGGACTTCTTCGCGGCCGCGGCCCAGGCGCTGGTGCGCCTCGGGAGACGGGGACTCTTCTTGACGGGCTACCCCGAGCAGCTCCCGCCGGACCTGCCTGACACGATCCTCCACCGCAGGTACGCGCCGTTCTCCGCCGTCCTGCCCCGCTCGGCGGCACTGATCCATCATGGCGGCATCGGCACCGCGGCTCAGGCCTTTGCGGTGGGTGTCCCCCAGCTGGTGATGCCGATGGGCTTCGACCAGCCGGATAACGCCATCCGCGCCGAACGCGAGGGCGTGGCCCGCTGGCTCACGCCGGGGAGGTTCACCGAAGAGCGTGTCGCCGGCGCCCTCGATGCACTGCTCCGCGATGCGGGCGTGACGAGGGCCGTAGCCACCTGTCGGGACCGGCTGCGCGGAGTGAACGGCATCGGGATGGCCGCGGATCTGCTGGAGGGGCGGTTAGACGGTTAGGCGGTTGGGCGCTCCTGGCCAACCGGCCATTCGGCCCGACACCCGGATAGCTTCCCTCATGCACGCAGGCCCACACCCCGCGCACTTGACGCCCTGGCGCCGCGCCAGCCGGTTGGCTGGCTGCCTTCTGGGCCTGGCCCTCGCGGTCGCCCCGGCACCGGCCCTGTCCGCCCAGGACGGAGCCGATGGCCAGGACGCCCTGGAACTGCGATTCCTCGACGTCGGCCAGGGCGATGCGATCCTGATCCGTCACCAGGGCCTCGCCGTGCTGGTTGACGCGTCGCGGGGCCGGGACATCGTCCTGCTCCTGGCCGAGCTGGAGGTGGATTCATTCGTCGCGATCGTCGCCAGCCACAATCACGACGATCACATCGGCGGCATGCCCGCGGTCCTGGCCGACTACCCGGTCGGCCGGTACCTGTACAACGGCCGGCGGCCCGCCAATCAGAACTCGGAAGAGATTGAAGAAACCTTGGAGGTGGAGCAGATCGACGCCCCGGCTCCGCCCTGGGAACCGATCCGCCTCGGCGACGCCCGGATCACCGTCTTCCCCACGGCGCTCCGAGGAAACGCAAGCGAGAACAACAGCAGTCTCGGCGTCCTGGTGGAGCGGGGGAGGTTTCGCGCACTGTTGACGGGGGACAGCGAAGTCGAGGAGCTGAACGCGTGGATGGAGGCTGGGTGGATCCCCGACGTCGACGTGCTCAAGGCGGCCCACCACGGCGCCCGCAACGGTGTGACCCCCGGGTGGCTTCAGGTCACTCGGCCCGAGGTGGTGGTGATCAGCGTGGGAGTGAACAGCTACGGCCACCCCGATCCCTGGGCGCTGCGCTACTACTCCGCCGGCGGGAGGCAGGTGTACCGCACCGATCGGGATGGGACGGTGATTGTGACCGTGGATGCTCAGGGGAACTACAAGGTTGCCACCGAAGGGGCCCGCCGGTAGGCTGCCGCCCAACCGCCTACATACCAACCGCCAGCCGCTCCGCCAGCGCGCCCGCCGCGGCGTCCATCATCGGGTCGCGGCTGTATTGCCAGATGGTTGATGCCCAGGATCCGTAGCGTGCGTCCACGGCCCGCCGGGCCAGTTCGGCATCGAGCCAGGGCTGGAGGGAGGCCCGGGTGCCGGCGTCCAGGCTGTCGGCCATCGAGCCCAGGCGCTGCCACACGCTTGCCGAGCTGCCGGTCACCGGGTCGAGCCCGGGCGGAAATTTCGGGTGGGTCCTGAGAAAGGCGCCCACTTCATCGTCGAGCGCGATCATGATGGCCCGCGTCCGGTTGCCCATCACGTGAAAGGCCGCCGCGGCAGCCGCCTCGACCGAATCCTGGGACACGACGTCCGGCAGGATGCCGCCGCTGTGGGGCGCGGTCGGGTCGAACACCTCGGTGCTGTCCTCCCGGGCGTGCTGGCCCCGGTCAATCAGCCGGCCCGACGGGGTGTACCAACGGCCCACCGTGAACTTGGCCACCCAGCCCTCGGGCAGCGGCCGCGAGCTCTGGACCAGCCCCTTGCCGTAGGACTGCTGCCCCACGACCACGGCCCGCCCGGAGTCCTGGAGCGCGCCGGCCAGAATCTCGGCCGCGGATGCGGTCTCCGGCCCCACCAGGATGGCGAGCGGCATGGACGGGAAGGTCGTCGTCTCCTCCGCCACGTGACGCTCCGGCGCCTCTCCCCGGTAGCGAGTCTCCACCACCAGGCTGCCCTGGGGCAGGAAGAGATTGGCGGCGCGGACCGCCTCATCGAGGAGCCCGCCGGGATTGGCCCGCAGGTCCAGGATGAGGGCCCGCATGCCGCGCCTCTGCAGCCGCCCGATCACGGCGGACAGTTCGGTCGTCAGCTCGGGCCCGAACTGACTGATGGTGACCACGCCCAGCCCGTGGCTCGTGACGCTGGCGGCGGTGACGCTGGGTACCTGCACACTGGCGCGGACCAGCCGGACCGAGCCGACGGGGACGCCGTCGCGCACCACGCCGACGGTGACTGGCGTGCCCAGCGGTCCGCGAAGGTGATTCACCGCCTGGGACAAGGACCAGCCGACGGCGACGCTGTCGTCGATGCTGACCAGCCGGTCGCGCGGGCGGAGTCCGGCCAGGGCGGCAGGCGCGTCTTCGAGCAGGCCACCGATCACCAGCGAATCGCGGATGCTGCCGAGGGTGGCCCCGATGCCGCCAAAGGCCTGGCCCGAGCCGGCGGTAAACTGCCGCCAGCGCTCGGGCGAGAAGACGTCGGTGAACGGATCGGCGGAGACCAGGGTCAGGAGCTGTTCCATGGTCGTCGCCCGTGCCAGCGTGGCGCTGTCGATCGGGGTGACGTACCGGGTCTGGAGCAGGTCGCGAAACGCAGCGACCGTGGCAGCCGGCGCGAGAGTCCGGGCGGCCGGCGCCTGGGCGGCAAGCGGGGTGATCCCCAGGGCCACCCAGAGGGCCAGTACCGCGAGTGCCGCGATTCGGCTGAGGCGCATGCTGACACCGGGGTCGGAGACGAGCAGGGGACGATCGCTATGATCGCCCGGGATGCCGGGGGCCATGAGCCCCTTCCTTATCTGAGACGCGGGCAAGATTGAGGCCGACTCACTTGGGGTCGCCGGGGTAGCAAAACCGCACACTTTCGGGCGTTTCTGCCGGCTGGCCGACCCGCCTGGCGGCCCGGAATCGGGCCGAAAGCGCTTACTTTACCGGGCACACCGCTCCCACCGCCCGGAGACTCGCCCATGGGCCTGGCCCTGATCGTCCTCGCGGCACTGCTCGTGTTTGGCATCTATACCTACAACGGCCTGACCCGCCTCAAGTTCCTGGCCGTCAACGCCTGGAGCGACATTGACGTCCAGCTCAAGCGCCGCCATGACCTGATCCCGACCCTCGTGGCCACGGTGAAGGGCCACGCCGGCTACGAAAAGAGCACCCTTGAATCGGTGGTCCAGGCACGGGGCCGGGCCATGAGCGCCGGCGGTCCCCGCGCGGCGGGGGAGGCGGAGCGGGCCCTGGCCGACTCGGTGCGCCAGATCCTGGCCCTCGCCGAGGCGTACCCGGACCTCAAGGCCGGGGAGAGCTACCTGTCCCTGCAGCGGAGTCTCACCGAAATCGAGGACCACATCCAGAACGCCCGGCGCTACTACAACGCCGTGGTCCGCGATCTCAACACACGGATCGAGCAGTTCCCCTATAACCTGCTCGCGGGACCGTTCGGCTTTGGCCGGCAGGAGTTCTTCGGCCTGGAGAGCGACAGCGAACGGCTGGTGCCCGGCGTCAACTTGGAGGATGCCCGATGAGACGGCTGCTCCTCGCCCTCCTGCTCCTGCTGGGCGCCGCACCGGCCTGGGGCCAGCGCACCCTCGCCATCCGGCGCTTCGAGGCGACGATTGTCGTCAACCAGGACGGCACCCTGGACGTGACCGAGACCATCACGGCCCAGTTCACCGGATCCTGGAACGGCATCTACCGCACCATCCCGGTCGAGTACCACACCCCGCAGGGCTTCAACTGGACGCTGCAGCTCGACTTTCTCGGCGCCACCAGCGGGCCCGAGGGCCAGCCGCTCAAGGTGGAGCGGAGCCGGGAACGGCACTACATGAAGTACAAGGTCTGGGTGCCCGGCGCCGAGAACGCCACCCGCACGGTGCAGCTCCATTACCGGGCCAGGAACGGACTCCGGTTCTTCACCGACCACGACGAGCTGTACTGGAACATCACGGGCGATGAATGGGACGTACCGATCGACTCCGCCTGGGCGGAGATCCATCTGCCGGCACAGGCGGCGGGCATCCGCGCCATCGCCTTCAACGGGGCGTACGGCTCCACCGCGCGGGACGCCAAGGTCGAAACTGGCGGTCGGGTCATCCGCATCACCATGCCGCACCGGCTCGAATTCCACGAAGGCATGACCGCGGTGGTCGGCTGGAACAAGGGCGCCGTCCGGGAGCCGACCAGCAGCGAGCGCGCCCTCGGCTTCCTGGGCGCCAACTGGCCCCTCGGCCTGCCCTTCGTCGTGTTCCTCGCGATGTTCAACATCTGGCGCCGGGTGGGAAAGGACCCCGAGGAGCTGCCGGTGACCGTCCAGTACGAGCCACCCGCGGGGCTGACCCCCGCGGAAGCCGGCACGCTGATCGATGAGAAGGTGGACATGCGCGACATCACCGCCACGATGATCGACCTGGGCGTGAATGGTCACCTCAAGATCGAGGAGCGGGAGAGCGAGCACCTGTTCGGGCTGATCAAGAACAAGGAATACATCTTCCACCGGCTGACGCCGGGGCCGGACGCGCGGAAGCTGGAGACCCACGAGCGCCTGGTGCTGGATGGGATCTTCGAGGGCGGGAAGCGTGAGGTGAAGCTGTCGGATCTGGACGAGGAGTTCTACACCCACCTCGGCGGCATCCGCAGCGGAGTCTACGGCCGCCTGATCGAGCGCAAACTCTATCGCGCCCGTCCCGACCAGGTGAAGGTGCGCTGGAGCATCGGCGGCGTCGTGCTGGGGTTCCTGTTCTTCCTCTTCGGGGTCATCGTCGGGGCGAAGTTCGGGCTGACGCCGGTGCCGTTCGTGGTGGGCGGCGTGGTGAGTACGGTGATCATGGTGCTGTTTGCCCGGATCATGCCCGCCCGGACCGTCCCGGGCGCCCGGGCCCTGGAAAAGGTGCGCGGGTTCCAGGAGTTCCTGACCCGGGTGGAGGGCGAACGCTTCGAGCGGATCCAGAAGACGCCCGAGCTGTTCGAGCGGTTCCTGCCGTACGCGATGGCCTTCGGCGTGGAAAAGAAGTGGGCCCGGGCCTTCGAAGGCATCTACCGCGAGCCGCCCTCCTGGTACGTGGGCAGCAACCCAATGGGCTTCAACGCCACCAGCTTCTCCAGCCGGCTGTCGACGCTCACCAGCAGCGCCGCCAGCAGCATGAGCTCTTCCCCACGCAGCTCCGGCGGCTCGGGCTTCAGCGGCGGCGGGTCGTCGGGCGGCGGCGGCGGGGGCGGGGGTGGCGGCGGGTTCTAGGCCGCAGGCCGGATCACTCTCCGCGGAGCGCTTCCATCGGGTCGACCCGTGAGGCGCGGAAGGCGGGGAGCAAGGCCGCCGCCACCGCGACCAGAAGCAGCAGGACCGGGATGGCGACGAACGTCACGCCATCCACCGGGGCGACGCCGAAGAGAAGACTGCGCAGGAATCGGGTGAGCAGCAGCGCCAGGCCGACTCCGACCGCGATGCCGATCAGCGCCGGTGCCAGGCCCTGCCGCAGCACCAGCGAGCGCACCGATCCGGTCGCCGCGCCCAGTGCCAGCCGGATGCCGATCTCCCGGGTCCGCTGGCTCACCGTGTACGAGATCACCCCGTAGATCCCCACCGCCGCCAGCAACAACCCCAGGCCGGCAAAGCCGGTCATCAGGGCCATGGTGAACCGCTGCTCCCGGGTCGCGGCGGCCACCACCTCATCGAGGGTCAGCACCCGGCTGATGGTGAGGTCGGGCCCCCGGGCATTGATCAGGGCCGCCACCGGGGTGAGCAGCGCCCGCGGGTCGCCGGTGGTCCGCGCCACCAGGGTCATGGCCCGGCGGGCGTTCCCGCTCGAATTGGCCCACTGGCTGTGGGGCACGAACCACTTCCGCTTGACCGGCGAGGTCAGGCTCTGGTGATGCACATCGCCCATCACCCCGATGATGGTGCGCCACGGCCGGTCCGGGCCGCCCATACGGATGCGCTGTCCCAGCGGGTTCTCGTCCGGGAAATACTCTTTGGCCAGGGTCTCATTGATGGCGATGACCTGCTGCCCGTCCGGCGTGTCGGTGGCGTCGATCAGTCGGCCGCTGACCAGCCTGATCCGCATGGCCTCGAAATATCCCGGCGTGACCACCTGCCAGTCCGCCGATCGGCCGGTCTCACCGGGCGCCACCGGCTTTCCTTGAATTTCCGTTCCCCAGTCGCCGATGTCGTCGAGCAGGGGGAGCACCCGCACGAACCCCGCGTCCTCCACCCCGGGCAGCCGCCGTACCTCGTCCCCCAGCTGCTGGTAGAACGTGGCCACGCTCGGGTTGTCGGGATACTGATGTTCCGGCAGCGCCAGCCGGAGAGTGAGGGTGTGGCTCGAATCAAAGCCGGGGTCGATATCCAGCAGGTTGATGAAGCTCCGGATGGTGAGGCCGGCGCCGATCACCAGCAGGACCGCCAGCGCCATTTCTGCCATCACCAGCAGGCTCCGTCCGCGCCAGGCCGCCGGTCCGTCGCTCTGGCCCCGCCCCCCGTCCCGGAGCCGCTGGGAGAGCGGAATCCGGGTCATCGAGAGCGCCGGCAGCAGCCCGAACAGGATTCCGGTTATGGTCGCCGCCGCGAGCGCGAATCCCAGGACCTCGAGATTGATGGTGACTTCGGCGAGCCGCGGGATGGTTGTGGGGGCGCGGGCGATGAGTAGCCGCATGCCGGCCCACGCCAGCCCCAGCCCCGCCAGCGCCCCGCTGAAGGAGAGCAGCAGGCTCTCGGTGAGCGCCAACCGGAGGAGTTGGCGCCGCCCGGCGCCGAGGGCGGCGCGCACCGCCATCTCCCGGGCCCGGCTGTCGGCCCGGACCAGGATCAGGTTGGCCACATTGGCGCATGTAAGCAGGAGCAGGAAGAGCACCGACGCGCCGAGCACCACCAGCGCCAGCCGCATCGGTCCGCTCACTTCGTCCACCAGCGCCACGGCAAAGGCGGTGAACTGCATCGGTACCGGGTAGAGCCCCTCCTCGGTCCAGCGGTGGGCCAGCGCTCCGAGTTCCGCGCTCGCGGCCTCCGCCGTGATCCCCGGCTGCCGCCGGGCGATGCCATACAGCCCGTGGTTGCCGCGCTGAGGACTGCTCCGGTCGAGGCCCAGCGGCTGGACCAGCTGCACCGGGGTGCGGCTCTGGAATTCGAGCGGAAAGCGGAATGCGGCCGGCAGGATGCCGACCACGCGGACCGGTGCGCCATCCACGGCAATCGTTCGACCGACCAGCGACCGGTCGCCGCCATAGCGCCGTTGCCAGAGTTCGTATCCCAGCATGGCGACGGGTGGTGCGCCGGGGAGATCCTCCTCCGCGGTGAAGCCCCGGCCCCAGGCGGGTGCCATGCCGACCACATCCAGGAAGTTGGCCGTCATCTGGACCGCCTCGACACTCTCGGCCCCCTCCCCGCCGGTGATCGCCGCCTCGCCGTTCTCGGCCCAGGACGCGGCCCCCTGGAACAGCCGAGTCAGGCGTTCATAGTCGAGAAACTCGGCGTCGGACAGCCAGGTCTTGTCGAAATTGTTCCACCGGCTCCAGATCAGCGTCAGTTCCTCGGGAGCCCGGTAGGGCAGCGGCTTGAGCAGGACGGCGTTGACCACGCTGAACACGGCGGTGTTGGCGCCGAGCCCGAGGGCCAGGGTCAGGATCACCACCGCACAGAACCCGGGGCGGCGGGACAGGGAGCGGAGTACCAGCCTGAGGTCGAGCAGGAACTGGGACATCGGGAGTACCGGAGGCAGAGGTAGGGACGGTGGCGGCGTTCAGGACGGTGACGACGGCGACCGGGCCGGTGTTTCACCGGCCTGCCTGGGGTTGGACAGCGGGATGGGGGGAAGGGTTGCAGGTCCCCCGGTGCTGCGCCCCCGCCACAACAGTCATTCTTGATACACTGTCACTGTCGCGTCGCCGCCGCCCCGGTCGGTGTGACCTGCGACACCGGCTGCAACCCCGCATCGCTCCTACCATCGGTGAGCCGCATCTCTCCGGATTCTCCGCCGCCCATGTCAGGAGTAGCGCCATGGCCCAGTTTCTCAAGAACCTCCGCCGGGGTGGCTCCGACGCGGAGACCGCCGAACTGCAACAGCTGGCCACCCGCCTAGAAACTCAGCATCACAATCTCGGCCAGCTGGTGCAGCACGCGGACCGGTCCATTGCCCAGCTGCAGCGGCTCGCGACACTGGGGGAACGGGTCGCCGGGCTCGAGCGCCAGCTGGCCCGGATGGATACGCTCACCGAACGATTCACCCAGGCCGAGCAGGAAGTCTCCCGGCTGACCGGCCTGGCCGAGAGTTTCGAGACCCGGCTGGCGGCATCGGATGCCGGAGTCGAGCGGACCCGGGGCGAAGTGGCCTCCTTGATGGAAACGCTGAACTCCGCCGTCCGCCTGAAGGAGAGCGTGGGAGAGGTGACTGCGCTGGACGGCCCGTTCCGGCAGCTCCAGGCGGAGATGGAGGGACTGCGGTCCCAGGTGGAGAGCTTCAAAGGCAACTTCGCGCGGCTGCGCGAGCAGCATGAGACAACCGTGGCAGGCTACCGGACTGCTGGCCACCGGATCGAGTCGTTCGACGCCGATTGGCAGCGGCTCTCCCGCACGCTGGAAGAGAGCGGGCACCGGATCGCGGGGTTGGAGCAGTTGATGGGAGACATGGCACCGGTCACCGAGTCCGTCTCCCAGACCCGGCGCGAGCTGGCCAGTGCCAAGGCCATCGCCGATCAGCTGGCGCAGAAGGTGGCCCTGCTGGAACAGCAGCGCGAGGCCATCGACCGGGCCACCGGCAAGCTGGAACAGCTGGCGGCTCTTTCGATCCGCGCCGACGCCGGCCTGGAGCGCCACGCCGACCTGGTTCGGAGCGTCACCGACCTGCGCAGCCAGATGCACACCATGGAAGGGGTCCAGCACGCGCTGCTCGACCGGAGCACCGAGCTGACCGAGCGGCTGGGGCAGATCGACAGCGGCCACGGCTCCGCGGAACGGGCGCTGGCCGACCTGCGGACGTCCCTGGATCAGAGCGTGGAGCGGCTGGCGCTGGAAAACCGGAATGTGGCCGGCGTGACCCAGCAGGTGACCGAACTCCGCCGTACGCTGGCGGACACCGAGCACCGGCTGGACGGGCTGGCCAGTGATGCGGCCGCCCTCAATCAGACTGCTGCCCGCGCCGACAGCCTGACGGCGCAGGTGGCCGAACTCAGCACCAGCCTTTCCAGCATGACCGAGATCGCCAGCCGGGCCCGGGGCGCCACCGCCGAGATGGAGCAGCTGGAGCTGGCCATTGAAGGATTGGCCCAGCGCAGCCTGCGGCTCGACGAGTCCCGGCCGCTGCTCGACCGGACGGTGCGCGATCTGGCTGCCCTCGGTGCCACCGGCGAAGCCATTGCCGACGCGCTGGAACAGCTCCGGACCGCTCGGGACGAATTGCGCGGCACCCAGGGAACCCTGGAGGGCACCCGCGCCTGGGTCGGGGATACGGTACGCTCGGTGAGCGCGCTCAAGGAGGACGTCGCCGGGCTGGACCGGATGCGCTCGACGGTGGATGCGCTCCGGCAGGAGCTGGACCTGGTCGCCGCGCAGAGCATCAGCATCGAGTCCCGCCGCTCCCTGGTGGACGATGTCCAGCGCCGTCTGGCCGAGGCGGCGGCGCTCGGTTCGACGATCGAAGAGCGGGCCCGGGGCGTGGCCGACCGGCTCGGCGGCATGGAGGATCAGCTGGGGACGATTGTGCCCCGGCTCGAGGAGGTGGGACGCGCCGGCAGTCAGCTGGTCGGGCTCCAGGCCGACCTGCGCGACATGGAACAGCGCCTGACGGAGGCGCAGGCCAGCGTGGGCAGCGTGGAGGAGCGGGCCCGGGGCGTCGAAACGCTCAACGAGCGGATGCGGGAACTCGGGCGGGAGGTAGAGCAGCGGGCCAATGCGGTGCAGCGGGCGAGCGATCATCTGGCGCGGGCCACCACGCTCCGCCAGGAGGCCGCCACGGCGGCCGAGACCCTCGCCGAGCGGGGCCGGGAGCTGGAGGGCTCCCTGACGCGCGCGGGGGAACGGCTGGGAGAACTCGACACGCTCTCGCGCGAACTGGACAGCCGGATCCTTGCCCTCTCCGGTGTGCAGGAGCGGCTGGGCGCGTTCGAAGCCCGCCTGGCCGAGTGGCGGAGCGCCGAGCATCAGGTGGCGCAGGCGCTGGAGCAGGCGGAGGCGCGTCAGGCGGCCATCACCTCGCTGCAGGCCGAGATCCGGGGCCTCTATGCCATGGCCGAGCGCACCCAGGCCGACGCGCGGGTCATCGTGGAGGCGCAGCCGGAGGTGAGCCAGACCCGGGCCGAGCTCGACACGCTGTTGTCCCGGATGAACGATGGGGAGGGATTGCTCGCGACCCTGGCGGACCGGCGCCGGCAGCTGGGGCGGGCCGAGGAGCGGCTGTCCCAGGCGGACACCCTGCTCGCCGATGTGCGCGGCGCGCTGGAGGTGCTGCTGGCGCAGAAGGCCCAGGTGGATTTCTTCCTGGAGCAGGCCAGTGCGCTGGGGGTGGAGGCCAAGCACGCCGAGGCCACGCTTCAGGCGCTGCGGGACGAGCGACGGCTGTCGGATCGGATTCGGGGCTCGCTGGCGGACCTGCAGCGGCGGGATGAGGCCGCCGAACCGGAGCGGGTCGCGCGGCGGTAGGGTCCGCGGGTTACGGAGAGTCCGTACGGCGCGCTGCCGCGGGCAGACCTACACGCTTCTCCTTGGTGGCCTGGCCGCAAGGGATCGGAAGTGGAGGTGAGCCCGCATTGTCGCTTCGGAGAGTGGCCGCAAGGGATCGGTGAGATCGCCTGGCGGCGCACTCTCCTCCGCTCCCTGCGGGCTCACCTCTCCTTCCGAACCACGTACGAGGCGGCGGGGGGCGCCCAATCCTCGGGCCGGTGCGATTCGCCGATGGCGCTCAGCTTGCCAGGTGAGGGCCGGAGGACCACCGTCCCTCGGACCAACCCGGGCAGGCATGGGACCTCCAGGGCGAACCGCACCGGCCCGGGCGTCGGAGCGCCTACTCCACGCGCTTGGTCACCACGTAGAAGTTCGGATCCACCCGCAGGCTATCCGATGCGTGCATAGAGAGCCGCAGGGTCTGCCACGCTTCGGTCGGATGGATCCGGCCGTAGGAACCCTCAGCGTCCGCTGAGACCTTCAGCGGCAGGTCGAATCCGGACACGACGTCGGTCCAGCGGTAGGAATAGGCGTCGCCCGGACCGAACCGGTATTCGAAGACGGGGATCTTGGTGGTGGTGAGATACTGCTCGAACACCTTGCTGAAGTCGATCCCCGCTTCCCGGCTGATGTACTCCTGGACCTGCCGGCCGGTTACGACCTGGTGCCGGTAGGTGGCGGTGAGCCCGCGCAGGATGCCGCGCCACTTCTCGTCGTCGGCGATCACCTGGCGGATGGTGTGCAGCATGTTCCCGCCCTTGGGATACATGTCGCCCGATCCTTTGTGATTGACCCCATAGGCCGCCACGATCGGGATGTCGTTCTGGATCCCCTTCCGCGTGCCGATCACGTACTCCGCGCCCGCCTCCTTGCCGCGCAGGCACTCCACGTACAGGCCCTCGGCGTAGTTGGCGAAGCTCTCGTGCACCCACATGTCGGCCAGGTCCGCGGTGGTGAGGCTGTTGCCGAACCACTCGTGGGCGCTCTCGTGGACAATGATGAAGTCCCAGTCCAGTCCCTGGCCAGTCCCGGAGAGGTCGCGGCCGAGATATCCGTTCTGGTAGTGGTTGCCGTAGGCGATGCCGCTCTGGTGCTCCATGCCGAGGTGCGGCGTCTCGATGAGCTGGTATCCGTCGGCGTACCAGGGATAGGGACCGAACCAGTGCTCGAAACAGGCCAGCATGGACTTGGCCTGCAGGAACTGCCGCGCCGCCGTGGACAGGTGGAAGCGGAGCGGCCAGAAGTTCAGGGTGAGCGGCCCCGCCTCGCCGTTGTAGACGTCTTCGATGTGTCCGTAGTCGGCAACGTTGATCGCAATGTCGTAATTGTTGATCGGTTCACTCACGAACCAGGCCCAGGTGGTGGTGCCATCGCCGTTGGAGGTGGCCGAACGCAGCCGGCCGTTGGAGATGTTCTTGAGCGGATCGGGCACGGTGACGGCCACCAGCTGGCTGTCCGGCTCATCCAGCTGGGTGTCCTTGGTGGGCCACCAGATGCTGGCTCCCGTCCCCTGGCAGGCCGTCGCCACCCAGGTGCCGCCGAGGCTGTCGCTGCCCCAGACCACGCCGCCATCCCAGGGCGCGCGCTTGGCCACCGTGGGGTGGCCCCGGTAGTAGACGCTCACCGTCCGGGTCGCGCCGATCGGCTGTGGCGCCACGACGCGGACCAGGTAGACCGACAGGGCGCCGCCATCCCGGCGATAGTCGAGCCGTACCCCATCCTGAACGATGCTGTCGACCAGGAGCGGTGGCTGCAGGTCGACCTGCATCTCCTGCGCGGCGGACACCACGCGGTAGGTGATGTGATTGACGCCCCGGATGGTGCGATCCTCGGGGTTGATCCGGACCCGGAGGTCATAAAAGGCCACATCCCACCAGGACCGTTCCGGAGAGTTGGCGCCGCGCAGCGTGTCGGCGTGCGTGGCCACCCTGACCTGCGCCGGAAGCGCGACGGCGGAGCAGAGCGACAGCAGGGCCGGCAGGAGGAGGCGACCGGGGTTCGGCTGCACGGCGACTCCGGTTGGGGTATCGGTATCAAGACGCACTGAGCGGCTCACTCAGTGCGTGGCGGCGCGGATCCGGATTGTTAGGACCGCCGCGGCAGAGAGAATACCTTGGTGCTTGAGCTTCGGCAACGGGTGGCGCGGTCGGTCGGCGGGAGTCGGGTGGCGGGCGCTGGTAGCGGGACCTATCTTGACGCGAGGACCGTCGGCACAGTCCATCCCGCCCCCGGAGGATCCATGCGTGCGCTCGTCCTGATCGGCCTCGTGCTGATTGCCCTCGGCGGGTTCCTGTTCTATGATGGCAGCTACAAGACCAGCAAGCAGGTCCTCGAGGTGGGCGGGATGAAGGTGACCACCCGGGAAGAGCATCAGGCGCCCAAGTGGGTCGGCGGCGTCGTGGCCCTTGTGGGTGCCGGCCTGGTGATCGTCGGTGCGGGACGGGGCCGAAAGTCCTGACCACTCGACCCGCGCCAGCCGGCGCGGTGTTCCGCTTTCCCCATCCGGGAGGAACGACCCGTGACACTTCACAGCCTCAGGAACTTCGAACGGCGCTGGGCCGCACTCCGCAAGCTGGCCACTGCGCAGCTCAAGGATCTGGAGAAGGACCGTAAGCAAGTGGCCAAACAGGTCAAGCAGTACCGGGTCAAGAAGGACGTGGCCCGGTTGCGGGCGGCCGTGGCCCAATCCCAAAGCATGGCCTAGGCGGCCAAGGCCACCAAGAAGTTCATCGCCGCCAGGGACAAGCTGGTCAAGCAGGCGGCCAAGCGGGGCAAGCTGCTCAAGCGGGCGCTGACCTGAGGGTGCTGCCACTGTTGTCCGTCGGCCCGGTGTGCCCTGAGGAGCCTACGTCTTGAACTGAGACGTCGGTCCCCTGCAACCTATTTCCGGGTTCGGGTCTCCAACTCCTGATACGCCGCCGGCGACGGCCTGCCCGAAACCGCGAGGGTCCCTCGATGGATCTCCTCCGTCAACGCTGGTTCAAGATTGCGGCACTCATCCTGGCCCTGGGCCTGACTGGGGCGTGGCTGCTCATGGGCGACACCGGGGCCGCCGACGCCGGGGTTGTGGCGCGGGTCAAGCGTGGCGATTTCCACGTCGGCGTCGCCTCCTCGGGAGAGCTGCGGGCGCGGGAATTCGTCCAGATCACGGCCCCGGCCAACTCCCAGCAGGCCGAGGTCTACCAGATGAAGATCTCCTCGATCGTGGCCGAAGGGACAGTGGTCAAGGAAGGGGACATCGTCGCCGAGATCGACCGCTCGACGGTGGCCAACAAGCTGGCGGAGGTCTCACTGGCGCTGCAGAAGGCCGAGGCCGTCTACGAGCAGGCCATGCTGGATTCGACCCTCAACCTCTCCAAGGCCCGCGAGGACATCCGCACCATGGAGCTGGGCCTGGAGGAGAAGCAGCTGGCCAAGGAGCAGGCCCAGTATGAGGCGCCCACCGTCCGGCGTCAGGCGGAGATTGACCTGGAGAAGGCCGATCGCGCCCTGGCCCAGGCCCGGCTGGACTACGTCACCAAGACCGAGCAGGCCAAGGCCAAGATGCGGGAGGTCGGGGCGGACCAGGAACGGCAACGCAACCGGTTGCGGGTGGTGCAGACGGTCATGGAGGGATTCACCATCCGGGCCCCGAAGCCGGGCATGGTCATCTACGTGAAGGAGTGGAATGGGCGCAAGCGCACCACCGGCTCGCAGGTCTCGCCCTGGGATCCGGCCGTAGCCACCCTGCCGGATCTGACACTCATGGAATCGATCACCTACATCAACGAAATCGACATCCGGAAGATCGCGACCGGGCAGACCGCCAGGATCACCCTCGACTCCGACCCCTCCAAGTCTTTCATCGGCACCGTGGCCGGCGTGGCCAACGTCGGTGAGCAGCGGCCCAACACCGACGCCAAGGTGTTCGAGGTGAAGATCACCATCGCGCAAACCGACACCACGCTCCGCCCCGGCATGACGACCGGCAACCAGATCGAGGTGGCCGTGGCCAAGGACGTGCTCTACATCCCGATCGAGGCGCTGGCCGGGGCGGAGGGCGTCCAGTTCGTGTACCTCAAGTCCGGCAGCACCATCCGCCGCCGGGAGGTCCGGACCGGCGCCATCAACGACGACGAAGTGGTGGTCCTCTATGGCCTGGAGGAAGGCGACCAGGTGCTGCTCACCCCGCCGCTGACACCGGAGAAACTCGACCTGGTCCGGCTCCCCGATTCGCTGCGCCCGCCGCCCGCGCCGGTCGACTCCGCCGCCGGAGCCAGGTGACCGGTGCGGTTCGACAGGGCTGGGCTGGCCGAGCTCAGGCGACAATTCACCGCCCACTTCCTCTTCAGCATGCGCACCGCCGTGGAGGCGGTGCGGGTCAACCGGCTGCGCGCATCGCTCACCTCGCTGGGCATCCTGTTCGGCGTGGCCTCGGTCATCGCCATGCTGGCCATCGGCAAGGGGGCGGAGCAGGAGATCCTGGAGCAGATGCGGCTGCTGGGGTCCAACAACGTGGTGATCTCGCCGATTGTGGTGCAGAAGGAAGGTGCGGCCGAAGAGCAGGATCACAAGGAGGTGAAGCGCTGGACCCCCGGCCTGACCTACAGTGATGCCCAGGCGATTGCCCGGGTGGTCCCGTCGGTGGACGTGGCCAGCGCCGAGATCGTCATGAACACCTCGATCACCCGGGAAGGACGCCGCCGCTCCGGCAAGGTGGTCGGGGTGGACACGACCTACTTCCGCCTGATCAACCTGCCCCTCGTCTCGGGCGGGTGGTTCTCGGCGATGCAGGTGGAGCGGGGCCTGCCGGTGGCCATCATCGGCAACGGGGTGCGCACCCGGTTCTTCACCAACGAGAATCCGATCGGACGGTCCATCAAGGTGGGGGAGACCTGGCTGACGGTGGTCGGGGTGCTGGCCGACCGGCGGGTGACCGGCGAGGCCTCCTCCTGGCTCGGCATCCGGGACGCCAACATGGACGTCTACGTCCCGGTGCACACCATGCTGCTCCGGTTCCGCAACCGATCGCTGGTCACCCAGCAGGAGATCGAGGCCGCCTCCCGGGAGGACCGCAACTCGGACGAGACGACCGCCGTGCCGGAGAGCGAGGAGGTACGGCAGGAGCGGATCAACCAGAACCAGCTGGACCGGATCATCGTGCGGGTGACGGAAGCGAGTCTGGTGGCCCCGGTCGCCGACGTGCTCCGCCGCCTGCTCACCCGGCGCCACAACAGCGTGGTCGACTTCGAGATCACCATTCCGGAGCTCCTGCTGAAGCAGGAGCAGCGTACCAAGACCATTTTCAACATCGTGCTCGGCGCCATCGCCTCGATCTCGCTGATCGTGGGCGGGATCGGAATCATGAACATCATGCTCGCGTCGGTGCTCGAGCGGATCCGGGAGATCGGCGTGCGCCGGGCGCTGGGGGCCACCCAGAAGGACATCCTGTACCAGTTCCTGAGCGAGGCGGTCCTCATCAGCGTGGCCGGCGGCATGGCGGGGATCCTCGTCGGGGTGGGGGTGAGCGCGGCCATCGAGCAGTTCGCCGGCATCAAGACCGTGGTGTCGGGGCTCTCGGTCATCGTCGCCTTCGGCGTCTCGTTCTCCGTCGGTCTCGGATTCGGGATCGTCCCCGCCCACCGTGCCGCCCGGCAGGATCCGGTGGTCTGCCTCCGCTACGAGTGAGCCCCATGGGAATCGCGTTCCGACCCTCCGCCGCCGCGCGTCTTGCGGTGCTCCTGCTGGTGGCGGCCGCCCCGGACCTGGCGGGCCAGCAGCCGCTCACCCTGGCGGAGGCGATTGCCCGGGCCTCCGAGGAAGGGTATCAGGCCCGCGCCGCCCGGGCCACGCGCGACGCGGCGCGCTACCGCGAGCAGTCCTTCTACTCCGGCCTCCTGCCCCAGCTCTCGCTGGACGGCACCGTGCCCTCGTACAACCGCTCCATCATCCGGGTGCTGCAGCCGGACGGGAGTACCCTGTTCCGGCCTCAGGACCAGACCAACGCCGAACTCGGCCTGACGCTGTCACAGAAGCTGCCGGTGACCGGAGGCGATTTCTTCATCAGCTCCTCACTGGCCCGGCTCCAGGTGAGCGGCACGCAGTCTTTCCGCAGCTGGTCGTCGACGCCGGTGACCATCGGCCTCCGCCAGAACGTGTTCCGCCCCAACCTCACCGGCTGGGACCGGCGGGCCCAGCCGGTGCGCTCCGAACTGGCCGAGCGTCAGTTCCTGGAGGCCCGCGAGATCATCGCCCTCGAGACCACCGGGCTGTACTTCGACGTGTACTCGGCACGGGTAGAGCTCGACAACGCCACCCAGAACGCGGCGGTGAACGACACCCTCTACACCCTCAACCAGGGCCGCTACAATGTCGGGCGGATCGGGGAGAACGACCTGCTGCAGAGTGAGCTGGCGCTGCTCCGCGCCCGCACCTCCGCCGACGCGGCCCGGCTGGGCTACGACCGGGCCCTCGCCAGCCTGCGATTGGCCCTCAACATGGATCCCGGTGCCCCACTCACGGTGATCGCGCCGGTGGATGTGCCAGGCCTGGAAGTCGACACCGCCCGGGCGGTCGCCGAGGCGCTGCGGAACCGCGCCAGCGTGAGCGATGCGGAGCTCCAGGACGTGCTGGCCCGCCGCCGGGTGACCGAGGCCAGGCTCGGAACCGGCGTGGGAGCAACGGTCCAGGCCAGCTATGGGTTCAACGCCACCGGGGCCAACTTCGACAACGCCTACACCAACCTGCTCGAGGCCCGTCAGTTCTCCCTCTCGGTCCAGGTGCCGCTGGTCCAGTGGGGCGCCCGCAAGGAGAGCGTGCGCGCCGCGGAGGCGGACCGTGAGCGAGTGACCAACCTCACCCGGCAGACGCTCGAAGAGACCATGCAGGAGGCCCACTTTTCGGCGCTGCAGCTGGCCCAGGCCCGCCGCAACCTGGCGCTGTCGGCCAAGTCGGACAGCGTCGCCACCAAGCGCTTCGAGGTCGCCTACAACCGCTACGTCATCGGCCGCATCACCATCGATATTCTGTATATCGCCCAGGCCGAGAAGGACCAGGCGCTGAGCCAGTACGTGCAGGCGCTGCGGGGATACTGGCTGGCCTACTACGGTGTCCGGCGCTCCACGCTGTACGACTTCGCGCGGGACCAGCCGATCCGCTGATTCGGGGAACCCTCCCTCCCGTCCCGTCGTTTCGGTTCGAAACCTCCGCTGCCACCCCCGCGTAGCGCAGGAACACCTTTCGGAGTCAGATGATGGGCTTCTTCCTGGCCGACCTCAAGCAGGGCGTCCGCATGCTGGGCAAGCACCCCGGGCTGACGGCGATCGCCGTCATCGCCCTGGCGCTCGGCCTCGGCCTGACCACCACCATGTGGAGCATCATATGGGGTGGGATCCTGCGCGGCCTGCCGTTCGAGAAGGCGGAGGAGATCATCCATCTGGAGCGGGCCCGCCCGAGCCGCGACATCGAGAGCTATCCCGTGCCGGTGAGCGACTTCCTGGCTTGGCGGGAGCAGCAGCGGAGCTTCGAGGATCTCGCCGCGTACAGCGAGGGCACCGTCAACGTCAGCGGCAGCGAGGGGCGGCCCGAGCGATTCGAGGGCGGGTTCGTGACCGCGGCGACGTTCCACCTGCTGCGGATCCAGCCTCGGCTGGGTCGGCTGTTCACCGAGGAGGAAGACCGTCCCGGGGCGGCGCCGGTCGCGCTGATCGGCTGGGACCTCTGGCAGAACCGGTTCGGCGGGGACTCCGCCATCGTTGGGAGGACCATCCGCACCAACGGCATTCCCAGGGAGATCGTGGGGGTCATGCCTCGCGGCTTCGAGTTTCCCACCAACGCCCAGTTGTGGTACCCGCTGACCATCGATCCGGGCAAGGTCCCCTGGGGCGCGGGCGACCAGTATGAGGTCATGGGCCGGCTGCGCCCGGGGGTGGGCATGGCCGCGGCCTTCAAGGAGTTCGAGACGATCGCCGCCCGGCTGGCCCAGGACCACCCCAAGGAAAATGAGGGCGTCACGCCGATTCTCAAGCCGTTCACGGAAGAGTATGTCGGGGATGAGCCGATCCTGATGCTCTGGACCATGATGGCGGCGGTGTTCGGGGTCTTCCTGATCGCCTGTTCCAACGTCGCCAACCTGCTGCTGGCGCGCGCCGCCACCCGTACCAAGGAGATCGCGGTTCGCACCGCACTGGGCGCCAGCCGGTGGCGCATCGTGTCGCAGATGCTGGCCGAGTCGCTGGTGCTGGCCGTGCTGGGATCACTGATCGGCATCGTCATCGCGTGGGTCGGCTGCCGGCTCTTCGTGCAGGCCATGGAGGGCACCGACCCGCCGTTCTGGATTGATATCCGGCTGGATGGCACGGTGCTGGCGTTTGCCGGCGGCATCACGGTGCTCGCGGCACTGGTCAGCGGGATCATTCCCGCGCTGCAGGCCACGCGTACCGGGATCAACGAGGTGCTCAAGGATGAGTCCCGCGGCGCCTCGTCGCTCCGGCTGGGCAAGTTCAGCCGCGCCCTGGTGGTAGTGGAGCTGGCGCTGTCTGGCGGGTTGCTGGTCGCGGCGGGCTTCATGACCCAGAGCGTGGTGAAGCTGTCACACTTCGATTACGGGATTCCCACCCAGGGGATCTTCACCGCGCGGGTTGGGCTCTTCGAGTCCACCTATCCCGACTCGGCCAGTCACGCCCGGTTCTGGAGTTCTCTCGAGCAGCAACTCCAGACCCTCCCGGGGCAGACCGGCGTCGCGCTGCAGACCGAACTGCCGGGGCTGTGGGGATGGGGGCAGGACGTGGCGCTGGAGGGGACCACGTACCAGAAGGAAGAGGACTATCCCACGACCCGCCGAGTCGCAGTGACACCCGGGTGGTTTTCGACCTATCACGTCAAGCTGCTGGAAGGGCGGACGTTCGGGCCGGGGGACATCGGCGGGGCTCTGCCGGTTGCGGTCGTGACCAGGGCGTTTGCGGCGAAGCACTTTCCCGGCCAGGCCGCGGTGGGCCGGCGGATCCGCACTGGCGGTGCCGAGACGACCGAGCCATGGCTGACGATCGTCGGTGTCGTGGAGGAGGTGTGGTATGACGGGACCGCGACGGGCGAGGACCGCATCGGCACCGTGGTGTTCACGCCAATCGGCCAGGGTGATTACCGGTTCCTGAGCATTGCCGTCGCGGCGCAGGGGGATCCGCGGAGCCTGGCCCAGCCGGTGCAGGCCGCGGTGAGCACCGTCGATCCCGACCAGCCGATCTACTGGGCCCGCACCCTGGACGAGGCGATTCAGCGGACCGCGTGGTTCTACGGCGTGTTCGGGGCGCTGTTCATGGTCTTCGGCGCGGCGGCGCTGTTCCTCGCGACGGTCGGCGTCTACGGGGTCGTAAGCTTCGGGGTCTCCCAGCGCACTCGCGAAATCGGCGTGCGGATGGCGCTGGGCGCCAGTGCCCGCGACGTGCTGGGGTTGTTCCTGCGGCAAGGCGGGATCCAGGTGGCGCTGGGACTCTCGCTCGGTCTGGTGCTGGCGTTCTTCCTGGCCAAGGGCCTGACCCTGGTCCTGTTCCAGGTGAGCACGGCCAATCCCCTCATGTACGCCGGCGTTACCCTGGCGCTGGCAGTGACCGCCCTGCTGGCCACCTTCATCCCGGCCCGGCGGGCCCTCACGGTGGATCCGATGGTGGCGCTGCGCTACGAGTAGTGGTGGGCGGGGCGGCGGCTACCGGTCGCGGAGGGTCCTGATCCGCTCGAGGCGCTCGATGTCGGCGCCATCGAGCTTCCGTCCCGTTCGCTTGGTGGTGATGAGATCCTCCAGGCCGAGAAAGGGTATCCGGACCCCGTCGGCGTCTGCGGAATTTGCCCTGGGGAGCGCTTCCTCATACCGGAGCCCCTGGATCACGGTGAAGATGTTCACCGAGGGGTCATCCCCGATCACGGTGATGGCCGCCTTGAGGATTTCTGCCGGGAGCCACTCGCTGGCAAAGCCGTAGCCGGTCCCGGCAAGGGCCAACAGCACGCGGGTGGCATTGTCCCGGGTCCGGGAAATCAGGATGTCAAGGTCGGTCGCCACCCGGACATTGCCGTGCAGGATCCCCGCGATTCCCCCGATCACCAGGTACTCGACCCGCTCCTGGCTGAGCGCGGCGCAGATTTCCGGCACCACCGGCCCGCGTTCGAGCCATCGGCTCATTTCGACTCCTTCCAGGCGAGAAAATCCTCTTGGGACTCGAAGGCGATGATCTGCATCCTGCCGGGCCGCGGGTGTGCCCGACGGAAGCTGGCGGTAAGCTCCTGTGATCGCTTCAGGCGGGCGGCACCCGAGAGCCGGAGCGCGGCCGACAGATCAACCCCGGGTGGCAGGTCGGGGCTGGGTGGGGTCGCCGCTTCCGCCGATGGGAGCGCTAGGGGCGCCTCGGGACCCGAGGCCTTTGCGCCCCACCGGCGGATGGCCTCGGCGAAGACCCAGCTTCGGGAGCGATCCAGGGCCGTGGCAAGGCTGTCGGCGGTGGAGAGTTCACGCTGGGGCAGGGTGATCGAGGTGCGGGCAAGTGGGGCGGACGGCTTCATTGTTGTAATATTGAGTAATACTTTATCATACGCAAGGGACAGAGGGACCTGGGGGACCTGGGGGACCTGGGGGACCTGGGGGACCGGGGGGGCGGTTGGACGGTGGGAGGCAGTGTCATCAGGGTGATGAGGAAACACGACGGGGAGCTCGGTGTGAGCTCCCCGTCTAGCCTCATGGACAAACCGCGGGGTGTCGGCCCGTGTGCCCTCGAACCGACTACGGCAGAATGGCCGTGAACAGCGATCCGTTGCGCGCCACGCTGCTTCCGGGCAACGGCGTGGCGGTGGCAGTGACCGTATTGGGGAGCTGGCCCGGTCCCAGGGTCCATCCACCGAGCTTGGCCACACCGTTGGCGTTGGTGACCTGCTGGGCCCCACTGACGCTCCCTTCGCTTCCGGCCGGTATGGCGAATGTCACTGCCAGCCCCGGCACCGGCTTGCCCAGCGGAGTGCGCACCTGAATAGCAGGCAGCTGATTGCTGGGCACGGGGCTGTTGGGCGAGCCGCCGATGGTGACCAGGCTGGCCGCATCCAGCATGGTCAGGGTATCGACCGCGCCGAAGGGGCTGAAGTTCTTGGTGGTCCCCCCCAGGCAGCATCCTCCGTTCACGGTCGGATCACCGGTCAGGCCGTTGGGGCCGATGGTGGTGCAGTTCAGGAACGGTGGCGTCACCCGTGGCAGCAGTTCGAATCCGTTGTTCGCCAGATTGTGGCCCAGCTTGAGGCGCGCGTAGATCACATCGGGGAAGTTGGCCACCTGGCATGTGCCGACCACGGCGTCCTGAAAGAGGGTCACCGCGGGAGAGGCCTGGAACTCGAAGAAGGACGGATACTGATCCAGGGGCGTGTTGAGCGGCGCCGGGCTGTCCGGCAGCCGGAACACCGCAATCACCGTGGTTGTGGGCGCGGCAGCGGGCTGGACCTCGATGCCCGCGAATTGGGTTGGCGTGACGATCTGCGTCAGCGGCGAGGTGGGCGTGATCACGCCGATGGCTCCGGCATCACCGAACGCCGCCGGCGGAAAGTTGGGCGGCGGCAGCGCCACCGTGCAGTACAGCCCGTTGAGCAAGTTGCTCATGCCGAGTTGCGCTTCCGACCGGCGGCCCCCGATCAGCAGCCCCTGGCTGTACTTGCCGAGCGCGTAGTCGACCAGCCGGAACATGGCAGCCTGGGCGCCTGGCAGGTCGTTGGCCCGGACGGCCCGAAGTATCGCGTCGTATCGGGCAACGGCCTCGCCCCGAAGGTCGCCGGCGGGAAACAGGGCGACGATCTGCGCCCGGGTCTGGTCCACGGTGGGGCAGACGACGGCGGCGACGGCCGAGGACTGGCCGAGCCCGGTGGCGGCGGTCGGGACGCCGTCGGGGCCCGAGGTGGAGCAGGAAAGGGTCAGCGCCAGCCCGGCAAAGGCGGCGAATAGACGAGAATGCATGAAGGACCTCTGGGGGAGGACGGTGCCGGATGAAACCGTTTGGCGGGAAAGTGATGCAACGATCGCACCGACCGAGGGAGCCAGGCGGCCTGTCTCTAACCTATTGGTAACAAAGAACGTCGCCCTAGACTGGCAGTTGGCCGGCCGCTCGGACTGTTGGTGCGGTGCCACGCCGGTGCGCCCCCTCGTCAGGTTCCGCTTCCCACCAGGGCCCGGAATCCGGGGTCATTGGCCAAGGGACGGAACCACCAGCCGGGGTCTTTACCGAGTTCGATCCGGCGGCCGGGATTGCGCGCCAGGTAGGTGCGCAGATAGTCGACGGCCTTCTCACGGTCATCCAGGAGCGCAAACACAAACGCGCCGAAGAGCATGAGGTCGCGCGTGGGGTCGAGGTCGCTGTTGCCCTGGGAACGTTCCACCAGCCGGCGCGCGCTGTCCGCCTTGCCGGCGCGCGCCAGGACGGCCGCGACGATCATCTGGCCGTTCAGGCGCTGGTAGGCTTGCCCACTCTCGGGCGTCAGCTTGACCAGCGAGTCGGCGAGGCGCCACGCGGCGGGGGGATCGGGGTCCCGCGCCCGGGTGGTGTAGAGCAGGAGCTGGCATTGCACGAAGGCGGGATCGTCGGGGAACCGCCGCTTGCCCTCGTCACACCAGTGCACGGCATCGGTCAACTGGCCCGGGTCATAGGAGGAGAAGAACAGCCGCTGCAGGATCACGTCGGCGTTGCTCAGGAAGGCATCGGCCTCGAGCGCCCGCCGGGCGGCAAAGTTGATATCCGCCTCGGTCTTGGTGGTGCGGTAGTACAGATGGGACAGGGTGGCCCAGGCCCCGGCCTGGCGGTCGTTGAGCTGGACCGCCCGCTCGAGGTCGGCCTGGGCACTGTCCAACTGGGCCTGTTCCCGGCGCTGATCCGGCTCCAACCCGAGCAGGAGGCGCCAGTACCGCAGGTTCCCGCGCAACTCCAGTGCGTCGGCGTTATTGGGGTTGATCGCCAGGGCGCGCCCGACGTGGCCGAGGCCTTCGGCGATCATGGCGCCGGCCGCGAGCGGATCGTTGGCCAGGACGCGGGAGCGGCTGTAGGCGATCCGGGCCCGCAGGACGATGGGATCGGGCCACCGTGCATCGAGCGGTTCGGTCAGAGCCAGGAGTGAGTCGGCACGCAGATAGGCCTGACGCATCGCCGTGGTGTCGCTCCTGGCTTCCGCCTCGGCGCGGCGGCGCCATTGTTCTGCCTGTTGCAGCAGGGACCACGCCTGCACGTTCTGGGTGCCTTCGCGCTGCTGGCGGATCCGGATTTCGGTGCCGAGGCGGCGGCGGATGCGGCGCGCGGCCTCGGCCGCCAGCGAGTCCCGCAGCCGGAGCGGGTCGTCGGCCTTGGCGGTGATGGTCACCCGGTCGAAATCGGTGCCGGTGCCGTCGAGCAGCCGGAGGCCCACGGCGACCTCCGAGCCCCGCGGCTCGACGGTCCCCAGAATGAGCGTCCCCGCCTGGAGCGCCCGGGCGATGCTGTCCCGTCCCACCGACGCATCGCGAAACTGGTCCACGCCCCCGCGCGAGACCACCGAGATGCCCTGAACCCCGCTCAGCGAGGCGATCAAGGCATCCGTCAGGCCGTCGGCCAGATAGCCGAGAGTACCGTCCCGGCTGAGGTCCTCGAACGTGAGGACGGCAATGCTGGCGGGGTCGAGCCCGGCCCCGAGGCCGCCGCGGGAAGGGCGATCGCGCAGGAGCAGGACCCCGCCCCCGCCCACGGCCAGGAGCACAACGGCCACCGCCCCCGCCACCAGGGCTCGGCGCTTCCGGGACGGTGCCTCGAGGATGGCCCGGTTGGCGGCGGTGCGGGCCGCGGTCCGCCGGGTCGCCGTGGAGCGCCGCGCGGTCAGCCGGCTCGCCGTCTCGCCCGGGGGAGCGCCGAGCATCTCGGAGAACTGGGCGGCGGTCTGGGGCCGGTCGGCAGTCACCTTGCTCAGGGCCGCCATGATGGCGTCCTCGACCTCGTCCGGGACGGTGTCCCGGACCACCTGGAGGCTCGGCACCTGCTCCATGGCGTGCCGGGCCATGATGGCCCGGCTGTTGGGACCGGTGAAGGGCGGCTGGCCGGCGAGCATCTCGTACAGGACACAGGCGAGCGAATAGATGTCGCTGGTGGGACCGGCCGGGTCGCCCGCCGCCTGTTCCGGGCTCATGTACGTCGGGGTGCCGACCGCCATGCCGGTCTCGGTGAGTTTCTGCCCGCCGGCCTCGGAGAGCGCCCGGGCGATCCCGAAATCCGCGACCAGGGCGTGCCCGCCGGAGAGCATGATGTTCTCCGGCTTGATGTCGCGGTGCACGATACCGAGGGAGTGGGCATAGCCCAGGGCGTCGGCCACCTCCAATGCCACGTGCAGCGCAAAGTCCACCGGCAGCAGGCTGTCTCGGTCGAGGCGTTCGCGCAGCGACTCGCCGTAGACGAACGGCATGACATAGTACAGCAGGCCGTCGGCCGAGCCCGAATCGAACAGGGTCAGGATATTGGGGTGCTGAAGCTTGGCGGCGATCTTGATTTCGCGGTCGAACCGCTCCGGCCCCATCGTGGCGGAGAGCTCGGGATGGAACACCTTGATGGCCACCTCCCGCTCGTGCTTCAGGTCGGTGGCCAGGTACACCGTGGCCATGCCGCCGCGGCCCAGCTCGCGCTGAATGCCGTAGCGGTCCTGAAGTGCGTCCTGCAGGCGGGAGAGGATGTCTGACACGGTCGGGGAGACTGGTGGCCGGCGAACTTCGACGGAGACCTAGTATACCCGCCCCCGGAGGACCGGGCTAGCAGCCGGAATGGGTCGCCAGGCCCCCGGGGGCGGGCGGTTGGCTCAGCTGAACATCCACCGCACGACCACCACCGACAGGATGGTCGCCGAGAGATCGGCCAGCAGGCCCGCCGGCACGGCGTGGCGGGTCTTACGGATGTTCACCGCGCCGAAGTAGACGGCAACCACGTAGAAAGTGGTCTCGCTGGAGCCGAACATGGTCGCGGCCATCTTCACGATGATGGAGTCGGCACCGTACTGCTTGATCAGGTCGAGCATGATCGCCGCCGATCCCGAGCCGGTCAGCGGCCGGGTGATGGCCATGGGCAGCACTTCCGGGGGGAAGCCCAGGGGGCCGAGCAGCGGCCGGAGCCCTTCGACCATGAAATCCATGGCCCCGGACGCGCGGAACATGGCGACGGCAAAGAGAATGGCCACCAGGTAGGGAATGATGTTGACGGCGACCTGGAAGCCTTCCCGCGCCCCGGTCACAAATTCCTCGTACACGGGAACCCGCTTGTAGAGGCCGTACATCGGGAAGCCGATGATGATGGCCGGGATCACGAAGACCGAGAGGATATCGAGGAAGGCGCGCATCAGGCGTTCCTCCCCTCGGTAGCCCCATCCGCCGGGGCCAGCATCGGATCGCTCCGCCGGTAGCCGCCCACCCGTCCGAGCAGCTTGGCCGAGAGGATCCCCACGAGCAGCGACACCGCGGTGCAGATCACGATCGGCACCCAGAGCTGGTTGATCTGCAGTCCCATGATCGCCACCAGGAGTACCGGCGGGACGAGCTGCACGCTGGCGGTGTTCATCGCCAGGAGCATCACCATGGCGTTGGTGGCGGTGTCCTTGACCGGATTGAGCCGCTGCAGCTCCTCCATGGCCTTGATCCCCATGGGAGTCGCGGCATTGCCCAGCCCGAGCACGTTGGCGGAGAGGTTCAGGACGATGAGCCCGAGCGCTGGATGGCCGCGGGGGATCTCGGGGAACAGCGGTCGCAGCACCGGCTCGAAGACGCGGACGATGACCTGGATCAGGCCGGAGAGTTCCGCGATGCGCAGCATGCCGAGCCAGAGCGCCATGACCCCGATGAGCCCGAGCGCCAGGGTCACCGCGGTCTTGGAGAAATCAATGGCGGCCTGGGTGATCGCCACCACCTTCACGAACCGGACCGGCGCGAAGATCACGCCGCCGGCCGCCAGGGTGTCGCCCGGCTGCGCGCTGAGGCGGACCGGACCGCGCAGGTCGTTGTCGCGCTCTGAGGTCATCTTCCGAATGGTCGCCAGCGGTTCCGGCAGGTCGGCGCCCTGGGCAAACCGCAGCTCCCGGCCCTCCGCGGCCTGCACCAGCTCGCCCGGCCACTCTGCAGCCAGGGCCATGCCCGTACCGTAATGGGCCGCCACCGCCGCCGAGTCGGCGCGGACTCGCACGGGCTGCACCCGGGCCGCGGCATCGTACCCCGCGGGGAAGGTGACGGTGAGCGGCAGTTCCCGCCCGTTCCGGTAGGTGTCGCGCCGAAGGGCGCCGATATCGGTAGTCAGCGCGAACAGCAGACTCAGTGCGATGAGCCCGGCCCAGATGTAGTTGAGCATGGAGGCAGTGGTCGAGGGTGGAAGGGAAGGTACGCCGTCATGCGACCCTCCGCACCCCTCCCGCATCACCCCGGCATCACCTGTTTCCAATGGAGCCTACGATGCCGTCCTTTGTTCAGCCCCGCACCCTGGGGGCCCTCTCGCTGATCGGCGCCCTCGCGCTGCTCGCCGCGCCCTCCCCACTCCTGGCTCAGGAGCACGATCACGATGCCGATGACGGGCCGCGCGTCGTCACCTGGACTGGCCGTCCCCGCATCGGCGTGATGGTGGACTCCAAGGCCAACGCCGAAACCGACCGCTACGGCGCGCGGCTGGCGGAGGTCACCAAGGACGGTCCCGCCGCCAAGACCGGACTCCAGGCCGGCGACATCATCACCCGGTTCAACGGTGTCGCGCTCGGCGGGCTCAAGGGCGGGGACGACGAGGCTTCGGGCCCGGGCGCGCGGCTGGTGGAGCTGGCCCGCAAGCTCGACGCCGGGGATACCGTGCAGGTGGAGTACCGCCGGGACGGCCAGTCCCGGAAGGCAACCGTCGTCGCCGGCGATCTGTCCGGCATGGTGATGCGGGAGTTCCGCATGAGGGTCCCGGGCCCCGAGGGGATGGGGATGGGGCCGGGCGAGCCGCCCCGCATGCCGGTTCCGCCGGGCGACGGGCCGCGGAGCTTCATGTTCGATGGCGGCCCCGACAATTTCGAGGTGTTCCTGAACGGCCGCTCCATGGGGCTCCGACTCACCGACATCAACCCCGACCTGGGCGAGTATTTCGGGACCAAGGCCGGCGCCCTGGTGCTCGAGACGCCGAGCGATTCGACCCTGCCGCTCCGCGCCGGGGATGTGATCCTGGCGATTGACGGACGCGCGGTCCAGGACGCGGACGGTGCCCACCGGATCCTCCGTTCCTACGCGGGCGGCGAGACCGCCAAGCTTGAGGTCCAGCGGAAGCAGCGGAAGGTGAGCCTGACCTGGAAGGCGCCGGAGGCGCGTGAGATGCGCTGGCGGACGCCGGACGGGGGCGAGATGCGCCAGCGGACGCCCGCGCCGCGGGCCCGGGTGCGGGTCGAGCGGAGCTGACCGGGGGGAGGGCGGCTTAGCCGGCGGCGCCCGGCCGGTTGAGCCGCCCGACGACCAGCGTGGCGTTGTCCGATCCGCCGCGCGCAAGGGTCAACTCGAGCAGCTCCCGCGCGATGGCTTCCGCCGATCCCGGGCCCATCATGGCCAGGCGGAGTTCCTCATCGGTCACGTGCTTGGTGATGCCGTCGCTGCACAGGAGCATGACGTCGTCCCACTGCACGTCGGTGGTCAGAGTCAGCGGGTCGGCCCGGGTGGCGCCGATGGCGCTGTAGAGCACATGCGTGAGTCCCGTCTGCTCGGCCTGGTCGGGCCGGATGGCGCCGGCATCCACCATGGCCTGGGCCATGGTCTGATCCTTGGTCAGCAGTTCCAGGACGCCGCCCCGGAGCCGGTAGCAGCGGCTGTCGCCCACGTGGACCAGATACCCGCGCGGCCACCGGATACAGACCATGGTCAGGGTGGTGGCCATGCCCACGCGGTGCTCGTCGGACCCTCCCGCCACCCGCACTGCCTCGTGGCTCAGCTCCACCGACCGTTGCAGCTCCGCCAGGAACGCCGGCTCGATGTGCGGGTCCAGCTGGACATAGAGATCCATGGCCCGGAGCACGTAGTCCACGATGGCGCTGAGCGCCGTCCGGCTGGCATCACTCCCTCCCGGGATTCCCCCCACACCATCCGCCACCAGAAACACATACCCGCGTGAGGGGCTGGTCAGGTCACCCATGGCCTCATCCGGCAGGCTGGTCTGGAGGACGTTCATGATCTTGTGCAGGCTGGCGATCAGAAAATGATCCTGATTCTCCGACCGCACCTTGCCAATGTGGGTCAGCCCGTACACATCGATGCTGTCGCGCGTCGGTCGTTCGCCCGTCATGGGAACCTCCCGGCCGGAGTACGCTGACGCCCGGCCTACGGGGAAGATTGTGCGCGGTCCGCGGGGCAGCAACCCGCCGTGGCCCCTCTACCCGTGAGCCCGCCGCCTTTCCGCCCTATCTTCCCGGCGTGCTCCCTATCGAACCCCTGCTTCCCGACATCGCCGGCGCGCTCGCCAGCGCCGGTGTCCTGGTGCTCCGGGCTCCCCCCGGGGCGGGGAAGACGACCCTTGTGCCGCTGTCGCTGCTCCACCAACCCTGGCTGGCGGGCCGGAAGATCCTTGTGCTCGAACCCCGGCGCCTGGCGGCGCGCGCCGCAGCCCGGCGGATGGCTACCCTCCTTGGCGAGCCGCTCGGCGGCACAGCGGGTTATCGCATCCGCCGCGAAACGGTGGTGGGACCCGCCACCCGCATCGAGGTGGTGACCGAGGGCATCCTCACCCGGATGCTGCAGTCCGATCCCGGCCTGGAGGACACTGGACTGGTGATCTTCGACGAGTTCCACGAGCGAAGCATCCATGCCGACCTGGGGCTCGCGCTGGCGCTGGAGACGCGGGCCGTCCTGCGCCCCGATCTGCGACTCCTGGTGATGTCCGCCACCCTGGAAGGGGAAGCAGTCGCCCGGCTGCTGGGCGAGGCGCCGGTCATCTCCAGCGAAGGCCGGACCTTTCCGGTGGAGACCCGCTACCTGCCCCGGCGTACCGACCAGTGGGTCGAGCCCGCCGTGGCCGGCGCGGTGCGACAGGCCCTGGCCGAGACGGAAGGTGACCTGCTGGTCTTTCTCCCCGGCCAGGCGGAGATCCGCCGCACGGCGGCGCTGCTCGCCGAGGAACCGGAAGTGGCCGGGGGGAGCGTCACGCTCCATCCACTCTACGGCATGATGCCTGGCGAGGCCCAGGACCGGGCGCTGTTGCCGGCGCCGAGTGGACAACGCAAGGTGGTGCTGGCCACGGCCATCGCCGAGACCAGCCTGACGATCGAGGGCGTGCGCACCGTGGTGGACAGCGGCCTGGCGCGGGTCCCCCGGTACTCCCCCCGGAGCGGCATGACCCGCCTGACCACTGTCCGTGTTTCCCGCGCGGCGGCCGATCAACGGCGCGGCCGGGCGGGCCGCACCGCCCCGGGCGTGTGCTACCGGCTGTGGGCCGAGGCCGAGAATCACGGACTCCTGACCAGGACCACGCCGGAGATGCTCTCGGCTGATCTCGCGCCGCTGGCGCTCGAGCTGGCGGTCGCTGGTGCCGATCCCGAGCGCATGGCGTGGCTCGACCCGCCGCCATCCGCCGCATTGGGTGAGGCGCGGTCGCTGCTCCGCCAGCTGGGTGCCCTGGGTGCCGACGGCGGCGTGACGCCGCATGGCCGCCGCATGGCGCACCTCGGGGCCCATCCCCGGATCGCCCATCTGCTGCTGATGGGGCGGGCGCTGGGATGTGACGTGCTCGCGGCCCGTCTGGCCGCGCTCCTCGAGGAGCGGGACATCCTCCGGGCCGAGGCCGGGGCGGGTGATGCCGACCTGGCGCTTCGGCTGGACCTGCTCGATCGACGAGACGCGCCGCCCGAGGTGCATGGCATGCCGGTGGACCGAGGTGCGCTGGAACGGGTGGTTCAGGAGGCCCACGCGTGGCGCCGGGAGCTGCGCCGCCTTCCCCCGGCGCCGACCCTCCCTTCGCCGGTCAGTGCGGGGGCGCTGCTCGCCTTTGCGTATCCCGATCGCGTCGGGCAGCTGCGCGCGGGCCAAGCGGGCCGGTTTCTGCTCCGCAATGGCCAGGGCGCCGTGACCAGCTCACCGACCCTGGCGCTGTCACCCTACCTGGTGGCCGCCGATCTGGACGGGGACCGCCGTGAGAGCCGCCTCTGGCTCGGCCTGCCCGTCGCCGAGCAGGAGATACGCCGGCACTTCGAGGAGCAGATCACGCACGAGGAGGTCGTGCGGTGGGAGGATGGCGCCGAAGCGGTGGTGGCGGTGCGGCGGGAACACTTGGGCGCGATCGTGCTGCGGGAGTCGGTGCTCCCGGAGCCCGATCCGGCGCCGGTGCTGGCGGAGTTGCTCGCCTGGATACGGCGCGCCGGGCTCGGGGTGCTGGCGTGGAACGAGGAAGCGATCCGGCTGCGCCAGCGGCTGGCGTTCCTGCACCACACCGTTCGGGATCCCTGGCCCGACGTCGGCGATCGGGCGCTGCTTGAGCAGCTGGAGGCGTGGCTCGGCCCCGACCTGCCCGACGTCCGCAAACGTGGCCAGCTGGCGGGGGTGGATCCTGGTCCGGCACTCATGCGCTGGCTGGGGTGGGAGCGACGGGCCGACCTCGATCGGCTTGCCCCCAGCCATCTCAAGGTGCCGTCGGGGAGCCTGCTCCGGCTCGACTACAGCGACCCCGCGGCGCCCGTCCTCGCGGTGCGGCTGCAGGAGGTGTTCGGCCTGACCGAAACACCGCGCCTGGCCGGCGGCCAGGTAGCCGTGACCCTGCACCTGCTCTCTCCGGCTCGTCGGCCGGTGCAGGTCACCCGGGATCTCGCCGGGTTCTGGCGCTCGAGTTACTTCGATGTCCGGAAGGAAATGAAAGGGCGCTACCCCAAGCACGAGTGGCCGGAGGATCCGCTCTCGGCGGCGCCGACCCGGCGGGCCCGCCGGCCCGGAGAGCGGTGAGCCGGCCCCGCCACGGCGCGCTCAGGGCCCCGCGAGGCGCCGGGTCAACTCGGCCATCGCGGCCGGGGTGGGGACACTTCCCTGCGCGACACGCGCGCTGCCACCGCCCTTGCCACCGACGGCGGCCAGCGCGGGCTTGAGCAGGGCGCCCGCGTCCACGCCACTGTCCGGAGCGGCGGCGAGCAGGACGGTCGGAGGCGAGGCCAGGGTGGCGAGCAGGACGGCGCCGGGCAGGGCCGCGGCCGCCTGGCCCAGCACCCGCAGGCTCTCCGCGCCGTTCGGCTCCGTCAGCTCCATCCTGAACCGGCGGGCGCCATTCGCGTCCGGGGTGGCCGCGTCGTAGGCCGCCCGCACCTGGTAGGCGGCCAGCTGTTCTGCCAGATTCCGCCGGGCGGAGTCGGCGGCCGCCAGCTGCTGCCGGCGACTATCGACCAGGGCGGGCAGCTCCTCCGGCGGTGCCGAGAACCCGGCGGCGAGGACGCCGAGCAGGTCTGCGTCCCGGCGGGCCTGACGGATCGCCCGCTGGCCGGCCAGGAACTCGATCCGGACCTGCTGCTTCACCCGTTCCACCTTGCGCAGCAGCAGCGGTCCGATCTCCCCCGTGGCCCGCACGTGGGTCCCGCCGCAGGCGCTCCGGTCGATGCCCGAGATGGTCACGATGCGGAGCGGTCCCGTCCGCTCGCTCGGCTTGCGCAGCCCGGTGGCGGTCTCCCCGTCCTCGAAACTCACCTCCACCGGCCGATTCTCCGTGATCAGCGCGTTGGCCCGTTCTTCTGCCTGCTGGACCTCGGCCGGAGTCAGATTGCCGGTCTCCAGATCCAGGGTTGCAAAGCGGTCGCCGAAATGGACGCTTGAGGTTGGGAACCCGAACTGGTCGGCGAACAACGCCGAGAGCAGGTGCTGGGCGGTGTGCTGCTGCATGAGATCGAAGCGACGGTCCCAGTCAATCTCGCCGGCGGCGCCGGCGCCGTCGAGCGGCGCAGCCAGGAGATGGGCCACCCGGTCGCCCTCATCCACGACGTCCAGCACCGGGACACCGCCCAGCAGGCCGCGATCGTTGGGCTGGCCACCGCTGGCGGGATAGAAGGCCGTGCGGTCGAGGTAGACCCGCCGACCCGCATCGTCGCGCGCGACGATGGCGGCAGTGAAGTGCCGCAGATAGGCATCGGTATAGTAGAGGCGGTCGGTGGCCACGGAGGAAAACTAGACGGATTCGGGCCCGCCGCTCAGCGTCCGGCCACACCCCGGCGCCGGAACCTCTCGCCCATCAGGGCCGCCGAGCCGAAGCGGTCGGCGGGGAGGGCGGCGGTCGCGGTCGCGATGACGTCGTCCAGCCACGCGGGCAGGTCGGGGCGAAGCAACGAGGGGCGGTGGCCATCGGCCCGAAACGGGGCGGGGACCGCGGGAAGCCGGCCGGTCAGGGCGACGTGCAGCACCAGCCCCAGTGCGTAGATGTCCGCCCGGGCATCCGCCTGCTGGCCGCCACGGACCTCGGGAGCGACGAAGGCGGGCCCGCTCGGCCGGGTGCCGAGATCACTGAGCCAGGGCAGGCCCTCGGTATCGAGCAGCACGTTGCGTGGCGTGAGGTTTCCGTGCAGCACACCGTGGCGATGTGCCGCCGCCAGGGTGACGGCGGCGGTCAGTCCGATCTCCGCCACCTGCTGCGGGGGCAGCGGTCCCCCTTCCGATACCCGGCGACCGAGGTCGGTGCCGGGGATATAGTCGAGGACCAGTATCGCCTGGACGCCCTCGGCGAGGTACTCCCGGATCAGGCAGATCCGTTCGCCCGCGAACGCGCTGCCGGCGACCGGCGGACGCGGGGCGTGATCCCGGTCACTCCGCGCCAGCTTGAGCGCGACGTGCCGATCGTCCCGCCGGTCGTTTGCCAGGTAGACGATGGAGCGGGCCCCCCGGCCGACCTCCCGCAGGATCTCGAATCGGTCCCCGACCAGGACCTCTGCTACCAACGAGCCGATCATGCAATACCCCAGTGACTGCGCGTGATGCGGGGGTGCGGGTCCGCCTCCCCCCAAGCGACGCATGCCTAATCGCAACGGATGGGCCAAACGAACGGCGGCCCCCGAGGAGGCCGCCGGACTGGACCATGGGTGGCGAGCGACTACTTCACGGCGGGGAGGCCTTCGCCCAGGGCCTTGAGGATCAACGAGATGCTGTGGGGACGAGCCGCCTCGGGAGTCGCGGACCAGTTCTGCATCCGCTGCTCGACCCAATTGCGGATCGAGGTGTACCGGGTCTCGGCGCCGGGAGAACGGAAAGTGATCACTCCGTTCTTGATGTCGTACTGCCCGGACATGGCGGCGAGCAGGTCCAGCCCCTCGGTGATCTGGCTGACCATCAGGTCGGCCAGCTGCGATACATCACCGGGCTCGGCGAGGCTCTGCCGCGCTCCCCACGCCCGCAGCTCCTCGGCCGGCCAGCGTTCGGCCCGCTGGGACATCAGCATGCTGTCCTCATACGCTTTCTCTATCCGGCCGATCCGGCCGCGGTACTGCCGGATCGCGTCGGCCCCGGCCGCCCAGGCGTTGCGCGCCGAGGCGGCACCTTCGGCCGTGGAGATGCGGACCGGCGCCAACACACTGCGGAAACCGGCGGCGCCCACGCGGACTGCGAGTTCCTGCTGCGCGATGCGTTCGGCCGCCACCACCCGGCGGGCCAGTTCGCTCGGTGCAATGGCGGTGACCTTCGCTGGCGTGCTGCCGGTGCTCAGGCCGATGTCCGCCGTCGAGATCACGGCGTCGGCGCGGAAGTTGGGCCGCACCGCGGCGATGACCTGTTCCCTGGGCTGCTCCGCCACTGAGTCAACCGGTGGTCCGATAGTGGGCACCGGCTTGATGCCGGTCGGTTCCTGCGCGGGCGCGGGCGAGGGCGTCGGTACTGTGCCGGTGTAGCCGGCCGGAGGAATCACAGGGCTGGCTTGACCGCCGGCCCCAGCCGGTCCGGCTTGCGCGGCGGCATCGGTGGTGGCTGTGCCTTGCCAGGGTCGCCAGAACCCCAGGACCCCGATCAGGGCCATGGCCGCGACGCCTCCCGCGATCAGGGTCGGCTTCGGGCTCGAGGAAATCGGCTTGGCCGCCGGAATCGGAAGCTCGGACACTACCTCGGCCGTGAGCGGGCCACCCGGGATGTCAAGATCGACCTCCTCGGTGAGCGCCAGCCGTGCTCCGCTCGTGATGGGCTTGGCGGCCGGCACCGGTGGCGCTGCCATTGCGGGGGAACTACCACTGACCGGCAGGGACCATGGGGCCTTCTCCGCCGGCTTGGGGCTGGGGGCGGGCGATGCCAAGGGCTTGACGGGCGCGGTGGTGGCTGGCGCTGCGACGGGCTTGGGCGGCTCGGCCTGCTTCGGGGCTGCTGGCGCCTTGGGCGCGGCCGCCGGCCGCACCAGAGCCTCCGGCAGCGGAGCATCGAACAAGACGTTCAGATCATCGCTGACGGTGCGGTGCCCGCTGGACGTGCGCACCGGCGATTCGATGCCACCGTCCATGACCAGGAAGTCGTCGCCGCTGGGACCGGCTTGGACCTCCGGCTTGGGTTTGGGCGCCGGCGGCGGGGTCGGTCGCGGAACGGACCGTACCACCGCCTTGGGCACCTCGATGATGGTGGCGTTGCGCTGCGACGCCGGGGGCACGACGGTGCCATCGACGGCGATGAAAGTGAGTTCCTTGCTCTTCTGCGGCGGATAAGTCGCGGCTGCCCCGTTGTTCGGCGCCGCCGCCTGCAGTTGCGGGCGGATCGTCGTCTGGGAGGGTGCGGGCCGGTCCGGTGCCGGCCGGTGCTGGATGGGCTGGGGCCCGGACGCCGGTCTTGGAGCCGACGGGGGGGCCGCACTCACGCCCGCGGTCGCCGGGCCAGCGTGGCTCCCGTTGAAGGTCAGGGCGCTGCGGTAGTGTGGGTGGCTCTTGATGTCGAGCCAGCGGCCCGCGCGGCTATGAAAGATCTCGTCGTTGGGGGTGACGGCGCCGCGTTTCACCGCAACGCTGAATTCCTCCAGCGAGTCGTAGACCGTTTCAGTGCCTTGTGCCGATCGGATCCTGTACATGGGCTCCGCCTCATTCCCTGGGTGTCGCGACGACCATCTCGACCCGCACACGAAGTGCAACACTCGGGCCCGTTGTCTAACAGGCTACGCTGCAACGGGTTATGCTGATACTGTTGGCCGCACCAAACAGAGAATGTTCGGGCATTTTTCCGCTTCGGCTGGGTTCTGCCAGCGTGGAGCGAACCTGTCCCAACTTCGTTTGCCGCCGTAGCTTGACCCCATGGCGACCTTCCTGCCGAATACCCATTTCCAAGCCAGTTACCGGGTGGCCGCGGGGTCCGTCGATCCGGGTGGCGTCCACCGGCGCCTTCCGGGGTACACGCCGACTCCGCTGCGCCGACTCCCCACCCTCGCCCGCCGCCTGGGACTGGCCTCGCTGCATCTGAAGGACGAATCCGATCGTCTCGGGCTCTCAGCGTACAAAGTATTGGGTGCCATCTGGGCCACCGTTCGGCTGCTGGAAGAGCGGCACCCTGAACTCCTGGGCTGGGACGACCTGACCGATTTGCGCCGGCGGCTGGCGGCGCTGCCCCGGCTGACTCTGGTATCGGCCACGGACGGCAATCATGGTAGGGGGGTGGCCCGGGTGGCGCGGTGGCTTGGCTTTGGTGCGGAGATCTACGTCCCGGCGGGAACCAAGGCTCCGCGCATCGAGGCCATTGCCTTGGAGGGCGCCCGGGTCATCGAGGTTCCCGGGACCTACGATGCGACGGTGGCTCGGGCGGCAGCGGTCACCGGCCCGACGGTCCTGCTCATCCAGGACCACGGGTGGCCGGGATACGAGCGGGTACCGGCGCTGGTCGCCGAGGGGTATGCGACCATTTTTCAGGAGATTGACAGCCAGCTCGCCGCCGCGGGGGAGGCGGGACCGGACCTGGTGCTGGTTCAGATCGGTGTCGGCACGCTGGCCAGTGCGGTGGTCCGCCACTACCGGCGCTGGGGGCTCGAGTCCCCACCTCAACTGGTCGGCGTCGAACCGGTAGGCGCGGCCTGCGTGCTTCGATCCATTGAGGCCGGCCGACCGGTGCTGCTGGAAGCCGGTGCCGATGCCTCCATCATGGCCGGACTCAACTGCGGCGCACCGTCCTCCGCGGCCTGGCCCGACCTGCGGGACGGCATCGACGGCTTCGTGGCCGTGGAGGATGAACAGGCCCGCGCTGCCATGCGGATGCTGGCGGCGGAAGGCGTGGTGTCCGGCGAGTCAGGGGCGGCAGGGCTGGCGGGGCTGCTGGAGCTGGTTGAAGGCGAAAGCGCAGGGGCGGCCCGGGAACACCTGGATCTGGAGGGCCGACGGGTCCTGCTGCTCTCCACCGAGGGGGCGACCGACCCGGCGGCCTGGGAGGAAATCGTCGGTCGGCCGGTGCCGGCACGAACCAACGACCGGTCGAGGGTGGAGGACTAGGCCACGGCCTGGCGGAAACGCCGGACGATCTCCCCTGCCGGCTCGATCCGCTCAATGGTGGCGACGCTCTTCCCCGCCTGCCAGTAGTCCGACTGTCCGTTGCCGTCGGATTCGCGCAGCAGTCCGCGCTTGAGCTGCCAGAGCGACCTGAGCGCGTAGATGGTGCGCATCCAGTGCTTGGTGCGCCGGTGGCGCAACATCCAGCGGGCTACCGGGCCGGCGCGCAATCCCATCCGCTCGATATACGGTGTCCGGATGACCGCCACCGGTACACCGGTGATCCGCTCGGTGAGGACGATGTCGTCCTCGCCGGCCGCCAGGATCGCCTGCTTGTAGGAGTCGCTGGTATGGCATTCGGTGGTGGCAATGAAGCGGGTGCCGAGCTGGGCGCCGGCGTACCCCATGCGAAGCACCGCGGCGAACTCTGCGGCATCGCCGATGCCTCCCGCCGCCACCACCGGGAGACCCAGGTCACCCAGTTCGGCGATGAGTTCTTCCGCGCTCTTGCCTCCGGCGTGTCCCCCCGCCCGGCGATTGACCGCGATCAGGCCGTGCACGCCCCCCTGCTGGCTCTTCTCGGCCCACTTTCGCTCGGTCACATCGTGATACACGATCCCGCCCGCGGCGGCCACCCGGTCCACCACCCAGCGGGGATTGCCCAGAGAGGTGATGAAAAAGCGTACGCCCTCTTCCAGCGCGATGTCGATCCAGCGCTGCATCCGCTCATGGTAGGTGCGGGAGGACTGTTCGATCAGCGCGTTCATCCCGAAGGGCCGCGGCGTCAGCCGCCGGATGAGCCGGAGGCCCTCGCGGAAGTCGTGGCCGTGGACGTACGTGAGCGAGATCGGCTGCACGATGCCGATGGCGCCGGCGTCGGACACCGCGGCGACCAATTCGGGATTGCTGCAGGGGTACATGGCGCCACAGATGAGCGGGACATCGATCTTGGCGTGCCGGGTGAGGGCCGTGTCCAGGATGCCGCTGGTCACTGGGGGGCCGGTTCCAGGCGCCACCGCACCGTGGCCACGGCCACCAGGTCCTCCGCGGTGTCCCGGATCTCGGCGGTGACCTCGGACTCCATGCGTCCCCGGACCTCCGGAATGGTTGTCCGGCAAGTAGCGGTGAGCGTTCCCCGGGCCTTCTTCTTGTACTCGATGGACAGCCCGGTCACGATGCCGCGGACGCCCGCCGGCATGCCGACCAGCATGGCGAGTCCGCTGGCCACCTCCGCCAGGTTGACCAGCGCGATGGCGTGCACCGAGCGGAGGTGGTTGCGCACCGAGCGCCGGTCCCGCACGGTGACGACCGCGTGCCCCGGCTCGAGCCGGCGCACGTGCGCCCCGATCGAGCCGGTGTAGGGGACCATGAAGCCGAGCATCCGGCTGAAGAGCCAGGTGCCTCCCGGCCACGGCGCCAGCCTCTCCCACAACCCCGCCAGCCGGCGTCCCGGCGCATCCATGTTGTTCTGGGCCATTCTGAAATATGGCTGGGCGGCCGCCCCTGGCGCAGCCGCCCCCGCCGGCCTCCTGAAACCGGGGCGGGACCGGTGCCGTCTTGACGAAACCACTACGAGCGTAATATTACAGGTGTAGTTTAACCGCCATCGGGCTGTCTCCACTGCCGACCGGGAGCCACGCGTGACTCAGATCCACCAACTCACCGAACTGCAGATCGCCCTGCTCCGGGTCCTGTGGGACCGCGGCCAGGCCACGGTGGCCGAAATCTGCGATGCCCTTCGGCCGGAACGGAATCTGGCGCTCACGACCGTGGCCACCCTCCTCTCCCGGCTGGAGAAGCGTGGGATCGTGTCCCACGAGACCCGGGCACGCCAGTACCTGTACCGCGCGCTGGTCACGGAATCGGAGGTCCGCCGTTCGATGGTCGGCGAACTCACGGAGCAACTGTTCGACGGAGACGTCACCGCCCTGATGTCCCACCTGCTGACCGGCGGGGAGATCTCTCCCGGCGACGTGGACCGGCTCAAGGGACTGCTGGACGAGCACTCCAAGCGGAAGGAGGACGAGCCACATGCGCGCTGAACTCATGCCGGCGCTGGGCGGCTGGCTGCTCACCTACCTGATCCACAGCACCCTCCTCCTCGGCGGGGCATGGCTGCTGACCCGGAGGCTGGTCCAGACCGCGCCCGGCCGTGATCTCGTCTGGAAAGCGGCGATGGTGGGGGGGCTGGTCTCGGCCACGCTCCAGGCGGCGATGGGGGGACCCCGTCTGGGCGGGTCGGTGGACCTCGGACTGGACCGGGTGGAGCAGGCCAGCACTGCCCAGACCGCAAGCCAACTGTCCGTGCGGAACGATCGGGCGCAATGGGGGGGCTTGCTCGGATCCCTGGAACAGGCGCCTGAACCGGCGGCGGCCGTCGCGGCCGAATCCGGGGTGCCCGGCCCGGCGGTGACGCCGCCACCTCGGCCGTCCCTGCTCAACCTGCTGCTGGTGAGCTACTCCGCCGCCGCCCTGCTGCTGACTGCGCTGTATCTGATCCGGCGGGGCCGGGCGATGCGCCGGATCGGGCCGCGGCGCCCTGTGGAGGACCCGCGGCTGCTCACGATGCTCGACCTGTTGCGAGAGGGTGGCCGGGTGCGCCGGCCGATCCGGCTCACGGCGGCCGGGGGTCTCTCCAGTCCGGTGGCGCTGGGCTGGGACGAAATCGTGGTCCCGGAGGCGGCGCTGACCGAACTGGATGCCGATCAGCAGCGCAGTCTTCTGGCCCACGAACTGGCCCACCTGGCCCGCCATGATCCGGCGTGGCTGACTCTCGGCTGTGTGATGGAGCGCCTGCTCTTTCTTCAGCCGCTCAACCACCTGGCGCGGGTCCGGCTGCAGGAAGCCGCGGAATATCTCTGCGACGACTGGGCCGTGCACCGCACCGGCTCGGGATTTTCGCTGGCGAGTTGCCTTGTGAAGGTTGCCGAATGGGTCGATACCGGCCCCGCCACGGTGCCGCTGGCCGGCATGGCGGAGCGCCGTTCTCAGCTGGTTACTCGGGTCCACCGTCTCATTGAGGGCCGTGCCATGTCCGCTCCCCGCTCGCTGTGGCTCCTTTCCGGCGCCGTCACCCTGGTGGCGCTGACCGCCGTCGCCGCCCCCGGAATCAGCACCGGGACCCAATCTCCTGCCGACACCAATAGCGCGGCTCCCTCCGAGGCAGTGCTTCCCGCCGGCACCGAGGAAGGCGTTGCCACGGCGTGGGCGCCGTCGGCGGGAAGCGCACCGGAGCTCACTCCGGCCGACACCGACGATGTCAAGCTCCGCCGGACGACGGCAGACATGCGGCAGATGGAGTTGCGGGCCCGGATGGAGGCGGCGCGGGAACTCCGCACCGCACACGGTGTCCTGGCAGGCACGGTCCCGATGGCGCCGCTGGCTCCCATGCCACCGAGCTGGCTGATCGCGGCCCGGGCGCCTCGGGCCTTTGGCGGCAATTGGCGGGTCAGTGGTCGGCAGGGCGATACCACGAGCATCGCGGTGCCGGCGCTGATGGCCGCGCTCAAGGACACCGACGTGGAGGTGCGGCGTGCGGCGGTACAGTCGCTGAGCAACCATGAGGACCGGCGCGCCGTGCCGGCGCTGATCGACGCCCTCAAGGACAGCGATGCGGAGGTGCGGGCGGGGGCCGCCATGGCCCTGGGGCAGCTGGAAGATCCGCGGGCCGCCGCGCCGGTCTCGGCGCTGCTCAAGGACAACTCGGTCGAGGTCCGCCGGGCCGCGCTCTGGGCGCTGCACAATCTTCCGGGCGAAGTGTCCACCGACGCGGTGCTCGCCGCGCTGGCCGACAGCGATGCCGAGGTTCGGCAGGCGGCCCTGGGTCTCGCGCTCAGCCGGATGTCGGAAGATGAAGACGGCAACCGCCAGGCCGATCCGCGTTATGTGGCCGCGTTCACCCGCATGCTGGGCGATACCAACCCCGAGGTCCGGCAGCAGTCGGCCATGGCGCTGGCCGAGTCCGGCGTGCGCCAGGCGCCGGCCGCGCTGCTGGCGCTGGCGCGCGACAAGAATGCGGAGGTGCGCCAGCAGGTGGCGTCGGCCCTGGGCCGCATCGGCGATCCCAAGGCGGTCCCGACGATCAAGGAGTTGCTGCAGGACGGCAACGCCGACGTCCGTGAGGAGGCGGTCAGCGCGCTCAGCGAGGTACGCGATCGCAGCGCCCTGGAGGCCCTGGTAGGCGCGCTCAAGTCCTCGGATCCCGTCGTACGGCGGAGCGCCGCCGAGGCGCTGGGTCAGCGTGAGGACGAGCGATGATCGCGCCCAAGTCTCTCGTCGTGGCTGCGAGCCTCCTCCTCGCGGCGCCGGGGCCGGCGCGACTGGAGACTCCCGCGCCCCCCGATTCCGCCGCCGGGGCGGATTCGGCCCAGGTTGCCCGGCTGCTGGTGGCGCAGCGCGCCAGCGACCCCCTGGTGTGTGCGCTGGCCACGGAAGTCCTTGGCACCGGGATCCACTGGAGCTCGGGGTGGGAAGGGATCGCCGCGCTGCACGACGAACCGGCCGAAACGCATTCCACCCGCGACGTGCTGCGGGAGAGCATCACCGACCCGGCGGCGCTCGGGCTGCTCGGCCCCGAGCTCCAGAGCGCCAACGCCTGTGTGCGGCGGACGGCCGCCGCACTCCTGGGCGGGAGCGGGAGACCCCAGGCGCTCGGCCTGCTCCGGGCGGCCGCCGGGAGCGGCGAGGGCCGGATGCGGGAGGCGGGGACCTACGGTCTCGGCGTGGCGGGCGACACCGCCGATGCGCCGCGCCTCAGGAACTTATTAGGCGATCGTGACCCCAACGTCGTGCGGCTGGCGGCCTGGGCGCTGGGGGTCATGGAAGACGAGGCAGCGACGCCCGCCCTGGTCCCGTTGCTCCGGCACCAGGAGGCCGGTGTGCGGCGGGCGGCGGCGTGGGCGCTGGGTCAGGTGACTGAGGGACACTCCTGAGCCCGGCCCGCCGCCGCCGGGCACCACGTCCTCGACGACCCATTCGGGCGGTGCCGGAACGGAGGGCCTAACCGGAGTCCCGCCCATCACTCTCGCCGCCTCCCGGCGGCCGGTGTAAACTTCCTCCGGCATGTTGTTGGAACACACGCCCCCCATCGTCACCCCTGCCTGGCTGTCCGAGCGGATCGGACGGCCGGGTCTGGTCGTGCTGGATGCCTCCTGGTACCTGCCGGTGGCCGGACGGGATGCCCGCGCCGAGTATCTCGCGGGGCATCTTCCCGGCGCGCGGTACTTTGACCTGGACCAGGCCAGCGATTCCGCCGCATCGCTGCCTCACATGCTGCCCGGCCTGTCCGCGTTCGAAGCGGTGGCCCGTTCCCTCGGGGTGGGTCAGGACAGCACGATCGTGGTCTACGACGGGTCTGGGACCAACCTGAGCGCGGCGCGTGCCTGGTGGATGTTCCGGGTCTTCGGGCACGAGAGGACCAGCCTGCTCGATGGAGGATCGCGGCGCTGGCAGCGCGAGCGCCGCCCGATTGAGTCAGGGCCTGTGCCGAACGCCACGGGCGATTTTCGTGCGCGCGTCTCCCCGCACGGGGTCCGTTCGCTCGGGGAGGTTCGCGAGGCGCTCGCGCGGGGAACGGCCCAAGTGGTGGATCTGCGGTCGGCGGGGCGATTCTCCGGCGCGGATCCGGAGCCACGGCCGGGGATTTCCAGTGGGCACATGCCCGGGGCGCTCAACCTGCCGTATGCGGACCTGGTCGGGTCCGACGGCTCGGTCCTGGGCACCGACCAGTTCCGCGCGCGCCTGGCCGAGGCCGGGGTCCGGCTCGACCGGCCGATCATCGCGACCTGCGGGTCCGGGGTGTCCGCCTGCACGCTGCTGCTGGCGCTCGAAGGGATCGGCCACCGCGACTACAGCCTGTTCGACGGATCCTGGACAGAGTGGGCCACCTCCGGCCTGCCCGTGGGGCGGGGCAGGACCAATGCGGAGAAGGCTGGATGAGTGAAGAGCCCTGGCTCGCCAAGCAGGAATGGGCCGATCGGCGCATCGAGGACGTTTCGACCAAGGCGGCCGGCTGTTTCCTGGCGTTTGCCCTGGGGTGGACGCTGGTCAGCAGCGGCATTGCCGCCACGGTCCTCTCGCAGGGCGACGGGTTGGGCGGCTTCTTCTTTGTGCTGATCTTCCCGGCGGTGGGTCTGCTGCTGGTCGGTGTGGGTATCAACATGATGTTGCGTCGGCGCCGGTTCGGCATCCCGGTCCTTGAGCTGGCGACCCTCCCCGGCGTGCCGGGCGAGACGTTCGCCGGCATGGTGCGCACCACGGGAACGATCGATCCCGTGGGAGGATTCCGGGTCCGGCTGCACTGCCTGCGGCGCACCGTGTCCGGCTCGGGGAAGAACCGGCGCACCGACGAGACCACGCTGTGGGAGCATGAGGAGGTCATGCCGGGCGCGACCCGCCGGGCCGACGGCATCGCGATTCCGGTCGCGATCCCGCTTCCGGCGGACGCGCGCGAGACCGATGAGTCGGATTCGAGCAACCAGGTGCTCTGGCGGCTCGAGGTGGGGGCGGCGGTGACAGGCATCGATTTCAAGGCCCAGTTCGAGGTTCCGGTGTTCCGCACCTCTCCGGCCACCCCGGGACGGGAGCCCTGATGCCATTGGTCGTGGAGTCGCGCCAGGACCAGCGGCTGCTGCTCGGTGCTGGATCCGTCCTCGGGCTGCTTGGCGCCAGTGTCATGGCGGCCTGGTTCGCCGGCGCTGGGCGGCTCACGGCGATGTCGCCGGGGCTCGAGCCCATGCCGCTCAACACCGCGCTGGCGTTCCTGGTGGCGGGCGTGGCGCTCGCCGCGCTCGCGACCGGTCGGCGGCGACTGGCCGGTGGGGCGGCCGGCCTGGTCGGACTGTACGGGGTGCTCACGCTGGTCCAGCATCTCACCGGACATCCCCGGCACCTCGGCACCGGCTTCCTCCTGCCGGATGCCCTGGTCCTGGAGGTACCGAGGTGGGCATCGCCGAACGCCGGTCTGGCCTTTCTGCTGGCCGGTCTCTGCGTGGCAACACTTGCGTTCGTGCGCACGACGCCCGGGCGCCTGACAGGGGCGCTGCTCGGCGCGGGCGCGGGCGTCATCGGGCTGGTGGATCTGGCGGGATATCTCGCTGGCCGCGACGGGTCCGTCGGCACGATCATCCTGCCCCAGATGGCGGTGCTCACCGCGGCCGGGATGCTGCTGCTGGGGCTGTCGGCCTGCGTGGTCGGTGCCCGTCAGGCGGCGGCGCCCACCGGGGCGTGGCGAACGCGCTGGCCGCTCGTGGCGGGAGTGGTCGTGGCGTTCAGCAGTGTGATGCTGGCCCAGGTGCTCCGGTGGCAGGAACGGGCCCAGATCCGGCAGACCGTCGAGATCGCGGCCCAGGGGATCGGCTACCGGGTCGAGCGCAACCTCACCCGCCGGACCGTGGTGATGCAGGCGCTGGTCCGCACCTGGCCGGAGATCCGGGAGCCCGGCTGGGAAACAGCCGCCGCGGCCAGCCTCAGCGTGATCCAGGGAGATAACTCGCTGACGTGGATCGGTGCGGACGGCCGTCCACGGCTGCTCGCCGGGCCGGCCAGGATGAAAAGCTGGCGGCCCCGCCGAGAGCATCTCGACCTGGCCGCTGCGAGCCGGGCTCCGCTGCAGCTGCTCGACCGTGACACGGGAGTGCCGCACCTGGTGCTGCTGGTGCCGACTCGCAGCGTGGCCAATCGGGCGGGGTTCCTTCTGCTGGTCTCGGATTTCGTGAGCGGGCTGGGAACCGACCTGCGGACGGTCTACCCCGAGACGGGAGTCCTGGTCCGGGATGAGGTTGGCGAGGTGTTCTCCCGGGCGCGCAGTGCGCCGGGCGAGGAGGCGTTCTGGGGGACGGAGGTGACGATCGCGTCAGGAGCACTGCTCTGGCACGTGCAGGTGTGGCCCACCGCCGAGGCCCTGGCGGCGTCGCGGTCCACGCTTCCGATCATGACCCTGAGCGCCGGTATGCTGGTGGCGGTGTTGCTGGGGCTGGCCCTGGCCTTTGCGGGGGCGCTGCGCCTGCGGGCCCTGGAGGCGGAGGCGGCTCACGCGGCCCTGACCGCACAAATCCGCGAACGAGAGGTCGCCGAGGCGGCGCTGGCTCAGAGCGAGTTGCAGCTGCGCCAGACCTCGCAGCTGGAGGCGGTGGGTCGGCTCAGCGGAGGCATCGCGCACGACTACAACAACATCCTCACCGTCATCCGCGGAAATATCCGGAGCCTGCTGCTGCAGGGCGCGTTCACCGGTCTTGCGGCGGAGGCGCTGGAGCAGGCCGACCGGGCCGCCGCGCGGGGGACGCTGCTGACCGCTCGGCTGCTGGCCTTCTCCCAGCGGCAGCTGCTGCAGCCGGAGCCGGTCGCGCTGGGGGATCTGGTCGCGGCGCAGCGGGAACAGCTGGCACAGTTGCTGGGTCCCAGCGTGCGCCTGGTGGTGGAACGGCGGCCCGGCGCCGACGCGGCGATGGTGGACCGGCGCTGGCTGGGCCAGGTGCTGCTCGATCTCGGCTTCAATGCGCTGGAAGCCATGCCCCTGGGCGGGGCGCTGTGGCTGCGCACCATGCCGGCCGATGAACGGCTGCGGGCGGAGTACGGCGTGCAGCAGCCCCAGGGTCCCGCGGTGATGCTGGAGATCGAGGACAGCGGCCGTGGTATGGACGAGGCGACCCGCGGCCGGCTGTTCGAGCCGTTCTTCAGTACCAAGAAGTTCGGGCAGGGCAGCGGACTGGCGCTGGCCAGCGCGTACGGCATCGTCCGCCAGAGCGGCGGCGACATCGCGGTCCTCAGTGTGCCCGGCCGGGGGACCCGGGTGGGGATCTTCCTGCCGGCGGCGACCGACACCGTGACGGCCGTCGGGCCAAGCGATTTGCGTGGGCGTAGGATCCTGGTGGTCGACGACGAACCCGGCGTCCTGCGCCTGCTCCAGCGGGTCCTGGAGACGGCCGGATGCCGGGTGCTCGCGGCCGCCAGTGCCGAGGAGGCCCTCATGGAGCTCGAGGGGAGTGAGGGCGGCCTGGATCTGCTGGTGACGGATATCGTGATGCCGGGCAAGAGCGGAGTCGAGCTGGCGGACGAGGTCCGGGCCCGGCTTCCCGGGACGGCGGTGCTGTTCGTCTCCGCCTACACGTCCGATGCCCTCCGCGAGCAGGGCATTGCCTCGCTGGCCGCCTACCTGCTGCAGAAGCCGTTCACCGCGGAAGAGCTGCTGTCCCAGGTGCGGCGAACCCTGGCCGCACGCTCAGGCCAAAGCCCAGCGCGATGAACATCAGGCCGACGAATTCAGTTACGTACAGCACTTCGACGTGCCCCAGGCGCGTGTAGGTCCCTCCGATGCCGGGGAGCAGGGCGCCGATGGCGATCGCGACATTGGCGTAGACCCGGTGCCGGGCCTCGGGGACCGTCATATAGCGCAGCGCTGACCAGACCGCCCCTCCGATCAGGAACCCCGCCGCATACAGGTTGATGAACGGGCTCACCAGGCGCACCCACTGCCAAGCCAGGACCTTTCCCGAAAGCCGATACGTCTCGACCAGCTCGTAGGAAATCGGAGACAGCAGGACGCACACCGCGCCAAAGAGCACTGCGCTTCCCAGTGCGATGGTGAGCCGGTCCGCAACGCGCCTGGAGAGCAGCAGGTATACTGTGCCCTGTGCCAGCGGGGCGCCTCCCAGCAAGGCCCCTGTGATGTACCACGCACGAAACACCGGCTCATGCCAGCCCATCAGCGTGGTCAATGATTCGGTGATCGTCCCCGCCGCGTAGGTCAGCATGCCCAGTGCCCACCACAGGTGGTGGGGCCCGCCTCGCTCCCGGTACCTCCGGAACAGCACGACCGAGAACCCGAGCGCGAGGAGGGTGGTGAGGATGGGGATGTAGTGCACAGCGTTCCGCATGGTACCTCGGTGGGATGCGTGGCACAGTAGGGCCTCGCCGGTGTTTGCGGTATCCGGAAAGCTCCGGCGTGCCCGCCCCCGTAGTTCCACGGAGCAGATGTCCCACCGTAGTTCCCCGAATGCCAGGACCTCCGGGCGGTCCCTACATTGGCCCAGCCCTGAACACCCTCTCCCCACCACCCGCGGAACCCGGCGATGCCCAATCCCACCCAGTACTCCAGCGTCCTCTTCAGGGCGCTCGTATGCCTGCTTCCTGCCGCGGTGCTGGCGGCCTGCGAAGGTGATTCCGCCGGGCCATCCACCACCCGGCGCACCGGCGAGATCGCCCTGAACGCGAGTTCGCAGACCAGCTTCGCCTACCTGCGCTTCGAGGGGGACTCGGCCGTCGAGGTGGCCTCTCCCGCCAGCGACGCCGAGTGGGACTTGGCCTTCCGCCGCTACACGGTGCGTCTCAATGGCGGCGTGGGTGGAACGAAGGGTGTGGTGGGGTTCAATCTGGCCAACAACGCCGCCGCGGATACGGTGGCGATCCTGGCGTTCACCCCGAGCAACCAGCTGCCGGCCTTCGCGGCAGTCTCGGCGGCGGATATTCCGGGCGCGGGATCATTCGCCGCGGAGGACCTCGGCCCAGACTATGCCTCGTGGTTCCGGTTCGATCCGTTCTCCAACGGGCTGGTGGCCAATCCGCAGGCCGCCTGGAGGCTGGTGCGGGCGGGCGGGTCGGGATCCGCCTTGGTGCGGGTGGCCCGGATGGTGGCGACCCAGACGACCCTCGATTCGGTCACCTTCGAATGGCGCTTGGGAGATCAGAGCGGCGTCCTCGGCACCGCCCAGCAGCTGACCATCGGGACGACTGGTGGCCTCAACGCGGTGGACCTCGGTGCGGCGAGTGCCGTGGCCAGCAGCGGCTGCGGGTGGGATGTGAGCGCCGAGGTGACCTTCCTGGTCAACATCAACAGCGGGTGTGGCACCGGCACCTTCCCGCTGGACGTGTCCGAAGACTTCACGACCGTATCCCGGGCCGATGATGCCCCCGAGTATGGTCCCTTCCTGGCCCGGATCTCGGGCCCCATCCCGAGTTCGTTCAGCACTGCGAGCGCGCCATTCCTGTACGACCTGGCCGGGGACCGGCGGCTCTCGCCGACGTTCAACATCTACCTGATCAAGGTCGGCACCGCGGTGTACAAGGTGCAGCTGACGGGGTACTACAGCGACACGGGGGTGAGCGGGTATCCCACCGTCCGCTACGCCAGGATTCAATGACCCTGGCATGGCCGGGAGTGCTGCTGCTGGGAGTCGTCAGCGCCACGGCGGCCGTGGCTCAGGCCCCGGCGCTCGTCGTGCAGGTCCGGGATGCTGGCGACCAGAGTCCCATCGGCACCGCCCGCGGCCGCTTGCTGGTTTCGCGACACGCGGCCGCTTCGGACCCGACCGGCCGGATGGTGTTCGCGTCCCCTGATCAAGCCGACACGCTGTTGGTTACGGCGCCCGGCTACGCCGCGGCCCGGCGGCCGCTGGCGGCCGGGGCCTCGGGGGACCTGCAGGTCCTTCTCCCGCCGGAACCCACGGTGTTACCGGAGATCGTCACGACGGTTGCCGGCCGGGAGCGCAACCTTGCCGAGGTGACCGGCTCCGTCGTCAACATTCCGCGGCGGGAGATCGACGTGCAGGCTGCCACCGCGGTGGATCAGGTGGTGGCCGAGCTGCCTGGAGTTCAGCAGGGCGCTGGCTACCCGGCCGGGAGCACCCTCTACATCCGCGGACTCGGTGGTGCACGAGTGCTGGTGCTGGTCGACGGACAGCCGGTCGGCGGCCCGATGCTCGAGAATCGTGACCTGAGCCGCACCTCTACGCTGGCGGTGGACCGGATCGAGGTGACCAAGGGTCCGGGGTCACTGGAGCATGGTTCCGATGCGATCGGCGGCGTGATCAACGTGGTGACCTCGCCTCCGGAGGGGCCACTCCGACTATCCGCCGCGGGGCGAGCCGGGACCGGTGGCCGTCGGGAAGGCAACGTGGCGCTTGTCCGGGGTGGGAGGATAGGGCTGCGTCTCGCCGGTGGCTGGCGGCAGTCCGACCAGGTGGCGGGTCTCGACAGCTCGGGGTCGGCGTTCGAGCGGGTGTGGGATGTTCGCGGTACGGTACGGACGACCGCCGGAGGCTCCGGGTTCAGGGTCGATGGGGGCTACGACCGGACCAGGCAACGGTGGCCGGTCGGCGGCGGATTCAACGCATTCGTGGACACTTGGGGGGTCAATGCCCGTACCGAAGCGACGGTGTCCACGGCGGGCGGCACGCTTCGGGCGGGCGTGGGTGGCCAGCAATTCTCCTATCGCTACCGCCTGGCCCGAGGCATTCGGCCGATCGCGAGCGACAGCAGCCCGGAACAGTCCGAACAGTCGCTGCGGAGCCTACTGGCATGGTCCCGGCCGATGGGCGCACACCTCCTCGATATGGGAGTGGAGGCTGCCGTGCGGCGAGTGGATGCGCCCGGCCGCATTCGCGGCGCGGCCGCCAGTGACGAGAATCTCGACGCCTTTGTCCAGGACGGCTGGAGGCTGGGCTCGTTGTACCTGAGTGGCGGCGCCCGGCTGAGCGGCAACTCGCGCTGGGGGACCGCCCTCACACCGAGTTTCGGCGCGGCATGGGACCTCACGCCCGCACTGCGCTGGCGAGCCGCCGTGGGCCGGGGATTCCGGGGTCCGAGCTTCAAGGAGCTGGCGTGGACGTTTTCGAATACCGCCGCCGGCTACGTCATTCAAGGCAACCCCGACCTTCGGCCGGAGCGATCGTGGAGCTACTCGACCGGCGCTACCTGGGTGGCTCCAGGCGGGTGGCGGCTGGGCCTAGAGGTGTATCGCAACTCGGTCCGCGACCTCATCGATTTTGCCAACGGCGGCACCACCCCTGCGGGGCTGCTGATTCTGGAGCCCCGGAACGTAGCGCGCGCGCGCACCGAGGGACTCGAGCTGGATGTGCGCCGCGCATTCGGGTCATGGATTGTGGCGGCGGGATACGACTACCTGCGCGCTCGCGATCTTGGCGCCAACCTCCCGTTGGACCGGCGGGCCACCCACACCGGCAGGGTGCGGCTGACCCGACTGCTGGGGTTCCTTCCCGGAGGCACCTTCGATCTGACCGCGCGGTACACCGGCACCGCCCCGATCGTGGCGGCCGCTGGCGGGCCGATGCGGGTGACCGGAGAGCGCGGCGCCTTCTTCTCAACCGACCTGCAGGTGGCCGGATCCCTGACGGGAGCGGTGGGGATCAATGTCGGTGTGGACAACCTCTTCGACGCCCGGCCCGCCGACTGGCCGGGGCAGGTCGAGCGGCGTTTCTACCTCGGGGTGCGCGGGGATTTCCTTCCGTGACCGGGCCTAGCTCGGCTTGACCAGACCGGCGTCCATCGCAAAACGCACCAACCCGGCCACGGTCCGGATGTCCAGCTTCCGGCTCAGGCCCTCGCGATAGCTTTCGATCGTGCGGGGCGAGAGTCCGAGCCGGGCCGCCATGGCACGGCTGGTTTCTCCCGCGGCGATGCCGATCAGAACCTCGCGCTCGCGGGGCGTGAGCCGGGACAGTCGCGGGCCTGGATCGCCGCTCGGTTCCATGTCTCCGCGTACCGCGGCGGTGAGATGGCGCGCCACCGGGGGGCTGAAGTACGACTCCCCCCGCGCCACCGCCCGAAGGCCATCCCGCAGTTCGGCAGGACTGGTGTCCTTGCGCAGGTAACCCTGCGCCCCGGCGCGCACCGCCCCCAGCACATACTCGGGGTGATCGTGCACACTGAGTATGAGCACCTTCACGTCGGGCAGCAGCTCCCGGAGGCTGGCCGTCACGGCAAGCCCGCCCGCGCCGGGCAGCGACAGGTCGAGGACGACGAGGTCGGGTCTGGTCTCCGCCGCCAGGCGCAATGCGGTCTCGCCGTCGCCGGCTTCCGCGATGATCTCCACGCCGGGGGTGCCGGCCAGCACGTGGCGGATGCCCTCCCGCACAAGCGTGTGGTCGTCCACCAGCATCACGCGCACTCGAGTGTCGGTCATCCCGCCAGTGCCTGATCGTTGAGCGGGAGCCGCACCCGCAGTGTTGTCCCCCGACCGCCGCCCCAGTCGAGGACGACGGAGCCGCCGAACACAGCCAGCCTCTCGCGCATGCCGGTGAGTCCGGTTCGCTCCTCTACCGGCGCGCCAGGGTCGCCGGGCCGGGCGCCGTCATCGTGAATCTGCACCGCAAGTTCTCCGTTGGCCACCGTCAGGTCTACGACCGCGACCGTGGCGTCGGCGTGCCGCGCGATATTGGAGAGGCCTTCTTGTACCGCGCGGAACAGGGCCAACTCTGCGGCTTCGTTGAGTCGGGGGAGCGCATCGGGTCCGGTGAAGGCGGTCCGCACACCGGTCCGGCCTTCGAAGTCGCCAGCCAGAGCGCGGAGCGCGGGCAGCAATCCGAGGTCGTCCAGCAGCGAAGGCCGCAGCGCCTCGGTGACGCTGCGAATGCTCGCCATGCCATCGTCGACGAGCTCGACGACCCGGCCGAGCTGGTCAGCCTGGGCGGGAGGCACCTGCTCGCGGATGAGACCGAGGCGGAGTTTCACGGCGGAGAACACCTGCGCGGTTTCGTCGTGCAACTCCAGGGAGAGGCGGCGCCGTTCTTCCTCGTGCTGCTGCACCATGCGGGTGGAGAGTCGCTCCATGTCGGCGGTTCGGCGGCGCAGCCGGCGGCTCAGGTCGGCGTTCTCGAGCGCCGCACCCACTTGCTGACCCAACGCGCGGAGAAACGGGGTATCCAGGGCGGTAAAGGGATCGCGGGCGTCGCCAACGATGAGCATCACCCCGGAAACCTCGTCCCCTCGCGTCACTGGCAGGGCGGCCGCATAGGCGAAGCTGCCGCCACTGTGTGAACTGGGCCCGCGGGTGCGGAGCACCTCCTCGATCAGGTCGTAGGCCGCCCCATTGGGGCTCAGTCCCTCCCAGTCGGCGCAGGCGCCGAGGCCGCGGAGCACAAGCCGCCGCTCGCGGTCGTAGAGTGCGCTGCCGCGGACTCCCGGCAGGATCAGCGCCCGCGCCAGCAGGGCGCCGGCCACATCATCGCTCTGTTCTCCCGGCTGCAGGTCGCCGGACAACGTGGAGAGCGCTTCCACCCCGCGCTGGAGATCCTCCACAACCAGCCAGAGGATGCCGGCCCCCACCAGGAGGGCAAAGAAGATGTCGAGGTAATACCCCCAGGGATTCCAGGCCCCGCGGGCGCGGAACACGGGGTAGTCGAGGTGGTGCAGGCCCCACAGCAGGAAGGCCACGCCGAGCAGGCCGGCGCCATTGGAACCGGTCTGGCGCCGAAAGCGGAAGAACACGCCAGCGGTCCAGAGTGTGGCGCCGCTCAGGAAGAGCACGGCCGGCAGGGCCGCATACAGGAACTGCTCCTCGGTGCCAAGATGGTAGATCGCGTAGTAGGACCAGATGGGCGGGAACAGCGCGGCAAGCAGGAAGGAACGCCGCAGAGTGACCCCCCGCGAGAAGACCAGCGCGCCCCACAATAGGGCGATCGCCGTCCAGCCGGTCGCGACTTGGTGAACGAAGAGCCAGAACAGCTCTCCGGTCGGTACGTAGATCAGAATGGCGCCGAGGCGACCCACATACAGCGCCCACGCCACCGCCCACCAGAAGAAATGAGGTTTCCGGAAGCGCGTGTACAGCAATGCGCAGGCCCCGGCAATGCCGAGGGTGATCACGGCCTGCAGGATCGGGGCGTGGAGGTCGGAAAGCGGGCTCAGGAGACGAGGCTCTTGTCAGGGGGTGGCGGCAGGCTGCAGTTCCTTCCAGAGGAAAGCGTACCCCAGCGCCGACATGAAGGCCGCCTGACGGTTGTCGGCGGCGCCCGCGTGCCCGCCCTCGATGTTCTCGTAATAACGGACGTCGTGTCCCTGCTCCAGCATCCGGGCCACCATCTTGCGCGCGTGCCCGGGATGCACCCGGTCGTCGCGGGTGGAGGTGGTGAACAGCACCGGCGGGTAGTCCACGCCCGCCTGGACATTGTGGTAGGGAGAAAACGTCCGGATGAACTCCCACTCGGCGGGGTCGTCCGGATTGCCGTATTCGCCCATCCAGGAGGCGCCGGCGAGCAGCGTGTGATAGCGGCGCATGTCCAGCAACGGCACCTGGCAGACGATGGCACCGAAGAGGTCCGGCCGCAGGGTGAGCATGTTGCCCATGAGCAGCCCGCCGTTGCTGCCGCCCATGATGCCGAGCCGTTGGGGTGACGTCACCTGCCGGCGGACCAGGTCCTCCGCCACCGCGATGAAGTCCTCGTAGGCCTTGTGGCGGTTGGCCTTGAGGGCGGCCTGGTGCCAGCGCGGGCCGAACTCGCCGCCGCCACGAATGTTGGCCAGCACGTAGACGCCCCCGCGTTCCAGCCAGGCCGCCCCCACCCCGGCGCTGTAGCCGGGCAGCATCGGGACCTCGAATCCACCATAGCCGTAGAGCAGGGTCGGGTGCTGTCCCGTGGGCGTCAGCTCCTTCGGCGCTACCTGGAAGTACGGCACCCGGGTCCCGTCCAGAGACCTGGTCTCGTGCTGGGTGATCGCGAGTCCGGTGGCATTGAAGAACGCGGGGAGCTGCTTGATCCTCCTGGGCGGGGCACCGCCCGCCACGCCATACGCCAGGCTGGTCGGGGTGAGGAAGTCGGTGATGGTCAGGAAATAGGCGTCCGACGTGTCGGGATCGACGGCGCTGGCGGAGACGGTCCCGAACTCGGGCATCCCGCCGAGCGGTTGCCGCTGCCAGCGACCCTCCCGCCAGGTCAGCAGGTAGAGCCGGTTGCGGACATTGTCGAGCTCGTTGAGCAGCAGGTGATGGCGGGTGGCCGTGTAGCTGACAAGCGAGGTGCGCTCGGTGGGCGTGAACAGCACGTGGAACGACCGCGCGCCCGCCAGGAAATCCTCGAGCGGCGTCGCCAGGAGCGCGCCGGCCGGATAGACGGTACCCGCCACGTTCCAGTCGCTGCGGAGTTCGAGGAACAGCCATTCGCGGTGGACACTGGCGTTGGCGTCGTCCGGCTTGTCGATGCGCACCAGGTGTCCTTCGCGGCGGAGGTACAGCTCATTGGTGTAGAACGTCCTGCCCCGCAGGACGAGGTCGCGCTCGAAGCCGGGCGTCAGGTCGCGCCAGCCGTAGGCCCAGACGTCGTCGGCTCCGGCCTCGTAGACCACGCTGGCGGAGTCGAGCGGGGTGCCGCGCCGCCATTCCTTGACGATGCGCGGGTACCCGGAGCTGGTCATCGCGCCGGGTCCGAAAGCGGTGCCCACGAACACCGTGTTCTCATCCCGCCAGGCCAGGCTCGACTTGGCCTCCGGCAGGGTGAACCCGTCGGTGATGAACTGCCGGGTACCCAAATCGAACTCCCGGACCACATCGGCGTCGGCACCGCCGCGGGACAACGAGAGCAGGCACCGCCGGTAGCGGGGCGGGAGGCAGGTGGCGCCGCTCCAGACCCAGTTCTCTCCCTCGGCCGCGCCCAGGGCGTCGAGGTCCAGCACCGTCTCCCACGCCGGTGCCGCCTTGCGGTACTCCGTCAGCGTGGTGCGGCGCCAGAGGCCGCGGGGATTGGTCTCGTCGCGCCAGAGGTTGTAGTAGCGGGTGCCGATCTTCTCGACGTACGGGATGCGGGCGTCGGAATCGAGAATCGAGAGGATCCGATCCTTGAACGCAGTGAAGGTGGCGCTGCCGGTGAGTTCCGCGGTGCTGCGCGCGTTCTGCTGCCGGACCCAGCCCAGGGCGGAATCCCCGGTCACGTTTTCGAGCCAGAGGTTCGGGTCGGGGACCTCCTGCGCCTCGGCGGGGACGGCGGCGAGGGCGCTCATGAGGAGCAGGTGACGGAGATGCATAGGCATGCTCCCTCTGGTGGAAGTACCCCGAAGCCGGGTCGCTTCAACGGGCGAAGATCCGGGTCATGTCCCGGAAGGTCTTGAACTCGAGCGCATTGCCGGAGGGATCCAGCAGGAACATCGTGGCCTGCTCTCCGACCTCTCCCGGAAAGCGGATCCCCGGCTCGATGATGAATCGGACCCCCGCCCCGCGCAATCGGTCGGCCAGGCTGTGCCACGCTTCCCACTCGAGGATCACGCCGAAGTGGCGCACCGGCACATCCTTGCCATCCACGGGGTTGGCGCTGGCCGGCCTCGCCTCGTGGGGGGCAAGGTGCGCCACCACCTGGTGGCCGTAGAAATCGAAATCCACCCAGTGATCGGAGCTGCGGCCTTCGGTGCAGCCCAGCAGTCCGCCGTAGAACCGCCGGGCGGCGCTGAGATCGTGCACCGGAAAGGCCAGGTGAAAGGGAGGTGTCATGGCCGGAACTTCTCGGACCGGATCTCGCGCCATCCCTGCGGGCCTTCGGTCAGGACCGTCAGCACGGTTTCCCGCCGCTTGGTATCGACCTTGCCGTTCTTCCGGATCAGGCGCACCTCCTCCTGAACCCGAGCGTGGAGCTGGTTCCCTTCCCGCCGGGTCACGTTGCGGACCTGATAGGTGGCCTCCACGGTGCGAATGTCGGAGTCGTCGAGCATGTTGCGCCAGCCGAGTTCATCAGTCGCGGACATGTTGGGCAGCAGCCGGCGGATCTCTCCCACCTGGCGCGACTCGATGGCCCGCTCCAGCTCGGCATAGAATCCGACCACCAGCGCCGAATCGCTGGGCGGAAAGCTGTCGGGTGAAACCGGCTGCACCGCGGCGGTCTCGCGCGGCGGGACGCCGGCCCGGGGTGTGGACAGCGTACTGGGGCGCCCGGCCGGTGGCGGGGCGTCCGGGGTGGCGGGCCGCTCCGCCGCTCCCCAGAGCGCAGTGGCGCGGGACAGCAGGATGATCGCCTCGGTCTTTTGGCCCAGCGTGGCGAGCGACTCGGCCCGCGCCACGAGGGTATCGCCACCGGCCAGGGCGGCGGCGGAGGCGCCGGTCGCCGCAGCACGCTGCCGGGCATACGTGGCCGCCCCCCGTTCGGCGACCAGCAGGCTGTCAACGGTCTGAGCCGCCGAGGTCACCGGGGGGGTGCTGTCCACCGCGACCGGGGCGGGCTCCGGGGAGGGTCGCAGGGCCACGATGGCGGCCAACGCCCCCAGCCCTGCCAGGAACAGGCCGACCGCGATCCGCGCCAGGTGGATACGGCGCTTGCGCCGCAGCGTGCGGGGGCCGGGCGCAATATGGGACAGTGAGATGGGACTCGATGGCGTCTTCCGCACCTCTCCCATCGGGCGGCTGGGCCGTGGCGTGGCCAGCAGGCCGATGTGGCTCCGCACGTGGTCGTCGCCGATCACGGTGCCGCCGCTGCTCCGCGCCGAGCCACCGCTGAGCGCCTGGACGGCGTCGCGCATGGTCACGAACCGGTCGTGGGGCGACTTCTCCAGCATCAGCATCAGCGCGTCGCGCAGCTCCGCGGGACAGTCCGGTCGGAGCTGCTCGCTGGGCCTGGGCGGGGTATGCACCTGGGCGTACATCATGCCGAGGCTGGAGTCGGCGGTGAACGGCAGCGCGCCGGTGATCATCTCGTAGCCCACGATCCCGAGCGAGTACTGATCGGCCGGGGGACCGACCAGCTCCCCGGAGCAGGCCTCGGGCGAGAGGTAGCTCGGCGTGCCGACGGTGGTGCCGCTCCGGGTCAGGGCATCCCCCTCCGCCGCCTTGGCGATGCCGAAATCGGTGATCACCGCGAAGCCCTCTTCGTCGATCATGATGTTGCCGGGCTTCACGTCCCGGTGAATCACCCCCTGCCGGTGGGCATAGTCCAGGGCCGAACCGATATCGGAGAGAATCGACCGCACCATGGGGAAGGGCAGGGGACCGGCATCGCGGAGCACCGCATCCAGGGAGCGCCCCGCGAGGTACTTCATGACGAAGAACAGCAAGTGCTCGGATTCCCGTACCGCGTAGATCGGAATGATGTGCGGATGATTCAGCGAGGCGGAGGTCCGCGCCTCCCGCTTGAACCGCTCGATGGTCTCGGTGCCGTGCACGAACTGCGGCGACATGATCTTGATCGCCACCTTGCGGTCCAGAGCGATCTCGTGCGCCAGGTAGACGGTGGCCATGCCGCCTTGCCCGATCTCGCGGAGGATCTCATACTCCCCCAGGGTGGCCTGCCGCAGCAGCTGCGTCAGGGTGGGTAAGGGGGCCGTCTGCTCGCCCGACACGCTGAGCCCGCAGACCTGGCAGTACCGGGTCCCGGAATCCAGCGGTGCTTGGCAGCGAATGCAGGCGGTGGTCACGGGCATCAGGCGAGTGGGTGCGGATGTCGAGGACGGGGCACCTTGGGCGGCCCCGGAACGGTGATACTAGCAGCCTCACGGCCTTCCCGCCAACGGTGGGCCTGCCGTTCACACTAAGGAAAACAATTGGCCTCCGGGCCTCCCAGTCGCCTGCCGCGCTCACGGGCGACACACCATCAGCCTGCAGGGGATCCCCATGACCTCCGGCCCCCCATCCCGGCGGGAATTCATTCGAACCGGCGCCACCCTGGCCCTTGGCGTCACCGCATTGCCAGGGTCCCCCGGCGGACCGGACCGGCCGCTCGGCGGGCGGTCACCGCTGGGCGGGACCGCGCCGTTCCGGGCTCCCCCCCTCGACCGGGTGCGGATCGGGTTCGTCGGGGTGGGCGGCATGGGGTCGGTCCATCTCGAAAACCTCCTGACACTCGAGGGCGTGGAGTTGCGCGCCGTGTGCGACATCCATGAGGGCCGGGCCAGGAGTGCGGCCGACAAGGTCGTGGCCGCCGGTCAACCGGCGCCCGGTCTCTATACCCGCGGTCCGCGGGACTTCGAGCGGATGTGCGCCGAGGCGGACCTCGACCTGGTCTACACCGCGACGCCCTGGGAGTGGCATGTCCCCGTCCTGCTCGCGGCAATGCGCCATGGCAAGCACGCCGTCACCGAGGTCCCGGCGGCCATGAGCCTGGACGATTGCTGGGCGCTGGTCGAGGCGGCGGAGAAGTACCGGAAGCATTGCGTCATGATGGAGAACTGCTGCTACGACCGCTTCGAGCTCATGATGCTGGTGCTGGTGCGGCAGGGACTCCTGGGGGAGCCGCTGCACGGTGAGGCCGCCTACCTGCACGATCTCCGCGAGATCAAGTTCTCCGCGGAAGGCGAAGGACTCTGGCGCCGGGCCTGGGCCGTGATCCACAACGGCAACCTGTACCCCACCCACGGCCTGGGGCCGATCGCCAACTGCCTGGATATCAATCGTGGCGACCGATTCAGCTCGGTGGTGTCGTTCAGCTCTCCGTCCCGAGGCCTGCAGGCCTGGCAGGCGGAGCACCTCGCGGCCGACGATCCCCGCCGGGCCGAACGCTACCGGCTGGGCGACCAGAACGTCAGCCTGATTCAGACCGCCAGGGGCCGGACCATCTATCTGGCCCACAATACCCACAATCCCCGTCCCTACAGCCGGCTGCAGCTGCTGCAGGGGACCCGGGGCATCGTGTCAGGCTGGCCCTATCGGGTCCACATCGAGGGCCGGAGCCCGGCGCACCGCTGGGAAGAGGCCGAGTCGTACTACGCCGAGTTCGACCACCCGCTGTGGCGCTCGGAGAAGATCCGCGAAATGGACCGGGGACACGGCGGCATGGACTTCCTGGAGGACTACCGGCTGATCGAGTGCCTGCGCCGGGGCGAACCCACCGACCTGAACGTCTACGATGCCGCCGCGCTTTCCAGCATGGTGGAGCTGACCGTCCGGTCGGTGCGTCAGGGAGGAAAGCCGCAGGATGTGCCGGACTTTACCCGGGGCGGGTGGAAGACGGCCTCGCCCTGGCCGATCGTCACGCCCTGACCGTTCGGCCGAGGTCGCTGGGATCGCCTCAGGTAGCGTCCACCAGAATCCCGACCGCCTCCAGCCCGACCAGGCGCAGCAATCCCTGGGGTTTGGCCAGCTCCTCCAACTCTGCTCGGGCGGCACTCTTCCATGCGGCTGGTGCGCCGTCGCCATTGAGATAGCCGAGTGCCTCCCGGCCGAGCCTCCCCAGACGGGCGAGCCCTTCAGCGGCGGCCACGCCATCGCGTGCCAGGGGGAACGACGCGACCAGCCCGCCGACCGAGTTGGGCAGCGCCCCCCACGACACGAAGATCTGATCCAGCTCGGTGCCTTCTTCGGTGGCCGCCCGCGGCCCGGCGGCGACTCGCTCGGCCAGCCGCATCATCCGGCTCCGGGCCCAGGGATCGGGACGGGCGGCATCCACCAGCCGGGTCAGCGGGGTGAGCTGGGTCGTGCCCTGCAGCCGGCTCCGCTGCCCGAACATCACCGGCATGGTGTAGCTGAGCAGGTCGTGCAGCGGCTGAACGCCCCGCTGGCCGGCCAGCAGCCGGAGCATGCGGTAACTGTGCGCCTCATGGCCCAGGCCGACCCGCTCCAGCTGAACGCTCACCAGGGAGAGGCGCCGGTACATGTCCGGCACGTCCCGCACTGCCTGCGGTGACCAGAACCGCTCGGCGATGGCCGCGAGCCGAGGCCAGATCCGGCTGTCCACAGTCTCCTGGTTGACGTGCTCGGCCCACATGCACGCCTCACCGCCCAGGACCCGCGCCGCTTCGTCCGTCGTGAGCCCGTGACCCTCGGGCAGTGGATCCGCCAGGTAGTGCTCCTCGGCGGTTTTGATATGGTCCAGGTAGTAGGGCGCGGACAGAATGCCGGAGAGACCCTGCCGTGCGGCCCGCCCCAGGTACTCGGTGCCACGCCAGGATTGCACCACCGTCCCGTCGGGCAGGCCGGGATGCAGGATCTCGTCCCAGCCAACCATGCGTTTGTGAACCCGGGCGAGAATGCGAGAGAGCCGCTCATTGAAGTAGGCCTGCAAGGCCTCGTTGTCCTTGAGGCCGCGCTCCCGCTTGAAGCGCAGGATGCGCGGGTTGGCGTTCCAGTGCTTGCCCACGACTTCATCGCCCCCGATGTGCCAGTAGGCGTCGGGGAACAGGTCGGTCATCTCCGCGATGAACCCTTCGATGAACTGGTAGGTCTCCTCCCGCGTCGGATCGAAGGCCGGCTCGAACACGCCGAAGCGCCGCTCGATGGTGTACGGGCCGATCGCGCTGGCGTACTCGGGGTAGCCCACGAACCAGCTGGTGGAATGCCCGGGCATGTCGAATTCCGGGACGATCCGGATGCCGCGGTCGCGGGCGTAGGCCACGATGCCGCGGATTTCCTCCTGGGTGTAGTACTGTCCATCGGAGCCGAGCTGGTGGAGCCGGGGATAGCGGCGACTCTCCACCCGGAAGCCCTGGTCCTCGGAGAGATGCCAGTGCAGCACGTTGAGCTTGACCAGCGCCATACCGTCGAGGGTCCGGCGGACGGCGTCCGGCGGCATGAAATGCCGGCCGGCATCCATCAGGAGCCCGCGCCAGCGGAAGCGGGGAGCATCGGTGATGATCACCGCCGGGAGGTAGAAGCCCGCGCTGTCGGCGGCGACCAGCTGTTCCAGGGTGGCCAGCGCGCGCATGGCGCCCACCACGGTCGGCGCCGCCAGCCGCGCGCCGCCGGCGTCGATGGTCAGGGAATAGGATTCGTCCTCCTCGGGAGACTGCACCGCCTGGCCGGCGCCTGTCACGGTCAATTGGAGCAGCCCAGTCCCGGTGCCGGAGCTGCGTCGCAGAGGTTGCGCGATCCGCTGCTCCAGGCGGCCCAGCGTCCGCCCGACTGCCCGCTCCAGCCGGTCGTCCCGGAATCCTGTGATGCCAGCGGTGAAGGTGGAGTCGAGGCGAAGGCGGCCATCGGTGTAGCGCACCGAGGCTGGCAGGGGCATCAGGGCCGGCGGCTGCTGCGGTGCCAGGGCCAGGAGGGCGAGCAGGGGAATCATCGGATAATGGGGCGTGGGTAAGAGAAGGCCCCGAGGTTGGTGGCTGGGCCGTGGTCCGGCGACCAATCTATCCGCTCCGTTTGACCCGCGCCCCCGGCCACCCCATCCTTACGCCGCACCCGGTCCGGGTCGGCGGCCGCCCCGAGCCGTGGACCGCGCGACCGTCACTCCTCCTCCCCACCCCGCTCCCCATGCCCGATCTCTCGCTTAGCGACTACGCCCGGGGCCGCTGGTGGCAATGGCGGCTGCCGCTCCTGGCGCTCCTGGGGGTGGATGTCCTGGCGCAGCTCCGCGATCACGAGAATCCCAGCCTCTTTGCCGGCATCACCTTCGGGGCGCACGAGTTCGGGCATCTGTTCTTCGCCTTCGGCGGCGAGTTCCTGACCATTGCCGGCGGGAGCCTGATGCAGCTGCTCATTCCGATCGGAGCGGGAGTGCTGCTGTACCATTATCGGGACTACTTCGGCATTGCGGTCGCCGGCCTTTGGCTGGCTTCGAGCCTGTTCGACATGGCGGTCTATATCGCGGACGCCCGGGCCTTTGACCTCGACCTGCTCGGCTTCGGCGATGGGGCGGGCCATGACTGGGCCTGGCTGCTGGGGCACTTCCACGCCCTTCCCTACGACCTTGGGATTGCGGCTGGGGTGCGCGGCGCCGGATTCCTGATTCTGCTCGGCGCCCTCGGCTTCGGCGGCTGGCTCTGCATAAAAATGTGGGCCGCCCCGAAGGGGGCCCCGACTTGACGTGGGCCGGATGGGGCGTAGGCTAGCGGGGCGGGATGCCGCCAGCTTCTCTCTTTCCCAGGAGCACCCATGCCCTCGCTTGCCCAACTCTGGCTTCCGATCCTGCTGTCCGCTGTCGCGGTCTTCGTGGCCAGCAGCCTGATCCACATGGTGTTCAAGTGGCACAACACCGACTACAACAAACTGCCCAATGAGGACGAAGTCCGGGCGGCGGTGCGGAAGGGCAACCCGGCGCCGGGCCAGTACATCATCCCGCACTGCACCGACATGAAGGACATGGCCAAGCCGGAACATGTGCAGAAGTACGTGGAGGGTCCGGTCGGCGTCTTTACCGTGATGGCCAATCGCGCGCCGAACATGGGGCCGACGCTCGGCCTCTGGTTCGTGTTCAACCTGGTGGTGGCGTTCTTCACCGCCTACCTCTGTTCCCGGACCCTGCAGACGTCCACCGAATACCTGGCCGTGTTCCGGGTGGCCGGGACGGTGGCGTTCATGGGCTACGCGCTGGGCGACGTACCCTCCGCCATCTGGATGGGGAAGCCCTGGAGCGCCACGATGAAAGGTGTCGGGGACGCGCTCATCTACGGCCTTCTGACCGGCGGGGTGTTCGGCGCGATGTGGCCGCGCTGATCGTTCTATATTTCCGCGGTGGGCGACCCACTCGTCGTTTCACCCTGAACCCCAGACGATCTCATGCGTGTGCTCCGCGCCCTGCTGCTGACGACCCTCATCGCCCTGCCCTCCGGGTTGACCGCCCAGGGCGTGCTCGAAGGCGAGTATCCCGGTCTCGAAACCGGGAAGATGTGGACCTTCGACGTCCCGCCCACGGCCTACTGGGCCCAGCGGTACAACTTCACGCCGTCCAACGCCTGGCTGGACCACGTCCGGCTCTCCGCGATCCGGTTCGGCGGCGGCTGCTCCTCGTCGTTCGTTTCGGGCGACGGCCTGGTGATGACCAACCATCACTGTGCCCGGTCGTGCATCGAGTCGTCGACCAGGGAGGGTGAGGACTTTCTCACCAACGGGTTCTATGCCGCACGACGGGAAGATGAACGACTCTGCCAGGGCCTGTTCCTCGACCAGTTGCAGCAGATCACCGACGTGACCGACCGGGTGAGCCGCGCGGTCATGGCCGGCGCCGATGCCAAGGCCACTGCCGCGCAGCGGGCCAAGGTCACCAAGGACCTCGAGGAGGAGTGCGGCAAGACCGAACCGGACGCGGCTTGTCAGGTGGTGAGCATGTATCGCGGCGGGCAGTACAAGCTGTACCGGTTCCACCGCTTCAAGGATGTGCGCCTGGTCTTCGCGCCGGAGGGGCAGATCGCCTTCTTCGGCGGCGACCCGGACAACTTCACCTATCCGCGGTGGAACCTGGACATGTCCTTTCTCCGGGCCTACGTCGATGGGAAGCCGGCGGCAACCCCAGATCATTTCACCTGGAGCCAGAACGGCAGCACGGAGGGGGACCTCACGTTCGTGATCGGGAACCCCGGATCGACCGGCCGACTCAATGCGGTGGCCCAGCTCGAGTTCCTGCGTGACGTGCAGTATCCGGCGCAGCTGGACGCGATCAAGCGGCAGATCGCCACGTACCGAGCGCTGTCCCAGATGGACGCGACTCGCGGCAAGGGCCTCCGCAATCTGATCTTCGGCCTGGAGAACACCCAGAAGGCGATCGGCGGGTACCAGACCGGACTGCTCGATCCCCGGCTGATGGCGCGCAAGCGGGACTGGGAAAAGGAATTCCGGGAGAAAGTGGATGCCGACCTGGCGCTCCGCCGAGACTACGGCCGGGCCTGGCGGACCATCGCCGACGTGCAGGTACGTCGCACGGCCATCGATGTGCGCCGGCGGTACCACACGGGCAACGCCTACGGCTCGCGCCTGTGGGGATTCGCCCTGGCCGCGGTGCGGTACCCGGCGGAACTCGCCAAGCCGGACACGGCCCGTCTGGTCCCCTACCAGGAGGCGAACAAGGCCAACCTGGAGCGAGGGCTCTTCGGTGGCCAGCCGATCGACCCGGTGCAGGAGAAGGCGGTGTTGACCGCGTTCCTCACCGCCATGCAGCGGGAACTGCCCGCCACCGATCCGGTGCTTCGCCAGGCCCTCGGCGGCCGGACGGCGGAGGCCGCGGCGGCAGCACTGGTGGATGGCACCACCCTCGGGACGGGAGAGGACCGGAAGGCGCTGACCGACGGCGGGATGGCGGCGGTCGCCGCGTCGCAGGATCCGATAGTCCGGCTGGCCCGGGTCATTGATCCGCTGGAGCGCGCGCTGGCCAAGGAGGTGGCGGACCTCAACGATCGCGAGGCCCAGGCCAACGAGCAGGTGGCGCGGGCGCTGCTCGCCGTGTACGGCAGCAGTGTGGCGCCCGACGCCACGTTTTCCCTCCGCATTTCGGACGGCGAGGTGCGCCGGTATCCGATGAACGGGACCATCGCGGCGCCGTACACCACGTTCGGCGGGCTCTACGAGCGGGCCGCCGCGTTCGGCGGGCAGCCCCCCTTCGATCTCCCGCCCCGGTTCAAGGAACGGCGCGATTCCCTCACGATCGATACGCCGTTCAACGGGGTGGGCACCAACGACATCATCGGCGGCAACTCGGGCAGCCCGGTGATCAACCGTGACGCCGAAGTCGTGGGGCTCATCTTCGACGGCAACATGGAGATGCTCCCCAACCGCTTCCTGTTCACCGAGCGGGTGGCGCGGTCGGTCTGGGTGGATTCGCGGGCGATCACCCACGCGCTCCGGCGGGTTTACGATGCCCATGCCCTGGCGGACGAACTCGAGGCGACCCGCACGGCGCCTCCCGCGATGTAGCCTCCGCCCCAGCGGCGCATCCCGAGCGGCCCGGCATGCTGCCGGGCCGCTCGTCGTGATCCTGAGGGCAATCGTAATCCTCATGTGGGCCACCAGGGTTCAGGCTCCTGGCTCGGGTTCAATCGTCCGGGCTCGTTCCAAGGAGCGATGCCATGCCGAGGCCGAGCGCTTTACCTTGTGTGGGCGGACGGGTCCGGGTCTGCTGCGCGCCGCCAGGCAGGCGCCCAGGTCCTCACTGCCGGACTGGTGATATGACTGAATCAGAATGCAAGGAGGCAGGTGTGGGTCTCACGACGTGGTCTCGACTGCAGCGCCGGTCCGTGGTTGCCCTCCTGCTGGGTGCCGTACTCGGCAGCTGTGCCGTCAATCCCGTCACCGGGAAACGCGAGCTGGCGTTCGTCTCCGAATCCCAGGAAGTCCAGATGGGGCGGGACTACGCCGGCCAGGTGGCCCAGGAGATGGGTGTGTACCCCGACTCCGGGGTGCAGCGCTACGTGAGCGCCATCGGGGTCCGGCTGGCCAAGGCCTCCGAACGACCCCAGCTGCCCTGGGCTTTTGCGGTGATGGATGATCCCCAGGTGAACGCGTTCGCCCTGCCCGGCGGCTTCATCTTCGTCACCCGGGGCATCCTGGCGCACATGAACTCCGAGGCCGAACTGGCCAGCGTGGTGGGCCACGAGATCGGCCATGTGACCGCGCGGCACTCGGTGCAGCAGATGACCCGCCAGCAACTGCTGCAGATCGGCATGGTGGCCGGGGCGATCGCGTCGGACAAGGTGGCCCAGAACCTGGGGCTGATCAGCGGGGTGGCGGGCGTGCTGTCCCTCAAGTACGGCCGGGATGACGAGACCCAGGCCGACGGGCTGGGCTTTCGCTACGCGCTCAACGACGGATACGATGTGCGCAAGATGGTGGACATGTTCCAGATCCTGCAGCGGGTGGGTGGCAAGGCGGGGCGGATTCCCGAATGGCAGTCGACCCACCCGGATCCCGGCAACCGCATCGCCCGGACCCGGGAGCGCCTCTCCCATGTCCGAGTGCCGCTCGACGACAAACGGGTCAGCCGCGCCGAATTCCTGGGCGCCATCGACGGCATGGTCTACGGGGACAACCCGCGCCAGGGATATTTCAAGGGCAGCGCGTTCCTGCATCCCGACCTCGCCTTCCAGCTGGATTTCCCCTCAGGCTGGAAGGCCGCGAATCAGACCTCCTCGGTGAGCGGCCTGAGCCCGGAAAAGGATGCGCAGGTGCAGCTCGCCCTGGCCGGCAAGGATGATCCCGCCACTGCGCTGCAGAAGTTTCTGGGGCAGGAGGGCATCCAGCCCGGACGGGCGTCGCAGACCACCATCCACGGCAACCGGGCGTCCCTGGCGCCGTTCGCGGCACAGACCCAGGACGGCACTACCCTCAACGGCCTGGTGGGGTTCATCTCCTACAACGGCACCACCTACCAGCTGCTGGGCCTGACCACCCAGGCGCCGGGGCGGTACGATGCGACCTACCGGGCGTTCATCGGAAGCTTTCGAGCGCTGACCGATCCCGCGGCCTTGGGCGTCAAGCCCAACCGGCTGGTGATCGCCACCGTGCCGCGGGCCATGACACTGGCGGAGTATCAGGCCCAGTTCCCCTCCGTCATCCCGATCGAGGAACTGGCACTGATCAATGGCGTGGCGGACGGGAGTGCGCCGTTGGTGGCCGGCGCGTCGGTGAAGCGGGTCCTGACGCAGTAGGCCCAGGCGGGCCGGCCTGAAGTGGAGGAGGTCCGCGGCGCCCGCCGCGGGCCCGAGGGCGCGGCTACGACACCCGCCGGGTGCGCCGTTTCATGAAGTCCATCAGGATGAACTGGCCCAGGGTCATGGTGCTGGTAAAGTAGGCCTTGCCGCGACAGATCTCCGACACCCGCTTCACGAACTCCACCAGCGACCGCTCCCGCGCCAGCATGAATGTGTTGATGGTGATCCCCGCCCGGCGGCAGTTGGTCACCTCGCGGAAGGTGGCGTCGAGGATCCGCGGATCGAGCCCCATCGAATTGACGTAGACCTGGCCGTCGGGCAGGGTCATCGCGGAGGGCTTGCCATCGGTGATCATGATGATCTGCCGCATGTCCTTCTTCTGCGCCAGCAGGAGTCGCCGCGCCAGCGTCAGGCCCTCCGCGGTGTTGGTATGGTAGGGTCCGACCTGCACCTGGGGCAGCGCCGCCAGCGGGATCTCCTCCGCCGAATCGTGGAACAGGACGCAGCGGATGGCGTCGCCCGGGAACTGGGTGCGGATCAGGTGGGTGAGCGCCAGCGCCACCTTCTTGGCGGGAGTGAAGCGATCCTCGCCGTAGAGGATCATCGAGTGGGAACAGTCCAGCATCAGCACCGTCGCCGCCGAGGAACGGTACTCCGACTGATGCACCATCAGATCGCCGTACTCGAGCGGCAGCGGTACCGTGAGGCCCTCGCGGGCGATGGCGCGTGACAGCGTGGCCGGGACATCGAGGTTCAGGGTGTCACCGAACTCGTAGGGTCTGCTGACGGCTTCGGCCTCGGTGCCGGTGGCCAGGTGGGCGGTGTCGTGACTGCCGAGGCTGGCCTTGCCGATGCTGCCGAGCAGCTGCTTGAGCAGCTTGAACCCGAGAAAATCGGCGCCCTTCTCGGTGAGCCCGAACTGCACCTGCCCCGCCGCGGAGCGGGCCTGGCCCTCGGCATCCGACAGCGCGCTGTAGCCCGCCGGCATCTGCGGCGCCTCGGTCTGGTTGAGATAGCCCTCCTCCATGAGCCGCTGGATGATTTGGTCCAGCAGGTCGGCCAGCTGCCGCTCCACCTTGGCGTCTTGTTCGGCGTCCCCGCTGGATTCGCCCCGCAGCAGCTGGAGCATCTCCGGCGTCAGCTGGCCCGACTGCATGAGGGCCTTGAGGATCGCCTCGCGCAGGCCCTCCAGCGAGCGGTCGGCCGGCTCGTCCCCCCACCAGCTGTCCCCGGTGAAGCCGGACTGCAGCAGGAAGTCCCCCAGCTGATCCAGCAGCGCCTGGAGATTCACCGCCTCTGCCAGCCCCGGGACGAACTTCGAGTAGGTGGTGTAGCGCATGGGATCGGGGGACCAGGGGACGGGGGAGCCGCGGATCGCAGCCATCTCGGGCACTCGCCATGCGTGCCCGGCGGTGCTACAGGACGATACCCGGGGGAGATGGGAGAGTTCAACTGGCGACGGCCAACCGTTACCCTTCCCCCGTGCCCGCACCCTTCTCCGCCCTCCGGCACCGGAACTTTCGGCTCTTCTTCATCGGTCAGTTTGTCTCCCTGGTGGGCACGTGGATGCAGATCGTGGCCCAGGGGTGGCTGGTGCTCGAGCTGACCGATTCGGCCTTTGCCGTGGGCCTGGTGAGCGCCCTCGGCTCGTTGCCGATCCTGCTGTTCACGCTCTGGGGTGGTGTCCTGGCGGACCGGGTCAACCGGCGGCGGGCGTTGCTCCTGCTGCAGACCCTCATGCTGGGCGATGCGCTGGCGCTGGGGATACTGACGGCCACGCACCACATCACCACCGAGTGGGTGATGCTGCTCGCCGCGCTGCATGGCACCTCCGCCGCGTTCGAAGTCCCGATCCGGCAGGCCTTCCTGATCGAAATGGTCGGCAAGGACGACCTGATGAACGCCATCGCCCTCAACGCTTCCAATTTCAACCTGACCCGCATCGTGGGGCCGGCCATCGCGGGCGGGTTGATCGCCACGGCCGGGATCGCGGTCTGTTTCTTTCTCAATGCGGCCAGCTTTCTGGGGGCGATCGGCGCGTTACTCCTGTTGCGAGGTGCGGCCGGCGGCGACGGGCGGGGCCACGCCCGCTCGACGTTCCTGGAAGGCGCCCGGTACGCGCTCGGCGATGGGGAACCCCGGACGCTCCTGGCCCTGACCGCCACCTTCAGCGTCTTCGGCTTTTCCGCCTTCACCATGCTGCCGGTGTACGCCCGGGATGTGCTCGCCTTGGGTGCCACCGGCTACGGCGGCTTGATGACCGCCGTCGGTGTCGGCGCGAGCGGCGGGGCGTTGACCATGGCGGCGATCGGCCACCGGTTCGCCCGCCATCGGGTGATTCGGCTGGCCGGACTGCTCTTCGCGGTGGCCCTGAGTGTGGCCGCGCTGGTCCGAAGCTGGTTACCTGCAGCCCTGGCGCTCGCGCTGGCCGGGTGTGCCATGATTCTCAACAACATCAGCACCAATACCCAGCTGCAGACCGGTGCACCCGACCATCTCCGTGGCCGGGTCATGGGGTTCTACTCCCTGATGATTCTCGGCGTCGCACCACTGGGGTCGCTGCAGGCGGGCTGGGTCTCGGAACACTACGGCGTCCCCGCCGCGCTGGCGGTCGGCGCCGGCGTCTGCGCGCTGGCCACGATCGGGTTGCTGGGCAGGAAGAGCGGGCGGTCGGCCGGCACCGCCTCCGCCTTGCCGGAGCGCGGCGCCGCGCCGTAAGCTTGTTGGTGCCCGATCCCATTTCCCACCGCCCGCTCCCAGAGGCGTCCCGATGATCATCACCCTCTCCCGACAGTATGGTGCCGGCGGGTCGGAGGTCGCCCGACAGGTCGCTGCCGGGTTGGGCTGGAGCGTGATCGACAACGAAATCGTTGACCTGGTCGCCCGCCAGGCCGGGCTGGAGCCCGAGGTCGTCGCGGCCCAGGACGAGCGGGTGCCGGGGTTCGTCGAGCGGCTGGTGCGCGCCCTCGCCAATTCCTCTCAGGAGTATGCGGTGCCGGAACTCGGGGTGGCCGTTCGTGTCGAGGAACCGAACATCGTGAAATTCACCGAGCGGGTGGTGAAGGAGGCGGCGAGGGAGGGCAGGGTGGTGCTGGTGGGCCGGGCCGCTCCGGCGGTGCTTGGGAGGATTCCGGAGGCCCTGCATATCAAGCTGGTGGCTCCGCGCCCCTTCCGGATCGGGCTCGCAATGAAGAGCGAAAAACTCGATGCGGCGACCGCGGAACGGCTCATGGATCAGACCGACGCCAACCGGGCACGGTACCACCGCGAACACTACGACCGTGACTGGGAGGATCCGGCCCACTTCCACATGGTGCTCAACACCGGCCTGCTCGGTCTGGACGGAGCCTCGGCCGTCGTGCTGGCCGAGGCTCGTCGCCGGGGCTGGGGCGGCGCCTGATTCCTTCCCCCGGGGTGCCGCGCCGGTTCCCCGGGACTTCCCGGTTGTTCAGCCCAGCCCCAACCCCTTCCCGTACCCGCCCATCGGGTCCCGCCGCTCGGGTCTGGCCTTGCTGTAGCCGTACTCCTCGTTCCGGCTGATCCGCTTCTGGGCGGCCAGGCCTTCGAGGATCAGCTCGCAGGCCGCCACGGTGACGGGGCCATCATCCTGGGGGGACAGCCCGCCCGACACCACCGCCTCGATCAGCCCCGGCACCACCGCGAACCCCTTGAGGCAGAGTGGGGTGCGCTCATCTCCCATCATCTTGAGGGCGCCGCCGGCATCGAACCAGGCAACAATGCCCTCGAGCCCGATGTCCCCCATCCGCTCACGGAGGGTGGCGCCGGCCGCGCGGCGGATCAGTTCCCTGGCGATGGTCTCTCCCCCCTGCAGCTCTCCCTCGTACTCCAGTTCCAGCTTGCCGGTGATCGACGGGAGCGAAGCGTAGATGTCGCTCACCCGGGGCACCACCTCGGCCTCGCCCGTCAGCAGAGCGCGCCGTTCCGCGTTGGAGACCGCGTGCTCGAGCACGCTGATGGGAAGGCGCTGGCTGACCCCGGAACGCTTGTCCACCCGCTTGTCGGTACGGGCCTCGAACGCCACCCGCTCGATCAGCTCCACGACGAAGTCCGGCAGGCGGACCGGCTGGCCGCCGCGCGCCGTCCAGGATTCCTGCGCGGTGATGGCCATGCCCAGGTCGACGGTGCGCGGATAGTGGGTCTGGATCTCGGAGCCGATCCGGTCCTTGAGCGGCGTGATGATCTTGCCCCGCGCGGTGTAGTCCTCGGGATTGGCGGTGAAGGCGAGCAGCACGTCCAGGGGCAGGCGCACCGGATAGCCTTTGATCTGGATATCGCCTTCCTGCATGATGTTGAACAGGCCCACCTGGACCTTCCCGGAGAGATCCGGCAGCTCGTTGACCGTGAAAATGCCCCGGTTGGCGCGCGGCAGGAGCCCGAAGTGCATGGTCAGCTCATCGGAGAGCAGGTGCCCGCCCCGCGCGGCCTTGATCGGGTCGATGTCGCCGATGAGGTCCGCCACCGTAACATCCGGCGTGGCCAGCTTCTCGATGTAGCGCTGCTCCCGGGACAGCCAGCCGATGGGCGTCGCGTCGCCGCACTCGGCCAGCCGCTCCCGCGCGAACTTGGAGATCGGCGCAAAGGGATCGTCGTTGACTTCGCTTCCCGCCACTGTCGGGATGGTCTCGTCCAGGAAGGCGGTGAGCTGCCGGAGGATCCGGCTCTTGGCCTGGCCCCGCAGGCCCAGCAGGATGAAGTGATGCCGAGCCAGCAGCGCGTTGGTCAGCTGGGGAACAATCGTGTCCTCATATCCCACGATCCCGGGGAACAGGGGTGCTCCCTCTTGCAGCAGGCGGAGCAGGTTGCCGCGCATCTCGTCGCGGACGCTTCGGCCGCGGAGCGGCGACTCGGCCCAGGGGGAGCGCCGGAGTTCGCCCAGGGTTTGGGGAAGTCGGGTCATGCTGGAGGATACAAGGGGGGGACGCGCTGGGCCATCGGCTCGGGGCGGGTACCGATCCACTCCTCAGGTCTCAGCTCTGGGGCGGTGGTGCACGCTCGATCCTGCGGTCCCACGGTCCCACGGTCCCGCGGTCAGTGCCGGATGGTGATCTACGTCACTCGGCCGTCAGCTCCAAGGCCGGTGCCCGCGGCGCTGCTTGACACTGTCAGGCGACCGGCTAACTTGGGCCCGCTTTTCGGGGCCCCCTCCGCCCCGGGGCACTCGCAGTTCACTCTCACCGTCCTGAGGACCCGATGAAGCAGTATCTCGCCCTGGCCGCGCTTCTGGTGATCGCCGCCTGTGGCAAGAAGGCCGATGCCGCCCCCGCCGCCGATACCACCGCGGCTGCCCCGGCGCATGCCGACTCCATGATCGGCATGCAGCACGACTCCACGATGGTGCGCGACAGCGCGTCGTACTAGCGCCACGGGCGCCACGGGCGCTCGGCGTCGGAAGCGAAAGGGCCGCCCTCGGGCGGCCCTTCTGCGTTCCTGGCATCCGGGGATGGAACGCTCCGGATTTCCTCTTGCGGGGCCCGGTTCGCCGACGTCAGCCGGCCGCTGTGTGCCGGTACGCCGCCTCGAAAGGAAGAGAAACGACCGTCGCCGGATGTCCGCCGGCCTGGATCGTGGCGCCGGGCTCGACCTCCCGTCGGAGGAGGGCCAGCCCGAGCAGCCACCCCGGGACGGCCAGCAAGGACCGCACGGTGCCGAGGTCGTTGCCTTCGGCATCCGCCGCGATCATGTCGCCGAGCCCCGGGGCACCATCCCAGGCCAGGCCGCGGAGTTCCCGATTCACGTGGCCACGGAAGTGGAGGCGGGCCACGGTTTCCTGTCCGGTGTAGCAGCCCTTGGTGTAGGAGACTCCCCCGATCTCGTCGAAGCGGACTTCCTGCACCAGGGTCCGGTCCTGAATTTCCGCACCCAGTCGTGGCCATCCCGCCAGGATCCGGGCGGCTTCCCGGTCGTTGTCCTCGCCCTCCGCGAGGTTGGCGGCCTCCAGGGCCGGAAGCAGCGCCGACTCGGGTCCGATCACAAGGCCACGGAAGGGTGCTGCTGCCGTTCCCCGGGCCACGATCAATTCCCCAGCGGCCGTGACCCGGCCCTCCTCCGGAAGGGCAAGGCCGGCATGGATCAATGCCTGGTCTACCCCTATCCCGTACAGCCACGCCGCTTCCAGCGCTCCGGTACGGTCCTCCACGGTGGCCAGGCGTGGCGGCAGGGATCGCCGTAACAGGTCCCAGACCGTCTGGCGAGCGTCCGGCTCGGCAAGCAACAGGAACCGTCCCTGCGACCGGAGCACCCACAGGTCGACGATGATGGCGCCCTTGGGGGTGAGCAGCGCCCCGTAGACGAGACTGTCCTCCCCGGGGTGTTCGAGGTCGCTGGTGAGCAGGCCCTGCAGGCAGGCCAGAGCCCCGGGGCCGCGGACCTCGAGGAGCGCAGGCTGAGTCCGCACCGCTACCGCGCCCTCCTGGAGGCGGTGCAGGCCGGCGGGGTCGAGGAGCGGGTGGGACATTGTCAGATGCTCCAGGGTAACTCGTCCGGCGAGCGCCCGGCCAGGGAAGGCCAGATCGTGTCGGCCCCGGCCAGGTCCTCCGGGGAATGCGAGGTGGCGATCATCGCGCAGCGAATCCCGGCCCGCCGGGCCGCGTCCAGGCCGGGAAGCGAATCCTCGATGACGACACAGCGCCCCGGCGGCAGGCCCAGGTGGGCTTCCGCCTTGAAGTATCCCTGTGGATCGGGCTTGCACGCCCCCACATCCTCGGCCGCCACAATCAGCTCGAAGTGGGCGGTCAGTCCCGCGATGTTCAGCACCAGGTCAATCTCCCGGCGCAAGGCGCCCGAGACGATCGCCATCCGGTATCCCGCCACGGCCGCCGCCCGAATGAACTCGGCCGACCCGGGGACCAGTGTCATGGACGCGCGAATGGCGCGCTCGTAGCGCACCGCCTTCCGCTCGATGGCCTCCTGAATCCGGGCGGCATCGGCGGCGAGCCCCATGCGCTCGAAGCTGTACCGGAAACACTCGCGGTCATCGAAGCCGAGGTACTCGCGGTAATAGCCGGCGCGGTCCAGCGCAAACCCGTAGGTGGCCAGCGTCTCGATCAGCGCCCCGCAGTGCTGCGGCTCATCGTCGACGATGACGCCGTTGAAGTCGAACAGGATGGCTCGATCCATAGGGGCGGAAAGATAGCCCACTGCCGAGCCGCCCCCGCCTAGTGGAAGGCCGGCGGGGCTCCGCCGGTGGCATAGATCCCGCCCGCCTGGTACGCCCAGTCCAGCAGCTGCACCGGGTGGACGGCGCGGACCGGCAGCCGCGCCTCGAGCAGCCCGGCGCCAATCTGCATGAGGCAGCCGGGGTTGCCGGTGGCGACCATGTCGGGGCGCGGGTTGGCCATGGCGATGCTGCGGATCTTGGCCTCGAGGACCGCCCGGGACATCGCCGGTTCGATCATCGAGTAGATCCCCGCGCTGCCGCAGCACTGGCTGCTGTCCGGGAGCAGGCGCAGGCGCAGCTCCGGGATGGCCCGCAGGATGGCCAGTGGCTCCTCCTGCACACCCTGGGCGTGCTGCAGGTGGCAGGGCGCGTCGTACACGACCTCGATCGGGAGCGGGCCGGCGGGTCGGGGGCCGGCGGCCGCCAGGAGTTCGCTGACATCGCGCACCCGACTGCCGAAATCGCGCCCGGGGCCGGTGTCGAGCAGTCGGCCGTATTCTTTGAGGAGCGCGCCGCAGCCGGCGCTGTTGGTGACGATGTAGTCCGCCGCGCCCTCGAACGCCCGGAGATTCTGGGCGGCCAGCCGCTCGGCGGCAGGACGATCCCCGGCGTGTGCGTGCAGGGCGCCGCAACAGGCCTGATGGGCGACCTCGACCACCTCATACCCGTTGATAGCGAGCGTGCGGATCGTCGCTTGATGCACGTGGTCAAAGAGCCCATCCATGACACATCCGCGGAACAGCGCCACCCGGCCCCGCGCCGGAACGGGCGGTGAGGTGCGTGGCTGAGGCACCGGGCTCCCAGCCACGCGGGCAACCGCAGGCGGTCTGGTCGCGGCGATCATTCCCATCCCGAATCCGAGCCGCCCCGGCCCAGCCGTGCGTCCGGCCAGGCTCAGGTCACGCCACCAGCGCGCCGCGCCGAAGAGCGGCCGCCACAGCCAGCGCCGCGCGAAGACGCCGAGCACCACGCGGGCCAGCGGCCGGAACCCCCGCGACCGGGCCAGCAGCTCCCGCGCCGACTCGAGTCCCAGCCCGTACCCGACGCCGGCGGGACAGACCGGCTCGCAGCCCCGGCACCCCAGGCAGGCATCCAGGTGCTGCAGCAAGGCGGGGTCGTCGGGGGAGACCTCGCCCCGTTCCAGCGCCCGCATCAGCACGATCCGCCCGCGGGGACTGTCGGCTTCATCCCCGGTGGCCAGGTAGGTGGGACACGCGGGCAGGCAGAACCCGCAATGCACGCAGGGGTCCAGTGCGCTGAAATCGGCGATCGCGGTCATGAGGCGTTCCGCTCTGCCTCCAGCGCCACGGCAATGCTGCGCTTCGGGTCGAAGGTCTGGCGCAGCCGGTCGACCAGCTGTCCCACCCCGTCGCGGTAGGCGCCGAAGTGTCCCACCTGGCGCCGGAGCGACCAGGGCCCGCGCTCCAGGGTCAGGGGAATCTCCCGTTCCGCGGCCCGGCGCCGCAGAGCCAGCAGCGTGGCGGCATCGGGGTCGCCGGCCCAGCGCAGGGCGCCGGTGCCCACGCCGGCCGAGAGGATGCCCTCCCCGAGGGATTCGGTGACCAGGTCGAGCGCGTCTTCGACGCCATCCATGACGGTCGCCAGTCGGATCGAGACGCTTCCCGCCAGCGGCGCGCGGGCGGCGATCCGCCAGAAGCCCGCGGCCAGTTCCGGCGTGAGCTCGTCCCAGGGCACGCCGGAGGCCTCTCCCAGCCGGTGGCGCTCCGCGGACGTTCCCTCTGCGGTCCCGATGAGCCGAGCCGCCAGCGACCACTCCTGCTGGGCGGCCAAAGCGGGGGAGAGAATTTCCAGCGCGGCGACCTCGGCCCGGGAATCCACGATGCGCCGGGCCGCGTCAAAGAGCGCGGTCCGGTCGCCGCGCAGCAGCAGGGTCCGATCGTTCGCTGGCTGGGCGCGGAGCCGCAGGTGCAGCCCGGTGATGACGCCGAATCCGCCGAAGCCGCCCGCATGCAGCTTGGTGAGGTCGTAGCCGGCCACGTTCTTGACCACCCGGCCGCCGGCCTCGATCAGCCGGCCGTCTCCGGTGGCCACGGTGCAGCCCAGCACCTGATCGCGCACGGCGCCAAAGCCGTGGCGCAGGGCCCCCGCGGTGCCGCTGGCGACGATGCCGCCGAGGCTGCGATCGGGCCGACCCGGCGGATCGAGGGCCAGCCACAGCCGGTGACGCTCCAGTTCCGCCCGGAGCACGTCGAGCGTCACGCCGGCCTCGACCGAGGCGATGAGGTCGGCGCCGCTGATGGTCGCGATGCGGGTGAGGGCGCGGGTGGAGAGCGCCAGGTCGGCCGGCGCGTCGAGCGGAAGCCAGCTGCCCTGGCCCTCGACGCGGAGCCGCCAGTTCTCGTCCTGGGCCGCCTGACAGACGAGGGCCAGCGCGTCATCACTCTCCGGCACCGCTCGCGGCAGGCCGCGCGGGTCGCGCTCGATTCCCTCCGGGCCCAGCAGCTGCCGCAACCGTTCCAGGACCGGCTCGTTCACGGCACCCCCGCCCGCCGCCACTCGCGGCAGAGATGCACCGGGACCACCTTGCCGGGATTGGCGCGGGCATCGGGATCGAAGGCGCGCCGCACCTCGCACATGAGCGCCAGGGTGCCGGGGCTGAACGCCTGCGGCATGTAGTCGCGCTTGTCGCTGCCGACGCCGTGCTCGCCGGTGATGCTGCCCCCGGCGGCGAGGCAGGCCTCCATGATCTCCCGGCTGGCCTGTTCCACGCGCTCCGTCTGGCCCGCCGCCCGGCGGTCGAAGCTGATGCAGGGATGCAGGTTGCCGTCGCCGGCGTGGAAGACGTTGCTGATCTGGAGGGACAGGCGGTCCCGGATCTCGGCGATGCGGTCGAGGATGTCGGGCAGCACCGACCGCGGCACCACGGCATCCTGGACCGCCAGGTCCGGCGCGATTCGCCCCAGCGCGCCGAAGGCCTTCTTGCGTCCCTGCCAGAGGCGGGCACGGTCGGCGGGGCTGGTGGCGCACCGCACTTCGCGAGCGGCGTTGGCCCGGAGCAGCGTCTCCACCTGCGCGGTCTCGGCGAGCACCGCCTCGGGGGACCCGTCCAGTTCGACCAGCAGGACCGCCGCGGCGTCGGTGCGCGCGCCGGTGGCATAGATCGAGGCCTCCACCGCGCGCACGCAGGACTGGTCCATCATCTCCAGGGCCGCGGGCACGATGCCGGACGCGATGATGGCCGAGACCGCTTCACTGGCGGCTCGGAGGGTCATGAAGTCGGCCTGGATGGTCCGGACGGCGCAGGGAATCGGCTCCAGTCGCACCGTGATCTCGACCGCGATCCCGAACATGCCCTCGCTCCCCACGAACAGGCCCACCAGATCGGGACCCCAGGGTTCGCCGTGCGGCGAGCCCAGCCGGGCCGACTGCCCGTCGGCGAGCAGCACCTCGAGTTCGGTGATGTGATTGGTGGTGACGCCGTACTTGAGGCAATGCGGGCCGCCGGCATTCTCGGCCACATTGCCCCCGATGGTGCAGGCGCTCTGGCTGGAGGGATCGGGGACATAGTGCAGTCCGAACGGGGCCGCCGCCTCCGACAACCGCGCGTTGATCACGCCCGGCTCCACCCGCGCCCGGCGGCGGCCGGGCTGGATGTCGAGAATGCGGTTCATCCGGGTCAGGGTGATCAGCACCGCCGCCGCGTCGGCCAGCGCCCCGCCTGACAACCCCGTGCCGGCCCCTCGGGCCACGAAGGGTATCTGGAGCAGGTGCAGCAGGCGGAGCACCCGGGCGACTTCGGCCTTGTTGGCTGGCAGCACCACGATGCCCGGCAGCGCTTCATGAGTCGGCAGGCCGTCGGCGGCGTAGGTGGCGAGTTCCGCTGGACGATGGCGGACCCAGCGGGATCCCACGATGCCGCCCAGGGCGTCCACCAGCGCTTGGCTCATCCGTCGGTGACGATGTCGTGGCCGGGGTGACCCTTGCCGTTGGAGCGGGACCGCACGTGCACCGCCGCGTGTCCGCGAGCGATCTGCAGGAGCGATGGCAGCATGCCGAGCAGGGTGCGGGTGCGTTCCCGCGTGGAGCGGGAGGCCAGCAGGCGCTCCTTCCCCTCCAGCTCCAGTTGGGCAATGGCGGCGACCTGATAGGTGAACAGTTCGGCGTCATCGGACCAGTTGGGGGGCGGACCCGGGCTGTCGGCCAGCAGGGCCAGGGAGTCGCGATACTCCGTGGCCAGCGCGCGGAGTTCGTCCCGTTCTGCCGGCAGCGGGCCGGTGCCGGGCGTGTCCTCGAAGGTTTCCACGCTGGCCACCAGGTAGGGAGTCCCCTCCTCGAGCAGGCCGCCGACGACGAAGCGCCGTTCCCCCACCACCACGATGTTGCTGCGGCCATCGGGCAGGGGCTGGGTGCCCCGGATCTCCGCGATGCAGCCGAGGGTCCCGGCGGTCGGTTGCGGCTGGGAGGTGATGCCAAAGCGCTGGTTCCCGGCGAGGCAGTCCGCGAGGAGCTGCTGATAGCGGGGCTCGAAGATGTGCAACGGCACTGGCTCACCCGGGAACAGCACCAGTTGCAGGGGGAACAGGGGCAGGCGCGAGGGCATGGCTGTGAATATAGGCGCGCTAGATTAAGGGCGGGGGAGCCTCGGCGCCGTGCCGGGCTCCCCCGCGAACCGCCGGGAGGACGGAGCCGGCGCTACGCCGCCACCCAGAACCCCTTGAGCCCCTTGACGTCGGGGGACTCGCGCAGCTTCTCGAACGCCCGTTCGCGGATCTGGCGGATGCGCTCCCGGGTGACTCCGAGGAGCTCGCCGATCTTCTCCAGGGTCAGCGCCTCGCTGCCCTCTTCCAGGCCGTAGTAGAGGTACAGGATCTTGCGTTCGCGCGGGGTAAGGTACCGCTCGAAGATCCGGTCGATGAACTCGCGCATGAGACGGGCGTCGGTCTTCTCCTCGATGTCCCCGCCCTGCGTGCCGGCAAAGCGCTCGCCCAGCGTGCCGCTGGTCTTGTCGCTGCGCTCCACCGGGGCGTCCAGCGAAAGCTCCGCCGACGTCATGCGTCTGGCGGAGCGAATATTGTCGACCGAATCGTTGAGCGCGGTGGCGATTTCCTCGTCGGTCGGCTCCCGGCCCAGCTCCTGGGAGAGAAAGGTCTCGGCCCGGGACATCTTGATCAGGGCCGAGTTCTGGTTGAGCGGAATCCGCACGCTCCGGGTCTGCTCGGCCAGCGCCTTGAGGACCGCCTGGCGCACCCACCACACGGCGTAGGAGATGAACTTGACCCCGTGGTCGGGATCGAACTTCCGGACCGCCTTGAGCAAGCCCTCGTTGCCGATGGCCACGAGTTCCGAGAGATCCAGGCCGTGGCCCTGATACTTCTTCACGTAGGAGATGACGAACCGGAGGTTGGCGGTCACCAGCCGCTCCGCCGCCTTCTCATCACCGTTCTGTGCCAGCCGCGCCAGCCGTTTTTCCTCGGCGGGATCGGTGATCATCGGCAGTTTCTGGATGTCCTGGAGGTATTGATCGAAGGCACCGCTGGCGGTGGGGCGAAAGAACGCCTTGGCGCGGCTTTGTTTCAGCGCAGGCATGCATGCTCCGCGGACGATCGGCTGGTTGTGGCGCTAAGGGTCGCGACCCGAAGGTTGGTCGCCCTGATGGGTGTGCGAATATAGGACGCCCCTAAAAACTGGTCAAGCAGAAAATGATATCCACATCACAAATCGTTCATTGGCAGGTCGTTGCAGTACTTATCCACTCAGGTCTACCCCAGAACGAGCGCCTACCTGTTGGTAGGCACGCCGTAAGTTATTGCAGCATAAGATAATATGGTGTGTTGAGATGTGCTGGAATGCGGAAAACACGGGCGGGATATGTGGATCAGGCCAAACCGGCGATCGCGCTGGCCAGCAACTCCTCAGTGACGGGAATGGTCCACAGGCCATCCCCCGGGTGCATCGCTCCCAGCTTGGCGGGCAGGGCCAGTCGCACCTCGCCTCCCCGGTTCTTCTTGTCGCGCAGCATGGCTTCGAGCACCCGAGCCATCTGGAGGTCGGATCCCACCTGGGTCGGGAGACCCAGTGCCGAGAGCACGCCGCGCACCCGTTCGGCCAGACCGCCGGGCGCCAGTCCGAGACGCTCGGCGATACGACATTCGGCGATCAGCCCCAGGCTGACCGCTTCACCGTGGGGCAGGTGGTAGGCCGATTCCTGTTCCAGGCCGTGGGCGATCGTGTGGCCGGCGTTGAGAATGGCACGGGTGCCCGCCTCACGCTCGTCGGCGCCCACCACCGCCGCCTTGATCTCCACGCTGCGATGGATCAGGTGGGTCAGGGCCTCGAGATCCCGGCGGAGGAGCCGTTGGGCGTTGGCTTCGATCCAGGCGAAATAGGTGGCGTCGGCGATCAGCCCGTGCTTGACCGCCTCCGACAACCCGGCCCGAAACACCCGGTCCGGCAGGTTGAGCAGGGTCAGCGGATCGGCGACCACCAGCGCCGGGGGATGGAACGCCCCGATCAGATTCTTCCCCAGCGGCGTATCCACGCCGACCTTTCCGCCCACCGACGCGTCCAGCATGGCCAGCAGGGTGGTGGGGACCTGGGCGTACGGAATGCCGCGGAGGAACGTGGCGGCGACGAATCCGGCGAGGTCGCCGACGACACCGCCTCCCAGCGCGACCACCGCGCTCTGCCGGTCGAGCCCGAGCGCGAGCAGCTCATCGGAGAGCCGAACCCAGGTCTCGCGGCTCTTGCTCGCCTCCCCGGCGGGAAAGCTCAGGCGGGCCTCGCAGCGGAGCCGGATGCCGGCGTCGGTGGCCCGGGCGCCGAGGGCCCGGGCATCGGCGGTGCCCCGGGTCCATTCGTCGTAGAAGCGTTCCACGTTGCTGTCGGTGATCAGGACCAGCTTGCGGCGCCCCAGCGCCGCGGCGAGCAGCTCGGGCAGCGCCAGCAGGGATCCCGGCTCGACGATCACATCGTAGTGACCGAGCGCGTGGTGGACGGGGATGATGGGCATCGGCCGGCGGGATCCTGAGGTAGTGGGTCCACGGTGTGGCGCCGTGGATAGTCCAGGCACCCGCCGCCGTGAGGGTTGTGCGGGGTCACCTTACCAGGTGACGTCTCCCGCCCCGTCACGATGGTTGGCCTGCCGCGCCAGCGTGAAGAGCAGATCCGAGAGCCGGTTCAGGTAGCGCACAAACAGTTCCGGGGTGTCCGCCTCGCGGGCCAGGCGGACCACGCTGCGCTCGGCCCGCCGGCAGATGGTGCGGGCCAGGTGCAGCGCCGCCGCCTTCGGGGTGCCCGCAGGGAGGACGAAGGCTCGCAGGGCCGGCAACTCCCGGTCGGCCTCGTCCATGATCCGCTCGAAGGCCGCGACCCGGGATTCGTTGAGGTCGGCCTTCTCGAGGGCGGCCCGGACCTTCGCGGGGTCCGGGGTGGCCAGCTGACCTCCCAGCGCGAAGAGGTCCCGCTGGATGGTCTCGAGCAGATCGTCGGCCGACTGGAGGGGCGGGGTGGAACGAACCACGCCCAGCGCGCTGTTCAGTTCGTCGACATCCCCATAGGCCTCCACGCGCACGTGGTCCTTGGGCACACGGCCGCCCCCGAACAATCCGGTCTCGCCGGCATCACCGGTGCGGGTATAGATCTTCATGCGGGGATAATACTCGGCTCCCGTGCCGGCAGCTATCAGCCCCGCCACCGCCGGACGGCACGATCAGGGACGGATGTCGTAGAGCAGGACCTCATCGATCTCCTCCTCCCACACCGTGCCGGCCACCTGCATGCCGACTTTCTCCGCCACGCGGCGGGCGGCGGCGTTTTCCGGCGGAATGCTGGCGCAGACCCGGGTGACGCCCGGCTGGGCCAGGGCCCAGTGCAGCAGCGCGCGGGTCGCCTCGGTGGCAAAGCCGTGTGAGGCAGCCCCGGGATAGGTGGCGTACCCGATCATCACGGCGCCTTCCGCGTCGGGTGGACCCCCGAACCCGATCGCGCCGGTGACCGTGCCTGTGGCCGCGTCCACCGTGAGCCAGGTCCACCAGCCCAGGCTGGCGGGGTCGGCGCGGAGCCGGTCGCGGACCAGGGGCAGCACCGCTTCGGTCAAGGGCGGCGGGTGGAGCGGGGTGGGAAAATCGAATCCGGTGAGCCGGCGCAATTCGTCGAGATCGCCATCGAGCAGCGCCTGGATGGCCGGCGCCTCGAGCGGCGCCAGCACCAGCCGTTCGGTACGCAGCCGGAGCGACGGCTCGCTCGGCGGGTGCTGCCCTAGTCCCGACACGGACCCTCCATCTCGGCCGCCGCCACGATGGTGTTGCCGCGAGGTTCGAGAATGACCCAGAGCACGCTGCCATCCTCCACGTTCACCTGCTCCATCCACAGGTAGTCCCGCCCGAAGGCGAACCCGCTCACCGGCTCGAGCCGCCGCCAGAACAGCGGCAGGGTCCCGCCGGCGTACGCGCGGATCGGGCGACGCCGGCGATACTCGAGCAGCGTCGGCCGGAAGACCGTCTGGCGCCAGCTGCCGGTGGCATCCCAGATCATGACCGTCGCGGCCAGGACCTCGACCCCGCGGGCGGTGCGCCGCCGTTCCCGCAGGGACACCGCGTGCCGGACCCGGCCATCATCAAGGCGGAAGGAGAGCACGTCGGCGGCGTCGTCGTCTTCCAGGCCGTTGAGGCTCAGCGTGGTGCCGGCGGCGCGCCCCAGCGGCAGGTCGCGGGCGGGCAGATCACGCGCCAGCACCGAGTCCATCTCCCGGGCGGTCCACTCGAGCAGGCTGTCGGTGAGTTCCGGAGCGGGTCCTGGCACCGGTTCCCGGTGCTCCGTCCGGTGCACCACGAGGAAACTGTTCTGGTCCAGAAAGGAGCCGACCACCGGTCCCCGCAGCGAAGGCTGGTCGCCGCTCCGGGCGGGCTCCACGACCAGCTCCGCCCGGGTGCCGCGCCAACCGCAGCGGGAGCCGAGCAGTGCCAGGGACCGGAGCCGGACCTGGGTATGCCCCTGCGGGGAGCCGACCATGATGGGATGCGCGATCAGGGCGGAGTCGTCGACCGGGTCGATATTCACCGCCAGGCGGCCCCGTGCGGCCAGCCACTGCCAGAGGTCACCGCGGCGGTCGCGTTCGGGCCGGTAGCGCCGCGCCAGCGCCGCAATGAGCGCGGTATCGCTGGAGACCAGCGTCACCTGCCGGCTGGTGCCCTCGCCGACGAAGCTGCCTTCGATGACTCCACTGGAGTCGAAGCGGGCGTCGCTGGCGATGGTCGCCTCGTCCAGGGGCACCGGCGGACGCTCGGTGGCCAGGGAGTTCCAGGTCTGGCCCAGGGCCGCGCACCCCGCGAGGAGGATGGGGAGCAGCAGGGTGGGTGCCGTGGGCAGGCGCTGGGACATGGCGGCCTCGAAGGCAGGGTGATGGGAACTCCCGACGCGGAGGCCGGGGGGAAGCAGCCGCTTCTAGGAAACGCCTGACAGCTGGAGCATCTCGTCGATCTCGGTGACCTTGATCCGCGGACGGCCGGCGGCCCGTCCGCGGGCCTGTTCCAGCTGGTCCAGCCGCTGCCAATCGGCCCAGCGCACCGCCCGCACGCCGCGGGCGCGGAGCAACTGATCGACCGCGTCGAGGGCGAGTGCGTCCGCCGGATTCAGCCGGCCGGCTTCGGCATCCTCCAGCAGCCGGTCGGCGGTCTCCACGGCATCGGGCTTGTTGGTGCCGATGACCCCGCTCGGTCCGCGCTTGATCCAGCCCACGGCGTATTCGCCGGGCACCACCGCGCCTGATTCGAGCACGCGCCCCTCGTCGTTGGGAATGATTCCCCGCTTCGGATCGAGTGGTACACCCGGGATGCCGGTGCCGAGGTAGCCCACCGAACGGAAGACCAGATCCGCCGGGAGCAGTTCCGTCGCCCCGGTAGACTCCGCCCGCAGGTCTCCGTTGCCGCCGGCCACCAGCCGGTTTCGGCCGAGGCTGATCTGCTCCACCCGCGCCGCGCCGTCGAGCCGGAGCGGAGACTCGAGGAACCGCAGGTGCACCGTCCTGGGCTTTCCCGAGGGAGTGCGGGTGGCGAACTCCCTCAGCGTGGCCAGGTTCTTCTCGGCGGTCTTGTCCTCTCCCAGGGCCAGCTGGGCCGCGCTGCCGGCATCGAGCTCCAGGTCCTCGGCCCGCACGTGGATGTCGGCGCCGACCAGCTCTCCCAGTTCCCTCAGCTCCGGGTGGGTGAACGCCCCCTGGACGGGCCCCCGTCGTCCGATCATGTAGATGTCGCGAACGGCGCTGGCCCGCAAGGCATCGAGGGCGTAGTCGGCGATGTCGGTCTTGGCGAGTTCCTCCGTGGTCCGGGCCAGGATCCGCACCACGTCCACGGCCACGTTGCCCATGCCGATCACCGCGACGCTGGTGGCGCCGAGGTCGAAGCGGCAGTCCCGGTAGTCGGGATGCCCGTTGTACCACCCCACGAAATCGGTGGCCGCGTGGCTGCCTGGCAGGTCTTCGCCGGGGATGCCCAGCGACCGGTCGCTCTGGGCGCCGCAGGCGTAGATGAAGGCGTGGTAGTGCCGGCGCAGATCGCTGCGAGTCAGGTCCTGGCCGATCAGCACGTTCCCGAAGAACCGGACCCTCGGGTCCGCGGCGATGCGCTCGAAGACCCGGGTGACTGACTTGATCTTCTGATGGTCCGGCGCCACCCCGCCGCGGACCAGGCCGTAGGGTGTCGGCAGCCGGTCGAACAGATCCACGGTGGCGTTCGGCGCCTGCTTGAGCAGGTGCTCGGCGGCGTAGAAGCCGGATGGGCCGGTGCCCACAATCGCGATACGGAGCGGCAGGGAAGAGGGCATGGCGGAAGGTACGGGAGTTCTCAGCGCTCAGCCATCGGGGGTCACGCGTCGCCCTTGGGCCGCCAGAAAAACTCCAGGGTGGCGCCGCCGGGGCGGATCTCCTCGGTGCGCAGGCCGAGTATCCCCGATTTGGGGAAAGCGATGGCCACACTGCCCGAGTCTCCGGTGAGCAGGAGCGAGGCGAGTTCGCCAAGCCAGGGCTCGTGTCCCACCAGCGCAACGACGGCGTCCGGCGACTGGGGTCCGACGGCGCTGGCCAGACGGGCCAGGACGGGGGGCTCGGCGAGGGCCGGACAGGGCACCGGCGCAGGCCCGCCCACCACCGTGGACGTCAGCTCCGCGGTCTGCCGGGCGCGGGTCATGGAGCTGGCGAGCAACAGCGTCGGGATGATCTCGCCACGCCGGAGGCGCCGGCAGGCGCGGCGGTGGCGCTTCGCCCCCTTGGAAGACATCGGCCGGTCGGCGTCGTCGGGCCATCGGGCGGCGTCCCGATCACCGGCATCGGCGTGGCGGATCAGGATGAGCTGCACCGGGGCGTCCCTACTTCCGGCCGACGGCCCGGGCCATCGCCACGACGATGCTGTCGATCTGCGCGATGGTGCGGCGGCCGCCCGCCGTCTGGTGGTTGGCCTGGACCGAGAAGGTGAAGGTCCGGCCGTCGGCCAGCGTGAAGTATCCCGAGAGGGTGTTCACGCGTGCGATGCTGCCGGTCTTGGCCGCCACTCGTCCCTCGAGCAAAGTGCCACGGAACCGGCTGCGCAGCGAACCGGTACCGCCCGCCTGCGGCAGCCCGGCGGCAAAGGTCGGATAGCCGGGATGCCGGCGGATGAACTGGAGCAGCCGGGTGAAGGCGAGGGGTGACACCAGGTTGGCGGCGGACAGTCCGGATCCGTCGGACAGGGCAAACAGGGTCGAGTCGAGTCTCACCGAATCGACCAGGAACCTCCGCTCCACGTCGAGACCGCCGGTCCAGCTCCCCTCCCCGCCGAACTGCCGCCCCAGCTGCTTGAGCAGCATGTCGGCGTACCAGTTCTGGCTGGTGTTCAGGATGGGAAAGACCCAGTCCCGCAGCGGCCGGCCGGTGACCTCCGCCAGCGGCGGGGTCTGCCGGGCGGCGAGGTAGCGGAGCGAGTCGGTGGTGCTTCGGGTGGTGCCCAGGACGGATATCCCCGATTCGGCCAGCGCCTGGCGGAAGGCCCGCGCGGTGAAGAGGCTCGGATCGGGCATGGCATAGGACTCGGTGGCGTTGGGGCGATCCAGCGCCACCGTGCCTTCCGCCCACAGCCGCAGGGTCCCCGGCTCGCGGAACATCCGGTCGCCGATATCGCTCTCCTCGCCCATGTCTACGGTGCGGGTCCGGTTTTCCAGCGTGACGTCGCCCAGGTCGGGGTCGATCGTGAGGATCGCGGGGGCATCCACCGTGGCGCCGGGACCCCAGGTGATGTCAACGCTGTTGTCGTTGAACCCCAGTCCGGACACGGGCGCGGCGTACCACCAGTTGAGATCGTAGGCGTTCCAGCCGGAGTGGATGAGTTCGCCGTCGAACCAGCTCCCGTCGCCCACGAGGTCGCCCTGGATCATCCGAATACCGGCATCCTTGAGCCGGGTGGCCAGGTCGCGGAGTCGGGCGGCGGGGTCGGTGTCGCACACGCCGGGCAGGGTGGTATCGGTGGCGTAGCAGCGCCGTCCGAAGGTCGGATCCCCGCGGCCGTAGAGCACCAGGTCGCCGAGCACCGCGCCGTCCCGCACCGGGCCGGCGGCGTAGACGCTGGTCGGCACGGTCCAGCTGTCGGGGAGCAGCGCCGAGGCGATGGCGCTCACGACCAGCTTCGTATTGCTGGCGGGGACGAACAGCCGATCGGCGTTCCGGCCAAAGAGCAGGCGGCCCCGCTCGTCCAGGAGGGCCACTCCCCAGAGGGTCCGGTGGAAAGGCGGGGCATCGAGCAGCGAGTCGAGTTGGCGGATCGCGGCCCGGGGAAGCGACTGGGCAGCGAGGCGGTCCGGCCCTTCGCCCAGGGTCAGGAGCGCCAGCAGGCCGGCGAGCAGCCCGCCCGACCACCCAGTGAATTTCATCCAGCCCCCAGTCCGCCGTGGGAAACGCGTTGACTCTCTCCGCTAACCCCGCCATCCTACAGCACTTGGACCATGTCGTCAATTCTGCCGCCGGGGCTCCCCCCGGGCCCTCCGCCTGTCTGATTTTATGACGCGTCCCGCGCGGGTCCTTGGGCTGCTTGCAGCGGTCGCGATGCCGAGTGCGCCGCTTGCCGCACAGGAGCAGGCACCGGTGGTACGCGGGCTCGATTTCGAAGGCAACGAATCCATCCCCGACTATCCGCTGCGGATTGCCATCGGGACCACCAACTCCAGCTGGTTTGCCCGCTCGGGACTGGTGCGCTGGATCGGCCTGGGAGAGAAGCGCCGCTTCGATCCGGTGGAGTTCCGCCGTGACGTGCTGCGCCTGACACTCTTCTACCGGCAGAGCGGGTTTCTCGAGGTGAAAGTGGATACCCTGGTGCGTCGTCAAGGGGTGTCGGTCCATCTGACCTTCAGGATCACCGAGGGCCCGCCGATCCGGGTGACGGCGCTCGCGGTGCGGGGCCTCGAGCGCCTGCCGGGCCGCTCGGCCATCCAGGACGCGCTGCCGCTGAAGCTGGGCGCGCCGTTCGACCGGTTTCTCTTCCAGGCCAGCGCCGACACCATCATCTCCCGGCTGCGCGACCAGGGGTATCCGGCGGTCGAGGTGTTCCGCAACTACACGGTGGATCGTGAGGCGCGGACGGCGTCGGTGTCGCTGGAGGTGGTGCCGGGCGTCGCGGCCCGGTTCGGGCCGGTCCGCGTCGAGCAGGCCACGCGGGTCGACACCACGTTCGTGCGCCAGCTGCTGGCGGTGCGCCCGGGCGCGAAGTTCTCCCAGCAGGACATTTTCCAGAGCCAGCGGAGGCTCTACAGCACCGAACTGTTCCGGCTCGCGACCGTGACCATTGACTCCAGCCGCTACGGCCCGGACAGCACCACCGTGCCGATCACGGTCCTGGTGTCGGAAGGCCCCCCGCACCGCCTCCGCGGCGGAGTCGGCTTTGCGACCAACGACTGCTTCCGTGGCGGCGCGGGGTGGACCGACCGAAACCTGCTGGGCACCGGCCGGTTGTTCGACATCAGCGGGCGAGTGTCCAAGGTCGGGGTGGGTGACCCGCTGGGCTTCGGGCTGGAGAACTCGATCTGCTCCAGCCTCAAGAACGACTCGATCGGCTCCGCGCTGGCCAACTACAACGTGACCGCCGCGGTGCGCCAGCCGCGGTTCTTCAGCCCCGATATCACCGGCACACTCAGCCTGTTCGCCGAGCGGCGTTCCGAGTTCGCCATCTACCGGCGCGAGGAAGTCGGCGTCAGTCTGGCCCTCCGTCACCAGACCGCGCGGCAGATGCCGACGACGCTGGCGTACCGGCTCTCGTTCGGCGGGACGGAGGCCAGCGCTGGCACGTTCTGCGCCTTCTTCAATGCCTGCACACCGGAGGACGCGTCCCGGCTCAAGGAGCGACGGCTGCTCGGCGTGGTCACGGCCGGGATCAGCTGGCCGCGCTCGAACAACCCGTTCGATCCCTCGCGCGGGCACGTCTACTCCTTTGATGTCAGCCACAGCTCCCGGTTCACCGGTTCCGCGGCCTTTCAGAGCTTCACCCGGGTGACCGGGGACGCCGCCTGGTACCAGCCCGTGGGCAGGTCGGGAGCCGTCCTGAGTTGGCATCTCCGCGCCGGGACCATCTTCAGCCCCCGCGTTTCCCTGGACAGCGCCGCCGGGAATTTCGTCCCGCCAGCGGAGCGATTCTACGCCGGCGGAGCCAACGATGTGCGGGGTTTCGAGCGCAATGGCCTCGGCCCGGTCGTCTATGTCCTGCGGCGGGATACCCTGACCGCCGCGGATTCCATCGCGCTGGACGATGGGTCCCTGCGGCCGCGATTCTCCGCCACCGGCGGCAATACCCTCGCCGTGGGTCAAGTGGAGCTGCGGGTCCCGGCCCCGCTGTGGAGCTCCCGGCTGCAGCTCGCCGCCTTCGTGGATGCGGGCACGCTCTACGAACGGGGCAAGACCGATCTGGCACCGCTGCAGATTCGGGTCACGCCGGGGCTGGGAGTCCGGATCAAGACGCCGCTGGGTCCCGCCCGCCTGGATGTGGGCTACAACGCCTACGATCAGCCGTCAGGCGCGCTGTATCTCCAGAAGTCCGACGGGACGCTGCAACTGGTCCAGACCGACTTCCTGCAACGGCGCAGCAGCCGGCTGACCTACCACTTCAGTTTCGGGCAGCCGTTCTGATGCGGCGAGCGCTGCTCCGGATGCTGGCGGCGGTCACGCTGGCGCTCGTTCCCGCCGCGTTGGGGACGGTGGCGGCGCTGCTGTTCACCGACGCCGGCCAACTGACCCTGGGACGACTGGCAGGGAGCGAGCTGACACGGGTGTTCCGCGGCCAGTTCTCGGTGAGCCGAGTGGTGGGGAATCTGGTCCAGGGGATGGAGCTCCGGACCGTGGTGATTCGTGATACCCTCGGCGAGCCGTTCGCCGAAGTGGATCGCCTGCGGGTCCGCTACCTGCTCCCCAACCTGCTGAGCCGGCGGTTCGTGTTCAGTGCGGTGGAGGTAGACCGGCCGCGGATCCGGCTCAACCGTCGGTCCGGCGGCCGCTGGAACTACCAGGAGATTCTGCGGCTGGGCGAGAGCAGCGGCGGCACCGGCCAGCCGCCGCTGGTACTGCTGCGGGATTTCCGCATCCAGGATGGACAGATCGAATTGCGCCTGCCGTGGGCACCGTCGGACGCACTGACGACCCAGGCAGCCCGTGATTCCGCCATTGCGGCCGAGCGCGCCCGGCCGGGCCGCGTGCTGCTGGAGACCGATGATGGCTTCCGCCGGGTGATCCACTTCGACTCGCTCAGCGCCCGGGTGGCCCGGCTGCAGATCAGTACCCCGGCGCGCGACCCGCTCACCTTCGATATTCTCGCCCTGGCGACCCGAGTATCCGATCCGGCGGTCACGATCACCGATCTTGCGGTCCATGCCTGGCAGCGCGGCGACAGCCTGGGCTTTACCCTCCGCCGCGGCGCCCTGCCCGACAGCCGGGCCGCCGGCGAGGGCTTCGTCACCTGGCCCAACGGGCCGCTGCGGTACGATTTCACGCTGACCTCGCCCCGCGTCAACCTGGAGGATCTGCGCTGGATCTCGCCCGATTTTCCGGCGCTGATCGGTCGCGGCACGGTGCGGGCCGAATCCCGGGGCGACGACCTGGCCGCCTATGCGCTCACCGGGCTGCGATTGGCCGGCGCGGCGGGGCGGGTCCAGGGCGACGTCACGGTGCTGCTGGACCGGGCCCGGGGTCTGGGCGTGGAAGGGATGTCGCTCGACCTCACCGACCTCGATCTCGATGTCCCCAGGCCGTATCTCGATACCCTCCCGCTGCGCGGCACGCTCACCGGCCGGGTCAGCGGTGACGGCTTCCTCGATGGCCTGGACCTGCATGCCGACGTGCGCTACGTCGACCGGGATATTCCCGGCGGCGCGACCACCCGCACCCGGCTGGCGGGTCACGTCATCCTGGGCGGAGCCGACGGAGCGGTCTTCGACACCCTCCTGGTGGACACGGCCGACGTCGATCTCCGCACGGTGCGGCGGCTGGCCCCCGCGGTGGCTTTGTCAGGCAGGCTGCAGCTCCGCGGCGCGCTGGCCGGGGCCTGGCGCGACGTGCGCTTTGGCGGCGAGATCCGGCATCGGGATGGCAGCCTCCCGGAAAGCCGGGCCACCGGCAGCGTCGCGCTCGATACCCGGACCGATACGCTGGGATTCCGGGCCAACCTCCTGGTGGCGCCGCTGGTCTTCGACGGGGTCCGGCCCAGCTATCCCGGAATCCCGATCCAGGGATCGGTGCAGGGCCAGGTGGAGCTGGCGGGCCGGCCCGACAGCTTCTTCACGGCGATGGACCTCACCGGCGACCTGGGCCACCTCACCCTGCGCGGCACCCTGGAGCCCGTCGCGGGCCGGCTCCGGGCGCGCGGCCTGACCGTGCGTTTCGGGCGGCTCGACCTGGCCCGGCTCCTGGCGTGGGAAACGACCACCCTGCTGGATGGCGCGCTCGCGGTGGACGGCGTGCTCGACAGCGCGACGGGTCCTGCCGGAACCCTGCGGCTGGACCTGGGGCCGAGCCAAGTCCGGGAAGTGAGTTTCGATACGCTGCATCTGGACGCCCGTGGAGAAGGGCCCGTAGTCCGGGTTGATACCCTGCAGCTGGGATGGCTCGCCGGACGACTGGATGCCAGCGGGGCCATCGGCTGGCGGGAGGCCATCCCGGATCGCATCCACGGCACCTTCCTGGCGGAGAGCCTGACCCACTTCGAGTCGCTGCTCACCACCTACACCGGCGAGCCGACCGATACCACCGAGGAGAGCCAGCCCCTGCGCGGCCGGATGCTCGGAGAAGTCGACCTGCTCGGCAGCCTGACCGAACCCCGCCTGCTGGCGTGGGCCCGCGGGAGCGAACTGCGCTGGCGGGGCATCCACGCGCCACGCCTGGCGGCCGGCTTCGGCTGGCAGCGCGCCGAACGCCCCGAAATGGGCGGAGGCCTCCAGAGCGACAGCCTCATCGTGGGGACGTGGGCGCTGCAGGACTTGAACCTGGTGGCGGGCGGTTACCAGGATTCGCTGCTGTGGCAAGGCGGCGGCACCGTGGGGGCCGGGGCGTCGGTGGTCAGTGGCGGGGCCTGGTGGCGCACCGCCGACTCGAGCCTCGTCTCGGTGGACAGCCTGGTGACGCTGGTGCCGGGGCGGGCCTGGCGGCTGCAGCACCCCGTGACCGTGCGCCTGGGCACCGGGAGGATTACCCTGGCGCCGCTGGCCGTCGACGCGACCGATGGATCGGGCTCCATCCGCCTGAGTGGAACGGTGCCCGGGGGCAACCCCGGCAATCTGACCGTGAGTGTGGCCGGCCTGGACCTGGGCGATGTGTACAGTGTGCTCCAGCTGGATACCACCGGCGTCGCGGGCAATATCCAGGTCAACTTGGCGGTCGGCGGAACGGCGGCCCGGCCGACCATCCGGGGCACGGGATCGCTGGCCGATCTTTCCTTCGGCGAATTCGGATCGCCCTTCGTGCAGGGCATCGTGGACTACGCCGACCGGCGGCTGGAAGCCAACCTGCTGCTCTGGAAAACCGGCCAGCCGGTCCTGCGGGTCGAGGCCCAGTTGCCGCTCGACCTGGCGCTCAAGGCGGTCCCCAAGCGGCTCGTCGATGGCCCGCTGGCGGTGCACGTCCGCGCCGACAGCACCGATCTGGGCGTGGTCGAGGCCTTCACCCGGAACCTGCGCCGGGTTCGCGGCACGCTGCGCGCCGATGTGGAGGTCGCCGGTAGTTGGGAGCAGCCCCGGCTCGGCGGCGCGATCCAGGTGCAGAACGCATTTGCGACCGTGCCGGGCCTGGGGGTCCGATACGAGGACATCAGCGCCGCGGCGACGCTGGTCGGTGACTCCATCCGCATCGATTCGCTGGTTGCCCAGAGTGGACCGGGCAGCCTGCGGGCCAGCGGCGTGCTGCGGGTGGAGCAGCTCACCCGGCCGGTGCTGGACCTGGTGCTCCGGGCGCGGCGGTTCCGGTTCATCGATGATCGCCGGTTCCTGACCCTCGACGCCTCCGGGTCCCTGGCGCTTTCCGGGCCGGTGTTTCACCCCCGGCTTACGGGGCGGGTCACGGCGGATGAGGGCGACCTCCACTTCGCCGACCTGATCACCAAGCGCATCGTGGACCTGGAGAATCCCGGCGACTCGGGCCTCATCGACCTGAATCTGGTGCACACGGAGCGGCTGGGCGCCGACTTTCAGAGCCGGTTCCTGGACTCGCTCACCATTGATACCCTGCAGATCGTGATGGGCGACGGGTTCTGGCTCCGATCCGGTGAGGCCAACATTCAGCTGGATGGCTCGCTGACGGTGGCCAAGTCCCGGGAGCGGTACCGCTACGACGGCACGCTGAACGCGGTCCGCGGCTCCTACGCGCTGCGGATCGGCGGGCTGGTGACCCGCGAGTTTACCGTGCAGCGCGGGACGGTGCGCTACTTCGGCACCCCGGACCTGAATGCCGAGCTGGACATCGAGGCCAGCCACGAGGTGATCGCCGCCGAGACCAACGAGGAGATTCCGGTGGTGGCGCGGATCACCGGGACCCTGCTGCAGCCCCGGCTGGAATTGTCCAGTGCGCCCACCACCAGCCGGCCGGCGCTCTCGCAGACCGAACTGGTATCCTACCTGATGTTCGGGCGGCCGACGTTCAGCCTGCAGGGCCCCAGCGGTCAGAGCAGCCAGTACGCGGCGGTCCAGGCGGGACTCTCCTACCTCACCAGCGCCTTTTCGAGCGAGATTCAGCGCGCCCTGATCAGCGATCTCGGTGTGCCCATCGATTTCATTGATATCCGCACCGGAGCTGCCGGGTCGGTCGGCCTGTCGGGGCAGAGTGGATCGGCCCAGCTGGCGCAGGTGGCGGCGGGGTGGCAGATCGGCCGCCGCTGGTTCGTCACCCTGGTCGCCGACCTGTGCACCAACACCCAGCGTTTCTATCCCAAGGCCGAGTTCCGGATGACCCGGCAGCTGCGCCTGAAGACCAGCGTCGAGCCCGCCTATTCGTGCCAGGTCGCCCTCAACCAGCCGGCCCTCTCGGTGAACAAGTATCAGCTCGGTCTGGACCTCCTCTGGGAACGGGAGTACTGAGGGTGACCCGGGCCCTGATGATCACCAATCCCGCCGCCGCGCGGACCCGGGAGGCCAGCATCCGGGCCGTGATGGACACGTTGCAGCGGGGCGGCTGGTCGGTCGAGCTGCGCGCCACCGGCGGGCCTGGCGATGCCCGCCGGTTCGCCGCCGAGGCGGTCGAGGAAGGCATGGATGTGGTCGGGGTGTTCGGCGGCGACGGGACCACCATGCAGGCCGCGGCCGCCCTGGTCGGCAGCGGCACGGCGCTGGGCGTCATTCCGGGCGGGACCGGGAATCTGCTGGCCGGCAACCTCCGCATTCCGGGCCACCCGGTGCGCGCCGCCCGGGCCATGCTGCACGGCCGGGAGTTCCCGCTCGACCTGGGCCGCATGCAGCGGGCCGATGGCCCGCACTATTTCGCGGTGGCCTGCGGGGCCGGCTACGATGCCCGGATCATGGCGGAAACCACCGCCGCGCAGAAGCATCGCTGGCGGTTCCTGGCCTATGTCGCCACCACCTTCCGCCTCCTCCCCCAGCTGCGCAGCATCCGCCACCACATCACGGTGGACGGCGCGGAATACGAGGCGCAGGCGGCCTTCGTGCTGGTGGCCAACTGTGGCGAGGTCGTCCCGCCGCTGATCCGGCTGCGGCACGGGATCGCCCCTGATGATGGCCTGCTCGATGTGGTCGTGGTCCGGGCAGATAGTCTCACGGACAGCGTGCGGGCGGTCTGGGAACTGCTCCGGGGCGGCGTGGGCCGGCCCAAGTTCGTGGGCTACGCGCGCGGCCGGGTGATCACCGTCGAGACCGAGGAAGTCCAGCCGGTGGAGCTCGACGGCGAACCGCACGGCGTCACGCCATTCACGGTGGAAGTCATCTCCGACGCCATCCGGGTGCTGGCTCCGGGCCGCCACAAATGATCAGCTCCCATGTCGCCGCGCTGGGCCGTGTGGCCCACCTCCTCGCGGGCACCGAGGACGCCGCCGGGACCATGGCGGCCGTCGTGGACGAGGGAATCCGGGTCTTCGGCGCCCACCGGGCCGGGCTGTTCCTGCTCGACGAGCACACCGGTCAGGCGCATGCCCAGATCGCGGTAGGACTCTCCCCGGCCTACCTCGCCGAGGTCCTGAGCCACTACCGGGAAACCCACGCGGCGGGCTCGGCGATCCGGGGCGCGGCGTACTTCGCCGAAGATGCCCGCGCCGACGTGACCAGCCCGATCCACCGCACCGTGCAGGCGGAGGGGTTCGCCGGGGTGGCGGCCCTCCCGCTCAGCTACGGTGGCCGGGTCATCGGCTGGCTGGCGTTCTATCATGATGTGCCCCGGGTCTACGCGGCCAGCGAACGCACCCTGGCCATGGCCTTCGCCGATCTCTCCGCCCTGGCCATCGGCCGAAGCCGGCTGGCGGACACCATGGTCCGGGTCAAGCAGGAATGGCAGGCGGCCTTCGACGGCATCGGCAATGGCCTGGCCCTGGTCGATGCCCAGGGCCGCATCGAGCGCGCCAACCGGTTCATTGCCGATCTCGCCGGCGTGAGCGTGACCGAACTGCCCGGGCTGCCGCTGGACCGGGTGTTTCCGGGATGGGCCGACGCGGGCGATCCGCTGGGCGACGCCCGGCGGTCCGGGCAACGCATCAGCCGCTTTCTCGATACCTTGCGGGGCCGGCATGCGGTGCTGAGCGTGACGCCGCGGGGCGCCGGCGGCTTCGTCCTCGCGGTGGACGACGTGACCCACTATGTGCGCCTGGAGTCGCGCTACAGCCAGCTGGTGGCCACGGCCCTGGAGGCCATCCTGCTGGCCGATCCGGCGGGCCAGGTGGTCATGGCCAATCCCGCGGCGGGGGAGCTCTTCGGCCGGCCGCCATCCGACCTGGTGGGTCAGCCCCTCGGCGCGCTCCTGCCTGACGAGGCGACCGAGGCGACCGAGGCCGCGGGAGAGACCCCGCGGCGGCATGAGGTGCTCATCCGGCGGCGCGACGGGGTGCGTATCGCCGACGTGTCGGTCGCCGAACTGGAGGAACGGGGAACCCCGGCCGGGCGGGTGGTGGTGGCGCGCGATGTGACCCGGGAGCGGCTGGCCACCGAGGCGCTCCGGCGCTCGGAGCGGCGCTTTCGCGCGCTGTTCAACCGCGCCCCGCTGGCCATCTTCACGCTGGACCGCGAGGGCCGGTTTCTGTCCGCCAATCGCGCGGCCATCCGGATGGCCGCGGTCGCGGCGCCCACCGCGGCCGCCTGGCTGGGCAGCTTCGTGGTGTCCGGGGAATGGCCCCAGGTGGCGGCCGAGCTGGCCCGGAGCTTCCGGGGAGAGACCCGGGACTTCATGTTTCATTTCCGGCGCGCGGACGATGTGCTGCGTCAGGCGTCGGCGGTCATCGTGCCGGTGGAGGAGCGTGGCGGGCTGCGCGCGGTCCTGGCGATTGCCCGCGACGTGACCGAAGAGGTGGAGCTGCGGGAGCGGTTGACCCACTCCGAGAAGATGGCCGCACTGGGCGCCCTGGTCTCGGGGGTGGCCCATGAGCTCAACAACCCGCTGGCCGGCATTGCCGCGATGGCCCAGGCGCTGCGCTTTGACCCGGGCGATCCCGAAGACCTCAGCCGGGGCCTGGAGACGGTGCAGCAGGAGGCGATGCGCGCCGCCCGGATCGTCACCGACCTGCTCGGCTTTGCCCGGCAGCGGCCCCTGGACCGCCGGGACGCCAATCTCAACGTGCTGATCCGGGAGACGTTTGCCACGACGCCCGCACTGGCCGCGCCGGGCACGATCTGGACCCTGGGGCTGGACCCCACGCTCCCCGCGGTGAGCGCCGATCCGGACCAGGTGCGGCAGGTGATTACCAACCTGCTGGTCAACGCGGCCCAGGCCATGGAGGGGCGGGACGCCCGTCAGGGATTGGTACGGACCTGGTCGACCCGCGACTGGGTCGGGTTCGAGGTGCTCGACAGCGGACCGGGGATCCCGCCGGAGGTGCTGTCGCGGATCTTCGAGCCATTCTTCACCACCAAGCCGCAGGGGAAGGGCACCGGGCTGGGGCTGTCGCTCTCGCATGGCATCATCCGGGCCCACGGCGGAGAGATCACGGGCGGCAACCGGCCCGAGGGCGGCGCCCGTTTCGCGCTGCAGTTGCCGCGCGATCCCACCCGGATCGCAAGGAGCCCGCATGCCTGATTCAGTCCTGCTGGTGGATGACGATGTCGGAGTGCTCCGCGCCCTGGGCCAGGTGTTCGAGCGCGGCGGGTACGAGGTCGCCCGGGAGCTGGACGCCGAGGCGGGCCTGGCGGCGTATGACCGGCTGCGGCCCGAGGTGGTCGTGCTGGACCTGCACATGCCCGGCATGAACGGACTCGAGGCGCTGGCCCATTTCCGGGAGCGCAACGCTGCCGTCATCCTGCTTACCGGCCACGGCGACGTGACCACTGCGGTGCAGGCCATGCAGCTGGGCGCCGAGAACTTCCTCACCAAGCCGGTCGACCTGGACCACCTGCTCGCCGCCGTGGCGCGGGTGGCCGACAAGGTCCGCCTGAAGCGCCTGAACGAACTGCTGCTGCTGCGGGCAGCGCCGGGCGACGATCTCGAGTCGCTGGGCGACTCCCCCCTGATGAAGGAGCTGCTCAAGCAGGTCGGCCTGGTGGCACTGTCGGAGCGGACGGCGGTGCTGCTCAAGGGGGAGAGCGGCGTGGGCAAGGGCTGGCTCGCGGAGATGGTGCATCAGCTGAGTCCGCTCGCCGGCGGCCCCTTTCTCACGGTCTCGCTCTTCGGGCGGTCGCCGGCCGATCTCGACGCCGATCTGTTCGGGGCGGAGTGGGCCAGCGTGGAGCAGGCCCGGGAGCGGCGCCCGGGGCTGGTGGAGACCGCCGTGGGCGGGTCGCTGTTCATCGAGGAGATCGCGGACCTGCCGGCCGAGCTGCAGCCCAAGCTGCTGCGCCTGCTCGAAACCCGGACCTTCCGGCGGGTCGGCGGGAGCCGCGACCTGAGCACCGACGTGCGCATCATCGCCGCCACGGCGCACGACCTGAACGCGGACGTCGAGGCGGGCCGCTTCCGCGAGGACCTGGCCTACCGGCTCAGTGTGCTGCCGCTGACCCTGCCGCCGGTGCGGGAACGCTCCCGGGACGACCGCCTGGCCTTGCTGCTGGCGGTCGTCAACCAGCTGCAGCGCCATATTTCCGGGGCCCCGGCGGCCATCGGTGCCGAGGCGCTGGAACGGCTGCTGGCGCATGGCTGGCCCGGCAACGTGCGCGAAATGCGCAACATCCTCGAGCGCGCCCTGATCCTCGCCCGGGGGCAGCCGCTGGTGGGGATCGAGCACCTGCCCGCCGAATTCCGCAACCGGCCCGGCCCCGGCGACCGACGCCACACGCCGATGACCCTCGACGAGATGGAACGGGCCCAGATCGAGCGCACCCTGCGACACCATAACGGCAACCGTACCCGCGCCGCCGAGGAGCTGGGGATCTCCCGGGCGACGCTGATCAACAAGATCAAGCGCTATGCGATCACCGGGTGACCGGCCGGAAGGCCGTGCGCCCGCACACGGGAGGCACCATGAAGATCGAGACGAAAGAAAAGGATGCCATGAACTGCCGCGCGTGCGGCCGGGAGGAGCGCGCCTCCGAAGGGTATCCCTGCCAGCAGTGCGGCACCTTCATCTGCCTGATGTGCAGCTTCAAGGGAATCGTGCGCTGCCGGGAGTGTGAGGCGAAGTGAGCACCACGTCGCTCATCGGCCGGGCGGGGGTGGCGCCGGTGTTCCGCGAACCGAACCTCCGCGCCGAGCAGGTGACCCAGTTCGTGCTGGGAGAAACCGCCCGGGTGGTCGAGTCCCAGGGCGAGTGGCGGCGCGTCCGGCTCGACCGTGACCGGTACGAAGGCTGGGTGCACCAGGGGTACGCGCTGGAGACCGACCACGAGATCGCCCGGGGCTGGCGCGAGTCGGCGGCCGGCTGGAGCGAAGGCGCCGTGGTGCGGACCGAAGACGGCACCATCGTCCGGCTGCCGGTGCGCGCCCGCGTCGGCCTGGCCCACCCGCGGGTGGACCTCCCCGACGGCCGCCACGGCGTGGTGATCGCCGGAAGCGTCACGCCCTTTGCCCGGGTCGCAGCCCGGGCCCGTGCCGTCTCCCCCGACCTCTGGGCGCTGCGCGCCTTTGCCGGCACCCCGTACCAGTGGGGCGGCGTCACCCCCTGGGGCGTGGACTGCTCCGGCCTGGTGCAGACCACCTTTCTCGCCCGCGACGTCGTGCTTCCCCGCGATGCGGCCCAACAGGTCTCCGCCGGCTTTGCCATCGCCCCCGGCGATCAGCGGCCCGGCGACCTGCTCTTCTTCAGCGAGCGGGGCGAGCGCGTCACCCACGTGGCCCTCCAGGGACCGAGCGATACGCTCATCCACGCGACCGTGGCGTGCGGTGGGCTGGTGATGGAACCGTGGGGACCCGGGAGCCGGGCGATGGTCCTGCGGACCCAGATCGTGGCGGTCAGGCGGGTCCAGTGAACAAACTGGTCCTGCTCGACATTGACGGCACCATCCTGCTCACCGCCGGTGCGGGGCGCCGGGCGCTGACTGCCGCCCTGGCCAGGGAACTGACGCCCGACACCGGCTTCGATCACGTTCGGTTCGACGGCAAGACCGACCCGCAGATCGTGACCGAGCTGCTGGTCGTCGCCGGCCACCCCGGCGCCGCCGACCCCTCCTTCATCCAGGAGGTGTGCCATCGGTACGTCGGCCTGCTGGAGGAGGAACTGCGCCAGCCCCGGTCGGTCACCACCCTCATGCCCGGGGTGACCGGGCTGCTCGAGGCGCTGGAAGCCGAGGCCACGGTTCTCCTCGGCCTGCTGACCGGCAACATGGCCGCCGGCGCCGCGCTCAAGCTTGGCGCGGCCGGCATCGCGCCGGCACGCTTCCGGGTGGGCGCGTTCGGCTCCGACTCCGCGCACCGGCCGGAACTCCCCGCCATCGCCGCGCGCCGGGCGCTGCCCTGGTTTGGCCGGGAGCCGCGAGGGCATGACGTGGTCATCGTGGGCGATACCCCGGCAGACGTCACCTGCGGCCGGGACATCGGCGCCCGCGCCATCGGTGTCGCCACGGGCGCCTACTCCGTGGCGGCCCTCGCCGAGGCCGGTGCCCACGCCGTTTTCGCCGATCTCTCCCACACCGATCGGGTGCTCGAGGCCATCCTTGCCGATTGAGCCGGTAGTGAGGGGCGGCGCTCCCCGAGGAACGTCGGCATGACCGGCACCGCCCGGCCCCAGCTCATCATCCCCGAACTCGGCCCGGCCCTCGGACGGCTGGTGGCGCCGCCGTCCCCGGTACCCGGAACGGCGGCGGCTTGGGTTCCCATCGATGATCTCCGCGTCGGACTGGTCTCCCAGGTCTTCGATCATGCCGGGGATGCCCGGCGCTGGGCGCGGGAGGGAGACCGTGAGCTGGCGCTGACCACGCTCACCCACGCCGCCCTGCAGGAGGTGTGGGGGAACTGCGTGCGCGCGGTCGCGGAGCGGGTGGCCGAACAGGTCAATTTGAGGCTGGCCGCGGCGGCTCGGGAATCGAGACTGCCGCAGCGCCACGCCCGAAGGCTTCCGCTCGAGTCCTCTGAGGTGCACGCCATCGCCGCCCGGCTCTCCCAGGGGGACGCCGGCTTTCGCGAGGCGCTGGCTGGGCTCGATCACGCGCTCTCGGCCGCGCGCAGTGATCGCGCCCCGCCCGAGGCGGTCACCGCCTGGCAGGAGGCCCTGTTGACGCTGGCTCGGCGGCTCGAAGCAGCGTGGCTCAGCCTGGAGGAGGCGCTGGCCCGCGAGGGGCGGGAATGGGACGCCGAAGTCGAAGACATCCGTCGCTGGCGCCGTCCGAGGTGGCCGCTGGTGCTGGTGGGATCGCTGCTGTTTGGGACCGCGCTGTATGCCGGACTGATGCTGGGGGGGTATCTGCCCGTCCCGGACCTGCTCCGGCCCCTCGCCGAGAAGATGTGGGCCCAATGGAACTGATCGGCATCGGGATCGATCTGGTGGACATCGCCCGGGTGGAGCGGATGATGGAACGTCACGGGGACCGGGTCATCGCCCGTTTCCTGACCCGAGGGGAACGCGCCTATGTCATTGACAAGCACCGGCCCGCCATGCACATCGCTGCGCGGATCGCGGCCAAGGAGGCGGCCTACAAGGCGCTCCAGGCGCTGCCCGGCGCGCGGGCGGTGAGTTGGCAGGATCTCGAGGTCGAGCGGGAGACCGAAGGCCGCCCCTCGCTGCGGTTGTCGGGCGTGGCGCGAGAACTGGCCCAGCAGCACGGCCCGCTCGTCATCGCGTTGTCCCTGTCGCACTCCGATGCGACCGCCGGTGCGGTGGCCGTCGTGACACGACAGCGCCCGGAGGCGTGACCGGCGGGCCGAGGTGGCCGCGGCCTAGACCCGCCGACGGTGGCGCAACAGACCCAGGGCCCCTGGGAGCGCCGTGATCCGGTCCCACCAGCGCGGCGCAAAGGCGAACCGCAGGAACGCATCGCGCGCTTCCATGCTGTCGGGGTGGTAGCCGAACCACCACGGCTTGTGCATCCAGTCGAGCCAATCCCCGCCGACGTACCGTGGCCGGCAGGTCTCCAGCAGCCCCAGTTCGCCGTGGGTCCGGCCCAGTCCCGAATACTTCTCCCCGCCGTGGGGCACCTCCGAAATCCCGACGTGACTGGTGGCGTCGTTCACCATGGCCGACCCCACCTGGAGTCGCTGGGCCAGCGCGCGTCCCCGGGCACGATCTTCGGTCCAGACGCTGCCCGAAAGTCCAAAGCTGCTGTCGTTGGCAATCCGGAGGGCGTCTTCGGCGTCGTCGGCCGGGACCACCGGGAGGACCGGCCCGAACACCTCCTCGCGCCACAGCGGCGCGTCCAGCGGCAGCTCGGTCACCACGGTGGGCTCGAAAAATGTGGGACCGACGTCCGGCCGGCGGCGGCCACCGGTCCTCACCCGGGCGCCGAGTGCCACCGTGGCGGCGAGCTGGCGCTCGAGTTCCCGGACCTGCGATTCCCGGATCAGCGGCCCGACATCGTTGCCCGGCACCAGCCCAGGCCCGAGCGTCAGCGCTCGAGCGCCGGCCACGAGCAGCTCCACCATCTTTTCGTAGACGGGCCGTTCGACGATCAACCGCTTCACGGCCACGCAGGTCTGTCCCCCATTGGTGAAACGCGCCCAGAGCACACCGCTGGCCGTGCGCTCGAGGTCGGCGTCCGCCAGGACGATGCCCGCGTCGCTCCCTCCCAGCTCGAGGTTCACCGGGATCAGCTGTTCCGCCGCCCGCTGGGCCACCTTGCGTCCGGTGGCCACGCTGCCGGTGAAGAACACCTTGTCGGGCCCCGCATCGACTAGGGCCCGGCCGGCGTCCCCCCCGCCCACGATCACCTGGCAGAGCGCCGGAGGAAGTCCCGCCTCATGCAGGAGCGCGACGCCCAGCAGGGCGGAGCGGGTGGTGAACTCGCTGGGCTTGAGCAGGGCAGCATTGCCGGCCAGCAGGCCGGCGATGATTTCGCCAAAGGGAAGCAGGAGCGGATAGTTCCACGGCGAGATGATCGCCAGGACCCCCATCGGCTCCCAGTACACTCGGCCATGCCTGCCGAGCATCGCGAGGTTGCCCGGCCGAATCGCACGGGGCCGGAGTATCCGCTCCGCGTGCCTCAGGTAGTACCGGGCCAGATCGAGGGTGACGGCGACATCGGTGAGCAGCGCCTCGGCGACCGGCTTGCCGTTCTCGCGGCTGATCAGGTCTGCCATCTCCTGCCGTCGCTCGAAGAGGCCGGCCTGGAACCGGGCGATGATCTTCCGGCGTTCCCGGAGAGGCCGCCTGGCCCACTCGGGCTGAGCGCCCCGCGCCTGGGCGAGCAGTTGCGGAATGGCGGCCAGCTCGGTCGCCGGTGTTTCGGCGAAGGCCAGGCCGGTGGCGGGATCGACGGCGGGAACGCTGGAAGCCATGGGACAAAGGTAGCCGTCGGGCGGCCGGTCCACTTCCAATTGCGACCGTGGGACCATAGTTTATTCTCACCTAATAATATCGGTTGAGAATGGTTCTCATTTCAGTGGTGCCGATCATCTCCGCGATCCTGTCCCTCGCCCTAGTGGGGCCGCAGGACGATCAGACCGCGACGGTACGACGCATCGCCGCTACCACTGCGCTAGCGGCCCAGGAGTACAGCCTAGGGGTCAAGGACGGCAGGGTCGTCCTCGCCCCGGAGGTGGATGAGGCCAAGCTCTTCCTGACCGAGGCGCGGCGCACCGCGGGTCTGCTGCCGCTGGACGCGGGCACCGGAGCGATCGCCGACCTCGACCGGATGCTGGCCATGGTCGCGCGGATCGCGCCGGCGGACAGCGTGGCCCTGCTGGCCCGCACGCTCGCGACCTCCCTCGCCGCGCGATTCCAGGTCTCCCTCGACGAGATTCCCGCGCGCGCTCCGGGCCTGGCTCAAGGGGCCAAGGTGTACCAGGCGCAGTGCGCCTCCTGTCACGGCCCCTTGGGGCGGGGTGACGGTCCGGCGGCGCGTGGCCTGGATCCCGTCCCCGCAGACCTGGCCGACTTCCGCGGGCTGGCGGCGGCGACACCACTCGATTTCTACCGTCGTGTGACTATCGGCGTCGCTGGCACCGCCATGCCCTCCTACGAGAGCCGGCTCTCCGCCGAGGAGCGGTGGGCGGTCGCGCTGTTCGCGTCCACCCTGCGGTTGCCGGCGCCGCGCGGCGAGGTCCCCGTCGCCCTGCGCGAGTTCCCCAGCACCGCCCGGCTGTCCGACGCCGAGCTGGCCGCTTCCGTTGCCGCGGCCGATCCCGCCGACCCGGACATCCGGGCCCAGGTCGCCGCCATCCGCGCCTTTGCCGCGGTGACCACCGAAGGCGCTGCCGCCGGAGCGGTCTTTGCCGACGTGCGCCGGCAACTCGACTCTGCGCTCAGCCTGGCCCGTGCCGGCCACAGCGAGGCGGCGAGCAGCGTCGCCTTCGACGCCTACATGACCTTTGAACAGGTGGAACGGAGCGTTCGCGCCAAGCATTCCGGTCTGGCCACGGCGCTGGAGGCCGGCTTCGCCAACCTCCGGACCCGCCTGGCCGGGGGTGCCACCCTGGCCGAGCTCCGCACGCTTCACGTCACGCTCCTGGCCGAACTGGAAAATGCCGAGCGCACGGTGGGCGACCGGCTCTCCCCGCTGAACCTCTTCCTGCAGTCGTTTGTCCTGCTGCTGCGCGAGGGCCTGGAAGCGATCCTTGTGGTCGGCGCCCTCATGACCTTCCTGGTCAAGACGGGCGCCGGCCAGCGCCGGCGGGACCTGCACATCGGCGTGGTCGCCGCCATCGGGGCGAGCCTCCTGACGGCGCTCCTGCTCGAATCGATCTTCCAGGTCAGCCGGGCCAGCCAGGAGGCGCTGGAAGGCGGCGTCATGCTCGTGGCCACAGGCATGCTCTTCTATGTGAGCTATTGGCTCCTGTCCAAGATGGAAGTGGCCAAGTGGAACCGGTTTGTGAAGGGCCGGGTGCAGGATGCCGTGTCCAGCGGCTCGGCCCTCGCCCTGGCCTCGGTGGCCTTCCTGGCCGTGTACCGCGAGGGATTCGAGACCGTGCTCTTCTACAAGGCGCTGTTCCTTGCCAGCGCGGGCTCGGTGGCTCCCGTGCTCGTGGGCATGCTGGCGGGAGCGGTCTCCCTGGGGCTGGTCTACTTCGCGATTCACCGCTGGGGCGTGAAGATCCCGCTGAAGCCGTTCTTCGGTGTCACCAGCGCTTTCCTCTATTACATGGCCTTCGTCTTTGCGGGGAAGGGGATCGCGGAGCTGCAGGAAGGCGGTGTGGTGGACACGACCATCATCGCCTGGGCCCCACGCCTGCCGGCTCTCGGTATCTACCCGACCGTGGAGTCCCTGGCGCTCCAGGGGGTCCTGGTGTTGCTGCTGGTGGTCGGACTGGTGTGGACGTTCGTCCTCGAGCCTCGGCGCCTTCCGGTCACCCAGGCCATGGTCCCTGAGGCGACACGCCCGCTGATCGAGGAGGCCGTGGTTCCCTCGGGGCGCCCGATGCGCCTGGAGCGGGACATGCTCCGGGCGCTCGACCGCATGGACGCCGACCTGGCCCAGCTCCGCGCCGAGGTCGAGCGGCTGAAGGGCCTGCTGCTGCGGAGTTCGACCAAGCGCACGGGTGGCTAGGCCGACGCGACGGCCCGTGCCATGGAACGACCAACGCCGGCTCAGGTGAGCCGGCGTTGGTCATTGTGGGGTGGCAGACCGCCCCCTGAGTTGTTGACGGAGACGAACAGATTTGTTCGCTCCACTCTTCTTCGGCCCGCCACTTCCGGTTGGCGCCGTAGCGCTGTTGGGCCGAATCAAAAGCAGACAATGTGCCGCAGATCACAAAATAGCTAAGCTCTTGTCCAGTAACTACTTACTTGAAAGCTGCAAGCCCGTGATATAGGCAAGACTTGCCGGATCGGAATAAAATGCCGGAACAATTTTCCTAGTTGGGCAGAAACCGGTCACGTGGCTGGAGTCTGGAGCAGGTAGGCCCCGGGACTCAGGTTGTCTTCCTCCCGCAGGCGGCTGAGCAGGAGGGCACCGCCGACGACCAGCAGGATGCTCACCACCTGGGCCAGGGTCAGCGGGCCGAAGAACCGGTCGTCCTTGGCCCGGAGAATCTCGATCAGAAACCGTTCGACCCCGGCGAACAGCAGGTAGATCCCGAAGATCCAGCCGATAGCGCGCGCCTGGAGCCGAAGTCGCCACAGGACTGCGAACACCCCGAGCATCATGGCCGCCTCGTAGAGCTGGGTGGGGTGCACCGCCAGGACGGTTGTGGGATCGGTTCCCGGAGGAATCGCGATGCCGAACTGCTGGGACAGCTGCTCGGCCGTGGAGGGCGGCAGGCCCTGCGGGAACTTCACTCCCCACGGCAGGTCGGTGGGGTGGCCGTAGTCGTCGTTGACGATGAAGCAGCCGATGCGTCCGAGGGCATACGCGGCCGCCAGTGCCGGGGCGCACAGGTGGAAGGTCCAGCGCAGCGGAACCTTGAGCCGCCATCCGTTCAGCGTGACCGCCAGGGCCCCGCCAACAAACCCGCCGTACCACACTAGGCCGCCGCGCGAGAACAGGCTGCCGCCGTTCATCACCCAGTACCAGAGCTTGGCGCCGACGATCCCGCCGACCACCGCAGCTACCGTGATATCGGCGGCGTACTCTTCGTACAGCCCGCGACGGCGGAGTTCGAGGGTGATCAGCCAGCCGCCCACCAGGAAGCCCACCATCATCATGATCCCGTATCCGGTGATCTCGAGGGGGCCGAGCTTGACGATGAAGGGATAGATGTTCATCGGGGACTTCCGTGAAGAGTGGGTGCGGTGATCAGGCCGGGGAAAGGTAGATCGGCGCGGGGTTCCAGGTCGAGGCCGCTCCGGTCCCCCCGGCCGAGCCGGAACAGGCCGGCGGCGCCGATCATGGCGGCATTGTCGGTATTGAGCCGGTCGGAGGCCACGACCACCGTGGCCGAGTCCCCCAGTCGGCGTGCTGCCGCCGCGGCGAGGGTGCGGTTGCAGGCCACGCCGCCACCCAGGACCAGGGTGTGATGGCCGAGGGTCTCGACCGCGGTGGCCGCCTTTGCCACCAGGACCTCGATCGCCGCGTCCTGGAAGCAGCGGGCCAGGTGCGGCCGGTCCCGATCGAGATCGTCACTCTGCTGCACTGCGCGGAGGACCGCGGTCTTGAGTCCGCTGAAGGAGAACGTGAACCGGTCCGGGCCGGGAGTGCCGGTCTGCAGCAGCATCGGGCGGGGGAACCGGTAGCGCTTGGGGTCGCCGGAGGGCGCCAGCTTCTCGATGGCGGGGCCGCCCGGATATCCCAGCCCGAGCAGGGTGCCCACCTTGTCGAACGCTTCACCGGCGGCGTCGTCGCGGGTAGTGCCAAGGAGCTGGTACCGTCCCCAGTCGGTTACCTCGAGCAGCAGGGTGTGCCCGCCGCTGACCAGCAGGGCCACAAACGGAGGCGCCAGCCCATCGTGCTCCAGCGTGGGCGCAAAGAGGTGCCCCTCCAGGTGGTGCACGCCGATGAGCGGAATTCCCAGCCGGTAGGCGATCGTCTTGCCGTACATCACCCCGACCAGCAGGGCGCCCACCAGCCCCGGGCCCGCGGTCACGGCCACCGCCGTCAGGTCGTCGATCGGCACACCGGCGTCCGCCAGGGCGCGATCGACCACCGGCTGAATGGTGGTGAGGTGGGCGCGGCTGGCCAGTTCGGGCACCACCCCGCCGAAGATCTGGTGCACGTCCTGGGAGAGGATCACCAGGCTCTTCAGCGCCGCGGTGCCGCCCTCCCGGGTCAGCACCGCGGCCGACGTCTCGTCGCAGGAAGTCTCGATCGCGAGGAGCACCTCGGCACGCCCGGCGGCGGTCACCACACGCGCGTCACCCCGCCGCGCTCACCGGGCGACCGCGACCGAGTCGGTGACCGCCCGGTCGTTGAGGGGCGTGCCCACGATGGCCGTGGTGTCGCCGAGCAGGCGGCGGATGAGGGCGACGTTGACGGCGGAGGCCCAGTCGTGGGCGCCGATGACGCGCTTCATGATGATGCCGGTGGTGTCGACCAGGAAACTCTCCGGGACCCCGGTGGTCTGGTACGCCTCCTGGATGGCACCGCTGCGGTCGTGCAGGATGTCGAACGTCAGTCCCAGGCCCTGGGTGAACGCCTCCACCACCTCCGGCCCCTCCTGGTCGATGCTCACCGCCGCGATCCGGAAGCCGAGCGGGCCGAGGGAATCGTAGACCCGCTGCATGGCCGGCATTTCGATCTTGCAGGGGATGCACCACGTTGCCCAGATGTTGATGAGGACGACGTGCCCACGGTAGTGGTCGCGAAGCTTGACGCTGTCCCCGGTGGCCAGATCCACCGCCTCGTAATTCGGCGCCTTGCTCCCCGCGGCGATGGCCGACACGCCGGGTCCGTACCACACCAGGGCGGTCCCGCCCAGCACCAGGCCGCCGAGCACGCAGAGCACCAGGATCCACTGTTTGGCCATGACCTAGGCCCTTTCGGTGCAGCGATGCTGGAGGGCGCGGACGGCGTCGGCGATATCCGGCGCACCAAAGACCGCGGTGCCCGCCACGAAGGTGTCCGCGCCGGCGCGCCATGCCGCGGTGATGGTGTCCAGGGTGATGCCGCCGTCCACCTCCAGGGTGGCCCGGGCGCCGTGTCGCTCCAGCAGGGCGCGGGCCCGCGCAATCTTGGCGGTGGTGGCGGGCAGGTAGGACTGGCCGCCGTAGCCGGGATTCACGCTCATGATGAGGAGCAGATCCATGTCCGCCAGGACCTCTTCCACGAGCGTGAGGGGGCTGGACGGATTGAGCGCCAGCCCCGCCGCCATGCCCCGCTCCCGGATCGCCGCCAGGTGCCGCTGGACATGGGTGGTGGCTTCGGGATGGAAGGTGAAGACGTTGACGCCCAGATCGGCGTACTCGGGGATGTAGCGCTCCGGCTCGGTCACCATGAGGTGGACGTCGAGCGGTGCCTCGGTGAAGCGGCGCAGCGCCTTGATGAGTGGGGCGCCGAAGGTGAGGTTCGGCACGAATCGCCCGTCCATGACGTCGACGTGGAGCCACTCCGCGCCACCCGCGAGCGCCGCCTCCACCTGCTCGCGCAGACGGCCGAGATCGGCGGAGAGCAGACTGGGGGCGATGCGGACGGCCATTGCTACTCCTTGCGTGTGACGATGAAATCCATCTTGGTGGCCCGGGCCACCCGGGCCCCGCCGGTCGGACGCTGTTCCAGCACCATCCCGTCGACCCGGCCCGGCACGGCACGGCCGGTGATCGTTCCGATGCGGAGGCCCACCACTTCGATGCGTTCCCGCGCCACCTGGACCGGCAGGCCCACCACCGTGGGCACGGTAACCTCGGCGGGGCCACTGCTGATGACAAGGGTGACGGGTGTGCCCGCCGGACGGCCCACGGCGGGGCCTGGCCGGGTCTGGACCACGATCCCCGCATCCCGTGAGGCGGGCACGGTATCGGGGCGGCCAAGCTTGAAGCCGGCGGCGGCGAGCACCCGTTCGGCCAGCAGCCGCGGAAAATCCGCCACGTCCGGCACCGGCACATCGGGGGGACCTTCGCTCACGATGATCGAGACCTGGGTGTTCGGCGGCACCACCACCCCGGGGGGTGGGTCCTGCCACACCACCGCGCCCTTGGGAGCGGAGACGTCGGACTGCTGGTCCTCAATCCTGAGCCGGAACCCCTGGGATTCCAGCTTCTGCTTGGCCTCGGTGGCGCCGATGTCCAGCACGCGGGGCACGGCATGGTCCTTGGAGAACAACGGTGCCGGGAACAGCCAGAAGACGTTGAGGAGGTACCCCACCGTGAAGGCACCGATCACGACCCCGACCTGCCGCACCAGGCGGCGGCCGGCAATCGTGCTGAAGTACCCGGCAGCGACCGACTCGCCGCTGCTTCGCCGCACCTTCATGCCGGTCTCCGCCACAGGCGCGCGGCATAGGCGCCATCGAGCTGGTGGCGATGCGGCAGCAGCAGGAGGTCACCGGCCGCGGTGATGAGTTCGGCCGGTACCCGTGGGGCCGGGTCGCGGGAGAAGTCGGGGTGTGCGGCGAGGAAGCGGTCCACCTGGATTTCGTTCTCTTCCGGTTCGAGGGAGCAGGTGGCGTAAACTAACCACCCGCCGGGCCGCACCGCGCCTGCCACACTGGCCAGCAGGACGGCCTGCTGCTCGGCCAGCCGGTCGAGCGCGTGGACGGAGACCTTCCACCTGGCGTCGGGGTGGCGACTGAACGTCCCGGTGCCCAGGCAGGGCGCGTCAACCAGCACGACATCGACGTCGCGACAGGGGGGGTGGTCGGCCGACGCGAGCACCACGAACTCGCGACCGCTCCCGGCGCGGGCCAGGTTGGTGGCCAATCGGCGGACCCGGGGCCGCTTCAGTTCGCCCGCCAGGACGCGGCGGGCCGTGCGACCCATGGCAATCGTCTTTCCGCCCGGCGCCGCGCAGGCATCGTAGACGGTGGCACCGTCCGGGACGGCGGCGAAGCGGGACACCAGGGCCTGGGCCGCGTCCTGCACCATGAACGCCCCTTCGTCGAAGCCGGGCAGTTCGGTCGGACGGTGGGCCTCCACGATCAGTCCAGCGTCGAAGGGGGCCCGCTGGGCCGGCACGCCCCGCTCCCACAGGCGGCGCTGCAGTCCGGCCAGGTCGTCGCGGGCCGGCTGAAGGATGAGGGCGGGCCGGGCGTTGTTCCATTGCAGGAGCTGTTCGGTCTCCGCGGCGCCGAAGTGGTCCAGCCAGCGCCGCACCAGCCACGGGGGATGGGAATACCGGTTGGCCAGGTGGCGGGCCAGGTCGCCGCTGGCGGCCGGTGGGGCGGCGCGTCCGCCCAGCCCGCGCAGGAGGGCGTTGGTGAAGCGGGCCGCCGCCTCGCCTAACTCGGCCCGCGCCAATTCCACGGTGGTCGAGACCGCCGCGTGGTCGGGCACCCGGTCGAGCGCCGTGAGCTGATACGCTCCCAGGCGCAGGATGTCGCGCAGCTCCGGCTGCACGGTGGTCCAGCCCCGATGCACCAGCGGCATCAGCCGGGCATCCAGATCGTTGCGCTGGCGCAGGACCCCGGCCGCGAGTTCGTGCGCCAGCCGGCGATCGGCCTCCGGCAGCCCGCCGAGGGCGCGGTCCAGCGACTGATCGAAGGGCTGACCACACTCGGTGGCACGCAACGCCCGGTAGGCCGCCAGGCGCGGGGCCAGTCCGGAGCCGACGGCGGCCCGGGCGGGCGGTTGCGCCTTCTTCACCCCACCATCCCCTTGTCCGGGCTCGACGGCACCGCGACTTCGCGGCGCGGCATCCGGCCGCCGAGATAGGCGAGCCGCCCGGCGTCCACGGCCAGGCGCATGGCCGTGGCCATGAGGATCGGGTCCGCCGCCTCGGCGATCGCCGTGTTCATCAGGATTCCGTCCACGCCCTGTTCCATGGTGATGCAGGCGTCCGACGCCGTGCCGACCCCGGCGTCGACCAGCACGGGTACCGTGAGGCGGCTCTTGATGGTCCGGATGCTGTACGGGTTGAGCAGACCGAGCCCGCTGCCGATGGGGGAGGCAAGGGGCATGACCGCGGCCGCGCCGGCCTCCTCCAGCCGGAGGGCGGAGATGAGGTCGTCGTTGGTATACGCCATCACCTGGAACCCTTCTCCCGCCAGGGTCCGGGTGGCGGCCAGCAGGCCCTCGGTATCGGGAAGGAGGGTGGCCTTGTCGCCGATCACTTCCAGCTTGATGAACTCGTTGAACCCCGCCTCACGTGCCAGCCGGGCGTAGCGAACCGCCTCCTCGGCGCTATAGCAGCCGGCGGTGTTGGCCAGGAGAAAGAATCGCTTCGGGTCGAGGTGATACAGCATGCCCTCCTCGCGGGTCCGGTCCAGGTCGACGCGGCGCACCGCCACCGTGACGACATCCGCACCGGAGGCCGTGATGGCGGAGAGCATCTCCTGGTTGCTGCGGTACTTGCCGGTGCCGACGAGGAGCCGCGACCGGAACTGCCGGCCGCCGATGCTGAGGGGCGTGTCTTTCATGCGGGAAAGTTAAGCGGGGAGCCGCCAGAGGGGCGGGGCGGTGGCGCGGTCAGCCGCCGCCCACGAAGTGCACCAGTTCGATCTGGTCGCCCTCCTGGAGCATGACCTCCGCGAGCTGCGGGCGCCGGACGATTGCGCGATTGCGCTCCACCACGATCAGGCGGGGGTCGAGGCCCAGATGGGCGAGCAAGTCGGCCAGAGTCGCGGGACCCGGTACCACATGGGGATCGCCGTTGAGGACCAGGCGCAGTTCGGTCATGCGGCATCCGTCCAGGGGGCCAGCAGGGCAAGGGCGGCGGCATACGGATCCTCGGCGTGCCACAGCGCGGTGATGGCCGCGACGCCCCAGGCACCCGCGTCCCTGGCCTCTCCGGCGCGTTGGGCGGTCAGCCCGCCGATGGCGATGACCGGCAAGCCGAGCGCGGCGACTTCCCGGACAAAGCCGAGCCCCCGGGCGGGCCGGCCGGGATGGGTGGTGGTGGTGAAGATGTTGCCGGCCATGAGATAGTCGGCGCCGCCGTCCCGGGCGGCGCGCGCCTCCTCCACTGAGTGCACCGAGACGCCGATCCACCCCTTCCAGCGGCCTCCCACCGCGCGGCGCACTTCGTCGGGGCCGAGGTCGGCCTGGCCGAGGTGGAGGCCCTGGGTGGCGAGCGAGGCGGCGAGGTCCAGTCGGCCATGACTGAAGACCGCGGCGTCGGGCGGCGCGGCGAGGCGCTGGATCCGCTGGGTGCGCTGGGCCATCACCCCGGCCGGCGCGCCGGGATCGCGGACATGGAGGGCAAGGGCACTGCCCGCGGCGGCGAGCGCGGCGGCGCGGATGGGCAGGTCCTCACGGGCGAGCACGGTGGCATCGGTGACGGCGTGCACGCGAGGCAGGGGCCTCATTCGAACCGCTGGCCCACCACCACGCCGCGGCCGCGGATCCACTCCCCGATGGACATGCGTTTCTTCCCGGCCGGCTGGACCTCCGCCACCTCCACCGCGCCGATGCCGGCGGCGATGCGCAGGGTGTCCCCGGCGGCGACCACGGTGCCGGGAACGCCGCCCTCATTCGCGACCCGTCCGCCAAACAGTTTCACCTCCTGGCCCTCCAGCGTGGCCCAGGCACCGGGGTCGGGATCGAACGCCCGGACCACGCGGGCCAGGCGGGCGCCGTCCACGGTCCAGTCGAGTCGGGTCGCCTGACGGCTGATCTTGGGGGCGTAGGTGGCCCGGCTATGATCCTGCGGCTTGGCCAGGCTGAGGCCGCCCTCGAGCATGGTGAGCGCTTCGATCAGCGCCGCCGCGCCCAGCTCGGCGAGCCGCTCCGCCAGCTCGGCGCCGGTTTCGTCCGCGGCGATCTCGGTCTCGATGCGGTGCAGGACCGGCCCGCTGTCGAGGCCGGCTTCCATCTGCATGATGCTGACCCCGGTGGTCTCCAGCCCCTGCAGGATGGCCCACTGGATCGGGGCGGCGCCACGCAGGGCGGGGAGGAGAGAGGCATGGACATTGAGCATGCCCCGGCGGGGGATGGCCAGGATGTCAGGCTGGAGAATGTGGCCGTAGGCCACCACCACCCCGAGGTCGGCCTGCCAGGCCTGCAGGGCGTCGCCGAAGGGGCCGATGGGCCGCTCCGGCTGGAGCACGGGCAGCGCCTCTTCGAGGGCCACCTGCTTGACCGGTGGGGGCACGAGCTTGCTGCGGGACCGCCCATGCGGCCGGTCGGGCTGGGTGACGACCCCGGCGACGTCGAAGCCCTCCTCGAGCAGCGCCCGGAGCGACGGGACGGCGAACTCGGGTGTGCCGAAGAAGGCGATGCGCATCAGGGCCGCTCGGCTGACGTGGAGCTGACGGGCCGGATGAAGCTGGTATCGTCGGCGTGCTCCTTCTTCCAGCGTGAGAGCAGACGCCGGCGCTTGAGCATGCTCAGATGGTCAAAGAAGAGGATCCCGTCGAGGTGGTCGATCTCGTGCTGCACCGCCCGGGCGGAGAGTCCGAGCAGCTCCCTGCGGTAGATCTGCCCGTCCCGGTCGAGGGCCTCCAGGGTGATGCGGTCGGGCCGGGTCACGTCGTCGAAATAGTCCGGGACCGAGAGGCAGCCCTCTTCTCCGGTTTCCGACCCGCCGACGTCGAGGATGCGCGGATTGATCAGGACCAGGGTCTGGTCTTCGGCATCCACCACGGCGATCCGCCGCGTCACCCCCACCTGGTTGGCCGCCAGCCCGACACCGCGCGCGGCGTACATGGTCTCGAAGAGGTCGTCCACGAAGCGACGCACCTCCTCGTCCACCACCGCGACCGCCGCGCCCGGCTCGCGCAGGACCGGCGACCCGAGCAGGTGGAGGTCCAGGACGGTCATCCCGGGACGCCCGGCGCGGACTGGTCGCCGATCTTCACGATGCGGGAGCGTTCCACCACCACCGTGGCGGTCCCCGATTCGAGGGTGACCCGGGTGTCCTTCACGTCCTTCACCTTGCCGATGAGGCCCCCCACCGTGGTGACTTCATCCCCCTTCTTGAGCTCCTTCAGCAGTTCTTCGTGCTTCTTCCGGGCCTGGGACTGGGGCCGGAGGATGAGGAAGTAGAACACCAGCGCGATGGCGCCCACCTGCAGCAGCAGGAGCGACAAGCCACCCGACGCGCTGTCGGCCGGGGCCATGAGGGCGAGCAGGGAAAGCGTCACGATTCTCCTCGTTGGTGATAGCGGCCGGACCAGTCGCGGCGAAAGGCCTCGAAGCGGCCGGCCAGGATCGCGGCCCGGGCCTGTTCGCCGAGCCGGATCAGAAAACGAATGTTGTGAATCGACAGGAGCCGGAGGCCGAGCATCTCCTCCGCCATGAACAGGTGGCGGAGATAGGCCCGCGGGAAGCGGCGGCAGGTGTCGCAGTCGCAGGCCGGGTCGAGCGGCGCATCGCTCAGGCGCAGCGCGGCGGCTCGCACATTGACCTTGCCGGTGCTGGTCCACGCGCTTCCATGGCGCCCGTTCCGGGTGGCGGCAACGCAGTCGAACAGGTCCACGCCCCGCGCGATCCCCTCGAGCAGATCGTCCGGGAATCCGACTCCCATAAGATAACGCGGCACCGCCGCCGGGAGATGGGGCCCCAGTTCCTCCAGCACCCGGTGCATCACCGGCTTGGGCTCACCCACCGAAAGCCCGCCGATGGCAATCCCGGTCCACGGCCCCCGCGCCAGGGTGCCGGCCAGCGAACGGAGCCGGAGATCGGCATGGGTGCCGCCCTGGATGATCGGCCAGAGGGTCTGCCGGCCGGCCGTCGCCACGGCCAGCTCACCGTGCCGCTGCCGGCAGCGCTCCAGCCAGCGGAGGGTCCGCTCCATCCCCTCTTCGGCCAGCTCCCAGGTGGCTTGGCCGGGGACCACATGGTCAAACACCATGGCCACATCGGCACCCAGCGCCCACTGGATGTCCATGGAGGATTCGGGCGTGATGGTCCGGGCGGAGCCGTCAATGTGGCTGACGAACTCCACGCCCCGCTCCGAGATCGTGCGGAGTCCCTCGAGCGAGAAGACCTGGAAGCCGCCGGAGTCGGTGAGCATGGGCCGGGGCCAGGTGCTGAAACGATGCAGACCCCCCAGGGCCTGCACCACCTGCTCCCCCGGGCGGAGATGCAGATGATAGGTGTTGCCCAGGATGATCTGGGCACCGGCAAGCTCGACCTCCGCCGGGTGCAGCCCGCGGACCGTCCCGTGGGTGCCCACCGGCATGAATGCCGGGGTCTCCACGATGCCGTGGGGCAGGGTCAGCGTCCCCGCCCGGGCGGCGCCTTCAGTACCGAGGAGGGTGAATTCGAACATGCTCAGAAGGCGGGAGTCGGATCGGGAGACGGCGTCATGTCAACGCCATGGCATCGCCATACGAATAGAACCGGTACTTCGCCGCCACGGCGTGCCGGTACGCCTGCCGCACCCGCTCGTGGCCGCCGAACGCCGAGACCAGCATGAGCAGCGTCGAACGGGGCAGGTGGAAGTTGGTGATCAGGCGATCCACGGCCCGGAACCGGTACCCCGGGATGATCAGCAGACTGGTCTCCCGCCGGCCCGCCGTGACGGTGCCATCCGCCGCCGCGGCACTCTCCAGCGCCCGCACGACGGTCGTGCCGACGGCCCAGAGCCGCGCGCCCCGCTCCCGTGCCGCCTGGATCTCCTTCGCCGCCGGCTCGGGGATCTCATACCACTCGGGGTGCATCGGGTGCCGGCGCGGGTCTTCCACTTCCACCGGCTTGAAGGTCCCCGGCCCGACCTCGAGCTCCAGCCGGGCGATGCGCACCCCGGTGGTCTCGAGCGCTCTGAGCAGCGCGGGGGTGAAGTGCAATCCCGCGGTGGGCGCGGCCACGCTGCCCTCGCGCTCGGCGTAGACGGTCTGGTAGCGCTGTTCATCCGCGGCCGTCGGGGCCCGGTCGATGTACGGCGGCAGGGGCAGCCGGCCAAAGCGGTTGATGGCTTCCGTGTCGGGGAGACCGACGAACTGCACTTCGCGATAGCCCTCGTCCAGGACGGCGACGGTCTCGATGAACACCTCGCCCTCCAGGCGAATCCGCTTCCCCGGCCGGAGCGCGCTGCCCGGCTTGCCGATCGCGATCCACCGGCCCTCCTGGCCCGGGTGGATCAGCAGCACCTCCGCCGGTGCTCCGCTCGGCCGGGTCCCCAGGAACCGGGCGTGCCGCACCCGGGTGGTGTTGAGGACCAGCAGGTCGCCCGGCGGAATCAGCGCGCCCAGATCCGAAAAGTGCCGGTCGGCGATGGGGCCGTCCCTGGGCAACAGGAGCAGCCGGCTGTCGCCCCGTTCGGCCACGGGTTCCTGGGCGATCAGGTCGGGCGGGAGGGTGTAGTCGAAGTCCGCGGTGCGGAGCGGCATGCGGGGCGGCGGGGGACCGGCATGAGGGCGCCTCAGAGCATCGAGCCCTGGGCGCCGGCCGGCGGAGTGAAGCCGAAGCGCTTATAGGCATGCGGCGTCGCGACCCGGCCGCGCAGGGTCCGTTCGAGGTAGCCCTGCTGGATCAGGTACGGCTCGTAGACCTCTTCCACCGTGGAGCTGTCCTCGCCGATCGCGATGGCCAGGGTGTTCAGGCCCACCGGCCCGCCGCCGAACTTCTCGATGAGCGCGGTCAGCAGCCGGGCATCCATGTCGTCCAGGCCGAACTCGTCCACGTTGAGCCGAGCCAGCGCCTCGCGCGCCACCGGGCCCGTGATGGCGCCGGCGGCCTTGACCTGGGCATAGTCCCGGACTCGGCGCAGCAGCCGGTTGGCCACCCGCGGCGTCCCGCGGCTCCGCCGTGCGATCTCCCCGGTTCCTTCGTCATCGGCGGTTACCGCCAGGATGCGCGCCGAGCGACGGATGATCACCTGGAGATCCTCCGGCGGGTAGAAATGCAGCCGTTCCACCATTCCAAAGCGGGCCCGCATGGGCGGCGTCAGCAGCCCGAACCGGGTGGTCGCCCCGATGAGCGTGAACCGCTCGATGGCCATCGGGATGGTCTGGGCGTTGGGGCCGTCGGCAATCCGGACGTCCACCCGGAAGTCTTCCATGGCGGGATAGAGGAACTCTTCCAGCACTGGCCGCAGGCGGTGGATCTCGTCGATGAACAGGATGTCTCCGGCCTGCAGCGTGGTGAGCATGCCCACCAGATCGCCCGGTTTTTCGAGCACCGGCCCCGAGGTGGTCCGCAGCTGCACCCCCATCTCCCTGGCCATGAGCATTGCCAGCGTGGTCTTGCCCAGTCCCGGGGGACCAAAGAAGAGCAGGTGATCGAGCGCCTCGCCGCGTTGCCGGGCGGCGTCGATGGCGATCCGCAGCGAGGTCTTGACCTGGGCCTGCCCGACAAACTCATCCAGGTGCCCCGGGCGGAGCGCCGCGTCGGCGCCGGTTTCCTCCGGCAGCGGTTCGGGAGTGGTGATCTGCAGGCGGGACATGGCGGGTCAGTCCTGGAGCGTCGCGGTCCAGCGCACCGGTCGGTCGTCCGGCGCGATGCTGTGCCGGGCGCGGCAGTGCACGCAGCGATCGGTGGTCTGCGTCGTGGTGGCCGCGACCAGCCGGCGGTTGGTGCTGCCGCAGCGGGTGCAGATCCACTCGGCGGTGGTGGCGGAAACGGTCATGCGGGCGGCTCCGGACAGGTCAAAGGAGTGGAACAGGCGATTGGGCAGCGCCGACCATCAGCGCTTCCCGGCCAGCAGCGCCAGGGCGGCACGGATCACCTGGGCCGTGCCGCTGGTGCCGGCGGCCAGGGCATCACGGACCGCTTCTTCAGCGAGGGCCGGACTGTAGCCGAGCCGGACCAGCGCCTGGGACGCCTCCTCCGCGGGCTGGGCGGGGCCGGCGGGGATATCCGCGGGCATCGCCGCGAACCGGTCGGCCAGTTCCACCGCCAGCTTCTCGGCCTTCTTCCGGCCGATGCCCGGCACCGAGGACAGGGTGGCCAGGTCCCGCTCCCGGATGCTGCGGACAGCACGCTCCGGCCCCAGCGTGGAGAGGACGGCCAAGGCCAGCCGGGGGCCGACCCCTGACGCCGAGAGCAGCCGCTGAAACACCGCGCGCTCTCCCAGGCGGTCAAAGCCGTACAGCGCCCAGCCATCCTCGCGCACCACCAGTTCGGTGTGCAGGCTGACCCGCTCTCCGTTGGCCGGGAGCCGCTCCAGGACGCCGAGCGGCAGGGTCACGGCGTAGCCGACGCCGCCCGCGGTCTCGATGAGCACGGTATCGCCATCGCGCTCGCGGAGCACGCCGCTGACCAGCGCGATCATCGCGCCGGCTTTCCGCCGGCCAGGCGCCGGGCGTACGCCCCGCGGAGCAGGTGGGTCAGCGCCACGGCGACGCCGTCGGCGGCGTCGGCGGGGGCGGGGGCCGCGGCGAGCCGGAGCAGCTGGGCCACCATGTACCCCACCTGGGCCTTCTCGGCGGCGCCCTTGCCGGTCACGGTCTTCTTGATCATGGCCGGGGAATACTCCGCCAGCAGGACGCCCGCCATTTCTCCGGCGAGCAGGATGACGCCGCGCGCATGCCCGAGCACCAGGGTGGTCCGCACGCTCTTGGCGTGAAAGGCTTCCTCGACCGCGAGCACGTCCGGGCGGTGGCGCTGCAGCAGGGTGATGACGTCCTCATGGAGCTGCCGGAGCCGGGTGGCCAGTGGGGTGTGGGGCGCCGGCCGGATCACGCCGCATTCGCGGAGGCGCAGGCTCCCCCGGTCGCCGGACTCCACCACGCCGTACCCGGTCACCGTGGTGCCCGGGTCGATGCCCAGCACGATCATCGTGCCGGGCCGGTCAGTTCGAGGCCTCCGCCAGTTCGGTGGCGTCGATATCGAAGTTGGAGAATACCTTGGAGACGTCCTCCAGGTCCTCCAGCGCTTCCATCAACTTGAGCATCTGCTCGGCCTGCTTGCCTTCCACTTTGACGCTGGTCTTCGGCACCATCGCGATCTCGGCGGAGTCGATCTCCAGCTGGCGACCCTTGAGGCCATCCTGGACCGCGTGGAACGCGGGGACGGTGGTGGACACGATGTACTGCTCGCCTTCCCGGACAAAGTCCTCCGCCCCGGCTTCGAGCGCCGCTTCGAGGCTGGCGTCCTCCGGGTACCGGGTGGCGTCGAGGAAAATCTGGCCCTTGCGGTCGAACATCCAGACCACCGAGTTGCTGGCGCCGAGGTTGCCACCGTTGCGGTTGAACGCGTGGCGGATCTCGGCCACGGTGCGGGTCGAATTGTCGGTGGTGGCCTCAATGATGATGGCCGCGCCCCCGGGACCGTAGCCCTCGTAGGTCACCTCTTCGTACACGGTGCCTTCCAGCTCACCGGTGCCCTTCTTGATGGCGCGCTCGATGTTGTCGCCCGGCATGTTGACGGCCTTGGCGGCATCGATGGCGGTCCGCAGTCGCGGGTTCCCGCCCGGGTCGCCGCCGCCGGCCTTGGCGGCCACGGTGATTTCGCGGATGACCTTGGTCCACGAGGCGCCCCGGCGGGCGTCGGTGACCGCCTTCTTGCGCTTGATCTGCTTCCACTTGCTGTGGCCGGCCATGGGCTGCTCCCGCAGGTTCGGGCAGGAAGATAAGGCGGGGTTTGGGTCTTAGCCATGCGTCGGGGGGACGCCGCTTGCCACGGTACTGTCCTCCTCGCTACTCTCCCCGCCTATGCGACGCACCCTGCTCCTGGCGGTGGCGGTCGGCCTGATAGCCTGTGCCGAGCCGCAGCCCAAGACCGACCTGTCCGATAAGCTGACCAACGTTCCGATCCCTCCCGGTGCCGAAGGGCTGGGCCGGGAGGACGGGGAGAACGCGGTCCAGCTGCGCTTCAAGACCCCGCTGGCGGTCGAGGCGGTGGCCGACTATTACCGGCAGTCACTGTCCACGGCGCCGTGGCGGCTGGTCAATGAATCCACGACGCCGGACGGCGGAGTGGCCTTCTATGCCGAACAGGACGGCCCGCCGCTCTGGGTCAGTATCCGACCCGGTGGTGGGCTCGGAACGCTGGTGGATCTGGCGGGGGCCAAGATCAAGTAGGCGAGGGACGCGTCAGGAGCCCACGATCAGAATCGAGGGGAGCCTTCCCGGATGGAGGGCTCCCCTCGTGTTTCCCGCGCCGGCCTCGCGCAGACGCCAAGCTCACCGATCCGGATCCAGCATGTCCTCGAATCGGAGCCACTGCCGGTAGAAGTAGAGATCCAGGTAGCCGGTGGGGCCGTTGCGATTCTTGCTGACGATCAACTCCACCGCGCCCTCGACCCCGACGGCGGGGCGATACATCTCCTCGCGGTACAGCGCCAGGACGATGTCCGCCACCTGCTTGATCACTCCGCCGCCGCCCAGATCCTCCAGGGTGGGGCGCGGATCCTGGCGTCCCGGCCGCAGTCGGGGCAACTGGGCCACCGTCATCAGGGCCAGCGTCTCGTCCAGCGCCAGCTGCTTGAGCAGCCGGGCGGTGGAGGCGAGCGATTGTTCCGGGGTTTCTCCCACCACCAGCGGCTGGACCAGCTGCAGTTCGTCGATGATGCACAGGGCGCGCCGGGGGACGGTCCGGAGGGATTCGGCGAGTTCCACCGGATTGGGCGGGAGCGGGCGCACCATGAGCGGCAGGTCGCGCAACCGGAGGGCGGCGGCACCGACGGAGGCGCGGGTCAGTTCGTCGAGGTCGCCGCGCCGCAACGCGTCGATCGCCACCCGCGACTCCAGGGCCAGCGCCCGCTCGAACAGCCGCTCCTCCGACATCTCACCGGAGAGGTAGAGCACCGGGGTGCCGGCGCGGGCGCTGCGGACGGCGATGGCCAGCGCCAGCGCCGACTTGCCGGCGCCCACGTCGCCGGCGAGCACCACCAGGTCCTGGCGGCGAAACCCGCCGCCGAGCAGGAGGTCGATCGACGGGAAGCCGGTGACGACCGTTTCCTCGGGGGGGGTGGGAACCGGGGTCGGGCGCGCCGGGTCCCGCGCGTCGATCCGCGCCACCAGGGCTTCGGCGGGGGAGACCGGTCGGTCGATGGGCCGCATGCCGGAAAGATAAGGCCGGGATCCCGGTCAGCGGGACGGGGCGGCCAGACGGTGCCGGGCGGACCGCCAGGCGTGCTGGATCGCATCGCCGGCCTCGGGACCGACCGTATCCCGGGCCGGTGCCACCAGCGCCGCGAGCGCGAGTGGCACGGCATCGGGCCGGCTCTCGCGCAGCTGGAGCAGGGCCGCGGCCAGGGCCCGCCGCAGCGGGGGCGGCACCGTCAGGCTGGAGAGCCGGGTCTCGAGGGCGGCGAGCCGCCGGCGGGTGGCTCGTTCCCCGAGTGGCGGATCGAGCAGGTAGTCCTGGGCCACCCGCAGGGTGAGCCAGAGCGCAAAGATCCCTTCGCGCCGCGGCCCGCGCCCCGCCTTGGGCAGCAGGGTCAGCAGGCCGACCGCGGCCGGGTCCCACCCGCTCACGCCAGCCACTCCAGGGTACGGGCCATGACCTCTTCCGGCTGGATATCGGTAAGGCAGCGATGGTGCTCGAGCGGGCAGCGTGGGCCGCCTTTGCTGCTGCACGGCCGGCAGGCCAGGTCCCGCTGCAGCACGCTGGCACGGGCCTGATACGGGAAGAACCCGAACTGTTCGACCGTGGGTCCGAACAGGGCGACGACCGGCGTATGCACCGCCGTGGCCAGGTGCATCGGTCCGCTGTCCCCGCTCACCACGACCCGGGCTCGGCGGAGCAGTGCCCCGCTGGCCTGCAGGTCCAGGCGGCCGGCGGCGCTGGCCCCCTTTCGTCCCAGCGCGGCGACGATCTCCGTCCCGGTGGCGACATCCGCCGGTCCGCCAATGACGGCCACGTGGTATCCCCGGTTGGCGAGTTCGCGGGCCAGCTTCTTCCAGTGCGCCAGCGGCCACCGCTTGGTGGCGTGGGCCGCGCCGGGTACCAGTGCAACCAGTGGTGCGCCCGGCACCAGGCCAGCCTGCTGCAGCCAATCCTCGGCGCGCAACTCCGCCGCCGGGCTGACAAATAATTCAGCCGGGCCGCCGTCGGGCTGCACCTCCAGCGACCGCGCGGCCTCGAAGTAGCGCTCCGCGACTGGCACCCGAGGGCGGTAGGAGTCGTGCCGGCCGTGGAGCAGCAGCTTCCGCTCGCGCCGGCGGGCGTCGTAGCCGTGCCAGGGACCGGGGACCAGCAGCCGCAGCACCCGGCTGCGCACGCTCCCGTGCAGATCCAAGTGATGGGAATAGTCCGCCCGCCGGAGCTGCCGGGCGAGCGCCACCAGGCGGTCCCCTGGAGCGGCGGTGAGGACCTCGTTGAGGTGCGGGTTGGCCGACAGCAGCGGCGCCCAGCACTCCTTGGTCAGCGCCGTGATTGTGGCGGCCGGATGCCGGGTCCGCAAGGCGCGAATCAGCGGCGTGAGGAGCAGCACATCGCCGAGGGCACTGAAGCGGACCAGGAGAATTCTGGGGGGTGCGGCCATGATCCGTGAAGAGTAGCACGGAAGGCGTGCGGGAGGGTTCCGATCGGGCCCCGTGATCCCGAACCGGCCGTGACGTCCCGTTCCCCCTATTATTCCGCATGCCCCGTCCCCGCAGCATCCTCTGGGTGGATGACGAAGTCGAGAGCCTCTCCTCGCAGATCCTGTTTCTGGAAGAGCAGGGGTTCTCGGTGGAGAAGGTCGCGCACGGCGATGACGCCCTCGTGCTGCTGCAGCGGCAACCGTACGGCGTGGTCCTGCTGGACGAACACATGCCCGGCCGCCGCGGGCTGGACCTGTTCCGGGCGATCCGGGAGATCGACTCCACCATGCCGGTGGTGATGGTCACCAAGTCCGAGGAGCCGGCCACCCTGAAGGACGCCATCGGCGCGGAGATCTCCGACTACCTGGTCAAGCCGGTGAATCCCCGCCAGATCCTGTCGGTGGTGACCCGGCTGCTCGAGGGGGACCGGATCCGCCAGCAGCGGCTGTCCCGGGACTTCGCCACCCGGTTCCGCGAACTCGAGGCCCGCCGCAGCCACGCGCTGAACTGGCGGGACTGGGCCGACCTGGTCGTGGAGATCGCCGAGTGGGAGGTGCGGCTGGGACAGGCGGAGGAGCCGGGACTGCAGGAGGCGCTGCGCACGCTGCAGGTGAGCCTGCGGCAGGATTTTGCCCATTTCATCGCCCAGAACTACGCCGGCTGGCTGGCCGGTCCGCGCGCGGGCCGGCCACCGCTCTCCCACGACATCGTGCCGGAGTTCGTGGAGCCGGCCCTGCGCCAGCACGGCCGGGCGCTGCTGATCGTGGTGGACTGCCTGCGGCTGGATCAGTGGGAGGCCATCCGGCCGCTGATCAGCACCCGCTTCGACATCGAGACGTCCTACTACTTCTCGATCGTACCCACGGCCACACCATTCGCCCGCAACGCCATCTTTGCCGGACTCCTCCCCCGGGACCTCGCCGCGCGCTACCCGGCCTGGTGGCGGGACCAGGACGACATCAGCCTCAACTCCCACGAAGCCGAGTTGCTGCAGCGCCAGCTGGACGGCCGGCACGGCCGCAGCGTCGGGGTGCACTACGAAAAGGTGTTCACCGCCGCGGACGGTGAGGCCCTGCTTACCCGGCTGCCGTCGCACCTGGCCGCCGAGGGGGTCACGGCGCTGGTGTTCAACTTCATCGACCAGCTGACCCATGGACGGACCGAGAACTCCACCCTGTTCGAGGTGGCGCGCGACACCATGGCGCTCCGCAACCTCACCCGCACCTGGTTCGAGCACTCGCCGCTCTGGAATGCGCTGCGGGAAGCCGAACGCCGCAACGTCCCGGTCCTGCTCACCACCGACCACGGCTCCATTCACTGCCACACGCCCGCCACGGTGTACGCCCGCCGCGATGCCAGCGCCAATCTGCGCTACAAGTTCGGGGAGGATCTGCGGGCCCAGGAGCGCGATGCCGCGGTGGTCGTGGAGGACCTGGGCGCCTGGGGCCTGCCCCCCCGCACGCCGGGGACCCGGCTGCTCCTGGCGGCGGGCGATCGCTTCTTTGTCTATCCCACCAAGCTGCGGGAGTATCAGGCCCGCTATCGCGGCGCCTTCCTGCACGGCGGCGTGACGCCCGAGGAGATGGTGCTCCCCATCGCGCTGCTGACCGCGAGACGGGGGACGTGAGGCGGCTTTTTCCCTGGCTCCGGCCGTACCGGGTCACCCTGGGGCTCGGGATGCTCGCCACTGCGGTGGCTTCACTGCTCGATGGCATTTCCCTCGTCCTCCTCATCCCGCTGTTCCGTCACCTGTTCGGGACCACTACCGGCCTCGTCGCTGGCATGAGCGGCTTGGAGACCATGGTGGACCGGGCCCTGGCGCCGGTCCTGGCCGGCGCCACGCCGGTTGGCGTGACGATGCGGCTGGTCCTGGCGCTCTGGGCGGCCCTCCTCGGGAAGAACCTGCTCACCTACCTGGCGGCGCAGCTGAGCGTGCGGGCCCAGGAGGGGCTGGTGCGGGACCTGCGGACCGCGCTGTTCGAGCACCTGCTTCGGCTGGACCTCGGCTGGCTCGAGCGGGTCAAGAGCGGGCAGGTCATCGCCCGGGTGATGCACGACGCCGATCAGGTCAAGCTGGCGGTGAGCGCGGGCCTCGCCTCCTTCTTCCAGAACCTATTGCTCATCGGCACCACCCTGCTGGTCCTGGGTCAGCTCTCCCCGCGCCTCACGTTCCTGACCCTGGCAGCGGCGCCCCTCCTGCTGGTGGGGATCCGCACGCTGCTCAAGCGGCTGCGACGCCAGGCCCGGGCACGCGCCGACGAGGCCGGGGCCATGACCGCCACGGTAGCCGAGAGGCTGCAGGCGGTGAAGCTGATCCGGCTGCACGGTGCGGAGGTCCGGGAATCCGAACGCTTCCGTGACCAGGCCAACCAGTACCGGCGCGCGGTGGCTCGCACCCAGCGGTTTGCCCAGCTGACCAGTCCGGTCAGCGAGCTCTTCGGTGGGCTTCTCATGGTGCTGCTGGTCGTGGTGGGCACCACGCCGGCCTTGCTGGGGCAGCAGCTCTCGCCCGAGGGTCTGGTCGTGTTTCTGGTCGCCGCCCTCCGGATGATGGCGCCGCTCAAGGCCCTGACCCAGTTTCCCAATCAGATGGCCCAGGCGCTGGCCAGCGCCGAGCGGGTGTTCGAAGTCCTCGACCGCCCGGCGCCGGAGCCGGTCGAGACAATGGGGATGCCGGCCCGGTTCGAGCAGGGCGTGGTGTTCGAGGAGGTCACCTTCTCCTACCTGCCCGATCAGCCCCCGGTACTCGACCGGGTGTCGTTCGCGCTCCCCCGCGGCAGCACCGTGGCCCTGGTCGGTCCGTCCGGTGCGGGCAAGACCACCATCGCGGAGCTGCTGCCCAGGCTGCGCGACCCGGTCTCCGGGCGGATCCTGCTGGACGGTGTGCCGCTTCCCGATCTTGACCGGCGCTCGCTACGCGCGCTGATGGGGGTGGTCGGGCAGGAGACGGTGGTGTTCAACGACACCGTGGCGGCCAACATCGCCTACGGCAGGTCCGGGGCGACCGAGGCGGACATCGCGGCGGCAGCGAGGGCGGCCAACGCGCATGAGTTCATCTCCCGGCTGCCCCAAGAGTATGCCACGGTCCTGGGCGAGCGCGGGACCCGGCTGTCGGGCGGGCAGCGGCAGCGGATTGCCATCGCCAGGGCGCTGTTGCGCGACTCTCCCATCCTCATCCTCGACGAGGCCACCAGCGCGCTCGACAGCGAGTCGGGACGGCTGGTCCAGGAAGCGTTGCAGCGTCTCATGCAGGACCGCACCACCCTGGTCATCGCTCACCGGCTCACCACGGTGCGCCACGCCTCCCAGATTCTGGTCCTGGACGAGGGCCGGGTGGTGCAGCGCGGCACCCATGACGAGCTTCTCAGGACCGAGGGGCTCTACCGCCGGCTCTCGGCCAGCCAGTTCGGGCTCATCGCCACTTCCGGTTGATCCGCCACCCCCCCCTCGGCAGCGAGGCCGTGCCATCATAGATTCTGTTGACTTGCCATGACCCGATCCTTCTCCGGACTTCGCATTCTCTACGTCGCCCCCGTCGACGACGCCGACCTGGCCCATAACGGCCTTCGACGCCGCGCGTTGGAGCGCCTCGGCGCGACCGTGACCCACCTCGATCCCGACCGGGCGGGATGGATCGAGCGGCTGGTCCGGCGCGATCTCGGGCATCGGCTGGAGGGAGCCCTGGCCCAGCACCGGCCGGACCTGGTCCTGGTGGCGGGAGAAAAGGTCGTCCCGACGGAGCTGGTGGATCAGCTCCGCCCCAGCCGGTCGGCCCGGTGGATCCAGCTTCTCGGGGAGTCGGTCCAGGATCTGTCCGAGGCCAGTCGCACGGCCAGCACGTATCACCATGTCTTCGCCGGATCGTCCACGGTCGTCGAGGGCTTCGACCGCTTCGGCGTGAAGCACGCCCACTACCTGGCCATGGGCTGCGATCCCTCGGTCCACAAGCCGCTCCGCGCCCGTGGACCGTTCCGGGCCAACGTGGTCTTTGCCGGCGGCGCGTCCTCGCGCCGAGAACGCTTCCTGGTCGAACTGGTGGAATTCGGGCTGGCGCTCTGGGGGCCGGGGTGGCGCAAGACGACGCTGCGGGACTACTGCCGCGGCGAGCTGCCCAGCACCGAGGATTTTGTGCGCGCCTACGCCGGGGCGACCGTGGCGGTGAACGTGCACCGCACCGGGGCCGAGGACAAGAACGGTGACAGTGCGGGAGTCAACCGCCGGACCTTCGAGATCGCCGCGATCGGCGCACCGCAAGTCGTGGATGCCCGCGCCGACCTGGCGCGGCACTTCGAGGATGGCAGCGAGCTGCTGGTCTACAGCACCCCCGAGCAACTCAAGGGACAGGTGAAGCGGGCACTCAACGAGGACAAGTATCGCGACCGCCTGGCCAATGGGGCCCGCCAGCGGGCGCTGCAGCACCACACGTACATGCACCGCATGACCGAACTGCTCGACCTGGTCACCAACCAGGCCAAGGACTGACGGCTCCGCTCACGCCTCCGTCGCGGTCCCCGAAGGCAACCGGCCGGACGCGAGATACTCCCGATAGAACCGCACGTACTCCTCCGCCATGACGGTGTGGCTGAAGTACCGTTCCGCCCGAGCCCGGCAGGCATGCGGGTCCTTCTTTTCGGCGCTGGGCAGCAGGCCCACCAGCTCATCCAGCGTGTCCCCCATCTCTGCCACCGCCGGGGAGAGGACTTCCGGCAGCGCGCCCCGCCGGGTGCCGAGGACCGGCGTGCCACTCCACAGTGCCTCGATGAGGGTCAGGCCGAAGGGCTCGTCCCACAGGGCGGGCATCCAGAGCAGGCGGGCCCCCGCCAGCAGCGACGCCTTCTTGACCCCGTCCACCGTGCCGATGAAGCGGACCGATCGGGACAGCGTCGGCCGCCAGCCCCCCGCGATGACCAGGCGCCGATTGGTGCGGCGCGCTCCCTCCACCGCCCAGCGCCAGCCCTTGCTGGATTGCAATCGGCCCAGGAAGAGGTCGTACCCTCCCTTGCCGGCCTGAAAACGGAGTTCCGAGGGATCGAGACCGTTGTAGACGAAGCTGGTGCTGTCATGCCGGGCGGCGTGATCGCGGCTCACGTAGATGGTATTTGGGGGCCGGGTGACGCCGGCCTTGGTCGTACCCTCCAGCGTCCAGACCCAGGGCAGGCGGGGCGGGAGGCGGAGGGGGAAAAAGGCATGGAGAATGTCCGTGCCGGGCGGCAGATAGGGCGCAAGGTCCGTGGCGGGGTCATGCAGCTGGCGTGCGGGGACGGGGATCACCCGGGCCTCGGGCACGGCCGTCCCTGGCGGCGCCAGCAGCGACACCTCGTGCCCGGCGGCGGCCAGACCGCGCACCAGGGCGACGACCACCCGCTCGGTGCCGCCGTACCCCTGCACCGGCAGCCGCGTGTGATGCGCTATGGCGATCCGCATATCTTACGGCCGGCCTTTCTCCTGCCTCTGGATGCCATGCGTATCACCGGATTCAGCCTCGTTGCCGACGCAGTGCGTCTCGATTTCCCGATTGGGGAGGCGCTCCGTTCCATCCTGCCGCTCTGCGACGAGGTCGTGGTGAACGTGGGACCGTCGGAGGACGGTACCCGCGAACTGATCGCGGCGATCGGCGATCCACGGATTCGGGTGATCGACGGCGCCTGGGACCGGGGGCAAGGGGGCGCGCTGCTCGCCATCGAGACGCAGCGCGCGCTGGACGCGGTGACGGGCGACTGGGCAATCTACATCCAGGCCGACGAAGTGCTCCACGAGGACGGCATTGCCCCCCTCCGGGCGGCGATGCAGGCGGCGCGCGATGATGCGGGCGTCGAGGGACTGCTGGTCGACTTCCGGCACTTCTATGGCAGCACCGGCTGGCTGGGCCAGGGGCGGGCGTGGTATCGCCGTGAGGTGCGCGTCGTACGTCCGGGGATCGGCATCCGGAGCTTCGAGGCCGCGCAGGGCTTTCGGGTCGGCGCCGAGGCTCGGCGCCTGCGCGCCCGGCCCAGCGGCGCGGCCTACTACCACTACGGCTGGGCTCGTCCCGCGGCGGCGCTGTCGGCCAAGGGAGCGGCCGACAACGCGCTCTACTACGCCGGCGCGGCGCGGCGCGCGCCCACGCCGCAACTGCCCTGGGATGTCGGCCTCGTGCGGTACACGGGCAGGCATCCGGCCGTGATGGAAGAATGGATCGCCGCCCGGCGGGACCGGATGACGGATCGGTTTGTGCCCCGCCGCTGGGACCGCCGGCGGCTGGCCCTGATGGCCTCCCTCGGCATCGAGCGGCTGACCGGCTGGCGGCCGTTCGAGTATCGCAACTACGACGAGGTGTAACCCTGATCCGCCAGCAGGAGTGCCAGCCGGTGCGCGTAGGTGTGGTGCGCCAGGACATGCTCGCGGCCGCGCCGAGCCATTGCTTGGCGACCGGTGGGATCGGCGAGCAGGCCGCGGAGGGTATCGACCGCCTCCTCCTCGGTCGCGTACCAGCGCGCGTGCTCCCCGTCCCGGGCAAAGTCCTCGATGCCACCGACTCGCTCGCCCAGGTACGCGCCGCCCGCCGCCAGCACCCGCCACAGTCGATTGGAGGTCCCGCCGCTCGTCTCCTGGCACTGGGCCTCCAGCGCGTCGATGCCAAGGCACACCGCCGCCCCGCGGACCACGCGGGAGAACGCGATGCCGCGCACCCGGCCGCCCGCGACGGGAACGGCGGCCGGGGCGTGCCCCCAGCCGGGACCGCGGACCTGAAGGCGGCAGTGTCCGGCCAACCGGGCGAGGAGCGAATAGCGGCGGGAGTACTGGCCGGAGCCGACAAAGGAGAGATCGCAGGCGTAACGGGCCGGGGCGTCCGCTGCGGGCACATCGAGCTCGGGATCGGCACCCTGGGGGAGGAACAACGAATGCGAAGCCCCCGCCACCCGGAAGGCGTCACGCTGGTAGCCGTAGGTCGAAAAGACCGTATCAACGTGGCGTGCCAGCTGGATGACCGGCGGCGGCAGCGGACTCACCGCGTCGAAGTACCAGAAGGCGGAGCGGCGGTGCCGGATCAGGTTGCCAAGCGTTGTGGCATCGAGGTCCGCGGCGTGCCGGGTGCAGAGCACCAGGTCCGCACCGAACCGGTCTCCCTGCCACTGCAGGAACCGCCCGGCCCAGCGGTCCAGGCGTCGCCGCCAGCCCGGCGCGTCGAGCACCAGCGCCTCATGGCCGAGCGTTCGCGCGGTGCGAGCCAGCGCGACTTCGGTGCGCCACGGCCCCCCGGCGCCAAGGATGAGAATGCGCATGCGTAGAGCAGAAGATACCGGGTCCCCGCTTCGGGTCATGCTGGCACTCCACCAGGGTGGTGGTTCGGGCGCGGTGAACTCGGTGCTGCGCCTGGCGCTGGGTCTTCGTGACGCGGGCCTCGCGGTCCATCTGGTGTGCCCGCCGGGGTCCCCGGTGGAGCGGGATGCCCGCGCGGGCGGGGTCACGGTGCACCCCGTGCCGCTGGCCCGCCAGTCGCGCCTGCGCAACGCCGGCGATCTGCGGGCCCTCCTGACGCGCCACTCCGTGGACGTGGTCGATTCTCACGGCTCGCGGGATCGGGAGGCGCTGACGTGGCTGGCCCTGGCCCGCCGGCTCCCGGTGCCCCTGGTCCTCACCCGCCGGTCCTATCCCCGGAGTACCCGCCTCGAAACCTGGTGCGCCGGCCGTGCGGCTCAGCGGATCGTCGCCTTGAGCGAGCCGGTGGCCGAGGTGCTGATCCGGCTGGGCACGCCCGCCGACAAGATCATCGTCATCCATAACGGCCTGCTGGCCGATCGGGTGGACCAGCCGGTGGCCGCGGAGTCGCTGGAGCAGTGGCGCGAACGGATCGGCTGGGAGCCCTCCCGCCGCACCATCGGCGTCGTGGCCCGTCCCAAGGATCAGGCGATCTTGCTCGAAGCCCTCAGCCTGGTGGAGACGCCGGTCCGGCTGGTGCTCGCCGGGCTCGATGGCCAGGCGCTCACCGCCCCGCTTCCCCCGATTCCGGACCGGCATGCGGTGGTGCGGCTGCCCTTCGATCCCGACATCCGGCCGCTCTACGACCTGCTCGAGGTGGCCCTGCACCCGTCCCGCTACGATGCCTTCCCCCAGGCGGTCCTCGAAGCGCTCGCCCTCGGCAAGCCGGTAATCGCCTCACGGGCCTCGGGCAACGCCGTGATCATCCGCGACGGGGTGGACGGGCTGCTGGTCGAGCCGGTGGCGCCACGGGCGTGGGCCAGCGCGCTCGACCGGGTGTTGCGCGACGGCGCCCTCGCCCTGCGGCTGAGCGAGTCCGGCCGGCGCCGCGCCCGCGAGGACTTCCCCTTGGCGCGCACGGTGGAGCGGACCATCGCGATGTACCGGGAGGTCGTCGGCCGGTCGCCCTGACTCCCCGGGTTACTCTTCCGCCATGCCATCGCTGCTGCTGGCCTACGACTACCCGCCACTGCCCGGGGGCATCTCCCGCGCCCTGGGCGAGATTGCGCGGCACGCTCCCGCGGGCGAGTTGCTGGTCTCCACCGGCACGCTGCCCGATGGCGCCGCCACCGACCAGGCCAGCGGCGCCTGGGTGGATCGCCTGCCGGTGGCGAGTGGGCGGCTCCGGAGCGGACCCGGGTTGGCGCGCTGGGCCGGGCGGGCCGGGGCGCTGGTCCGCCGGCACCAGGCCGGCTTCGTCTGGGCCGGCAATCTCAAGCCGGCGGGACACGTGGCCCGGTGGCTTCGCTGGCGCCACGGCATTCCCTACGGCTTGATCGTCTACGGTCTCGACGTGGCACTGCTGCATCAGCAGGTCACTCATCCTGGGCTCAAGCGCCGGCTGGCGCGCGGCATCCTGGCCGGCGCGGCCGGCACCGTGGCGATCAGCGCCTGGACCGCCGAGCAGTTTCGGAAGCTGGCCCGAGCCCTCGACGTTCCCGATGCCGGTACCCGGGCCCGGGTGATCCCTCTGGGGGTCGATGCCGCCCGCTTCCGTCCCGATGTCCCGGTGGATGCACTGCGCCGCCGCCTGGGGCTCGGGACACGCCGGTGGCTGCTGACGGTCGCCCGGCTGGTGCCGCACAAGGGGATCGACGTGGGTTTCGAGGTGCTGGCGGGCCTCCGTCAGCAAGGATTCGATCTGGGCTACCTGGTCGCCGGGGAAGGGCCCGCCCGCCCCGCGCTGGAACGGCGGGCGGCCGAACTCGGCGTGTCGGAGGTGGTGCGCTGGTGCGGACACGTGCGGGAGCCGGAGTTGCCGGCCCTGTACGCGGCCGCCGACATCTATCTCGGTCTCTCCCGGCCGGTCGGACCGGAGGTGGAAGGATTCGGACTCTCACTGCTGGAGGCCCAGGCGGCCGGGCGGCCGGTGGTGGCGGGGATCGGTGGCGGGACCGGGGATGCGGTGGCCGACGGTGTCACCGGATTCCTGGTGTTGCCCGAGACCCCGGCGGCCGCCATCGCGGCCGTGGCCGCCCTGCTGCGGAACCCCGCCCTGGCTCGAGCGGTGGGAACGGCGGGCCGGTCTCGAATGGAGCGGGACTTCCGCTGGGACCGGGTGGTGAGCGACCTGCGCCAGGCGGCGCTGGAGTTCAGCGCCGGTTCGGTGGCGCCAGCCGGGCGCTGATGGCGTAGGTGGGGCAGTTGCGGACGTAGACACCGTCCAGCGGGGACCAGTGCTGCTGCGGCTCGGTCACGATGGCCCGGCCGTCGCCGTCCATGGTGAACACGGTGGGCGCGTGCATGCTGCAGACGCCGCAGCCGATGCACCGCTCTCGATCCACCCGGACCTCGACTCGTCGCTGGGGGTAGATGCCGGGCGTGGCGGGATCGAAATCTTCCGCCAGCATGTCGAGCAGGTCCAGCGTGGAGCGATAGCCTTCCTCGATCAGCTCCCGGTTGTGCCCGAAGCCGAACAGCGGCACGTGCTCGACCCGGGGGTGCAGCAGTACCAGAGGTGGGGAGGCCCAGCGGCGCAGCCGGCTCTCCATCATGGTCTGCATGACGATCTCGAGGCCGCGGATGTAGGTCGCCGCGAAGCCCTCTGCCTGCACGTCGCTGCGCAGGGCCGACGTCGCGCCCACATCCACGGCCAGCACCGGCCCGCTCCCGTGGGAGGCCGCCACTTGGACCGGCATGTTCTCCACCACCGCGCCATCGACGAAGAAGCGGCCCTGGATTTCCCGCGGGGGGAAGATGCCGGGGAGGGCGCAGGAGGCGAACACCGCGTCCGCCACCTTGATGTCGCGGAGACCGGGCAGGCCCCACAGCACCTGCATGCCGCTGTTGAGCTCCACGGTGTTGATGACGAGCGGATGCTTGAGTTCCTCGAAGGTGAGGTCGCCGACCAGCGACGCGATCAGCCCGTCGAGCGGCTCCCGGTGATACACCGCCGGGGCGCGCATCCGTTTCAGGGCCATGTCCACGTGGGCCACCTGGAAGATGTCCCGGCGGCGCACGGCCAGCCCGCGCTCAGTCATCTCCTCGATCGGCATCCCGGCGGCCCACGCCGCGGCGATCAGCGAGCCCATGCTGCTGCCCACCACGAGCTCCGGCGCCAGGTCGCGCTCGTGCAGGGCCCGGAGCACGCCGATGTGCGCCAGCCCCTTGAGCCCGCCGCCGCTCAAGACCAGGGTGAAGGGTCCTCGAAAGGGCATCGCCTTGCTTGGAAGAACGTGGAGCCAGTAACGTACGTCACCGATGATCGTTGGGGAACGGGGAGCGCACCGGAGCCCACCCACGGCAGGACCGATCCGGAGGCAAAGCGCGTGAAGCAGCAGTCCGAACACGTGGGTCCAGCCGCCGCCGCGATGGCGAGCGCCGCACCGGCCGAGACGCACCCACCAGGCTATGACGTCGCGGACCTGCGCCGGCGGGAATTCCCGTGGAGCGCTACAACGACCTACCTGGACCACGCCTCGATCGGCCCGATCCCGGAACGCACCCGCCTGGCCACCGAGGCGATGAACCGGCGCCGCAGCCGGCCTTTCGAGCTGACCCACGACGACCTGTTCGGCTGCTTCACGGCGGCCCGCGCCGTGCTGGCCCGGCTGATCAACGCCGACCCCACCGAGATCGCGCTGGCCACCAACACCAGCTTCGGGCTGGCGATCGCGGCCCGGGCGCTGCCCTTCGAAGCCGGCGACGTGGTCCTGGTCTCCGACCGGGAATTTCCCGCCAACGTCTACCCGTGGAAGCGGCTGGGCGACCGCGGGGTGAGTCTCGAACTGGTCCCCTGCACGGAAGAGGGGTGGCCCGACGAGGCCCGCATGCTGTCCCGGCTGGCCGATCCCCGCGTCCGCTGTGTGGCCCTGTCGCTGACCCAGTTCTCCAACGGCTACACCGTGGACCTGGACCGGTTCTCCCGCGAGACCCGGGCCCGGAATCAGTTCCTCGTCGTCGACGCCATCCAGGCCCTGGGCCAGCGCCCGGTGGATGTCCGCGAGACGCCGGTCGATATCCTGTCCTCCGGCGCCCAGAAATGGCTGCTGGGACCCTGGGGCAGTGGGTTCATGTATGTCCGGCGCGAGCTGATCCAGAACCTGGAGCCGGCCATCGCCAGCTGGATGGCCTTCGAGGGCACCGACGATTTCTCCCGCCTGACCCAGTACCAGGACGCACTGCGGCCTGACGCCCGGCGGTTCGAGCTGATCACGCTGCCCTACCAGGATTTCGTCGGCATGATCCAGTCGGTCGAGCTGTTGCTCGAACTCGGGGTACCGGCCATCCAGCGGCACCTGCGGTCGCTGCACACCCCGGTGGAGGAGTGGGCCGGCCGGCGCGGGGTCCGGGTCAGCTCGCCGGCCGGAGCGCACGGGTCAGGGATCATCTGCGTGGCCCCGCCGAAGATCCAGGAGTGCTATCGCGCCCTCCGGGAAGCTCGCATCTCCCTCAGCCTGCGCGAGGGCGCGCTCCGGATCAGCCCCCATTGCTACAACACCCTCGAGGATCTGGGACGCGTGACCGAGATCCTCGACCGGGTGGTGTGATGACATCCCAGACGAGGAATCGATGAGCCCCACGCTAAAAGACACCCTGCAGGCCGGCTACGGCTTCACCGAGGCCGCCATCGTGCTCGGCGCCGCCATAGAAGGCAAGGCGCTGCACCGCGACCCCAAGGTCCGCTTCCCCCTCGCCATGCTCAACCGCCACGGGCTCATCGCCGGGGCCACCGGAACGGGCAAGACCAAGACCCTGCAGCTGCTCACCGAGCAGCTGTCGGCGGCCGGCGTCCCGGTGTTTGTGGCGGACATCAAGGGCGATCTCTCCGGCCTGGCGATGCCCGGGGAGCCTGGCGAGCGGATCACCCAGCGGGCGCAGGACACCGGGTGGCCCTGGGCCCCGGCGGCCACGCCGGTGGAGTTCGTCAGCCTGACCGGCAAGCTCGGAGTGCAGCTCCGCGCCACCGTCGCCAGCTTCGGCCCGCTGCTCCTGGCCAAGGTGATGGAGCTCAACGAGACCCAGACGAGCGTGCTGACACTGGTGTTCAAGTACTGCGACGACGGCCAGCTGCCGCTGCTCGACCTGAGTGATCTCCGCGCCGCGCTCCAGTATCTGTCGGGAGACGAAGGGAAGGAGGCGCTGGCGGCCTACGGCGGCATGAGCGGCGCCACCGTGGGGGTGTTGCTCCGGAAGATCGTCGAGCTCGAGTCCCAGGGCGCCGAGCTGTTCTTTGGTGAACCGGAGTTCGATGTGCGGGACCTGCTGCACACGACCCGCGACGGCCGGGGCGTCATCACCTGTCTCGAGCTGGCCGACGTCCAGGAGAAGCCACGGCTGTTCTCCACCTTCATGATGTGGATGCTGGCCGAGCTGTTCCAGAACCTCCCCGAGGCCGGAGACCTGGAGAAACCCAAGCTGGTGTTCTTCTTCGACGAGGCGCACCTGCTGTTCAACGATGCCTCCAAGGCGTTCCTGGAGCAGGTCGAACAGGTGGTGCGCCTGGTCCGCTCCAAGGGCGTCGGGGTCTACTTTGTCACCCAGACGCCCAAGGACGTCCCGTCGGACATCCTGGCCCAGTTGGGCAATCGGGTCCAGCACGCGTTGCGGGCCCACACCCCGGACGATGAGCGGGCGCTGACGGCCGCCGTGCGGACCTTCCCCAAGACCGAATTCTATGATCTGGCCGAGACGCTCACCTCGCTGGGCATCGGGGAGGCGGTGGTGACCGGCCTCAATCCCCGCGGGGTGCCGACGCCAGTCGCGGCGGTGCGGCTGATTCCCCCCGCTTCGCGGATGGCGCCGCTCACTCCGGACGAGCTGCAGTCGGACATCCGGCAATCGGACCTGCTGGCGGAATACGGCACCCCGGTAGACCGGGAGAGTGCCCGCGAGATGCTGACCAGGCGGCTGGAGCAGACTGCGCCGGCGGCGGCTACCCCCGGGCGGGCTCCGTCACCCGCCGCGAGCGGGGGCCGAAGCGCCGGCCCGGTCGGCTCCAAGATCGGCACCGCCATGCTGGCCGCACTGGGTACCACGATGGCGAGGACGGTAGGGCGGGAGTTGATCCGGGGGGTGCTCGGCATGCTGGGCGGGAAGCCGAGTCGCAGCACCCGGCGCACGCGATGGTAGGAAGGCGGGGCAGGGGATGGCCAACCGCGCCATCCCGCCCGCACCGGCTTACTTCTTGGCGACGGTCTCTTCCTTCAGCACCTTCTTCGCGAAGATGAAGACCAGCCAGGCGACGATGACGAAATTGACCAGCGCCGCCAGCACGATCCCCACCTGAAACGGGCCGACCGCCAGTGTCTGCCAGTCACCGCTGGGCAGGACCATGCCCACCAGCGGCATCAGCAGCCCATCCACGATCGCCTTGACCAGATCGCCCGCCTGGACGCCGATGATCACGGCGATGGCCAGTCCGATCACGCCGTATTCTTTCAAGAACTTCATGAACTCACCCTTCATGGGCATCTCCTCTGTTGAATGAACCTGCAACCACTCGAGGCGGCCACGCTTTACTGTCGCCGCTGTCACTTACCGCCCAACCGCCTAACCGCCTAACCGCCTATCTACCCCCGGCAGTCCAGCAACGCGTAGTTCCGCTTCCCCTTCTGCAGCAGCAGGAATCCACCACCTAACAGATCCGCTGGCGACAGGATCCGGTCGGCGCTCGGCACGACCGCCCCGTTGAGCGAAAACCCGCCCTGCTGGATGCCGCGGCGGGCCTCCGCCTTTGAAGCCGCGAGCCCGGCGGAAACCAGGGCGTCAACGATGCCCAGAGTGCCCAGCGTGGAGGGTGGGACCGTGGTGGTGGGAATCTCGCCGGCCAGAATCGCAAAGACCGAGGCGTCCGCGGCGGCCAGGTCCTGACCGCCGAACAGCAACCGGCTCGCTGAGATCACCCCGTGCGTCGTGGCCGCGCCATGCACCCGGGTAGTGACGTCCTCTGCCAGGCGGCGCTGGGCAGCCCGCCGGCTGGGGTCGGCCCGCAACTCCGCGACTACCGCCGCGATCTCTTCCAGAGGCAGGAAGGTGAAGAACTTGAGCAGCCGCTCGGCGTCCGCATCCTCGGCTTGCAGCCAGAACTGGTAGAACCGGTAGGGCGAGGTCTTGGCGGGATCGAGCCAGACGTTGCCTGCCTCGCTCTTGCCGAACTTGCCGCCGGAAGCGGTGGTGAGCAACGGGAAGGTCAGGCCGTGGGCCTGACCGCCCTCCCTGCGGGCGACCAGTTCGGTACCGGCGGTGATGTTGCCCCATTGATCGCTGCCGCCCATCTGCAGCTCGCAGCGGTCGGTGCGCCAGAGGTGCCAGAAGTCGTACGCCTGCACCAGCATGTAGCTGAACTCGGTGAAGGAGATGCCGCTCTCCATCCGGCTCTTCACCGCATCCTTCTGCAGCATGTAGTTGACGGTAAAGTGCTTGCCGGTGTCCCGCAGGAACTCCATCAGGCCGAGGTGGCGGAGCCAGTCGGCGTTGTTGCGGACCCGGGCGGCGTTGCCACCCTCGAAGCTCACGAACTGCTCCAGCTGGCGCCGAATCCGGGCCAGGTTGTGGTCGATCTCCTCGACCGTCAGGATCGGCCGCTCCGCGCGCTTGCCGCTGGGATCGCCCACCATGCCGGTGCCGCCCCCCACCACGATGACCGGGGTCCCCCCGGTGCGCTGCAGCCACGCCAGCCCCATCACCGGGACCAGGTTGCCGACATGCAGCGAGTCGGCCGTCGGGTCGAAGCCGACGTAGCCCGCCACCGGGCCGCGGGTCAGGCGGTCGGCCAGGCCGGGAGTGACGTCGTGAACGAAGCCGCGGGGCTGGAGTACATCGAGCAGGGTGGTCATGGGTCGCGGAATGCTACGGGGACATCCCGGCCCGGGCAAGCATTCACGCCTGAGCCGGTTACATTCCGGCCATGTCGTCCGGCTTCTGGAACACCCTCGCCCGCTGGTGGTTCACGCCCCGGATCCGGAGTACGCTGGTCACCATCCTGCTGGCGTCGACGGCGCTCGGATTCGGCCTCTCGCTGGGGGCCTGGCACCGGGCCTGCGCCAACAACGCCTGTCCCTCCATAGCGAAGCTGGTCCACGGGGATCTAGACCCGGCCCAGGCCGCCAAGGTGTACGCCGCTGACGGCCGCCTGATCACCGACCTGGGCGAGGAGCGGCGGACCCTGCTGTCCACCGCACAGATCTCGCCCGCCGCCATCTCGGCGTTCGTGACCGTGGAAGACAAGCGGTTCTACCGCCATGCGGGAGTGGACTGGGTCCGCTTCTTCGGGGCGCTCCGCCGGACCGCGGTCTACGTGCTCCTGGGCCGGGGCCGGGTGCACGGCTTCTCCACCATCACCATGCAGCTGGCGGGGAACATCTTCCCCGAGATCAACCGCAACGACCGGTCGATCAAGCGCAAGCTGCGGGAAATGCAGGTGGCCTTCGAAATCGAACGCAGCTTCCCGAAGGACCGCATCCTCGAGCTCTACCTCAACCAGATCAACCTCGGGAACGGGGCCTTCGGGGTGGAGGCGGCCGCCCAGCGGTACTTCGGCAAGTCCGCCCGGGACCTCAACGTGGCCGAGGCCGCGACCCTGGCAGGGATCCCTCGCTCCCCGACGCGCTACAACCCCCGGCGCAACCCGGATTATTCGGTCATGCGGCGGAACCTCATCCTGGACCTGATGGCCAACGAGGGCGTGCTCACCGCCGCCCAGGCCGAACGCTGGAAGGCCTATCCCCTGCTGCTCTCGGCGCGCTCGGACTTCAGCGAAGTGGCGCCGTACTTCGTCGAGTATGTCCGCCAGCAGCTCCGGACCCGGTTCGGCTCGGAACTGTACCGGGCGGGGCTCCGGATCTACACGACCGTGGATCTCGACGTCCAGCAGGCGGCGGAACGGGCCCTGGATCGGCAGCTGGACGACATCGAGCGCAACAAGGCCCGGTATGGCACCTATCCCCGAGCCACCTACGCCGATTACATCGAGAAGCGGGACGATGACGCCACCCTGCCGGCCCAGTCGCCCTACCTGCAGGGGCTGGTGGTCGTGCTGGAAGCAAAGACCGGAAAGATCCTCGCCATGGTCGGCGGGCGCGATTACAACGACAGCAAGTACAACCGCGCGGTACAGGCCCGGCGGCAGCCGGGATCGACCTTCAAGCCCTTCGTGTACACGGCGGCGCTCCGGGCCGGGCACCCGTGGTCCGAGATCGTGAACGACAATCCGATCAGCGTGGAGATGCTCCCGGGTGAACCGCCGTGGGAGCCGGCGAACTACGACAGCCGGTTCCGCGGCCCCATGTCGCTCAAGGAAGCCTTCTACGAGAGCCGCAACATCCCGGCGATCAATCTGGGCATGGAAGTCGGCCCCCAGGCCGTCATCGGAGAGGCGGCCCGGTTCGGGATCACCACGCCGATCCCGCCGTACCCCTCGATCCACATCGGCTCCGCGGAGGTCTATCCCCTCGAACTGATTGCGGCGTATACCGCCTTTGCCACCCTCGGCACCCGGACTACGCCCTCGGCAATCGAACGGGTGGAGGACAGCAACGGCAACACCCTCTGGGCGCCCCGGCCGCGCTCGGGAACCGTGATGGACTCGACCCTCGCCTGGCTGATGCTGGACGGCCTCCGCGACGTGGTCCGGCGCGGATCAGCCGCGGGCGCGGTCGGCGCCCAGTTCACCATCCCGGCGGGCGGCAAGACCGGCACCACCAACGACTACACCGACGTCTGGTTCGTGGGCTTCACGCCCGACCTCGTGGCGGGGCTGTGGATCGGGATGGACAAGCCGGAGCGCATCATGGACAATGCCCAGGGCGGCCGGTTGGCGGCGCCGGCGTGGACCGCCATGATGAAGGACATCTACGAACGCCGCCCGGCCCCGGCGCCCTGGCTGCGCCCCGATGGCCTGACGTTCGTGGAGATCGACCGGCAGAGCGGAGAGCGGTTCAGTCCGTTCTGCCCCCGGGACTCCATTTCCGTGGAATCGTTCCTGCCGGGGACCGAGCCGCGCGAGTACTACCGCATTCATGACCCGTGGGGCGGCGGGGTCCAGGGCAGCCCCCTGCAACCGCAGCCACCCCGCGAGCCCGCGCCGGGGAACCCGCTCAGCAATCCTCGTCCATGACGGTGACCGCCCGGGCCCGCCGGATCGCGGCGCCCTGGGTGGTCCCCATGGACCGCCCGCCGGTGCCGGAGGGCGCCGTCCTGGTGGCCGAAGGCGGGCGTATCAGCGCCGTCGGACCGGCGCACGATGTCCCCGAACCACCGGGGCTGGTCACCGAGCGATTCTCCGGCGCGCTGCTCCCCGGCCTGGTCAACGCCCACACCCATCTGGAACTCACCGGTCTGGCGGGGCAGGCGGAGGCAGTGGAGTTCCCGGAGTGGATCCGGCAGGTCATGGCCCTCAAGGCGGCCCGCACGCCGGCGGAGGTGCTTTCCGCCGCGCGGCAGGGAGTGCGCGACTGCTGGGCCGCCGGAGTGACCACGGTTGCCGATACCGGTGACTCGGGGGCGGTCATCGAGGCGCTGGCGGAAGCGGACGGCAGCGGGATTGCCTACCACGAGGTCTTTGGACCCCATCCGGACCAGGCCGCCGGTGCCACCGCCGGGGCCACCCGCCGTCTGGAGGAACTCCGCCGATTCACCGGTCCACGCGTCCGTCTGGGGCTGTCCCCGCACGCGCCGTACTCGGTCAGCGGACCACTGTACGCCGCCGTCGCCTCGCTGGCCCGGGCGCTGAATCTGCCGCTGGCGGTGCATCTGGCCGAATCCCGCGAGGAGTCCCTGCTGCTACGCGACGGGTCCGGAGGGTTTGGGGACGCGTGGCGCGCCAGGGGGATTCCCCTTCCCGCGCCGCTGGGCCGATCCCCGGTGGAGTGGCTCGACCTGCACGGGGTGCTGGGCCCAGGTACCCTCTGCATTCACGCCGTGACCGTGGGGGCCCGAGACCTGGACCTCCTGGCCGGACACCGGGTCGCCATTGCCCACTGTCCCCGGTCCAACCGGCGCCACGGTCAGGGGGCGGCGCCGCTGGCCGCCATGCTCGAGAGGGGCCTGCCGGTGGGCGCCGGGACCGACTCCGTGGCCAGCGTCGCCCCGCTCGATCTGCTGGCGGAGGCACGGGCGGCGCGAGAGTTGGCGGGGCTGACCGCCGAGGCCGCACTGCTGCTGGCCACGCTTGGCGCCGCGAGTGCGCTGGGGCTGGAGTCGGAAGTGGGTAGCCTGACGCCCGGCAAGTGGGGCGACGTGGCCGTCCTCGACCTGCCGGCGCAGGTTGACGCCACGCGGTTAACGGGTACCCTTTTGTCGCGCAGCGCGGCCGATGTCCGCGCCACCTATGTGGCGGGCCGGGAGGTGTGGCGCCGACCGCATTCGCCCGAACGCTGACGCGCCAACTTTCGGAGCCTCGTTCTAAGATGAAACTCAAGCGCCATGCTGCCATCCTCCGCATCGTCCGGGAGAACCGTATCGAGAGTCAGGACGGACTCCGGGAAGCGCTGTCGGGAGAAGGCGTCACGGTGACGCAGGCCACCTTGTCGCGGGACATCCGCGAACTCGGCCTGGCCAAGCTGGTGGATCCGCACGGCGGCTCCTACTACGCCAACCCCCACGAGGGGACGCTCCGCCCCGACCTGGAGCAGATCCTGCCCACGCTCCTGGTCAGCGTGGACGGGACCGGCCCGCTCATCGTGATCAAGACGGCGACCGGCGGCGCGCCGGCGGTGGCGGCCGCGCTGGATCAGGCGGGCTGGAAGGAGATCATCGGGACCCTGGCGGGAGACGACACACTGCTCATCATTGCCCGCAATCAACGCATGCGACAGGTGGTCGAGTTGCGACTGGCGGCTCTTGCCCGGTAGGCCTGCCCTCGTTGCTTGCGCCACCTCCCCGGAAGCCGCTACGATTCAACGGCTTCCGGGAGGCAGGAGAGACCACGTGCGCTGTCTGGCGTTGAATGCGTCGTTCGAGCCGCTCACCATGGTGCCGGTGCGGCGGGCCCTTCGGCTGGTCATTGAAGGCAAGGCGGAAATCGTCGAGGCAGAGGGCCGGGATGTGGTGCGAAGCGAGCGCCTCGTCCTCCCCAGGCCGGCGATCATCCGCCTGGTCAAGTTCGTGCATGTCCCTCGCCGGTTCCGCCGCCAGGTTACCAACACCTTCCTGTTTGCCCGCGATGGCTACCGCTGTCAGTACTGCCACCGCAGCCCGCTGGAACTCCGGCCCCGGGAGTGCCTGACACGGGATCACCTGGTGCCACTGTCCCGCGGCGGATCCAACGAGTGGACCAACGTGATCACCGCGTGCAGCGCCTGCAACACCCGCAAGGGCAACCGGCTGCCGGAGGAGTGCGGCATGCACCCGCTCACCCACCCCCACGAGCCTCATTTTGTGCACCTGGCCTGGGCGGTGCGTCGCCTCACGACCATTCAGTCCAAGTACATCAAGCTGTTCTACGGCAAGGAAGCCCTGAGGGCCCTGGGCGGGTAACGCAGGCACACGACACGCCGGCTACCTTCTGGACCGCCCAACCGCCCAACCGCCCAACCGCCCAACCGCCCAACCGCCCA
>Ga0163144_10000145_pt1 | contig 159926 bp, 149 predicted proteins | sample OliLak19BULKMAT1_FD_123175 | JGI IMG/M metagenome (GOLD analysis project Ga0163144, IMG submission 123175) | Freshwater microbial mat bacterial communities from Lake Vanda, McMurdo Dry Valleys, Antarctica - Oligotrophic Lake LV.19.BULKMAT1 | ecosystem: Environmental > Aquatic > Freshwater >...
AGCCGTTCGTCTGGACCAAGACCGCCGACGAGATCCTTGCCAGCATCGCCCGGTTCGCGCAGCGGACCCTCCAGGCCCATGGGGCATGAGTTATCTTGCGAACCACTGTTACAGGACACTAGGCGATTGGGCGATAAGAGGCGCCGACCGCGGTCACCCCTCGAGCAGATCTCCCACCACGCCGAGCAGGTCCCGGGGCAGGAACGGCCGGGGCAGCACCGCCAGTCCCTGATCCCGGCACCGGGTGGCCAGGGCGGCATCGCCGGTCGACACCACGATGCGCGAGCCCTCCCCGGCCACCACTCCGTCGAGCAGCAACCGCTTGCCATCCGCGGATAGCGAACCGTCCAGCACCGCCACCCGCCACTCCTTCGCGCGCAACCGTTCGGCGCCCTCCGCCGCACTCCGTGCCACGGTCACCGCATATCCCGCCGGCTCCAGCAGGGCGCGGACGACCAGCTCGCTCCCGGCGTCGGCGTCCACCAGGAGGACAGACCGCTCGGCGGTGGCGGGCATCCCCGGGCGCGGCGCCGAGGGGCGATCGGCCGCTGCCAGCGTCAGGCCGAACCAGAACTCCGCCCCTCCTCCGGGCGCGGGGTGATACGCCAGCCGGCCCCCATGCGCCTCCACGATCCGGTAGCTCAGCGACAGGCCCAGGCCGGTCCCCTCCCCGGGCGCCTTGGTGGTGAAGAACGGGGTGAAGATCTCATGCACCAGCGCCGGATCCACGCCCGGTCCGCTATCGCGTACGCGTACCACGCCCAATCCGTCCTCGTGGGCCGTGATCAGGGAGACCCGGCGCGGGGCTCCCTTCGGCAGGTCGCGCACGGCGTGAATCGCGTTGGTGACCAGGTTCACCACCACCTGCTGCAATTCGTCCTGGCTGCCCCGGACCGGAAGCGCCTTGCCGGCCAGCCGCCGCTCCAGCGTGATGCCCCGCAGCTCCAGTTCATACGCCACCACCTGGGCGGTGCGCTGGACCACGTCGTTCAGGTCCACCAGTTCGTCGCTGGCGGCGCCGCGTCGGGCGAACGTCAGCAGGTTCCGCACGATCCGGCCGGCGCGCTCGGCCTGCTCGTGGATGACCTCGAGATGTTCGCGATCCGCGGCCAGGCCCGGCCGTTCCTGGAGGAACTCCGACAGTCCGGCAATGGAGGTCAGCGGATTGTTGAGCTCGTGCGCCACGCCGGAGACCAATTGCCCGACCGCCGCCAGCTTCTCGCTCTGGATGAGCTGCGCCTCGAGGGCACGCTGTTCGGTCACGTCGGCGACGAGCACCACCACGGCCGCGTGGTCGGAGGGGTCGGCCAGCGGCGCCGCGGTCAGTCGCAGCACGCGGCCCAGGGCGGGGCTCCGCAGGGTGAGCGGGGCGGGGCGCTCGCCCCGGCTGGCCGCGCCGATGAGCCACTCCTCCCCGCTGGCCTCCCCGACGAGCTCGGGCCAGAACGGGCGGCCGAGCAGGGCGGGGACCGGGATATCGAGCAGCCGCGCCAGCGCCCCGTTCCCCCGGGCGATCCTTCCGCGGCGATCCAGCACCGCAATCCCCTCGGTGAGAGCGTTGAACGCGGTCTCCCACTCCTCCTTGGCCTGGCGCACCATCTCGAACAGCCGGCTGTTGGCCAGCACCACCGCCACCTGGGTGGAGACCGTCGACAGCAGCCACAGATCCTCCGCGCTGAAGCTCCCCGCCCGCCGGTCCGCCACGGCCAGGACGCCCATCGTCAGCCCGTGGGCGCGCAGCGGCGCCGCCGCGCCGCTATCCACCACATGGTCGGGCAGCAGATGCACCGGTTCGGTGTCGCTGGTCTTGCCGACCTCGATGCGCTCGGTCGTCACGGCGCGCACCACCAGCGAGGGCAATTCGTCCGTGATCGTCCGGCCGGCCCACGCCGCCAGCGTTCCCTCGGCGGCCGCCACCGTCAGGCTCCGGCCGTCCTCCGCCGTGAGCGCCAGCGCCGCGCCCTCGGCGTTGAGGAACCGGGTCACGTAGTGGGTCACCCGCTCGGCGATCCGCTCGCTGTGCAGTGACTCGGCGAGAACGTAGCTGAGTTCCTGGAGGGAAAAGATCTCGTTGATCCGCCGGTCCACGGTGCGGGCCAGGTCGCCCCGCTCCTGCTCCAGCCGCTTCAGGTCGTGTTCCTGATTCACGAATTCGGCCATCATGCCCACCAGGCTCACGACCCCAGCCAGCGTGCCGGGCCAGCCCAGCCAGGGCGCCGCGGCCAGTCCCAGGCCCACGCTCACACCGAAGAGGAACAGCGGCCGCAGGCGGGCGCTGGGGAGCACGAGCGCGAGCACCGCCGCGAGCAGCACCGACGTCTCCGTGGCGCCCTGAGGCGCCCCACCGCGGAGGTGGAGTACTCCAGCGGCCGCAAGCCACCCGGCCGTCGGCAGCAGACGGACGGCCGGCAGCGCCCAGCGCAGGCGGGTCATGGGCGGATGGAAACGGGGTGAGACGCCATGTCAGGATGAGTCTACGGGCATGGGGGTGTGGCGCCAAGGATTGCCGATTGACCCAGTCGGGTATCATGGGTAGCTTCTGTCAGAACTATTTGAAAGTCATTCTCAACTACGTCCGAGGTCCTGCGTGTCCCCGTTCGCTTCTCAATCCCTCCGACTCGCCTGTCTATTTCTTCTGGGTTCGGCCGTGACCCGGCCGGCCGCCGCGCAGGAGGCCGCCGAACGCACCACCATCGGCGGCTATGGCGAGGTCCACTACGCCAACGCCAGCGGGCCCCGCACCCCGGGAGAGGTCAACGTCAAGCGCTTCGTGCTGTTCGTGGCCCATGCCTTCAGTGACCGGATCACCTTCCGGTCCGAGCTCGAACTCGAAGACACCAAGCTCGAGGGAGGCCAGGACGGTGGTGAGGTTGCGCTGGAGCAGCTGTACCTCGACTATCGCTTCTCCGATGCGGCCACCCTGCGCACCGGCCTGGTGCTCGCGCCCATCGGGATCATCAACGAAACGCACGAGCCACCGGCGTTCAACGGCGTGGCCCGCCCGCTCTTTGATCGGGAGGTCATCCCCTCGACTTGGCGGGACATCGGGGTGGGGATGGCGGGGAATCTACCGGGCGGACACGGCCTGAACTACCGGGTCTTTCTGGTGAGCGGCTTGAAGGCCGAAGGGTTTGGCGGGAGTACCGGGATCCGCGGGGGGAGACAGGAAGGCAAGGAGGCGAGCTTCGCCAACCCGTCTCTCACGGGTCGGCTGGAATGGGCGCGGCCCGGGCTCCGGCTGGGCGGCTCCTTCTGGTACGGCGGCACCGCGGCGCAGGACTCCGCCCTGGGCGCCGGCACCTTCGAGAGTCCGGTCTTCCTGGTGTCCGCCGATGCCCGTTACGATGTCGGACCCTTTGCCCTGCGGGGCGTCGTGGCCCGGATTGCCGTCAACGACGCGAAGGAGATCAACGCCCGGTTTGGCACCGACGTCGGGGCGCGCATCGAGGGGGGATACCTGGAGGGTGCGGTGAACCTGTTGCACTTTCTGGCGCCGGAAAGCCGCCACAAACTCAACGCGTTTCTGCGCCACGAGCGCTACAACCTGCACGCCGCGGTCCCCGCCGGCACCGCCACCAACGACGGCTACGCCCGGCGCAACACCGCCGTGGGGCTTTCCTACAAGCCGCTCTGGAACGTGGTCTTCAAGGGCGACTACCAGCTGTTCCGCAACCGTGCCGCTCGGGGAGAATCGGAGATGGTCAGCCTGGGCGTGGGGTACCAGTTCTGAGGCGACGGATGGATGGGAAGACGGTCCGACGGCCCCGAGGTCCGAGGGCCACAGGGGGCGGGATGCGTGCTCCGGTGCTCCCGCTTCTGCTCCTCGTCCTGGCGGCGACCATCCCGCCGTCCGATCGTCTGGCCGCCCAGGCGGCCCCTCCGGCGAAGATCCAGGCCGCCCTGCGCCGGGTCTACGGCGGTGACCTCCGAACCGACTCGGCCCTCATTGACGGCGCCACCGTATACCGCCTGGCACGCGGCGACTCGCTGCTCGGCTTTGCTCAGGTCCGGAATGTCAAAGGCAAGGACCAGCCCATCACCTTCATGGTGGCCACCGACTCCGCCCTGCACCTCAGGGACATCGACATTCTGGTCTATCGGGAGGCGTACGGTGGGGAAATCGCCTACGAGCCCTGGCGGCGGCAGTTCCGGGGAAAGGGTCCTTCCGATGCGCTGATGCCGGATGCCGACATCCGGGGGATCTCGGGCGCCACGATCAGCGTCCACGCCGTGACGGCCGCGGTGCGCCGGACGCTCCAGGATCTCCTCCGCTGGCGCGCCGAGGGCCGCCTGTGAACCCGGTCCCGCCGTCCTGGAGCACGCTGCCATCCAGCTTCCGGGCCCTCGGGCGCTGGGTGACGCTGGTCCAGATGGTCGGCTACACCACCTCGCTGGTGTATGTGTGGCAGACCACGCGCCTGCTGCCGGCCGGCATCGCGGACCACTATCGTGGCAGCGAGACCGCCGAAGGGGCCATGCAATTTCCCAAGTCGTTCTCCCAGATGCTGGCCATCACCCATACCCACATGCTCTCGATGGCGGTGATCTTCGTGCTGAGCGGGGTGTCCCTTGCCCTGTGCGAGCGGGTGCCGGAGGGCCGGAAGCGTTTCCTGATCGTCGAGCCGTTCGTGGCGCTGCTGGTCTCGTTCAGTGCCATGTGGCTGATGCGCTACGCCGATCCCCGCTTCAGCATCCTGCTGGCGCTCTCCAGCACCCTCATGGCCCTCACGTTCTACCTGCAGTGCGCCCTGGTGCTTCGGGAGCTCGGCCTCCGCGCGCGTCCAGGGAAGCCGGGAAAGACGTGAGCATGGATCGTCGCCACTTCCTGATCCTGCTCCCGCCGGCCCTCGTGGCGCTCCGCCACGGGGCCGCCGGCCCAATCGCCCAATCGCCGAATCGCCCCGTCGCCGGATCACCCATCCGTCCGTCTCCCTCCCCGCGTCTGGTCGAACGCTGGTCCTGGGCCATGGGTCAGCCGGTTCACCTCCGGCTCTTCACCGACTCCGAGGATCGCGGCTATGAGGCGGCGCAGGCTGCCGTCGCCGAACTCCGGCGAATAGAGGGACTGCTGTCCCGGTTCGATCCCGCCAGTGAACTGAACGAACTGCACCGACTGGCCGGACGCCGCCCGCTGGTGGCGAGTGCCGATCTGCGGGCGGTGCTCACCGCCGCCGCCGAGCATCGGCGTATGACGGACGGTGCGTTCGACGTGGCGGTCGAGCCGCTCATGCGTGTATGGGGGTTCCGGGAATGCCGAAAGGCCGCTCCCGGCGCCCGGGAACTGTCGGAGGCCCGCGCCGCGCTGGCCGCCGCGGAGATCACGATTGACGCGGAAACGGTTTTCCTGCCCGCGGCCCACACCCGCCTGGACTTCGCGGGCATCGGCGTCGGGTACGGGCTGGACAGGGCGGGGATGGTGCTTCGGCGCCTGGGCATCGGGCGTGCCCTTCTGGAGGTCAGTGGCGATCTCCTCGCCATCGGTGCCCCGCCTGACACGGATGGCTGGCCGGTGGAGATCGTGGTGCCGGCCGCGACGCCCGACCCGGACGAGGGCGCCGGCGAGACTGATGGGATCGGTCCGAGTTCGCGCTCGGGCCGCGCCCCGGCCGCGACGCTGGCCACCGCCCTCCTGGCGGATCAGGCCCTGGCCACGAGCGGCCAGTCGGCGGAGCGCCGCCGACTGGGCTCGCGCACGGTCGGGCATGTCATGGATCCCCGGGCCGGCGGGCCGGTCACGACGGGCTGGCAGTCCACCGTGGTGGCCCGAACCGGCCTGGAGGCTGATGTACTGGCCAAGGCGCTGCTGGTGAGCGGCCGCCGGACCGCGGCGATGCAGGCGACCTGGCTCGTTCCAGCCCCGGCGCGGGAGCAGGGTTGATCGGTTGGGTGTGCTGGGTGTTCAGCAGGGGGCTGTCGTGAAACGGGTGCGGGGCCTCAGGGCTGGGTGCTGTCGCTCCGCTCGCGCTCAGTCTGCCACCGGGCAATGACCCGGGCGCGCTCCCGCTCGATGCGGCGGAGGGCGTCCTTCCAGGCGCTGGTGGTCACGGCGCCGTAGGAGATCCCGAACTCCTCGAACACCGGCAGTGGCGCGTCGAAGATGTAAATGGCGGTGGCCTGCTCCCGGACGCCGAGTTGCCGGCTGCTGAAGTTGGCCGTGTAGGGCAGGATGGCCGTCGGGCGACGGAACTGATTACGGTAGAGCAGGGTGAGGTTTTCCGGCTCGAAGCGGGCATCCCGGCGGAGCGCAAAGAACGAGACCAGCGCCACACCGGGACTCCCGACCCCGCTCAGCCGGGAGACGGAATCGATCTGTCCCTGACGCTCCACCAGCAGGCCATGGAGCGAAGCGTAGGCGTCCTTCGCCAGCAGCCGGAGCAACCGCTCGTCCAGCGGCAGGAAGCGCACCTCGAGGTCCTGGGCGCCGAAGCGCACACTGAGTTGTTCCTGGCTGAACGAGCCGAAGCCCACCGGGGGAAGATCCCCCGAGACCACCCCGTCCTGGGCGCGGGCCCGGCCGGCACAGGCCAGCAGGATCAGGAGGGCGGCACTCCAGGGCCAGCGCAGGTGTCGCGTCACGGTCTCTCCAGTGTCGCCAGGGAGAGCAGGCTGGCGCCCAGATCGGCGATCCCCTCTCCGGTGGTACTGCTGGTAAGCTGAACCTGCTCCTCAGGGAGCGCCAGTTGCCGGGTGAGTTCCGCCGCCCGCCGAGCCCGCTCCCCGAAGGCGAGCTTGTCGCCCTTGGTCAGCGCCGCCAGCACCGGCACACCGGTCTGCTCCAGCAGGTTGCCGTAGTCCCGATCGGCCGCCGTCAGGTCGTGCCGCAGATCCAGCAGCCAGAGCACACCGCTCAGGGTGGTGCGCTTTTCCATCACGCCCTGCACCAGTCGTTGATAGCGGACGCGCTCGCTCTTGGACACCTTGGCAAAGCCGTAGCCCGGCAGGTCCAGGAGGTACAGCGTGGGGAGCTGGAAGACGTTGATGTGGGCGGTGCGGCCGGGCGAGTTGCTGACCCGGGCCAGCTTGCGACCGAACAGTGCATTGAGGAGGCTCGACTTGCCGACGTTGGAGCGGCCCAGCAGGACGATTTCCGGCAACCGGGGCTCCAGCACCTGGGTGGCGTCGGGGAAGCTGCCGACAAACACTACGGGGAGTGCCGCGAAGGGGGCATCGCTCTCCTGTGCCGGCGGGTGGACGACGACCTTGGGTGCCTGGGTCACGGCTGCTTTCAACGTGGTGCCTCGAATGTGGTGATTCCTGAAAGCTGCGCGGGGCGGTGCGCCCGAACTACCTGCTCCCAGGGAAAGCTGCGCGGGGCGGGGTGTCCGCCGCGCACTGCAGTTCGCCTGCCCGGGGGAGGTCCCAACCCACGTGAGGCTCACTGACGCGCGCTCTGGACACCCCGCCCCGCTTGCTTTCCCTGGACTATCTTCGGCCCGCCCAACCGCCCCCTACGCCTCCCGCTTCTGCCGCGGCCGCTCGGTGACCACCAGCGGCGGGTGGGCGTCGGTGACGCACTCCTTGGTGATCACCACTTCGCGGACGTCGTCCCGGGTGGGCAGGTCGAACATGATATCGGTCATCATGCCCTCGAGAATGGCGCGGAGCCCGCGGGCACCGGTGCCCCGCTTGAGGGCCTTCTGGGCCACCGCGCGGAGCGCATCCGGATCGAAGGTCAGCCCGACCGATTCCATCTCGAAGAGCTTCTTGTACTGCTTGCTGAGCGCGTTCTTGGGCTCGACCAGGATCCGCATGAGCGAGTCCTCGTCCAGGGCTTCCAGCGCGACCGCCACCGGCAGCCGGCCCACCAGCTCCGGGATCAGCCCGAAGCGCAGCAGGTCATCCGGCTCGACCTCGGCGAAGGGATTCTTCTTGTCGAAGGACGGGCCCCCCGCGGCGGCGGCGGTGCCGAAGCCGATCTGCTGCCGCCCGGTGCGGGCCTGGATGATCTTCTCCAGGCCGTCAAAGGCGCCGCCGCAGATGAACAGGATGTCCTTGGTGTTGATCTGGATGTATTCCTGCTGCGGGTGCTTGCGGCCGCCCTGCGGCGGCACCGAGGCCACCGTGCCCTCGAGGATCTTGAGCAGCGCCTGCTGCACGCCCTCGCCGGAGACGTCCCGGGTGATGGACGGGTTCTCCGACTTGCGGGCGATCTTGTCGATCTCGTCAATGTAGACGATGCCCCGCTCGCACTCCGCCACGTTGAACTCGCCGGCCTGCAGCAGCCGCACCAGGATGTTCTCCACGTCCTCGCCAACGTAGCCGGCCTCGGTGAGCGTGGTGGCGTCGGCAATGGTGAAGGGAACGTCCAGGATGCGGGCCAGGGTCTGGGCCAGCAGGGTCTTGCCCACGCCGGTGGGGCCGATGAGCAGGATGTTGGACTTGTCCAGCTCGACGTCGGAGTCCCGCGTGTTGGCGGCGTTGATGCGCTTGTAGTGGTTGTACACGGCCACGGCCAGGGTCCGCTTGGCGCGTTCCTGGCCGATCACATACTGGTCCAGCACCGTCTTGACCTCACCCGGCGTGGGGACCTGGGTGATGGTATCGGCAACGTCCCGCTCCTCATCCTCCGCCAGGATCTCGTTGCAGAGGGTGATGCACTCGTTGCAGATGTACACCGACGGGCCGGAAATGAATTTCCGGACCGAATCCTTCGACTTGCCGCAGAACGAACAGCGGAGATGCTTGTCGTTGGACATGTGCCTGTGGCCCGTCGGTGGAAGTCGTGGGAGGAGCGACAGGAAGTCTGCCTCTCCACCCGGAGCAGGTCAAGAGCCGGCGACCTTGGCCGGCTGGATGTCGGTGCGCTTGGAAATGACGTTGTCGATCAGCCCGTAGTCCTTCGCCTCCTCGGCGCTCATGAACCGGTCGCGGTCCATGTCCCGCTCGATGGTCTCGATCGGCTGGCCGGTGTGCAGGGCGTAGAGTCCGTTCAGCTTGGAGCGCAGATAGAGGATCTCCCGGGCCTGGATCTCGATGTCCGAGGCCGTGCCCTGGGTCCCGCCGGACGGCTGGTGGATCATGATCCGCGAATGCGGCAGCGCGCTCCGCTTGCCCTTGCCGCCCGCCGCCAGCAGGAACGACCCCATCGAGGCGGCCATGCCCATGCAGATGGTGTTCACGGGGGCCCTGAGGTACTGCATGGTGTCGTAGATGGCCAGCCCGCTCGACACGATCCCGCCTGGCGAGTTGACGTAGAGGTAGATGTCCCGCTCGGGGTTGTCGGCCTCGAGGAACAGGAGCTGGGCGATGATGATATTCGCCACGTCGTCGTTGATCGGCGCGCCCAGGAAGACGATCCGATCCATGAGCAGGCGGCTGAAGATATCGTACGACCGCTCGCCGCGGCTCGACCGCTCGATGACGTAGGGAGGAAACAAAGTGGCCATTCGGGAGCTCACGCGTCTACCACGGTGGATTGCTGGAGGAGCCAGGCAAACGCCTTCTCCTCGGTGAGGGACCGCTCCAGTTCGCGGAGCCGTCCGGCCTTTTCCAGTTCGGCGTAGAGCTTCCCCGCCGGCAGGTTCCGCCCCGCCGCCAGCTCGGCCACCCGGGTGTCGATGTCCTGCTCCGTCGCCGCCAGCTGCTGGCCGTCAACGACCGCATCCAGCACCAGTTCCCGTCGCACTTGCAGCTCCGCCACCGGCCGGAACTCTGCGGCGAAGGTCTCGAACTGCGCCTCGGGAATCTGATAGGCCTGCATGTAGCCCTTGATCAGCTTGTCCACCAGTGAGCCCGGTGCCGGAACCTCGTTGGCCGCGTACAGCTGCTGCAGCAGCTCTTGGCGGACGTTGGCGTCGGCCTGGGCCTTGGCATCCTGTTCCAGATCGGTGCGCAACGCCCCGCGTAGCGCATCGAGGGTCTCAAAATCTCCCACTTCACGGGCAAATGCATCGTCCAGGACGGGCAACTCCTGCCGTTTGACCTCGTGCAGCACGATCCGTACCTTCCGGGACTGACCCCTCCGGCTCTCGTCCGAGAAATCATCCGGGAAGCGCACTTCGGTGTCGACCGACTCCCCGGGACGCAGGGTCATGACCCGCTCCTCGACGTCGGGGATGGCGCGTCCCTCTCCCAGGACCATGTTGTAGGGCTGGGCCACACCGACCCCGTTCTCGTCAATGGGGGCGACTTCCAGCCGGACCATCTGGGCTGGCGCCGGCTTCTCGCCCTCGACCGGAATCCAGGTCGCCTTGCGCTCCTGCAGGTCGCGCAGCCGCTCCGCGACGTCCGCGTCGGTCACCGGCTTCACGGTGCGCTGCACCGTGAAGCCACCCGAGCGCGCGAGGGCCACGTCGGGGCGGATTTCGACGTGGAACTCGAACTCCAGCGGCTGGCCCTGCTCGAACTTGAGATGGTGGATATGCGGCTCGGCGATGGGCTTGAGCGATTCGGCCGTGAGCGCGGCATCCCAGCTCTCGCGAATCAGCTCCTCCAGCACCGTCTGCCGGATGGCCTCGCCGAACCGGCGCCGGACGACCGCCTCCGGGGCCTTGCCCTGGCGGAACCCGGGCAGCCGGGCCCGCTGGCTGTAGTGGCGGAGTGCCTTCGATTCGGCCTTCTGGATCCGGTCCACCGGGACCGTGACCTGAAGCGATTTCGAGGCGACGTCTTCCTTGGTCTTTACAATGGAGATGTCCGACATGAGCGGCAATCTACCCCGCCCGATCCCCGGGGGTCAAATCACCCACCTGACCTGCCGATACTGGAACGGAGGTCGATCGCCACAGGCTGAGCCCGATCCGCGCTCCCTGACCAACTTCTTGCCGCCGAAGGACTTGTGCTGACCGTACTGATCGTGGACGATGAGCCCTCGATGCGCCGGGCACTCCGGGCGCTGTTCGAGCGCGCCGGCTATCGGGTCATCGAAGCCGCCTCCGCGGCCGAGGCCCTCCAGCGGGTGGCCGAGCCGCCCGGGGCCGACGCCGTCGTGAGCGATGTGCTCATGCCGGAGGCCAGCGGTCTGGAGTTCTACGATGCCCTGATGCTCCGGGCTCCGCAGCTGTCGGGGCAAGTGGTCTTCCTGACCGGCGCGGCCAGTGACCCGAGGGTGCATACCCCGATCGAGCAGCGGGGTGTCCCGCTGCTCGCCAAGACGGACGACCTCCGCCTGGTGGTGGATGCCGTCCGCCTCTCGCTGCTGCGCCGGGTCGCCACCGACGAACCCGTTCCCTGAGCCTGGGCCAGCCGCTGCCCCCGCGGTCACCGCACCACCAGCACCCCCGTCTCACCGCCGAACTCGTCCTTCATGATCGGAAGCCCCGCAGGCGCCATCCAGGCGCCCCGGTCAAACCTCACATTTACCCCATAGGTACCCGGGGGAATCCGGATCCGGACCCGCCAGCGTCCCCCACCGGCCCGGGCCAGCGGCACCGGCAGCCAGTCGGTGAAGTCTCCCATCAGCTCGACCTCGGCGGCGTGCGGGGCGGCGATGCGCAGCTCCTGGAACCCCTCCGCCAGCGGCTTCAGTTCGACGGTGGCGCGAGGGGTCGAGGCGAGCGGCGCGGCGCTCCGTCCGCGCGGCAGCGCCGCACTCAGGCCCAGGCGGACGAACCCGCCCCCCGGGGTGCGGAGCGATCCGTCGAGTGGCTGATAGCCGCCCGATGCCAGCAGCCCGACCTGCTCGGTAAGCCAGAGCCGCCCCTCCAGCGTCCACCAGGTCACGGCCTTGGGTTTCTGGCTGGACAGCGCCAGCGGACGACCGTCGCCCGGGTTCAGCAGTTCGACGCCGGGAGCGGGTTCGATGATTCCAAACCGCCGCCCCAGTGCGCCGGCGAGTTGGATCGGGCCGTGGTGCCAGTGGAGCCATGTGCCGATATCCGTGTGGACCCGGAGCTGTTGGCGGAACAGGGTGTCGGACCGGGGCGTCAGCGAATCCGGCGCGACGCCCTCCCTCAGCACCAGGTCGATGGACGAGGTCTGGGAGCCCTGCACTTGGACCCACAGATCGCCGAAGCGCTGCCAGGCGGCAGCCTCCCAGCGGATGGTGGGGCCGTAGCCATCCCCGCCCGCCTGGGAACCGGCCCACAGGCCACGGCGTCCGTCGGCCAGGTGGATCCGGGCGCCCCCGTCCCACAGCCCCAGGGCGCCGGAGCGCAGCGCCACACCCCGGCCCTGCCCCGTCAGCTCCACGAGGAGCGGTGGGCCCAGGCGGGCGAACCAAGAGCCTTCGACCTGCCCCCGCGCCCCCCGGCCGATGCCCGCGAACTCCCCGTACTCACCATCGGCCCGAAACCGAAATGGCCCGGTTTGCCACAGGGTGCCGGGCGACACCGACCAGAGTGCCGCCGTGCCGGGACGGCCCTCGCCCGGGCCACCCACCCCCAGGTCCACTCGGGCAGCGACCTGGGCCTCGGCGCCCGTGGCCAGTCCGGCCAGAAGCGCCAGCGTCCGGGGCTTCACGGCCGATCCCGACTGGTGGGAAGCGGCGAGCCCGGCGGGCGCTCCACGGCGGGCGGGAGCGGGCGATCTCCCGTACCGGGGACCAGCTCATCCCGGAGCCGGAGGAAGGCGGCGTCGCTGGCCCCGCGTGAGGCCATCTCTCGCACCGAGGACCAGGCGCGCTCCGGCCCGATTCCGGCGGTGAGCAGGTCCGCCAGCACGCTGAGCGGCACGGCAAGAGGATCGGTGCCGCGCAGGTTCCGCAGGGTGGTGAGGAGGGCGGGCTGGGCCCCGGCCCGCAGCGCCGCCGCACCGGCCACGAGGTCGGCGGTGGGGGCGGCGGCGCCCAGCGCCTGTCGGGCGCTCTGCAGTGAGCCGGCCAGCGCGCGTACTGCGGTCACGATGCGGGTCGAGTCTGCCCCTTTGCTCCAGCCCTCGAGTGCCTTCTGGACCAGCGGGTCGGCCGGCAGTCCGTCCGCGGTGGCACTGTCGATCGTCGCCTGGACCGACCGCGCGACGCCGCCCGGCAATCGGACGGCCAGCCGTGGATCCTGGGCCCCGAGCCGGACCGGGGTCAGCAGGCAGGCGACGCCGAGGGCCACGGCGGCGAAGACGCGGTCAGTTGGCAACGGTAATCACTGAGGTTGGAGTGCCGAATTCGTCCTGGGCCGCCGGGTGGTTCGGGTCATTGAACCAATGATCTCCGTCCACCACAAAGGCATAGCGGTAGCGGCCGGGACGCAGGCGCAGCGTGACGCTCCAGGCGCCATCCTGGCGCGTGAGCGGCTGAGCCCGGGGGTCCCAGTCGTTGAAGTCTCCCACCAGGGCCACCTCGCCCGCCGGTGCCACGAGCGCGAACCGCACCGGCGCACCGGCGTCATGATCCGGTCCGAAGAAGCCGAGTCCCACCGCGGTCAGGAGGCCGGCGGCGAGGGCCAGCGCTCCCAGCGGCCGCCAGAGCCGGCGCCTGCCACGGCCGGGCTGGGCGCGCAGTTCAGCCATGGCGCGGTCGAAATAGCGGTCGCCCAGCGCCACCGGACGCTGCAGCTCCCGGGTGACCGGCTCGAGCCCGTCGGCGGAGTCGGAGTGGGTCGGGGTGTCAGGCACGATAGACGTCCTCCAGCAATTCCCGCAGGCGGACGCAGGCGCGGTTCACGCGCATCTTGAGCGCCGGAACGGTGCTGCCGGTGAGTTCACCAATCTCTTCATAGCTGAACTCTTCCACGTGCTTGAGAAGAAACGCCTCGCGCTGGTCGGCGGGCAACCGGGAGAGCGCGCGGGCAATCTCTTCGCGCCATGCCTCCCCCTCCGTGTGGGGCGCCGAGGTGGCCAGGGAAAGTGCCAGGTCGGCGCCCGGCCCCCGTTCGACCCGATCCTGACGCGACAGCCGGGTGCGGCAGCGGTTGACCAGGATCCGGAACAGCCAGCTCCGCACGCGCTCAGGCTGGTGGCACCGATCCAGCGCCTGCCAGGCGCGGACCAGCGCGTCCTGCAGCGCCTCCTCCGCGTCCTCCCGGTTTCCGAGCAGGCGGACCGCGTACCGTTCCAGACTGATGCGATGCCGTTGCACCAGCGTCCCATAGCTCGCCAGATCGCCCGCGCGTGCCCGAAGGACGAGCTCGGCGTCGGTCGAGGTCATTTCAGTAGGACCCGGCCCGGGGGCGAAAGGTCACAGGTGACTTCCTGCGGATGAAAGAGGTCTTGAGGGATGGATCCCGTCTGCGCGTTTGGGCGACGGGACCAAGAGCGGTGACGATCAGGCGCCCCGAACCCTGCACCCCGGGCGCCTGACGGGCCAGACCTTCCGGCCCGCCCGGACGGGGTCATGGACTGAACGGTTTCCGAGGAGGCTGAAATGCGGTCGCGGCACTGGCGTAACGGCGCCCTGTTGCTCGGGCTGATGGCGGGATGCGGAGATCCGGGGACCGCCCCCGGCCTGGATGGCCGATCGGTAGTCGGCGCGAGGGGTGGCTCGAGCATTCAGGGCAGGGTCTTCACCCTGGAGTTTGCGCCGGACAGCGCCTACGCGCCGGTGGCCAGGGCGCGGGTCTCACTCTATTTCGTGGATACCATCCCGAGCGACACCACCGGCACGCCGCCTGACACCATGCCGGTACCCCTGATGCAGCTCATGGCCATGCTCGATTCGATCCCGTCGGACACGCTGCGGCCGGATCCCCCGCTGCCGCCGCCGACCGACACCCTGCCGACGGACACCATTCCGCCTGACGCCAACCCACCGCCACCGCCCGTCGGGTGTGGCCGGACCGGGGACCTGATTGGCGTGGCGGAGACCAGCCGGGAGGGGCTGTTCCGCTTCCGCGGGCTTCGAGCGGGAAAGTATGACCTTGTGGTGCAGGCCGATTCGGGCCGGGGACTGGGGCTGGCGTACTACTGCGGCGTGCACCTGCTGCCGGAGCAGCGCGTGGAGGTGCGCATCTTCGTGCCGACGATGGTTCGGCTGGAGAGCGGGGCGCGGTAGGGAACCCGGCATCGGACGGGTCGGGGCCAGGCCTGCGCGGACGCAGGATTGATTCTGAGGCCAGTGAGCAAGGTGACGTGGCGTCGTCGGTCATGGGGCCTCGATGGAGGAGGGATGCGAACGCCGGGAGTCGAACCCGGACCCCTTGCGGGACAGGATCCTAAGTCCTGCGCGTCTGCCAGTTCCGCCACGCTCGCGTGGAAAAGAATATAGCCACCGGGCGGCGTCGTTGGTCGAGCAAACACGAAGGGTGGGATCCTTCCGGACCCCACCCTTCGGGGCGTTACCCGCCTAACCGCCCCAACCGTCTACTGCAGCCTCACCCGCTCCACCCGGCTCCGGCCGGCGCGGGGATTGTAGACCCGGAGCGTCACGATCTGGCCCTTGCCGGCGTTCTTGAGCGCGGTGCGGAGGTCGGCGTCGGTGCGTACCGGAGTCCCCTCGACGCTCTGGATGATGTCGGGTCCGCCCTCCTCGGCGGAGAAGAGCTGCGAGTAGGCCGGACCGTTGGGATCTACCGCGGTGATCAGGACCCCGTGAATCTCACGATCAAGCTGCAGCTCCTGCGCAATGGCGGGCGTCAGCGTCTGGACCGATGCGCCCAGCGCCTCCATGCTCACCGATTCCTCGGAGTTCTGGTCCGGGGCGTCGGAGCTTTCCCCGGCGGCCAGCTGCGGTTCCGAGGCCTGTTCCATCAACCGCACGCTGAAGGTCTTCCGGATGCCGCCTTTGCGGGCCACCTCCACCTTCACGGCCTCGCCGGGCCGGCGGAAGCCGACCAGCTGCTGCAGCTGGGCCACGTAGTTCACCGGCTGGCCGTCGATGGCCACGATCACGTCTCCCACCTCGAGACCGGACCGCTCTGCCGGCGACTGGATGCCCGGGGGAAACGCCGAGACCAGCACGCCCCGGATGTCGGTGAGGCCGACGTAGGCCGCATCGTTCTCGGTGGCATCCTTGACCTCGATGCCCAGCGCCGCCCGCTGCACCTTGCCGCTGGTCACCAGCTGGTTCATGACGGTGCGGGCCAGGTTCATGGGGATGGCAAAGCCGTACCCCATGTAGGTGCCGGTTTCGCTGGCGATCGCGGAGTTGATGCCGATCACTTCACCGCGAACGTTGACCAGCGGTCCGCCGGAGTTGCCGGGGTTGATGGCCGCGTCGGTCTGGATGAAATCGCCGATGGCCGCCTGCCCCCGCTGCAGCGCCCGGAGGCTCCGGCCCTTGCCGCTGATGATGCCGGACGTGACCGTGAAGGTGAACTCCTCTCCCAGAGGATTGCCCACCGCCAGTACCCAGTCGCCGATCCGGGTGTCGTCACTGTTGCCAAACGCCGCCGGCATCAGCCGGGGAGCGTCGATCTTGATCACGGCCACGTCGGTCAGCGGATCGGTGCCGATGACGGTGGCGCTCAGTTCGCGCCGGTCGAACAGCTTGACCGTGACCTTCTCGGCGCCTTCAACCACATGGTTGTTGGTCAGGATGTAGCCGTCTTTCGAGACGATGAAGCCGGAGCCGGAGCCCCGCTGCACTTCCGGGCGGCGGGGCGTGTTGCGGAAGAACTGCTCCATGCCGGGCGGGATCCGGCTGGCCCGTTCGGTCCGCTGGCTGCGGATGAACACCACGCTGGGCCGGACCTGTTCGGATACCGCGGCGAAGGCGTCGGACAGATCCGACAGCATCCGGGCCTGGGGGATGGTCGGCGCCTGCACGGGCTGGATGGCGGAGGCGGGGCGGCCCTGTTCCTGGGCGGTGCCACGGCTCGGCAGGTCCAGCAGGCCTGCGAAGAGGAGGCCGAGGGCAAAGGCCAGGGTGACCAGGCCGCCAAACTTGAGCCAATTGAGAGTACGAACCGACATCTGGGTCCTCCGAGAAAGTCTATCGCAATCTAATGCATGTCCGATGCGTCGTTCCGGGCGACCGTCGCAGGGTGCACCGGGGGACCGGGGCCGCGGGTTAGGGAGAGGGTCTCACCCCTCCCTGTACATCGGTCCATCGGTCCCCCGGTCCCCCGGTCCATCGGTCCCCCGGTCCCCCGGTCCTCCGGTCCCCCGCTCCTACGACTTCTTCCCCTCGTCCACGATCTCGTAATCCGCCTCGACGACATCCTCCTTGGGCGCGCTGGCATCGGCGCCACCGGGAGGTGCGTCGGCCGAACCGGTCGACGCCTGGGCGCTCTGGTACAGGGACGCCCCGGCCGCCGAGTAGGCCCCGTTCAGTTCGTCCAGCGCCTTCTTGATCAGTTCGTGGTCGCCGGTCTTGAGCGCCCCCTTGGCACCTTCGACGGCGTTGTCGAGCCGGCTCTTGGCGTCGGCCGCCAGCCGGTCCACCCACTCCTTGCTGTCCTTCTCCACCTTGTAGACCAGGCCGTCGAGCTGGTTGCGGGCGTCAATCTGGTCGCGGCGCGCCTTGTCGTCCGCGGCGTGGGCCTCGGCGCTCTTGACCATCTTGTCGATCTCGGCGTCCGACAGGCCGCTCGAGGCCTCGATCCGGATCTTCTGTTCCTTGCCCGTCGCCTTGTCCTTGGCGGAGACGTGCAGGATGCCGTTGGCGTCGATGTCGAACGTCACTTCGACCTGCGGCATGCCGCGCGGGGCCGGCGGAATTCCGGTGAGCTGGAACTTGCCGATGGTGCGGTTGTCCACCGCCATCTGCCGCTCGCCCTGGAGCACATGGATCTCGACCGTGGTCTGATTGTCCTCCGCCGTGGAGAAGGTCTCCGATTTCTTGGTCGGGATGGTGGTGTTCCGCTGGATCAGCGCGGTGGACACCCCACCCAGCGTCTCGATGCCGAGTGAAAGCGGCGTCACGTCGAGCAGCAGGACGTCCTTCACCTCGCCGCCCAGCACGCCACCCTGGATCGCCGCGCCGATGGCCACGACTTCGTCGGGGTTGACCGACCGGTTGGGCTCCTTGCCGAAGAAGCTCTTGACGATGTCCTGGATCTTGGGGATCCGGGTGGAGCCGCCGACCAGGATGACCTCGTCAATCTCCTTGGGGTCCAGCCCGGCATCCTTGAGCGCCTGCTGCATGGGCGGGATGGTGCGCTGGATGAGGTCGTCCACCAGCTGCTCGAACTTGGCCCGGGTGAGCGTGATGTTCAGGTGCTTGGGCCCCGACTGGTCGGCCGTGATGAACGGCAGGTTGATGTCGGTCTGGGTGGTGCTGGACAGCTCCATCTTGGCCTTCTCGGCCGCTTCCTTGAGCCGCTGCAGCGCCATCGGATCCTTGGACAGGTCAATGCCCTGATCCTTCTTGAATTCGGCAACCAGCCAGTCGATCAGCCGCTGGTCGAAGTCGTCGCCACCCAGGTGGGTATCGCCGTTAGTGCTCTTCACCTCGAAAACGCCCTCGGCCAGCTCCAGGACGGAGATGTCGTAGGTGCCGCCGCCCAGGTCGAAGACCGCGATCTTCTCTTCCTTCTTCTTGTCCAGACCGTAGGCGAGCGCGGCGGCCGTGGGCTCGTTGATGATCCGCAGCACTTCCAGGCCCGCGATCTTGCCGGCGTCCTTGGTGGCCTGGCGTTGGGCATCGTTGAAGTAGGCGGGGACGGTGATGACCGCCTTCTCGACCTTCGTGCCCAGGTAGTCCTCCGCGGTCTGCTTCATCTTCTGCAGGATCATCGCCGAGATTTCGGGCGCCGTGTATTTCTTTCCGGCGATCTCCACCGCGGCCAGACCATTGCTGGCGGCCTCGATCTTGTAGGGGACGCGACGGGTCTCTTCGGTGACCTCGTTCATCCGCCGGCCCATGAACCGCTTGATGGAAAAGATGGTCTGTTTGGGGTTGGTCACGGCCTGGCGCTTGGCCACCTGACCGACCAGCCGTTCGCCGTCCTTGGTGAACGCGACAACCGAGGGCGTCGTCCGGCCACCTTCGGCGTTGGGGATGACGACCGGGTCGCCACCTTCCATTACCGCGACGACCGAGTTGGTCGTGCCGAGATCGATGCCGATGATCTTTGAACTCATGAAGGTCTCCATTTCTAGTCTGGGGCGGGCTCTCCGTGGCCGGAAATGCCCACCGAGGTATATCGAAAGACCCACCGGGCAAGTGGTGTACCGAGTTTTTGCGCCAGATTGGCAGAAAATGGCAGGGCGAGGGGCGTGGAATGGGCCGACGGGCACGGAGTGGCAGGGATCGGGTAGCCGGTACGCCGACTTAGGGGCGGGCCAAGAGGCGGCTGCGGTACCAGGCCTACTCCTCTCTCTTCGCCTCCGCGACCGCGCGCACCACCATCTGCACCGTGTAGGAATCGAACTTCCGCGGCGCGCCGTAGCCCAGCCCGGGCCCGTACACCGCTAGCAGTGGGATGCCGACCCACTCCAGCTCCTGGAGCTTGGCGCTGCCGGCCGGATTGTCCGAGGTGAGATCCACCCGCATGGGCACCACACCCGGTGCGGCGAGCAGGGCCACGATCTCCTCGCGATGGAGCACCGCCGCCTCTAGTGCCTTGCAGTTGAGGCACCACTCGGCAGTGAAATCCAGGACGATCACCTTCTCCTCGGCGACCGCCTCGGCGAATCGCTCCGGCGTGTAGTACACCCAGGCGATCGGTCCCGGGCTGCTGAGGCTTCGGCCCAGTCCGAGCGCTGCCACGATTCCGACGACGCCGATCAGGGTGCCGGTCCACCGCGGGCGCGCACGCTCCGCCAGGTGCCAGCTGCGCCACGCGAGCCACCCGGCGGCGGCGGCCAGGAATCCTGCCACGATCCACCAGTAGGCGCGGCTGGCCGGATCCGGCGGGGTCTGAAACCAGGCTGACACCGAACTGCCGATGAAGAATGCCGCCACCGCCAGCATCAGCAGGCCGATGACCTCCTTCACCACCACGCTTGCCGGGCCGGCCTTGGGCAGCTTGCCGATCAGACCGGGGTCGAGGGTCAGCAGGAAGTACGGCAGCGCCATCCCCGCGCCGATGGCAGCGAAGGTGGTGAGCGTCGTGGCCGGCGCCTGGGCGGCGGCCCACGCGGCGGCACCGGCCATGAAAGGGGCGGTGCAGGGCGTCGAGAGCACGGCGGTCATCACGCCGAACGCCAGCGAGCCCCCGACGGTGTCCTGCCTCGGCGCATATCGGTAGAGGCCCTGCGGCAGCCAGACGCTCACGCCGCGGAACATCCCCAGCGCCATCAGGGCCACGATGGTCCCGACCAGCGGGGCAAACCAGACCGTCTGGAAGAGGCTGTTGATGGCCGTGAAGCCCGCGACGAAGGCGATGGCCCCGCCCATCGCCAGCCAGAAGAGCACCACGCCGGCGGACATCGCGAGGCCGAGCAGCCGGAGTCGCGCCGGTGCCTCGGCGGCCTGACTGAGCCCCAGCACTTTGATGGGGATGAGCGGCAGGACACAGGGAGTGAAGTTGAGCGCCAGACCGCCGAGAGCGGCGAGGAGGAGCAGCAGCGCGAGGCCGGCGCCGCCGGGGTCGAAGGAGAACGACCACCCGAACACGTTCATCGATACCGGGGGCGCCGGCACCGACCCCGTCGCCGCGAAGCCTACGATGCCGAAGCCACGGAACAGCTCCGGCTCGTTGACCGTCGCGGCCACGTTCCGGCCGGCCGGGACGACCGTGAACTCCGCCGTCAGCTCCACGTTCTGCGGGAAATAGCAGATGCGCTCGTCGCAGGTCTGGGTGCGGACCGTCAGCGGGACGCGCACGGTCCCCGTGGCGGTCTCGGGGGCCAGCTGGAGGGGGACGTAGATGATGGCGCGGCCCACGTAGGAGAGCAGCGGCACCGGCGCGCCGGTGTACAGCACCGTCACGGTGTCCGGGCGGGGCCATTGCATGGGGCGGAGCTCGGCGCCTGGGGGGAGGGCCCCGACCGTGACCGTCGTTGCGATCGGCACCACGCCGGCGAACTCCGGCGGCACCACCGGCTGGTTGGGCCAGGTGTGAAATCCCTGGCGGTGCTCCAGCACCACGGCGATCACCACCTGGTCTCCCGGCCGCACCGAGGGCCGGGCGGCCACGGCCCGGATCTCGAGCGCGCCGGCGGGCGGCGCCTGGGCCGGGAGGACGTGGGTCGCCAGGAGGAGCAGGGCGGGGAGGATCGGCCGGATGGGGGGGAGCCTCATGTGGACGGTTAGGCGGTTGGACGGTTTGTGAGTCGGGCGGAGCCGAACACGCCCCACGATCGGGCTGCGCGAACCCCGACTCGCCGGGTCGCCGAGTTGGCGAACAATAATCTCGCCCTGTGTCCCGCGGCGAGCTAATATGCGGCGTTCCCAGGGGACCCGGCGGCCAGTTGGCTGCCGATCCCCAAGTGCACCCGAGCCGAGCCGAGCCGTGTTCCCTATCCGCGACGACAACCCGACCCTCCGCACCCCGGTTGTGACGTGGATGCTGATCGCCACCAACGTGGCCATGTGGGTTCTGGTGCAGGGGATGGGCAGCGAACCGGGATTGAGCCGCTCGGTTTGTGAGCTGGGACTGATCCCGGGTGAATTCCTGCAGCGTCTGCCGGCGGGATTCGAGATTCCCGTCAGCCGGCGGATGTCCTGTGTCGTGCTGGAGGGCCGCTCCTGGCTGGCGCCGCTCACCTCGATGTTTCTCCACGGGGGCTGGCTGCATCTCCTCGGCAACATGTGGTTCCTGCATATCTTCGGCAACAACGTGGAAGACATCATGGGTCGGGGCCGGTTCCTTGCCTTCTACCTCCTGGCCGGCCTCGCCGCCGCCGCGGCGCAGGTGGCCGCCGATCCCTCGTCGGCCATCCCCATGGTGGGTGCGTCGGGAGCCATCGGCGGGGTAATGGGGGCGTACGTGCTGGTCTATCCCAGCGCGCGGATTCGCACGTTCGTCTTCCTTTTCTTCATCGAGGTCCCCGCGTTCTTCATGCTGGGGTACTGGTTTCTATTGCAGCTGGCGGGCGGCCTGGTTCCCAACGAAGGAGGTGGCGTGGCGTTCTGGGCCCACATCGGGGGATTCCTCGGGGGCATCCTGCTGCTGCCCTGGTTCCGCGACAACGCTCTGGTCACGTTGCATCGGCAATCCACCCGGCTGCGGTTTCGGTGAGCGCGGCGCCTGTGCCGGCCTGGCTCAAGCACCACGCCGACCGTCGAGGCATCGGCGCGCTGGTGGATCATACGCTGCTTCGTCCCGAGGCCACCGAGGCGGACATCGACCGGATCTGCGAGGAGGCCAGCACCCTTGGGCTGGGCCACGTCTGCGTCAGCGGCCAGTGGGTGGGCCACGCCGCGCGGCGTCTGGCCGCCTCGATGACGCGCGTCGTGACGGTGGTGGGGTTCCCGCTGGGGGCGAGCGGGCTCACCCAGAAGGCCGCCGAGACCCGGCTGGCGGTGGCCGACGGAGCGGCGGAGATCGACATGGTCATCGCGCTGGGCTGGGCCAAGGGTGATCGCTGGGATCAGGTCGGCGAGGAGATCGAGACCGTGGTGCAGGCGGCCCAGGGGAGGTCGGTCAAGGTGATTCTGGAAACCGCCGCCCTCACTCCGCGGGAGGTGACGCTGGCGGCGCGGACTGCGGTCGAAGCCGGCGCCAGGGCGGTCAAGACTTCCACCGGATTCCATCCGGCGGGCGGCGCCACCCTCGAAACGGTCTGGCTGCTGCGCCAGGCAGTGGGTCCGCTCCTTGGCGTCAAGGCCAGCGGGGGCATCCGGACGGAGGAGATGGCGCTGGCCATGCTCCGGACCGGCGCGGATCGGATTGGTACCTCGGCGGCGGCCACGTGGGGGAGCATCATTGGTCCCGCGGTGCCGACGATCGCAGAGTTGGTGGCGCGCTAGGGACGCGGCGAGGACCAGCCGACCACGGGTCCTCGCCACGCCTGCCAAGCGGCGGCTCATCAGCCGCTACGGCGTCACGCCCACCAGTTCGATCTGCTCGGAGCCACCCACGACCACGGTGAGCACCAGTCCGTCCGTCGGGCAATACGTCTTCCGTTCGTGGGGCAGGTTGGGCTCGAGGTCGGTGTAGTTCTCGGTCACGATGCAGCCGGTGTAGCTGCCCTTGGCCACGGTCACGCTCTGGTTCACCGCAACGACCCGGGCCTTGTCTTCCGCGACTCCGCTCAGGAATTCCTCCCGGTAGGTCCGCCCGACCTGGGCCGCCGGGTCGGCTGCCATGATGATGCCGGGCAGCGCGCCCGCCACGCCCCATTCCCAGGAACCCTCGGTGCCGATCACCATGCCGTTCTCGATCTGCTTGGTGTCCTCGCCCAGGTACCACACGTTGTCGTCGCTGCCCTGCGCGTACCAGTCGTAGGTATCCTCGATCAGCGCGCCATCCAGGTAGACCAGGTCGTGGACCTCGACCGCGGCCACCCCGTTCACCATCCGCGGCTGTGCCGTGACCTCGCTGGTGGAGGTCTCGAGTCCCTCGGGCGTCGGGCCGGAGAACTGAAAGATGGTGCCGGTAGTGAGGGTGAAGAACGGATTGGTCACCGCGTTCGACAGGTCGGCCGGGATGACCGGGCTGTAGCCTGAGCCGGGGCCAGTCGTCGAGGTGCAGCCCGCTCCGGCTGCCAGGCCCAGGACGATCGCCGTGCACGTGATGGACTGTCGCATGAGTATGCCCCTGTCGTGGAGATCACCGGAATGCCCGGGCGGTACGCCCGGGCGCCATCCGGAGAAGGAGCAATTGACGGGTCGGTTTGTGACGCGGGGGGAATGCGGGGCTACGGCCGGCTACTCCGACTTCGGTGCTTCATCGGTCAGTTCCGCCGGCTCGACGACCACCTCACGGGCCATCACCTTTTTCAGCACGTCGGCCAGCTCTTCCGCTCCCCAGCACTCGAGCGACAGGTCGGCGCCGGCATAGCGCGGCACCGCCTTGATGGTGAGCCGGGTGGGACAGAGTTCCAGGGTCACCCTCTCCACGATGGCGGTATGGCCGCGGTCCAGCCCTTCGGCGACTCGGAGCATGGCGGAGAGACGCCGGACGATGGCCTGGTCCTCCCGGGGCAGCGCCGCAAATTCGGCGTGCCGCTTCCGCGGGCCGGAGCGCTGGTGGTACCGGGCGATCAGCGCCACCAGCTGGCGCTCGCGGGGTGAGAAGGGCAGGCGGTCGCCGTGCATGATGAGCTGGTAGCTGTGCCGGTGGTGTCGGCGGTAGCTCACCAGTTGGCCGACGTCATGCAGCAGCGCGGCCGACTCCAGCAGCGCGCGCTCGCCGTCCGTGGCGTCCAGCTTGTCGCCCAGCAAGTCGAAGAGATTGAGCGCCAGGAGCCGCACATGTTCCACGTGGCGCCGGTCGGAGTGGCAGCGTTCGGCGAACTCGCGGATCAGCCGGAGCGGTTCCACTGCCGCCGGCGCCGCGTCCGCGCCGGCCATCTCCAGGAGCAGCCCCTCGCGCAGGCCGAAAGCGCTGACCTTCACTTCCCGCCCGTCGATGCGTTCCAGCAATTCGGCGGTCACCGCCAGGCCCGCCAGGATGATATCGCTCCGCAGCGGGCTCAGCCCGGGGACCTCGGCGCGGCGTTCGGACGACATGCCCGCCAGCCACTCCAGGAGTTGCTCCACCTCACCCACCGTCACTGCGGTGCCATGCACCGGATCCTCGGGGGGGAGGCCGCGGCGGGCCATCGCCATGCGGCCGAGGTTGGTGAACGAACCGCCCGATCCGATGAGGCTCAGCGCGCTCCAGTCCCGCATCGGGAGCTTGCGGCGGAATTGCCGCCGGAGATACCCGCGCAGCTTGCGCACCGCGGCGCGGGTGTCGCTCCGGCCGGCCAGGTGCAACTCGGTCAGGCGCACCGCGCCGAAGGGCAGGGAGAGGCTGTGCTCGACCAGTCCGTCGACCGCGCCGATCAGTTCCAGGCTGCCGCCGCCGATGTCGGCCACCACCGTGCGCCCGCCTTCCAGCGCGAAGTGGTGGGCCACGGAGCGGTAGGAGAGGTGGGCCTCCTGCTCGGCGTCAATGATCCGGAGGTTGATCCCGGTGGCCTCCCGGACCCGCTTGATGAACTCCGGGCCGTTGGTCGCCTCCCGTACGGCGGCGGTGGCCACGGCGCTCACCCGGGCCACGCCCCGGCGCTCGATCACGCCCTGCATCCGGGTCAGCCCCTCAATGGCGCGGTCCATGGCCTCCGCGGCCAGCCGGCCGGTCTGGGCCACCCCGGTGGCGAGGCGAGGCTGCTCCTTGACCTCATCGATCACGGTGAGGCCCGAGTGCGGCCCATACTCGGCCACCAGCAGCCGGATCGAATTGGACCCGACATCAATGGCGGCGAGCCGCTCGCGCCGCTCCGGCAGGGGGACCACGGTCATGTGAGCGAGGGACTCCGGTGTCCGCCGGAGGCGCGGGGCTCGCCCCGGTCCTCGGCGTGATGCTTGATAGACTTCCCTTCCACCAGGAAGACCACGTCCTCGGCCACGTTGGTGGCCAGGTCCGCGACCCGCTCGAGGTTGCGGCTGACCAGGAACAGTTCCATGCCCGCCCCGATCATGTGAGGGTCTTCCATCATGTGCGTCAACAGAATGCGAAAGACCGAGCGGTGCAAGGTGTCGACCTTGTCGTCCCGGAGGCAGATCTCCCGGGCCGCGGCCGCGTCCCCCCGGATGAACGCCTCCAGGGCATCCGACAGCATGTCGCGGGCCAGCCGGGCCATCTCCACGATTTCCGGCTCCGGGGTGATGGGCCGCGCCTGGGCCAGCCGCTCGGCCGACTGGGCGATGTTGACGGCGTGATCGCCCACCCGCTCCAGATCGTTGGCGATCTTGAGCGCCGAGGTCAGCATCCGCAGGTCGCGGGCCATCGGCTGCTGTAGCGCGAGCAGGTTGATGCAGGTCTCCTCGACTTCCATTTCCATGGTGTCGATGACCCGGTCACTGGCGATCACCTGCTGCGCCTTGGCACCGTCCCGTTCCAGCAGCGCCTCCACCGCCAGCCCGAGCGCCGCCTCGGCTTCGCCGGACATGGTCAGCAGGCGGACCTTGACGTCGTTCAGGTCGTCGTGAAAATGCCGGTGCATGTCCAGGCTCATCCGAATCTCCCTGTGATGTAGGCCTCGGTCCGGTCGCTGGCGGGGGTCGTGAACACCCGCTCGGTCTCCCCGAACTCGATCAGCTCTCCGCGATCCAGGAACGCCGTGTAGTCACTGACCCGGGCGGCCTGCTGCATGTTATGGGTGACGATCACGATCGTATAGTCCTGCTTCAGCTCCACAATGAGCGCTTCCACCTTCTGGGTGGCGATGGGGTCGAGCGCCGAGCACGGCTCGTCCATCAGCAGCACCTCGGGCTGATTGCCCAGGGCCCGGGCGATGCAGAGCCGCTGCTGCTGGCCGCCCGAGAGCCCCGTGCCGGGTTCTTCCAGGCGATCCTTCACTTCCTCCCACAGGGCCGCCTTGCGGAGACAGCGCTCGACCAGGGCGGGCAGGTCCCGCGGCGCCACCAGGCGGTTGAGCGCCGGTCCGTAGGCGACGTTGTCGTAGATGGACTTGGGGAAGGGGTTGGGGCGCTGGAACACCATGCCCACCCGGGTCCGGAGCGTCACCAGGTCGGTGCCCGGGGCAAACACCGAGCGGCCGTCCAGCAGGATCTCTCCCGAGTACCGGTGCCCAGGGAGGAGGTCATGCAGCCGGTTGATGGAGCGCAGGAAGGTGCTCTTGCCGCAGCCCGAGGGGCCGATGATGGCGGTCACCGCCCGGCGCGGGATCTCCAGGTTGATGCCTTTGAGCGTCGGCTCGCCGGGCCCGTAGCTGAATCCGAAGTCGCGCGCCGCCAGGGCCACGGCCGGTGTCGGGCGCGGGCCCTTGGGCGCCGACCGCGGCCGCAAGGTGCTCTTGAGCAGGGGGATCGCCAGCGGCGCGGGGCCGGCGGCGGGTATGGAGGTCTGGTTCATCCGAACCGCCCTGTGATGTAGGCCTCGGTCTGTTCCTGCGTCGGTGCAGTGAAGATCTGCCGGGTGGGACCGGATTCCACCATGGCGCCAAGATAGAAGAAACTCGTGGTGTCACTCACCCGGGCCGCCTGCTGCATGTTGTGGGTGACGATCACGATCGTGAAGTCCCGCTTGAGCTCGAACACCAGTTCCTCGATGCGCTGAGTCCCCGACGGGTCGAGCGAGGCCGTCGGTTCGTCCAGCAGGATCACCTCGGGCTTGGGCGCCACTGTGCGGGCGAGGCACAGCCGCTGCTGCTGGCCGCCCGAGAGCGCCACCGCGCTGCCGCGCAGCCGGTCCTTGACCTCCTCCCAGAGCGCCGCCTGGCGGAGCGAACGCTCCACGACCGCATCCAGCTCCCCCGGAGGCAGGCGCCCGTTGAGGCGGAGCCCCGCCGCCACGTTGTCGTAGATGGACATCGTCGGGAACGGGGTCGGCTTCTGGAACACCATGCCGATCCGGCGGCGCAGCTGCATCGGGCTCACCCGCGAGGCATACACATCCTCCCCGTCCAGCAGCACCCGGCCGGTCATCCAGCCGCCCTCGGACAACTCATGCATCCGGTTGAGGGTCCGGAGAAAGGTGCTCTTGCCGCAGCCCGACGGGCCAATGAGCGCGTTCACGGTATTGGGCGCGAACGACACAGTCACATCCTTCACCGCGGTGAACTTGCCGTACATGGCGGTGAGCCGGTCGGTCGCCAGGCGGGGCACGGTCTCAGCCATGGGGCGAAAACCTCCGCCGGGTGGCCAGCCGGGCCGCGACACTCAAGACCAGCACGACCAGGATCAGGACCAGCGCGGTGGCCCAGGCGTACTGATGCCACTCCTCGTACGGGCCGATGGCGTAGGTGTAGACGGTGAGTGGCAGCGCCGCCATCGGCGCGGTCACGTCGAAGCTGAGGTACTGGCTGCCCAGGGCCGTGAAGAGCAGCGGTGCCGTCTCTCCCGCCACCCGCGCGACCGCCAGCAGGCTGCCAGTCACGATCCCTGGGAACGCCGTCCGCACGATGATGCTCAGGCTGGTGCGCCAGCGGGGGTACCCCAGGGCCAGCGCCGCCTCGCGCAGCGAATGGGGGACCAGCTTGATCAGCTCCTCGGTGGTCCGCATGACCATGGGGATCATCAGCATGGCCAGGGCGCAGGCGCCCGCCACTGCCGAGAAGTGCTTCTGCCGGGCCACGATCAGCGTCCACGCAAAGACGCCGACCACGATGGACGGCGTCCCGTTCATCACGTCCGCCAGGAATCGCGTCGCCTTGGCCAGCCGGGCTCCCGGATACTCGGCACAGTAGATCCCCGCGCTGATCCCGACCGGCAGGCCGATGAAGCTGGCCAGGCCCACGATGGTGAGGGTCCCCACAATGGCGTGCAGCACCCCGCCGCCGGTCTCGCCCGCGGGCACCGGCATGCGGGTGAAGAACGCCAGGGAGAGGCTGCCGGCGCCCTTGATGATCAGGGTGGCAAGGATCAGGAGCAGGGGCAGCACCGCCAGGACCACGGCCAGGATCATCAGGCCGATCATGCCGTTGCTCACGATGCGGCGAAGGACGCGCCGGTTCACAGCGCCCGGCCCCCCTGGCTGGCGCCCCGGCTCACCCGCCAGATCAGCAGCCGGGCACCGGCGTTGACCGCCACCGTGATGCAGAACAGGAGCAGCGCCACATAGGCCAGCGCGGCAAAGTGGATGTCGGTCGCCGCCTCGGAGAACTCATTGGCGATGACCGCCGCCATGGTGTAGCCCGGCGCGAACAGCGATGCCGAGATGTCGTGCCGGTTCCCGATGAGCATGGTCACGGCCATGGTCTCGCCCAGCGCCCTTCCCAGGCCGAGGATGATGGCTCCGACGATCCCGGATCGAGCATACGGGAGAATGGCGGAGGTGACCGCCTCCCACCGGGTGGCGCCCAGCGCCAGCGCGGCCTCCCGCTGGCTGGCGGGGACCGCCAGCAGCACTTCCCGCGCGACCGACATGATGAACGGCATGATCATGATGGCCAGGATGATGCTCGCGGCCAGCATGGAGGGGCCGTAGATCGGCCCCGTGAAGAAGGGGAGGAACCCGAGGCTGTCGCGCAGGAAGGGGAAGACCTGCTTCTGCAGCACCGGCATCAGGACGAAGATGCCCCACAGCCCATACACCACGCTGGGGATCGCCGCGAGCAATTCGATGATGAAGGCGATCGGCTGGCGCAGGACCCGCGGGGCAAACTCCGTCAGGTAGATGGCCACGCCCAGGGAGAGCGGCACGGCGATGGCCAGGGCAATCGCGGAAGAGAGCAAGGTCCCGAAGATCAGCGGCAGGGCGCCGAACTCCTCGGCCACCGGATCCCAGACGCTGGACGTCACGAAGCCGAGCCCGTAGCGGTCGATCGCCAGTGCCGCCCCGGAGTACAGCTCGTAGACCAGCAACCCCATCAGCAGCGGGATGACCAGCGCCGCCAGGATTAGCCCGCCCTTGAACAGCCGGTCGCTGGCCCGGGATCCGGACAGGTCCAGGACCTCGGCCACCTCGGGGGTGTCGGGCTCCGGGGCGATGGTCGTTGACATACGGGAGACTATCCGTCCTGTCACCTCGCTCGGTCACGGGATTGTAACGGGTGTGTCACGTGGGGGAGGCGATTGGCTTTCCCGCGGCCTTGAGCGTCTTGATCCGATCCGCCACCAGCCGCCGGACGTCGTTCGGCAGCGGCGCGTACTGGAGGTCCTGCGCCATGGCCTGCGCCTCGTCCGTAATCATCCAGGTGAGGAAATCGCGCACCAGCTTGGCCTTGTCGGGCGCCTTGCTGTCCAGCGGGACCAGCAGCCAGGTGAACGAGGTGATGGGATAGACCTGGTCCCCCGTGGCGTTGGTGATCGACACCCGGAAATCGGTATCGGCCTTGAGCCTGGCCCCGGCCGCCGCGGCCGACGCCGAGGCCAGCGACGGCTCCACGAACTTCCCGGCGCCGTTCTTGAGCAGCGCAAAGGGCAGCTTGTTGGCCACGGCGAAAATCAGTTCGACATAGCCGACCGCGCCCTCCACCTGCTTGATCTGCTGGGTCACGCCCTCATTGCCCTTCCCGCCCAGTCCCACCGGCCAGTTGACCGACGTGGCGTAGCCCACTTTGTCCTTCCACTCCCGCGAGACCTTGTTCAGGTAGTCGGTGAAGACGTACGTCGTCCCCGAGCCGTCGCTGCGGTGCACGATGATGAGGTCCAGCTTGGGCAGCGTGACGCCCGGGTTGAGCGCGGCAATCCGCGGGTCGTTCCACTTGGTGATCCGGCCCATGAACATGTCAACGATGGTCTGCCCATCCAGCCGGAGCGTGGTGCCACCGAGGGACGGGAGGTTGTACGTGAGGACCACCGCGCCAATCACGGTGGGAATGTGGACCACGTTGCCGGCGACGGACTGGATCTGCTGCTCATTCATGGGCCCGTCAGTGGCGCCGAAATCGACGGTGCCTTCGGTGAATTGGCGGATGCCGCCACCCGAGCCGATGGACTGATAGTTGATCTGGACGCCGGTCTTCTTGTTATAGGCGTCGAACCACTTGGTGTAGATCGGGTTGGGGAACGTGGCCCCGGCACCGGTGAGTTTCTGTGCCGCGGCGGGCGCGGTCGCGCCAGCGAGCAGCACCGCCAGGGTGCCCAGGGAACATGCGAGTGAACGAAGCTGCATTCTGTCTCTCCTTGCTAAGACGGCCGGCCGGGCCCGGGGTCGGGCTCGGCCGGAAGTAACCGGTGACCGGTCACGGACGCACGCCGCTCGCGTCACGAACCGGTAACGTGGTTAGAAGTTGACGGTGAGAGCGGAACGGACGCCGGTGATGCGCTTGGCCCCGGGAGCCTGGAAGCTCTGGCTCTCGAAGGCCACCCGGAACTGGGCCCGGCTCGACGCATAGAAGCCCAGCGTCGCGGTGACCAGCGTCGAGCCATTGTCGTCGACATCGGTGTCAGGGTCGGCCACGTCCACCCGCAGCGAGGGCTCGATCGCGTACAGCCAGCTGGTGGGGCTCTGCATCCGGATGTTGTAGGCGGCCAGCGCCTGGAAACCCGTCATCCGCGGCGTGCCGGGCACGGCGCGTTCGCCGCTGAGATACTCCGCCAGCGCGAACAGGCCCGGCTCGCCCACCTTGCCCCACTGGGCGTCCACGTCCCAGGCAGTATTCCGGAAGGCCGAGTCGGTCCCGACGATCTGGTCGTGGGAGAACAGCGAGCCGCCCAGGCTCAGCTTGCGGTACACATCGGCCGATGCCCGGAAGCCGAACGACTTGGCATTGTTGTTGTCGCTGACGCTCTCGCCCCGGCCGTTGTAGACGCCTGCGGTGACGATCGCCATCCGTCCCGCCGCGTCCAGCTTGTGCTCCACCCGGGCATGCGCGCCCACATCGTGGGAGAGGAACCCGGCGCTGCCGAAGATGTCGTTGCTCTGCGACCCGATCAGGCCCTTCCCGGCGCCCCGCTCGATGGAGGGCAGGTTGTTGGACGACGTCAGCTCATAGCGGCTGAACGGCCGCTTCTCCTGACCGGCCCGCACGATGAACGCCGTCCGGGTCTCCGGCTTGGTGAGGCGGACATCGATCCAGGCGTCACGGACCCGCACCCCGCCGGTGCCGCTGAAGGAACAGTTCACCGAGACCGTGTCGGGCAGCGGAGTGTCCACCACCACCGGGCTGCAGCTGGTGCTGCCCGACACCGACCGGCCGTTCTCGAAAGAGGGCTGGAGGTAGAAGGTGATGTATTCGTTGATCTGCCCGCGGGCCTCGATGCGCGCCCGGCGGGTGAAGAAGTTGCTCTGGGGACCGGTGCTGGCGGCGTAGTCTGAGTTCCCGAAGTAGTAGAACTGTTCCTGCAGCCGGCCGGTGATCTTGACGCTGGGATAGGTGGTCTGGGCGGCGAGGTGCGGGATCCCGGCCAGGGCGAGAGTCGCGGCCAGGGGGACGATCCGTCGTACGTTGCTCGGCATGTAATTCCTCGTGACAGTGTCAGATGTGTAGAGCGCGAAGCAACGAAGCGCCATCCGAGTCACAAATGTCACCGAGGACTGTAACGATGCCGTAACGTGCCTGGATCCTGCTCGGTCTGTGGGTCCGAGCGGTCCTAACGGCGACTCGGGGAAAAATCGCCGAACGGATCGCGGAAGATGTCGTCCTCGGTCCCCGGGAAGAGGAACGGCGCCGGCTGGACCGGCATGCCGGTCATCGGCTGCGGGGCTCCGGGGAGGGCTCCCGGCCCGTTTCTTCCCGATGGCTGCATCGGGATCCCACTCAATGGTCGGCGCACCACTCCTCCCGCGTGATCGTCCCGGACAGGCCTCATGCCCATCCGGACGCCCGGTGGTCCCGGGTCGTTGAATGGACAACGCCGAGCCCGGTCCTGGGTTCCCGGCACATGACGGGTGGGTGAATCAGGTGGGAACGGCCGGCTCTTCCGGGCGCCGGTCCGGAAACCAGCAGGAGATCTCCGTGCCCCGGCCCATTTCGCTCCAGGCGGTGGCACTGCCGCCGTGGGCTTCCACCAGGTGCTTGACGATGGCCAGCCCCAGGCCGGTGCCGCCGTCGTCCCGGGAGCGCGCCGGATCGGCCCGGTAGAACCGCTCGAAGATCCTGGGGAGATGTTCCCGGGTGATGCCGCTGCCGGTGTCTCCCACGCGAAGCAGCACCCCGCCGTCCTCGCGGCGGGTGTGGACGGTGATCCGACCGCCCGACGGAGTGTGCCGCAGGGCGTTGTCGAGCAGGTTGCTGAGCACCTGGCGAAAGGCGTCCGGGTCGGCCACCACGTGCTCGGCGCCCGTGCCGATGCTGGTGTCGAACTCTACCTGCCGCGCCGCGGCGCCCGCGCTCAGGAGCGACCAGACCTCCCGCGTCACCGGACCTGCCTCCAGGGGCTCGGGCACCGGGCGCCAGCCGCCCGATTCGATGCGGGACAGGTCGAGCAGGCCGTCCACCAGGCGCTGCATGCGCTGGGCATTGGCCAGGATGACCTGCAGGAAGCGTCGGGTGGTGTCGCTGTCCGCCGGGTCGTGGACCAGGGTTTCGGCGTAGCCGGAGATCGAGGTCAACGGGGTCTTGAGTTCGTGGGAAACGTTGGCCACGAAGTCCCGGCGGACCATCTCCAGCCGGCGCAGCTCGGAGACATCGTGCAGCACCAGGAGCGCGCCGCCGTGGGGCAGGGCCCGCCCGGAGATCAGCACGCTGGATCCGTCCAGCTCCAGCTCTCGTTGCAGGATCCCGGCGCCGCCCTCGAACACCGCATCCACCAGTTCGCGCGCCGGCTTGGCGCGGAACAGCTGGCTGAGTGCCGGCAACGGTTCATCCATCGCATAGCCCAGCAGCCGGCGCGCGGCCTGATTGGCCATGACGATCGTCCCGCGGGCGTCGGCCGCGACCACCCCTTCGACCATCGCCTCCACCAGGGCGGCGCTCTCGGCGCGCTCCCGGCGCAATTCGGAGAATCGCTGTTCGAGCTGCTGGTGCATCTCCCGGAGGGCCCGCACTAGCCCGTCAATGTCAGGGATGCCGGAATGGGGGAACCGGGGCTCGGCCCCCTGGGCGATCTCCCGGGCCGCCTCGGTGATGCGGGTGAGCGGGCGGGCGATCGAACGCCCCACCAGGGTCGCGAGCCCGATGCCGATGGCCAGCGCCGCCAGGGCGGCGCCGAAGATGGATCGCTGCGTTCCGGCGACGATGGCCTCGACCTGGGCCAGGGACGCCGCCACCCGGATGGCGCCGAACTCCGCCGGGATCGCCACGTAGAGCAGCGGCTGGCCCACGGTGGCGCTGGTGCGCCGATCCCACCCGGTGACGCCCGAGAGCGCCGTGCGGATTTCCGGCCGGGTGGCATGGTTCTCCAGCCGACCGACCGTCTCGGCGGGTTCCGCGCTCTCGGCACGGACTCGGCCGCTCCGGTCAATGAGGGTCACCCGGTGGCCGTTCCGCCCGGCCAGGTCCTCCACCGATGGCTGCCAGCGGAGCGAGTCGGCGGGCAGCGCGGCCGCGATGAGCCGCGCCTCCCGCTCGAGCTGAATCCGGACGTCGGCTTCGAGCGCCTGGCGCAGCGTCGCGTCCACACCGATCACATGGGCAGCGATGGCCGCCGACGTAATGAGGATCGTGCCCAGGATCAGCCGGCCGCCGAAGTTCATGCCCGTCGGCCTCCGCGCTCGGCCGCACGGAACCGGTAGCCGAAGCCACGGGCGGTCTCGATCAGTTCACCCGCTTCGCCCAGCTTGGTGCGCAGCCGCTGGACATGCATGTCAACCGTCCGTGTCTGGATATCCGGCTGGGCCTCCCACACCGTCTCCAGCAGCTGGGGCCGGGATTGGACCCGCCCGCGCCGCTCGACCAGCGTGAGGAGCAGCTTGTACTCGGTGGCGGTAAGGTCGATCTCCTGGCCGTCAACGGTGACCCGGTGGGCCGAGCGGTCGATGGCCACCGGCCCCGCGGCCAGGGTCGAGCCGCTGGCCACCGCCGGCGCGGCCAGGCGGCGGAGCAGCGCGCTCACCCGGAGGGCGAGCTCCGCGGGCGAGAACGGCTTGGTGAGGTAGTCGTCGGCCCCGAGCGAGAGCCCGCGGATGCGGTCGGGCTCATCCCGCCGGGCGGTGAGCAGAATGACCCCCACGTCCCGGGTCTCCTCCAGTCGGCGCAGCTCGGCCAACACGTCGTATCCCGACACCCCGGGCAGCATGACATCGAGGATCACGATATCGGGGCGTTCCTCCCGGGCCGCCTTGAGCGCGTCCGCGCCGTTGGCCGCCGTGGAGACGCGGTACCCCGCCTTGGCCAGGTGATAGGCGACCAGGGCGGTGATATCCGGTTCGTCATCGACGACCAGGACGCGGTGGCTCATGCGGGACGTCCTTCGAGATCGGAGGGGGTCCGGGCGTGGGCGCGCTGCCGGCTCCGCTGCAGGGCGCCGCTCCGCTCCGTCCGGAGCGCCGGGTCCTGGACGGCGGCCTCCAGCACCGCGCTGAGAATCCGCTGTTCGGGGGGCGGCACCCGGCGCAGCCGGTACAGGACGAACTGCCCGATCGGCGTGTCCCGCACCAGTCCCTCATCCCGCAGCACCCGCAGGTGCCGGGAGACGGTCGGCTGGGGAACGTCCAGCAGCGCCTGCAGGTCTGAGACGAACAGCGGCGCCGCCTGCAGGCAGTTCACGATCCGCAGGCGGGTCGGTTCCGCCAGTGCGGTCAGCAGGTCGAGGGTGGGTCGCGAGGCCGATGACATATGCGGCAAAACGAATACTCCCCCGGCCCCATTCCGGCAAGGGGGGCAGCGGTCCTGGTACCACACTGTGATGCTCGACATTGCGTCCGGTCCGCGCCGTCCGGATATTGCCGCATGCTCCCCCTCGCGCTGGTCGCGGCGCTGCTGACCGCGCCGACCGATACCGTGCGGCTGGTCCTGGTGGCCACCACCGACCTGCACGGTCAGGTGACCGCGTGGGACTACGCCCAGAACGGCCCCGCTCCCGGAGGACTCACCCGGGCGGTCACGATCATCGATTCCCTGCGGGAGCGGTACCCGGGCCAGGTCATCCTGGTGGACGCGGGGGATGCGCTCCAGGGCAACCTGTTCGCCGCCTATTTCGGCCGGGAGGTCTCACGCGATCCCCATCCGGTGGTGGACGCGATGAACACCGTCGGCTACGACGCCGCCACCCCTGGCAACCACGAATTTGATTTCGGGCTGGAGCGTTTCCACAGCGCCATCGCGTCCGCCACCTTTCCCTGGGTGAGCGCCAACCTGCGGCTCCTCCCGGGAGACACGCTGGAGCTGCCGCCGTTCATCGTGCTGCAGCGCAACCGGGTGCGGGTCGCGGTGACCGGCTTCCTGACCCCGGGCGCGATGGTCTGGCATCGCGACCTGTTCCGCGAGCAGCGTCGGGTGGCTCGGATCGAGGCCTCGGCCTCCGCCGTGCTGGCCGAAATGCGGCGCTCCGCCGACCTCACGGTTGTGCTCTCGCACAGCGGGCTGGACGGTCGATCCACCTACGACACCACCGGCATCGGCGGCGAGAACGTCGCGGCGTTCCTGGCCACCGGCCCGGTCCGGCCCGATCTCGTGGTCGTGGGGCACTCCCATGCCGAAATCATCGATACCGTCATCGGCGGCGTCCACTTTGTGCAGCCGCGGGCACGAGCCCAGAGCCTGGCGGTGGTGCACCTGGCGCTGGTGGACGAGGGGGGCGGCCTCAAACTGGTGCGCGTTTCGGCGTCCGCCATCCCTCTGGAGAACACCCCGCCCAACGCCCGCCTGGTCCGGCGGCTCGCCGACCCGCACGCCGCCGTGAACACCTGGGCCGTGGGCGTTGTCGGCACGGCCGAGTCCGCCATGCCGGCTGCCGCCGCCCGGGCGGAGGACACCCCGGTGATGCGCTTCCTGCACGACCTGCAGCGACGCACCACCGGGGCCGACCTGTCCATGGCGCCTGTATTCGATCCGCGGAGCGGGTTCAATCGGGGTGAGATCACCATCGGGGAAGTGTTCCAGTTCTATCCCTTCGAGAACAAACTGCGCGCCATTCGGTTGAGCGGGGCCGCCGTGCGTGCCTGGCTCGAGCAGAGCGCGCGGTACTACTACGTGGACTCCGCCACGGTGGCCATCAATCGGTTCGTGCCCGGCTATCACTACGATCTGCTGGGTGGCGCACGCTACACCATCGATCTGAGCCGGCCGGCGGGGCAGCGGATCACTCGGCTCGAAGTCCGGGACCGGCCGGTGCAGCCGGGCGACAGTTTCACGGTGGCGGTCAGCGACTACCGGCAGCAGGGGGGCGGGCAGTTTGCGATGCTGGCGGGCGCGCCTGTCGTGTACGACCGCGGCGAGAACGTGCGCGACCTGATCGTCGCCGAGATCCGCCGCCGCCGGGTGCTTCACCCGGCCGATTTCGGCTCGGCGGGATGGGAGCTGGCCCCGCCGGCGCTGGCCCAGCGCGCCCGCGCGCTGTTCGTCCGGGAAGAGGCCCCGATCGCCGGGCTGGTTGAGGGTCCCGCGCCGCTCATTCTCCCGTCGCGTCCGCGGCCCGACTCGGTGCAACGGGTTGCCGACTCGCTTGAGCGCGCCCGGGTCCAGACCGAAAATCTCGCGCGGGCCCCGGTGGCGACCCTGCGGCTCCCGGCGGAGCCGGGGGCGGGCCGCGCCCTGCCGAGGCTGCTCGCCGACGCCTACCGGCACGCCCTGCGCGCCGATGTCGCGGTGCTGGCGCTGGCGGAAACAGGCACCCGGCTGCCGGCCGGCGGGGTGCCGGTGTCCCTGGTGAATTCGGCGGCGCCAGGCACCGCCCCCCTCCGAAGCATCCGGATGACCGGGGCCGAGCTCCTCGACCTGCTCGAGAACAGCCTGATCGGTGCAGCGCCCTGCTGCGAGGTCGCCGGAATCCGAGTGGAGTACGATCCTCGCGCCCGGGAGTATGACCGGGTGCGGCGGGTCCGGCTGCTCACCGGCTCGGAAATCGAGCGCAAGCGGACCTACCTCGTGGCGCTGAGCGGGGCGCTGATCGAGGGCGACACGCTCTTCCCCCTGGGGGCATCCGGCTGCCGGGATGGGCGCGGATGCCGCACGCCGGGACTGCTCAGCCGCTGGGCGGCGGCCCTGAGCGACCGGCGCCCCGCCCGGGCGCTCGAGGACTATCTGCGGGCCCTGCCGCAGCCCGTCACCCCGCCGGAGGACCGCCGCCTGGTGCCCAACCGCTGATGCCTGGTGCCATTCCGGTCTTCGTCAACACCCGGTCCGTGCTGGTGCCGGCGGGCGCCCCGGTGCGCGAGGCGATCCGGCTGGCCGAGCCGGCCTTGCTCCCGATGTGTGAGGCGGGTCAGGTGGTCCTGACCGACGGACGGGGACTCCCGGTGGCCCTGGAGGATCCGCTCTCGGCGGGGGCAATACTCCGGGTGGCCCGCACCAGCCGCCGCGAACCCAACAGCGAGACCGATGCCGGGGCTTGATCGTTTCCGGTGCCTGCCCAAGGCAGAGCTGCACGTCCATCTCGACGGCTCGCTCCGGCCGGGCACCCTGCTGGACCTGGCGATGGCGGCCGGCGTGCCCCTGCCCAGCCGGGACGCGGAGGCCTTGCGCCGCCACATGCGGGTGGACGATGCGCGCAACCTGGACGACTACCTGGCCCGATTCGCCCTGACCGTGGCGGTGCTGCAGACGCCGGCGGCCCTCGAACGGGTGGCCTACGAGATGGTGGCCGATGCCGCCGCCGACGGCGTACGCTACATGGAGGTGCGGTACTGCCCGGCGCTGAGCCGGCACGCGGGCCTGAGCCTGGCCGACGTGACCCGGGCCGAGCGCCGGGGGTTGCTCCGCGGGGAGCATGAATTCGGCGTGCGCACCGGAATCATCAATTGCACGCTCCGGCACTTCGACCCATCCCTCTCGGAAGAGATTGCGGATACCGCTGTGGAACTTCGGGACCAGGGCGTGGTCGGCTTCGATATCGCCGGCGGCGAGGCCAGTCACGCAGCTGGACCGCACCGGCACGCGTTCGAAATTGCCGCCCGCGGCGGCCTGGGTATCACGGTCCATGCCGGGGAAGCGGCCGGGGCCGCGTCCGTCGCCGAGGCGATCTTCGAGTGCCGCGCCAACCGGATCGGCCACGGCACCCGGCTGCTCGAGGATCCCGTGCTGGTGGACTACGTGCGGGACCGGGAGATTCCCATCGAAATCAACCTGACGTCCAATGTGCAGACTCGTGCCGTCGCCGAGATCGGCCGGCACCCGCTGCGGGCCTACCTCGATCGCGGACTCACCGTGACCCTGTGCAGCGACAACTGGCTCATGAGTGACGTGACGCTCTCGGGCGAATACGCCCTCGCCGCCTCGGCACTGGGCGTGTCGGCCGCCGAGCAGCGTGCACTCGTCCTCACGGGATTTCGCGCGGCCTTCCTGCCGAAGCCGGAGCGCCTCGCGCTTCTGGCGGAGGCCGAGGGCCTGCTGGATCGGTCACCGTAATGCTCCTGCAGGCAGCGGCCGCGCGTTTTGCCGAGCTGCAGGGCGGGCTGTCGCTGCCGCTCACCGACCGGCTGATGGGCGTGGTGGGCCTGGTGACGGTCCTCGGACTGGCACTGGCCCTTTCGGCTGATCGCACTCGCGTCAACTGGCGGCTGGTGCTGGCGGGCGTGACACTTCAGTTCCTCTGCGCGTTGCTGGTGCTCAAGACCGCCGCTGGCCGAAGGGTATTCGATGCGGTGGGGTACGGGGTGACCCGACTGCTTGGGTTCCAGCTGGAGGGCGCGCGCTTCGTGTTCGGCAACCTCGTCGATCACGCCGTGCCGGTGACCTGCAGTCCCGCGCCCTGCGCCGGGCCCACCATGATGGCCTCGACAGGCGCCTTCCTGGCCTTCAACGTCCTGCCCACCATCGTCTTCTTCTCGGCCCTGATGTCGGTCCTGTACCACCTGGGCGCCATGCAGCTGGTGGTGAAGGGGATCGCCTGGGTGATGCAGCGCACCCTGGGAACCTCCGGCGCCGAGACCCTGTCGGCGGCGGGCAACATCTTCCTGGGCCAGACCGAAGCCCCGCTGATGGTGAAGCCGTTCGTTCGGGATTTCACGCCGTCGGAGCTGTTCGCGGTCATGACCGGCGGGTTCGCCACCGTTGCCGGCGGCGTCATGGCGGCCTATGTCGGCATGCTCTCGGGGCTGTTGCCGAACATCGCGGGCCACCTGATGGCGGCCAGCGTGATCAACGCGCCGGCGGGGCTCTACCTCGCCAAGATCATGCAGCCCGAAACCGGAGAGCCGTGCACCCGGAACGCCCCGGCCATTCGCCTGGAGCGCACCGACGCCGGATTCATCGATGCCGCCGCCAACGGGGCCTTGCAAGGGGTCCAGCTGGCCATCAACGTCGCCGCGATGCTGATGGCGTTCATTGCCCTGGTGGCCCTGCTCAATGCCGGGCTCGGTTGGGCCGGCGGGCTGTGGGGACAGGGCGATCTCAGCCTGCAATGGGTGCTGGGGCAGTTGCTCCGCCCCCTCGCCTGGGTGCTGGGCGTTCCCTGGCAGGACACCGGATATGTCGGCGGGATGATCGGGCTCAAGACCACGCTGAATGAGTTCGTCGCCTACGCCCAGTTTGCCCGGGATCTCGACGCTGGCATCGCGCTCCAGCCCAGGAGTGCGCTGATCCTGACCTACGCCCTGCTCGGCTTTGCCAACCTCGGGTCGGTCGCGATCCAGATCGGCGGGATCGGCGGGCTCGCCCCGGAGCGCCGGTCGGAAATCGCCCGATTCGGGATGCGGGCCATGATCGCCGGCAATCTCGCCGCCTTTACCTCGGCCGCGATCGCCGGGATGCTGGTATGAACCATTCGGGGAGTGCCGCCATGCCGGCGGCCGTGGCGAATCTGCCCCGGGCGGCAGGGACCGTGAAGCGCTGGCTGGCCGGTGAGTGGCCCGATGTCGCGATCGTGCTGGGCTCGGGACTGGGCCGGCTGGTAGAGCAATTCCGGGACGTGCGCCGGCTGCCGTATCGGGACGTGCCCGGGTTTGGCGCCGTGGCGGTGCCAGGGCACGCGGGGGAACTGGTGCTGGGCCGGCTGGGGGGAGAGCTGGTGCTGTGCCAGAGCGGGCGGTTCCACGGCTACGAGGGGAACGATGCCGCCATCGTGGCGCTGCCGGCACGAGTGTTCGCCGAGCTGGGCATCGGCACGCTGATCCTGACCAACGCCGCCGGCGGGATCCGCCGCGATTTTCGTCCCGGCACCCTGATGCTCATCGCCGATCACATCAACCTCACCTTCGGCAATCCACTCTTCGGGCCCCGGCTGGCGGTCGAGCCCCGGTTTCCGGACATGGCCGCGCCGTACGACGCCGAATTGGCCGCGCTGGCACGCGCGGTCGCGCGGGAGGAGGGCGTGCCCCTGGCCGAAGGCGTCTACGCTGGCGTGCTGGGGCCAAATTACGAGACGGCCGCCGAAATCCGGATGCTGGAGCGGATAGGGGCGGACGCGGTGGGCATGTCCACCGTCCTGGAGGTCGTCGCCGCGCGGGCCAGGGGCATGAAATGTCTGGGCTTTTCCGTCATCACCAACCCGGCGTCCGGGCTCGGCACGACTCCGCTGTCCCACGACGAGGTCGTCGCGGCGGGACGGGTGGCGTCGGATGCGCTCGGCAGGGTCGTGGCGGGCGTGGTGCGGCGGGCGCAGGGGCACCCTACCCCGGGGGACCGGGGCCCGGGCAGCCGCGACTAAGTCGCCTCGGGTCCGGGCACGTCGTGCCGCAGCGGGCCGTGACCGGCGCCGAGGCCGGGGGCCGCCAGCAGGGCGCGATGCACGTAGTCGAGCGCGTCGGTCACCGCTTGCTCCAGGGGGCGGCCGAGCGCCAGGCCGGCGGTGATGGCGGCAGACAGGGTACAGCCGGTGCCGTGGGTGGAGGTGGTGATGACGCGGGCCCGCTCGTAGCGGCGTACGCCGTGCGGGGTCACCAGCAGGTCGATCAGCGTGCCCCCGGTCAGGTGCCCCCCTTTGATCAGCGCCGCTCCGGCGCCAAGTTCGAGCAGGCGGCGCCCGGCCCGTTCCATCCCTGCCGGGTCGCGGGCCTCGAGTCCGGTCAGCACCTCGGCCTCGTCCAGGTTCGGCGTCACCAGCCGGGCCTGCGGGACCAGGGACTCGCGGTAGACGGCTTCGCCGGCGGGGTCGAGCAAGCGGTCGCCCGACGTGGCGACCATCACCGGATCGCACACCCAGTCGCGCCAGCCATACTCGGCCAGCGCTTCGGCCACGACCCGGGCCAGTGCCGCGGTGGCCAGCATTCCGGTCTTGACGGCGGCCGGCGGCAGGTCCCGGGCCAGGGCGCCCAGCTGGGCCCGCAGGAAACTGTCAGGCGGCAGGTGGATGGCATCCACGCCCAGGGTGTTCTGGGCGGTCAGCGCGACCACCGCGCTGGTGCCGTAGACGCCGAACTGCTGGAAGGTCTTGAGATCGGCCTGGATGCCGGCGCCACCGCCGGAGTCGGAGGAGGCAATCGTGAGCGCGATCTTCATGGGAGGCGGGCAACCAGCGTGGCGTTGATCAGCACCATTCGGGATCTCCACCGGCGCCGGGGCCGCGAGCGCCGGGGTCTCACCCTGGCCGAAGGGGTGCGCCTGGTCGAGGAGGCGCTCGCGGCGCGGGTGCCCATCCGCGGGGCGGCGGTGGCACCGGCGCTGGAAGGTACACCCCGCGGCGCGGCGCTCAAGGCTCGGTTGGTCGCGCTGGGGACGCCACTCGAAGAGCTGGCCGACGCCGACCTGGCCGCCGTGGCGGACACGGAGCATCCACAGGGCATCGTGGCGGTGGTGGAACCGCCGGCCTGGCGCCTTGACCAGATTCTCCCGGGGCCGCGCGGGGTCCTGCTGGTGCTGGATGGGGTCCAGGATCCTGGCAACGTCGGCGCCCTGGCCCGGACCGCCCTGGCCCTCGGGGCCGTGGGGCTGATCGCGCTGCCGGGCACGGCGGACCTCTACAATCCCAAGGCGCTGCGCGGCAGCATGGGCGCCCTGTTCCGCCTGCCGTCGGTGCCCGTCGCCCCCGAGGCATGTCTGGAGTGGGCCCGGGCGGGGTCGGTCGAGCTCTGGGCCACGGGCCCCGGCGGGGAGCCGGTCGGCCAGGTCCGGGCCGGCGGCGCCGTCGGGTTGCTGTTAGGCAATGAAGGCGCCGGGCTGCGGCCTGAACTCATGGCCGCCGCGGCCCGGACCGTGACGATCCCGCTGACCGGGCCGGTGGAGTCGCTGAACGTGGCGGTGGCGGCAGGCATCCTCCTCTTCGAGGTGACGCGTGGACGGTGAGCTGTTCTTCCGGATCATGGCCGGACTCCTCGGTGCGATGCTCGGCAGCTTCCTGAACGTGTGCATCCTGCGCTGGCCGCGGGATGAGTCGGTCGTGACGCCACGATCCCGCTGCCCCGGCTGCGGCCAGTTGATCGTCTGGTACGACAATGTGCCCGTCCTCTCGTGGCTGCTGCTCCGGGGCCGCTGCCGCCACTGCCGCGCGGGGATCTCGATCCAGTACCCGCTGGTGGAACTGGCGACCGCGGCCATCTGGGCCGGGTGCGTCTGGCGCTTCGGGGTGAGCTGGCACGCGCTCTCGGGCGCGGTGTTCGGCACCATTCTGCTGGGGATCGCCATGACCGACGCGCGGGAGTACCTCATCCCCGACGAGTTCAGCCTCGGTGGCCTGGGCCTCGGCCTGCTCCTCAGCCTGGCCGGCGGGATGGACGCCATCCTGTTCTCGGTCGTGGGTGCGGTGACCGGGTTCGTGCTGCTGTGGACGGTGGGCGAACTGGGCACCCGGATTTTCAAGAAAGAGGCCATGGGCGGCGGTGACATCAAGATGATGGCGATGGTCGGCGCCTTTGTCGGCTGGCAGGGCGTCCTGCTCACGGTGTTTCTCGGGGCGCTGCTCGGAACCCTGATCTTCGGTCCGCTGGCCCTGATGGGCCGCGAGAAGCAGGTGCCCTTCGGCATCTTCCTCAGTCTGGGCGCGGCGGCCACCTGGCTGGCCGGACCCGCGGTGATCGCATGGTATCGCGTCTTCGTGCTGCAGTCGTAGCGGGGCCGCTGGCGCTGGGCGCCCTGCTGCTCGCCGGCGCCTGCCGTGGCCGGCCTCCCGTGCCGGACGAGACCGCCGTCGCCCAGCTGGTGGACAGCCTGGTCCCGGCCGTGGAGCGCGCCGCGGGCCTCCGGTTCCGCACCCCGCCCCGCTCAGCGGTGCGGAGCCGGACCCAGGTCCGCGCCTACATCCTCGGCAAGCTGGATCAGGAGCTCTCGGCCACCAAGGCGCGTGGACTGGAGGCCACCTACCGGATCCTTGGGCTGCTGCCCGACTCGGTGGACCTGCGGACCCTGCTGCTGGATCTGTTCACCGAGCAGGTGGTCGGCTACTACGAACCCGACTCCAGCATGCTCTTTGTGGTGGCCAACGCGGACCCGACCGTCCTCCGCCTGACGGTGGCTCACGAACTGGTCCACGTGCTGCAGCACCAGTACACCCCGCTGGACTCCATCATGCGCCAGGAGGGCGACAACGACCGGCTGGCCGCGGCCCAGGCCGTCCTCGAAGGGCAGGCGACGATCGTCGGCCTGCAGGTGGTGGTTCCGGAACAGAACCTCTTTGCCATGCCGGAATTCTGGGAGACCTACCGGGAGCGATTCCGGGCCCAGCAAGCCACCATGCCCGTCTTTGCCCGGGCGCCGCGAATCCTGCGCGAGAGCATCATCTTTCCCTACCTGGCCGGGGCGGACTTTCTGCGATGGTGGGCCGGTTCCGAGCTGCGGGACACGGTGCCCTACGGACGGCGGATGCCGGTCTCCACCGAGCAGATCCTGCACCCCCATCGGTATGGCAAGGGCGACCAGCCGCTCACCCTCCGATTTACCCGCCCCGATACGTTCGTCATCTACGAAGACGTGATGGGAGAATTCGAGATGCGGGTGCTGGCCGCCGAGGTGAGCGCCCCGGGCACCATCGGGGAGATTGCGTCCCCGATGGCCCTCGGCTGGGGTGGCGACCGGTTCCGGGTGTACGAGACGGCCGCCGGTCCCGCGATGGTGTGGTACATCGCCTGGGACGACCTGCCCTCGCGCACCCGGTTCCAGGCGGGCACCGCCACCCGGCTCGGGACTGGCCGGCGGCTGGGGTATCGGCTCGAGGTGACGCCCCTGTCCCTGGGGACCACCCCGGCCACCCGGATCATCATGGCGCCGGGGAACTGGCCGGGCTGGAAATCGGTAACCCCGGTGGAGCTGGTGGCGCCGGGTTCCCCCTAGTGCAGCAGGGGACGGGTGCTGCCGGGACCGCGCTCCCGCAGCACGGTGGTGATGGCCCGCGCCGAACTGGACGCGACCTCCAGCACCGACGCCACGAAATCGAGACCCAGCCGGAGGTCGTGATCGGAAAATCCGCGGGCGGTGGCCACGGCGGCGCGGGGACCGTGCATCAGGGCGTCCGCCAGGGCATCGGCGACCCGGACGGCGACGTCTTCATGTTCTCCATCAGGCGTGGCGAGGGGCAGGGACACGGGCTTCACGAGGTACTCCGGGAAGAGGTTCCCTCAGCCTAGTGGCTCCGCGTCATCGGACCCTCAACCAAGAAACGCGCGGTGGTCCGCCTTTATGCAAGGCCGATCAGCGGAACAGCAGCCCGATCCCGAACGCGACCAGCCCCACCACACCGCCGAGCCAGTAGCCCAGGTTGACGATCAGGTCCAGTTCCCGCTGCGTCACGTTGCGAACGATCTCTTCCATCCGTTGGGTCGAGAAGCCCAGCACCTTCTGCTCCACCATCTCCTGTACGGACAGCCGTTCGATCACCGTCGGTACCTGCTCGTTGACCCAGCGCCAGGCGGCGTCGCTCGCGCCCTGGCTCAGGGACGCCGCGGTGGCCGCGCCCAGCCATTCCGCCGGACGACCCAGGGGCCGGCCCAAAAGGCTGTGGGCCAGTTCGAGGACGGTGTCGGCGATCCACCGGCGCCCCTCCGGGCTGGCCAGCGAGTCGCCCAGGATGCGCGCCACCTGCGGGGCCGGCAGGGCCCGGAGCAGGTCGCCCCAGGTCCGGCGATCGGCCTCTTCGAGAAATCGGTCCAGCGCCTGACGGAGCACCTCCCGGGTGGTGTCGCTCCGCAGGGTATGGAGGAGGAGTTCCGCGAGGCTGTCCGCCAGCGCGGCCCGCCGTTCCGGCCCCAGCCGGGTGAGTCGCTCGCCCAGCGACACCCGCAGCGCGCTCTGGACCGCCTCGCTCACCGACTTCCGAACCTGGCCCTGCAGCGGGCCGCCTCGCAGATCGGCCGCCAGCCGGTCGGCCCCCGCGTTGGCAAAGGAGTCGAGCAGGCGCTTCAGGGCATCGTCGGTGACCACTAGCTTGGCCAGGACGCGCTGATGCAGCATCAGGTCCTGCATGGCGAGGTTGATCCCGCCGCGCAGCACCGTCAGGACCTCCCCGCGCGCTTCCGGGCGGGCCAGCGCGTCGCCGACCCGTTCGATGATTCCAGGCAGCGAATCGGCGATGGCCTGTTCGACGGCGGTGACCAGTCCGGCGGGCAGCCGGGCCACCAGCGGGCGCTGGTCCGAGGCCAGGCGCTCCAGTTCCGTGCCAAGCACCCGACGCAGGGCCAGGGCGAGTTCCTCCCCCTCGGCGACCTCCGCCGCCCACTGCTCGACCCGCTGTTTGAGCGACTCCCGCTCTGCCGGGTTCAGGGAGGCCCCGATCGGCGTCCTGCCGAGCTGCTGGCCCAGCTGAGGGAGTAACCGCTCCACCTGGGCCAGGAATGCTGGGGAGGTGAGATGATCCCCCGCCTGGTCCGCGATGCGCGCTGCCAGCGCCGGCAGCGCCGACTCGACGGCCCGGCGGGCCTCCACCCCGAGCGCATCGGCTAGCGGCCCGTGTTGGCGCTCGAGCATCTCGTGGACGGCTCCGCCGACGGCCCGGTCGAAGGCGGTCCGGAGGGCGGGATCGGCGAGCCGGCGCGACAGGTCCTCAGGCGTCAGCAGCCGCTCCCCGACCACCTTGCCGACGCTCTTGGCCAGCCGGACCTTGTTCTTGGGGATGGCCCCGTGGAGGCTGAAGGGGCCGAGGCGGGTCGGGTCGTGAGGATGGAACAGCATCCAGACCGCCACGGCGTTGGTGAGCCCGCCCGAGAGCGCCCCGACGCCGACGGTGACCACGCCGGCGATGATGGTCTGTGTCTCCATAGGAAGGAAGATACGGGAGGTTGCAGGGTGAAGCTTCAGATACGGACCTCCGGGGACGGTCCCCCCCCGCCCAAGCCCGGGGGCACTGGTACAGTTTGACTAGCCCCTCTCCTTCGCCTCTAGGAGGGCAACCACTTCGGACAGCCTCCAGGCATGGTCCGCCACGCCCGCCGCCATTGCCGGGGTAGTGTGTACTCCGCCCTTGGCCTTGGTCAGCGTCTCGTGCTTCCGGCAGAAGTTGTAGTACATGTAGTGCAGGGCGATGGCGTGGCCGTGATTCTCCAGCTTCTTGCTGTGGCCATTGGTCAGCCGGGTCAGGCGCCGGATGTTCATCCGCATCGTCAGGTTTTGCCGCTCGACGTAACTCGTGCTGACGTGATCCAGTTCCGGCTTCCCCATTACCCAATCCGCACGGACCCCGATCACCTGGGGCGGGGAGTAGCGGTTCTCCCCGTCGAAGGATGGCCCGTACAATTTCTGCAGCATCGCGTAATCAACCCCGTTCCAGCCAAACGCCCCTTCAACGGCACCGAGATACGCCTTGTGGCCGTCGGTCGTCAACTGAACCCGGTTCGCGAGACGCGATGCCAGATCCTCCATGAACAAGTAGGCCGCACCGGCGTCGCGACCGCCGATGTGCCAACACGGTACCAGCTTCGATTCTGCGTCCATCGCCACCCACACCCACACATCCCCACGGCCCCGCCCCCGCTCATCAATTTCGAGCCGGGCCTGCTTGCACTGGACAAACCCCCAGATTTCGTCGCACTGGAGTAGCCGACAGGGCAAGTCAACCATCACCATGCGCTGATAGTCGAGGCAGACCGGACCAACCTCTGAGAGCAGCTTGAGGATCGTCACCTTGGACGCGCCGGTCTGCCGGGCGGTCGCGTTGATCGACGCCCCTTCGCAGAGGGCGGCCAGGATAGCGGTTCGGCGTTCGGCGGACAGGCGGTTCACGGCGTAGCTCAGTGTGTGAGACTGAACTAATGTGCTTGATACTGTCCATCCTGTCAAGGGACGACTTGGGGATGCCTGAAAAGCGGTCACGACCCGAATTGTGGTATACTGGCCCTTGTGCTCTTTGGGATGCCCCGACTTTATTCCCATGCGCCAAAGCAGTGCGGTGGCCTCGGGACACCTGTCAGGGCGCGTCCGAAAGCCACCGCTAGCCACTGCTAAGAAGGGAGGGTATCGCTATGAAAGTCTGAGCGGCACGGGGGGTCGCATCGCCGCGGCCCCCCGAGAGCCGCACTCCCTCGTTGCCGTCTCCGGCAACGAGATGAAGATAACGTAGGTGTCTCCTTGGGGGAACGGATGGGACTCGAAGACTGGAAGGCCGACATGGTCGGCAGACTGCCGACCCTTCGCGCCGAGTATGAGCGGCTTGGGAAGCTGATCGCGGTAGTCGAGTCGTTAACCGACGATGCAGGCGAGCCCGTCGAAGATGACGGTGCCACGCCCACGCCCCGGCGCCGTTCGGTGTCGGGGGCCGGCACTGCTCGCGCCATCGGCCCCGACGAGTTTGTTGGGATGAGTACCTCGCAGGCGGTGAAGGCGTTCCTGACCCTGAAGGGCAAGGGTAGCCCACAAGGACCGCGTGATATGGCCAAGGCGATGGTAACCGGCGGGCGTGACTCGGATGAGGACAAGGCCTACGCGAACGTCACCTCGGTCCTCAAGCGGATGAACAAGAACGGCGAGGTAAAGCAGGTCCGGCGAGGCCAGTGGGGGCTTGCATCGTGGTACGGCACGTCGGCGCCGCCCAAGAAGCCGAATCGGCCTAATGGCGAGCCGCCGGAGGATTGATACCAGAATGTACCTGGCATACTTGGACGAAAGCGGGGACCCCGGACCGGTCGCGACCTCTCCGACGAATTTCTATGTCGTCGGTTGCGTTCTGATCCATGATCGGGCGTGGCACGAGAACCTTGAGAAGCTGGTCAAGCTGCGGAGATGGCTACGCACCAAGTATGGGATGCGGGCGAGGGACGAGATTAAGGCCACCGACATTCGTCGCGGCCAAGGCCCGCTTGCCCCGCTGCGCTGGTCGCAGGCCGAACGCGACAAGTTCTACGGCGCCTTATTGGCCATTCAGTCCCGGATGAACCTGAAGGCATTTGCGGTTGCCGTTGACAAGAGGAAGCTCGCCGCCGGGCGGGACCCCCGCGAAGCGGCGTGGCAGTACACATTTCAGCGCGTGGATTCTTTTTGCAAGCAGCTCGGCGAGCTGGCAACAATCTACCCGGACGCAGGCAACGGCTTTTTCCTCAGGAAACTGCTGCGGCGGGTACGTAAGTACCAGCAGATCACGGGTAGGTATGGTGGCTCGCTGAGTATTCCAGCCGAGCGAATCGTGGAGGACCCGAACGAGCGCGCTTCCCACGATTCCTTTTTCATTCAACTCGCGGACTGGAACGCCTACGCCGCGCATCGGTCATCCTACATTGACCCCCGCTTGCCAGGTATCGCCGGATTGTGGGATCGCCTGGGAACGGCCCGACTCCTTGAGGTGAACAGGGTTCGCCTTAAGGCCAGCGCTGCCCCGCCGGGAATTGTCCTATACCCTTTCTCCTGAAAATCAGAATCCCCCGGAGAGCGGACCGGGGGACCCTGGGAATAGTCCTACCTCCGGTATGGACCGGGCTCAGACTATGGGGAAACTATAACCCAAACTTGACAACTTGTCAAGTGCCAATATGGCGGCAACTAATTGGTGTTGCTGTACTTACGGACTCGCTGACACCATTTCACCCCTTCCCCCACCTCGCCTCTGCCGCCTTCTTGGCGATGGCCTTCCGCTTCTCCGGCGTCAGCTTCGCCGCCCTGGCCTCTCCCCTCTTGGCCCGTCTCGGATCGACCACCTGGGGCATCTCATCGGATTCCTGACCCGTCGAGATGGCCACAATCCGCTTGGCCAACTGGTTCATGTCCGTCGGGCGGTCGGGGGTCTGGCGACGTTTGGGCATGACCCGAAGCTAGCGGCCTTCCCCGGACTCGCAACGGCCCGTCCTATTCAAACTGTACCAGTGCCAGCCCGGGGGACCGCTTGCCTAAGGCTGCTAACCCCTCTATTTTCCGGGGCTTATGTTCGATGAGCTGTCCGCCAAGCTTACCGCCGCGCTCCAGAAGCTCACCGGACGCGGCGTGCTTACTGAGGAGGCAGTCAAGGACGGCCTCCGTGAAGTGCGCCGGGTACTCCTTGAGGCCGACGTCAGCTTTGACCTCACCCGTCAGTTTCTCGAGCGGGTAGAGCAGCAGGCGGTCGGGGTCCAGCTGCTCAAGGCGGTTCGCCCCGGCGATCAGCTGGTCAAGATCGTGTACGATGAGCTGGTGACGCTGCTCGGAGAAAAGCAGGCGCCACTGGCCTTTGCGTCGGTGCCTCCCACGGTGATTCTCCTCGTGGGGTTGCAGGGATCGGGCAAGACCACGACTGCCGGCAAGCTCGCCAAGCGGCTCAAGCTGGAGCAGAAGGCACCGTTCCTGGTCGCGGCGGATGTGTATCGGCCGGCCGCGGTGGATCAGTTGGTGACGCTCGGCGCCCAGGTGCAGGTCGGGGTGCACGCCGAGCCGGGAGAGACCGACGTCGTCCGGATCGTGCGGCGCGGCATCGAGGCGGCGGGGAAGGCACGGGCCCGGACGGTGCTCGTGGACACCGCCGGGCGGTTGCAGATCGATGCCGCCATGATGGACGAGCTCAAGGCCCTCAAGGCGGCGGTCTCGCCGCACGAGATCCTGCTCGTGGCAGACGGCATGACCGGCCAGGACGCGGTGCGGATCGCCAGCGGCTTCCACGAGGCGCTGGGCCTGACGGGGGTGATCCTCACCAAGATGGACGGCGATGCCCGCGGTGGCGCGGCGCTCTCCATCTACGGCGTCACCCGCGCGCCGATCAAGTTCATCGGCGTGGGAGAAAAGCTGGACCAGCTCGAGCCGTTCCAGCCGGATCGACTGGCCGGCCGGATCCTGCAGAAGGGTGATATCCTCACCCTGGTGGAACGGGCCCAGGCCAGCGTCGATGCCGGCGAGGCCGAAAAGCTGGCCCGCAAGGCGGTGTCCAAGAAGGGCCTGGACCTCCAGGACTTTCTGACGGCCATGAAGCAGATACAGAACATGGGGCCGCTCAAGAACGTGCTGGGACTGCTGCCGGGGGTGAACCCGCAGATGCTCAAGTCCGCCAATCTCGATGAGAAGCGGATCAAGCACGTGGAGGCGATCGTGCTGGCCATGACCCCGAAGGAACGGAGCGATCCCGATCTGCTCAACGGATCGCGGCGGCTCCGGATCGCCAGGGGCGCCGGGCGCACGGTCCAGGAAGTGAATCAGCTGCTGGCCCAGTTCAAGCAGATGCAGAAGTTGATGAAGTCCGGTGGGAAGGGCCTCAAGATGCCGTTTGGGCGGGGCCCGGGAATGTTCGGATGAGGTCAAGGCGCGCCTTGGCCGCACCATTGGCAGCTCACATCAGTCAGGATCGGTTCGCATGGCAGCCAGAATTCGTCTCCGCCGGGTCGGGCGGAAGGGTGTACCGCTGTATCGCATCGTCGTCGCCGACAAGGAAGCGCCCCGGGACGGGCGGTTCGTGGCCACACTGGGTACCTACAATCCCCGGGCCGAACTGCCGGCGGACAAGGTGAAGCTCGACACCGACGAGGCCAAGGCCTGGATCGCCAAGGGCGCGACCCCGTCGGACACGGTGCGCTCGCTGCTGGAGCGGGCCGGCGTGATCGCGGCGGCACCCAAGGCGTGAGCGGGCCGGAGGGCGCGCGCTACCTCGCGGTCGCCCGCCTCCGGAAACCGCATGGGCTGAAGGGCGAGTACGCGATCTTTCCGCTGACCGGTGATCCAGCGACGGTGTTCGCGGAGGGGCAGGAGCTGGTGCGGCTCGGCCTCGATGGGCAGCTCCTGGGGGCGCCGGTGCAGATCGAGCGCAGCCGGGCGTTCCACCGGGAGTGGCTGCTCAAGTTTCGCGGCGTGGAAGCGCGGGATGTCCTGGATACCTGGCGCGGCCAGTTCCTGGGGGCGCCGGCGGAGCGGCTGGCGCCGCCCGCGGAGGGCGAGGTCTATCTCCACGAGCTGGAGGGGTTCGCCGTGCGGGGAGAGGATGGCGCGGCGCTCGGCCTGGTTACCTCCATGTACGAGCTGGCCTCGGGCCTGACCCTCCAGGTGCAGGGCCCCAAGCGCGAGTTTCTGCTGCCGTTCAAGAAGGAGTTCGTGCGCCGGGTGGACCGGGAGCAGCGGGTGCTGGAGGTGGCGCTGCCGGAAGGACTGGTGGACCTGGAGTAGGCCGATGCAGATCAACGTCATCACCCTGTTCCCCGAGGCCATCGCGCCGTATCTGGCGGCGAGCATCCCCGGACGGGTGAAGGCGGCGGGCAAGGTGGAGTACCGGATGGTGCAGTTGCGGGACTTCACCCGGGACAAGCACCAGACGGTGGACGACTATCCCTACGGCGGCGGCGCCGGTATGGTCCTCAAGCCGGGGCCGTTCTTCGAGGCGGTGGCCAGCCTCGATGCCGCCAGCCGTCAGGGGCCCATCGTCCTGCTGTCGGCACGGGGCAGGCGGTTCGGCCACGACGACGCGGTGCGGTTCTCGCTGGGCCAGCGGCTGACGCTGCTCTGCGGGCATTACAAGGACGTGGATCAGCGGGTCGCCGAGGGCTTGGCCACGGAAGAGCTGTCGCTGGGGGACTTCGTGCTCTCGGGGGGAGAGCCCGCCGCCTTGTGCGTCATCGACGCGGTGGTCCGGCTGCTGCCGGGCGCCCTGGGCGATCACGAATCCGCCAGTGGTGATTCGCATTACGACGGGCTGCTGAGCCCGCCCAGTTACACCAGGCCGGCGACGCACGACGGACGGGATGTACCGGAAGTACTGCTGTCGGGGAACCATGCCGAGATCGCCGCGTGGCGGCAGGCGGAGGCGGAACGCCTCACCCGTGAACGGCGGCCGGATCTGTGGGCAGACTTCGAAGCGCGCCTCCAATAGACGCGCCGATCTTTGAGGAGGAAGCAATGGAACGCATGGCGGCGGTGGCCCGTGAGGGCCTGCGGACGGACCTCCCGGCTTTTGGGCCGGGCGACACGATCCGGGTAATGGTGCGGGTGCGTGAGGGCGACAAGGAACGCCTCCAGGCCTTCGAAGGCATCTGCATGGGCAAGCGGGGCGGCGGCGTCAGCGAAACCTTCCGGGTGCGCAAGGTGTCGGCGGGGGTCGGAGTCGAGCGGGTCTTCCCACTGCACAGCCCGAGCATCGCCACCATTGATGTGGTGCGCCGGGGCAAGGTCCGCCGGGCCAAGCTCTACTACCTGCGGAAGGTCAGCGGCAAGGCCGCGCGCATCAAGGAAAAGCGCGAAGGCGTCTAGTCCGGCCGCGGCCGTGCCCAAGGCACCGTCGCTCCACTGGGAAGAGGTGGCGTGGTCCCGCCACGCCTTCCTGCTCGGCGTTGATGAAGTCGGCCGCGGCCCCCTGGCTGGTCCAGTGGTGGTCGCGGCCGCTGTTTTTCCCCTTCACGCGCGCCGGGTGCGGGGCGTGCGCGACAGCAAAGCCCTCACCGCCAGCCGGCGGGCGGCGCTGGTCCCGCTCATCCTGGCACGCGCGGCCTGCGTGACGGTGGCGGCTGCGTCGGTACGGGAAATCGACCGGCTGAACATTCGCGGCGCCACCGCGCTGGCCATGCGACGCGCCATTCGGCGGGCCAAGGCCACGCTGGGAGCGGGGGCCAACGTCTCGGTGATCATCGATGGGCTCCCCCTGCCGGAGTGCGGTTATGAGCATGAGGCGCTGGTGCGGGGTGATGCCCGGTGCTTCTCGATCGCGGCGGCGGGCATCGTCGCCAAGGAGGTCCGGGACCGCCTGATGCGCCGGCTCGCGGGCCGCTACCCCGGCTACGGCTGGGAGCGCAACGCGGGATACTGCACCGAGGGGCACGTCGATGCCCTCGGGCGGCTCGGGGCCACGCCCCATCACCGGCACAGCTTTCTCCCGGTGGCCCAGCTGCGGCTGGAGTTCGTCGAAGACTGAGGCGCCGGGCCCCGCACCCGGCGCCGGACCATCCCAGGCTTACGGCAGCAACCAGCCCGCCACCTCCTTCAACGCCTCCGTGGCCTGGTGGTCATCGTTCAGGCGCGGCACCGACACCACCGGGACCTGCTCGGCCAGGCGGAGCAGCGCGCCCGCGTTGCTCCGGGTGCTCTCGTCGGCCTCCCCGGGCTGGTTGAGGACTACGCCGAGCACCGGGACCTTCTCCGCCGCCAGCACGCGCAGGGCCATGAGCGTGTGGCTGATCGTCCCCAGCCGGTCGGCGGCGACCAGGAGTACCTTGGCGCTGAGACTATGCGCCAGGTCCAGGTGATTGTCACTCCAGGTCAGCGGAGACATGACCCCGCCCGCTCCCTCCACCAGCAGCAGGGTGCCGGCCACGGCGAGACTCCGGACCCGGGCCACCAGATCCTCGTAGTCGATCGTCACCCCGGCCTGGTCGGCCGCGATGGCCGGGGCCAGCGCTCCGGGGAGGCGCAGCAGCGCCCGATGGGGACCGCTCTGGCCGGTGGCGGCGGCCAGCCGCACGCCGTCTTCATCGGGCCGCGGGGCCTCGTCACAGCCGGTTTCGATCGGCTTGACCGCGACCACAGACTGGCCCGCCGCCCGGATGGCCCGCGCGATGGCGCAGGTGATGTAGGTCTTGCCCACCCCGGTATCGGTCCCGACAATGAGCGTCACTCCCGGCTGGGACCCGGCGATGACCACGTCGTCGCGCGCGGCCTGGGGCCGGGTGGCGCGAGGCGGCGTGGCGCGCTTCGAGGCGCGTGGGGCGGTCATCCGCAGACCTCGTTGATTCCGGCGCGGATCGCATCGATGAGCAAGGTCACCTCCGTGGTCGTGATGGTCAGCGGTGGCATCAGCACGATGACATCGCCCAATGGCCGAAGAAAGACGCCGTGGCGCCGGGCGGCCCGGCAGACGCGCATCCCTCGCCGCTCCGACGCGGGGAACGGGGCACGGGTGTCACGATCGGCCACCAGCTCGATGCCGGCCGACAGTCCGAACTGGCGGATGTCCCCCACGGCCGGGAGGTCCTCCAGGCGGGCCAGCTCGGTGCCGAGCTGCGTGATCTTGTCGGGAAGATTCGCCAGTATCCGGTCATCGGCAAACACCCGCAAGGTGGCCAAGGCCGCCGCGGCCGCCAGGGCGTTGCCGGTGTAGGTGTGGCCATGGAAAAAGGTCCGTCCTTCCGCCGGGGACCCGAGAAACGCCTCGAACACCCGCTCTGTGGCCAGGGTGGCCGCCATGGGGAGGTAGCCGCCGGTGAGCCCCTTGGCCAGGCAGAGCAGATCCGGCGAGACCTGTTCCGCCTCGCAGGCGAACATGCGGCCCGATCGACCGTAGCCGGTGGCCACCTCATCCAGAATCAGCAGCGCCCCGGTCTCGTCGGCCACCCTCCGGGCGCGGCGGAGCAGCCCGTCCGGCTGGACGATCATCCCGGCCGCTCCCTGCATCCCGCTCTCCAGGACGATGGCGGCGAGTTCCTCGCCGTGGGCGCGGGCGAGGCGCTCCAGCTCCCCGATGCAGGCGGCCCCGCAGCTCTCGCGCTCCAGCCCCAGCGGGCAGCGGTAGCAGTAGGGGGCGGGGGCCTCAAGCGCCTCGAACAGGAGCGGCCGGTAGCGCTCGTGAAAGAGCGGAATGCTGCCCAGCGAGACCGCGCCCACCGTGTCGCCGTGATAGGCCAGTCCGAGGCGCAGGAACCGGGTGCGGCGCCGGCCCGCCGGCTCGGGCTGCTGCTGCCAGAACTGCAGGGCGATCTTGAGCGCCGCTTCGATGGCGGTGGAGCCATCGTCCGAGAAGAACACCCGGGTCAGGCCCGCGGGGGCGATCTCGATGAGTCGCCGCGCCAGTTCCACCGCGGGCACCGAGGCGTGCCCCAGCAGGGTGCTGTGGGCGATCCGGCCGAGCTGCGCCACGATCGCGGCATCGATCTCCGGCCGCCGGTGGCCAAAGAGATTGCACCACAGGGATCCGACGCCGTCGAGATAGCGGCGTCCCTCGGTGTCAATCAGGTAATGGCCGTCCCCGCTGGCCACCAGCAGCGGGTCCTCCTGCCGATAGACCGCGTGGGGCGTGAAGGGATGCCACAGATGGGCGTCGTCCCATGCCTGGAGCTGCCCTGGAGTGGCCATCCCGGTGGGGGGCGCCGACGGCATTGGCCGGTCCTACAGCGCCGGGACGAGTTCGGCCACGCGAAAGCCCATGCTGGTGATCATCCGCATATCCGCCTCGGGTCCCTGCCCTGGGGTGGTGAGGTAGCCGTTGCAGAACAGCGAATTGGCGGGATAGAGCGCCAGCGGCTGCAGGTCGCGCAGGTTCACTTCCCGCCCGCCGGCGACCCGGATGTCGCGGCTCGGGTTGACGAAGCGGAACATGGCGAGCGCCCGGAGGCACTCCTGGGGCGAGAGCCGGGGCTGGTCCCCGAGTGGCGTCCCCGGGCGGGGGTCCAGGAAGTTGACCGGAATGGACTCGACCTCCAGTCGCTGCAGCTCGAACGCTAGGGCCACCCGGTCCTCCGGCGATTCCCCCATGCCCATGATGCCCCCGGAACAGGCCTCCATCCCCGCGGCCCGGACCGCCCGGACCGTGCGGATGCGATCGTCGTAGCTATGGGTGTGGCAGATCTCCCCGAAGTGCTCGCGGGAGCTCTCGAGGTTGTGGTTGAATCGGGTAACGCCTGCCGCCGCCAGCCGCTCCGCCTGGCCGTCCCGCAGCAGGCCGAGCGACGTGCACACGTTGATGCTGAGCTCGGCCTTGATCTGCCGCACGGCCTCGCAGATCACGTCGAGGTCCCGGTCCGAGGGGCCGCGGGTGCTGGTGACCATGCAGTACTTGACCGCACCCATGGCCGCGGCCTCGCGCGCCCCCGCCACGAGCTCCTCCACGCTCTGGAGGGGATACCGGTCCACCCCGGCGTGGAACTTGACCGATTGACTGCAGAAGCCGCAGTCCTCGGGGCAGAGTCCGCTCTTGGCGTTCCGGAGCACGTGGATGCGGACATCCCGGCCGTGGTACTGCTGGCGGATCCGGAACGCCGCGTGCAGCACGAGGAGCAGCTCATCGTCGCTCGAGGCGAGCACCGCCAGCGCCTCCGCGGGGCTGGGAGCATCTCCGGCGAGGGCCCGGTCGGCCAGGTGGTTCCAGTCAGGCATGGCGCGTGGGGTGGGAGTGGAGAGGCAGCGAACGCCGATCACGCCCGCAACGGTGGCGCGGCGCGCCCGTCGCCGGACGGGCTGACGCGGCGTGGGGGGCCGGGAAGCTACTTCGGCGGATGCACCAGCAGGATCTGCTGGATCGCGCGGATGCGGGCGACATAGTCCAGCGTCTGCATGTCATAGATCTCGTCATCACCGCCGGTGAGGGCGTTGATGGCGCCACCCGCCCCGGCCCCGTCGCCGATCCGCATCACCGATTTCCGGATCAGCCGGAGTTCCCGGATCTTCTGCACGCTCGTGGCGCCGAGGCTGTCGCGCTGGCGGAACACCAGGGAGTCGCCCGCGAGGCGGACCAGGCGAATGTCCCAAAGGTAGTCCCCGTTCTCCAGCGTGATCTGCCAGCGGTCATCGTCTCGGGTCTGGGCGGCCGCGGGGGCGGCCTGGCCCGCGAGCCAGAGCGACAGGGCAAGCAGCCGAGCGATACGCATGGGTCCTCCCGGGTACGCCGGCCTTGAGTTTCCTCGCCGGCACCCCCACGTTTGGCTGCCGCGGGGGCGTAGCTCAACAGGTAGAGCAAGAGACTTTTAATCTCTAGGTCGTGGGTTCGAGTCCCACCGCCCTCATCAACCTACGGCCGATGCGCTCCCGCGTCGCTTGCCGGTATCTACACCCGATCCGCGATTGTCGGAAGAGGGTCGCCAGCGTCCGCCGCCGGCCCGGCCCTCCCACACTCCCAGCGCGTCCGCCACGATCCGCGCTTCACCAGCCAGGGCGGCCCGCAGGGCTGAAAGGAACACCCGTGACGCTCATTTATCTCGATGGCCAGTGGCTCGACAAGGACGCCGCCCGGGTGTCGGTCTTTGACCATGGACTGCTCTACGGCGATGGGGTGTTCGAGGGAATGCGGGTGTATGGCGGACACACCTTCCGGTTGCGTGAGCATGTCAGCCGGCTGTACGACTCGGCCCAGGCCATCATGCTGAAGGTGCCGCTGCCCCAGGAGGAGATGATCGCCGTCACGGAGGAGGGGGTCCGTCGCGCCGGCCTCCAGGACGGCTATCTGCGCCACATGGTCACCCGGGGCGTCGGGGACCTCGGACTCGATCCCCGGAAGTGTCCCCGGGCCACGGTGATCATCATCTTCGATGTGATCGCCATCTGGCCGCCCGAGCGCTATGAGCAGGGACTGACCCTGGTCACCGCCGGCACGCCGATCAACCAGCGGGAGGCGCTTTCTCCCCGGGTCAAGTCGCTCAACTACCTGAATCACATCCTCGCCAAGATCGAGGCCACCAACGCCGGCGCCGATGATGCCATCATGCTGGACGCCGCGGGGCATATCGCCGAAGCGACGGGGATGAACCTCTTCGTCTGGAAGCGGGACGTCCTGTACACTCCCGCGGTCTACGCGGGCCTGCTCAAGGGGGTCACCCGCGACGTGATCATCGAGATCGCCCAGGAGGCCGGCTACCGCGTGGTGGAGACCATGCTCAACCGGTATGACCTCTATACGGCGGAGGAGGCGTTCCTCACCGGCACGGCGGCGGAGGTGGCCCCCATCCGGATGGTGGACGGACGGGTCATCGGCGGCGGCCAGTCCGGGCCGGTGACCCGGGACCTCCGCGCTCGATTTCACAAGCTGGTCCGGGGATAGCCCACCGGTCCGGCGGCGGCGGCTTGACAGCACCGGGACCGGGCGGCACATTCGCGACCCCTGCCGACCCGCCGTTTGAGTCCGTGATGCCATGGAAAGAGGTCACCCTGGGCGATACCACCTGGTCGGTGGCGCCCGTCGCGGAGAGAGTCGCCGACGCACACGCGTGGCGGCTCATGCTGAGCTGCCGGTGCGCGGGAGCGTCCCGGCGGTCGGTCTGGGCCAGCACCGGGTTGCACTCCACCTCCCGCTCCGACTTGTACGCGCAGGCGGATCGTCTGACCGATGCCCGGGTGGCCGCGGTCCTCGCCAGCCACCTCGAACCACCCCGGTAGCACCGGCTGGTGCCGGGATGGCCCCGCAATAGGCGGTTCCCGCCCGCTGACCTCTCGCACGCCGCCGATCGGGTCTGGTCACGCATCACACTCCGACGGGCCGGCACCAGCGGCAGGGCCCGAGGGCACGAGTTTCGCACGTCCCAGTGAGACGATTCCATCAACCCCCGCGCCCCGGCTCACCCTGACCATGGCAGCTGCTTCCCGACTTCCCGACCGCGTCAAGTTCGCCGACTTCGTCCTGGATCGGTTGCCGAATGGGCGCTGTCACGCCAAGGTGGTGCTCACCTGGCTTGATGCGGAGGACTATCAGGGGGAATCAGAGGGGCTGGCCTCGCAGGCGGGGGAGTTGCGCTGCGCCGCGGAGGCCTGCGTGGCGGCCCTGGCCAAGGCGGTCAAGGGGGAAATGCGATTCGAGCTGCTGGGGGTCAAGGCGGTGCGTGCGTTCGACTCCAACGTCGTGATCGTGTCCCTGGCGATTCCCCAGGAGAGTGCCTGGCAGCGCCTGGTCGGGTGCTATCTCACCCCGGATGCGGACCCCTGCCGGGGCGCCGCCCTCGCCGTCCTCAACGCCACCAACCGTATCCTGGGCAACCGCTTCTTCATGCGCTGAGGCATCGGGGCCGGGTGGGCCCGCGTCTGGGGAAAGTCCAGATTCGTCTCAATTCGCCTCGCGCTCCCCGATGGCCGGCCGCACCCCCCGAACGAGCGCCGAACCGGGGTTCCTTTTCCCCCCCCTCGCAGGTTTCTTGCAAGATGATTCGGGTGCAACCTCCGGGCGGCGATTTCGTCTGGAGTTGACCTCTTCCCGCACCCCATCGGCAGCAGGGACGCCGAATCGCCACCTGTTCGAAAGGCAGACCGGACCATGAAGCCCTTTGGCCTGGCCACCCTGCTCCTCCTCTCGGGATGCGCTGGTGGCGCACCGCCCGAGACGCCCGCTCCGCTCGCCTCGGCCAGGGCGGAGGGGACTGCAAACCGGTCGTCCCCGCCGCTCGATGCCGACCGCCTGACCGCACCGCTGCCAGAACCCGCGTCCATCGCCGAGGCGGCCGATTCGGCCGCGGACGCCGTCATTCTTCAGCAGCTGGCCGAGGCCCACCCCACCGCGCAGGACTCCGGCCTGGATGAGGGCGACACCGAATCGGTGCCCGGGGGCGCCAACGCGGTGCCGACGGAAGTGACGTACGACATTGACGTTTCGACCTACGGCTCCCACGCGCGGGTCCAGTACTACCTCGACTTCTTTCAGGGCCCGGCACGAGAGCGCTTCGCCATCTGGTTGCAGCGGCTGCCCCGCTATGAGCCGATGATCCGCGCCAAGCTGCGGGAGTACAACGTGCCCGAGGACATGGTCTACCTGGCGCTCATCGAGAGCGGGTATTCCAACAGTGCGGTCAGCCGGGCCCGGGCCACGGGCATGTGGCAATTCATGAAGGGGACCGCCAAGCTGTACGGGCTCCGGATCGACACCTGGGTGGACGAGCGGCGGGATCCCATGCGCGCCACCGATGCGGCGGCCCGCCATCTGGCGGATCTGCGCGACCGGTTCGGGTCGATGTATCTGGCCGCGGCGGCGTACAATGCCGGTGCCGGGAAGGTGGGCCGGGGGCTCCGGCGGCTGCCTGGCGAGGAGGAAGAAGAAGAGAACGCCGATGCCACGTTCTTCCGGCTGTACGATACCCGGTTTCTTCGCCGCGAGACCAAGGACTACGTTCCCAAGCTGATCGCGGCGGCCCTGATCGCCAAACAGCCCGAAAAATACGGGTTTGAACGGACCATTGGCATCGCGCCAATGGACTACGATTCCATCATCGTGCCGGGCGCCACCGGCCTCGACGTGCTGGCACGGCTGGCCGACACCTCGGTGGCCGCGCTGCGGGAACTCAACCCGCATTTTCTCCGGCTGGTGACCCCTCCCAAGCAGACCGCGGTGGTCCGGCTTCCCAGCGGTACGGGTGACATCGCCGTGGCGCGCTTCGCGGAGTTGCCGGAAAAGGACCGGGTCCATTTCGTCGAGCATACGGTGACCCGCGGACAGACCGCCGGAGCCATCGCCCGGATGTATCGGGTGTCCACGGCACTGCTGACCGAGGCCAACCCGGGGATCCGGATGAGCCGGCTGCGCATCGGGACGCGGCTGATGATTCCCACGAGCTATGTGCCCACCGAGTCCGGGCCGGCCACTCCGGCCGTCCGGTCGACGACCAGCGCCTCGACCAGCATCCGATATCGGGTCCGGAGTGGGGAAACCCTGTCCGGCATCGCGGCGGAATACGCCACCACGGTAGCCACCCTGCGCACCCTGAACGCGATGTCCCGAAGCGATGTGCTCCGGGCGGGACAGGTCATTCGGGTGCCCGCCCCGACCGCGGCAGTGACCCCGGAGGGAAGCCGCGGGACTGCGGAGACCGCCAGTGCTGGGGCTCGCCCGTCCACCCACCTGGTCCGCCGGGGCGAGACGCTGTCGGGGATCGCGCAGAAATACGGTGTCAGCCTGGCGGCGCTGCGGCAAGCCAACGGCCTGACCGCCAGCTCGGTACTGAAGGCCGGGGTCCGCCTTTCGATTCCCGACTAGGGCCGCGACACGGGCCCGTGCCCGAAACGAGGCGGGGGGTGGAATCCAGTCGGATTCCACCCCCGCCTATTTCTCACTCCCTTGGCGCTGAAACCGGCCTAGTTGGCGACCGCCTGGTGCTTGGTCCCCTTGAGGACCGCCTCCGCGTAACCGTTGGACGGGTCGCCGCCCTGCAGCAGAATCTCTTCCACGCGACCAGGGCCGCGGTTGTAGGCGACCAGCGCCAGTTCCATGTCCCCGCCGTAGCGCCGGAGCAGATCCTTCAGGAATCGGAACCCCAGTCGCAGGTTCACGTCGCGCTGAAACAGCTGGGCCTCTGACAGCCCGGGTTCGTAGAACCGGGCGGTCGCGACCTGCACCTGCGCGTACCCGATCGCGCCTTTGGTGGACAGGGCTTTCGGCTTGAAATTGCTCTCCACCTTCACCAGCCGGAACGCCACCTCGGCGTCGATGCCCTCGCTCAGGGCGATATCGTAGATATCGGCTGCCAAGTCTGCCGGGATCTGGAACTGCCCCGAGTAGCGCATCACGGCGTTCGCCCGCTCCACCTGTACCCGGCTGATCGTCAGCTCGCTCCGGGTCGATTCCAGCCGGCGGGTGAGGGCGCGTACTTCATCCGCTACCATGCCGAGGGTCGGTGGCACCGCCTCATCGGCGGCACGGACGCGCGCGTTGGAGCCGGCGAGCGCACTCACCAGCAGGGTGGCGCCCAGGAGGACCGCCCCCCGGGCCAGCAGGCGCCGGGTCCAGCGGGATCGGCCGTGCGGATCTGGTTCTTCAATGCTCATACGTTCTCCTCTATATGGGGCGAACAACGCTGGGCCAGGCGCGGGACTGAACCCCCCGCTAGGACCGACGCCAATCGCCTCGAGTTCCGCCCGTTTTCTCGAGCAGGCGGATGCCTTCAATGGTCATTCCGCGATCCACCGCCTTGACCATGTCATACACGGTCAGACAGGCGATGGAGACCGCGGTCAGCGCTTCCATCTCCACTCCAGTACGGCCGGTCACCAGCGCCCGAGCCTGCACCCGGACGCCAGGAAGCTCGGCGTCCGCTTCACACTCCACGACCAGTGCATCCAGGGGGAGCGGATGACAGAGCGGAACCAGGGTCCCCGTCTGCTTGCCGCCCATGGTGCCAGCGACCTCGGCGATCCGCAGGACGTCGCCCTTGGCAATGGCGTTCTCCCGTACCAGCGCGAACGCTTCCCTGCTCATCCGCACAAACCCCTCGGCGAGGGCGGTCCGCCGGGACACCGGCTTCTCCCCGACGTCCACCATCCGGGCTCGCCCGCTCTCGTCCACGTGACTCAGGCTCACAGGACATCTCCCAGGTCTTCCGCCAGTGCCATGAGGAGCATCTGCGGATTGACGTTCCCCTGGGCGGCCTCCCGGACCCGGGCCACCCGCTCCTGAGCCGCCACCAAGGCGGCGACCGGCCGGGGCTGGACCAGGACCACCGGCAGGGGACGCCGGGGGCGCTGACCACTCGCCGCCCGCGCTGCCTCGCCAAGGCTGTCCGCCAGGGAGTCCAGCATGGCGGTGAACTCACCCCGAGCCGCCCAGGGCCCCTGCTTCAGCGCCCGTTCGGCCATGGCCGCTCCCCCGTCCGCGATCGCACTGAGGAGCTCATCCACCGCGCGGGCGGCCTTGGCGGACTCCTCGCCGAGCCCGAGAGCCCTGCCGGGGGAGCCCTCGGCCATCTGGGCCACACGACTCAGATCGGCGCTGGCCGTCCGACCTCCCGAGATCAGGACCTGCTCTACCTCGCTGGTGGACAGGCGCCCGAGACGGAGCGGGACCAGCCGGGACCGTACCGTCGGCAGGAGCCGGTTGGGGTCGGCCACCGTCAGGATGAACTGGCTGTCCGCCGGTGGCTCCTCCAGCAGCTTGAGGAGGGCATTCGCCGCTTCCTGGCTCGACTCCTGTGGCACCAGCCGGTCTGCTTCTGCCAGCAGGAACACCTTTCGCTTGCCCGCGACGGGGGTCAGGGCCGCCCGGCGCTGGAGCAGCCGGGCAGTTCCCACGAAATGCCCCGCCAGGCCATCCTGGGCTGAGTAGAGCGGATTCCCGCGGCGCTCGGCAATCACTTCCCCGATGGCCTCCGCCAGCTCGTCCACCATCTTGTCCGGGTCCGCCGCCTTGGGGCGGGGCACCGGCATGAACCAATGCAGGTCCGGGTGGGTCAGTCCGAGGACCTGGCGACAGGGAGCGCACTTCCCGCACGGCCGGGAGTCCGCGGCCTGGCATAGGAGCGTCTGCCCCATCCACAGGGCAAAACGCTGCTTGCCGACTCCAGGTGCCCCAGTGAGCAGGATCATCTGGGGTAGCCGGTTGTCATGAATCGCCCGGCGGACCTGATCCTGGGCGGCATGATGACCGACGAGCGGGTGGATCGTCATGGGGACAAAGGTAGATGAAGGGGGTGGGAGCGGTACTACCAGAACGTGTAAAGGCATTTTCAACAAACACTTAGGTGCCATCCCGGCAGCTCGATCCAGGGGTGAAACGAAGCTTGCCCCACCGATTTGTGAATGTGAGCGCTCGCTCGCACTATGATTTTGTGAGCATCCGCTCGCATACTATGTAAGCTGTTGTTCATTAATCACTTAGCTGACAAGCCTATGGTGACCAAGTTCGGATCGTTTTCGTCCTATTGTAGCGCCACTGCAACTCAGGGCAGGGCAGATTGGCGCTGTTATGTCGCGCTACTGCGCTATGAGTGTCGCATGACTGTCGTTGCTGCGGTGTCATCTGTGCGCCGCTTGATCTATGCGTGCGGTATTGGTATTCTCTCGCGCCCCTTCCCGAGTAGCTCAGTTGGTAGAGCAGCTGACTGTTAATCAGCGGGTCGCAGGTTCGAGTCCTGCCTCGGGAGCTGGATAAGACGGCGGAAAATCGTTATAGCGTAACGGCTTGGGCGGATGCCCGAGCCGTTTTGTCATTCAGGGAGCCGAGGTATCGGATATGCCAGGTGTTTCCGCCTGCACCGCTATCGTCGTGCCCGGACCCATCCCCAGTTGGCCAGGCCCAGCATCATGGTCACCAGGAGAACGGTGAATTCCTTCCCCGTCATCCGGGTGGCGAGCAGGAGCGAGAATCCGATTCCAGCGAGCGCCCAGGCCATGCCGCCAGGAAGGGTGAATCTCGCCGGGGGAACCGGGGTGCTCCCGGGTACCCGATCGCGCGACCGAAACATGGGAAGGGACGCACACACCAGCCCGTACGTGAACAGGCGGGAGACGGCCGAGAGACTCAGGTTCTGCAGAAACCCGCTCGATGCGGCGAGCAGCCAGACCAGGCCCGCGAAGAGGATGACCGATGCGTACGGGGTCCTGAACCGTGGGTGGACGCGACCGAGCAGCCCAGGCAGGTCGCCGCGTTCGGCCATGGCGTAGGTCAGGCGGGGAACGTTCACCATGGCGCCCGCGAGATAACCGTAGACGGAAATCATCGCGGCCAGAGCCATCAGGGTGGCCCCCTTCGGTCCGAGGAACACTTGCGCGGCTGCGGCCAGGGGCCGCGTGAACGCGGCCGGATCGGGCAGGGCGCTGTTGACCACGATCTGCACCAGGCCGTACAGCACGGCGCACACGCCGAGCGTTACAAACAGGGCGAAGGGGGCGTCCCGGCGCGGTGCCTTCGCTTCGGCCAGGGGCACGAGGGCTGCCTCGAATCCACCGTAGGCGAAGACCAGAAGCAGGATGACGTCCAGCCAGTCGCGGGTGAGGGGGGCCACGACGGCGGTGGGCACGGCGGGATGGGGGACGGCCAACGCCAACCCGGCCAGGACGAAGACCAGCAAGGGCAGGAGCTTGAGGATGATCATTCCGCTGCTCAGCTGGCTGCCGTGCCGGACGCCCCGATAGTTGAGCAGCGCCAGGGGAACGATGACCGCAGCGAGCACCAGTCGATTGGCAGCAGGCCCAGCGGCGCCGGGCCAGAATTCTCCCAGGTAAATGACGAAGAGATTGGCGTTGGTGGCCGAGGCCGTGAGCCGCGCCAGGTAGGCAAACCAGGCCATCTCGATGCCGGCCAGCCGGCCGAACGCCGCGTGGGCATACAGGTACGGGCCACCGGCGCCCTCGAAGCGCGAGGCCACTTCGGCGAAGCAGGCGATGATCACCGCAATGCCGGCGGCCGCCACGAGCCAGGCCCATGGACTGGCCGGTCCCAGTCGCCCGGTGATGACGGACGGCAGGCCGAAGACGCTGCTGCCGATCACGCCATTGAGGACCAGGGCGACCAGGCTCCAGCGCCCGATGGCGCGCAGCAGGACCGGAGTCACGGGCGGGGACTTTGGAGTTCTTCGAGTTCCTCGACGGTCCGGGGCCAGTCCTCCCGCAGCAGCCGGCTCAGGGCGCGGTCCGCCAGGAGGCGGCCCTCGGTCTGGCAGGCGGGGCAGTAGTTGGTCTCGTTGCCGACGTAGCGAATGCGCTGGACTGGACCGCCACAGGCGGGGCAGGGCAGGCGATAGCGTCCGTGGACCGCCATGCCGTCCCGAAACGCCGTGACTTTGTCGGGGAAGCGCTGCCCGGTCTGTGCAATCAGCCGGGCGGTCCACTCGCCGAGCACGGTCCGGGTGGCGTGGTGCAGCCGCTGGCATTCGGCGTCGTCGAGCCGGGATGTGAGAGCAAAAGGAGAGAGCCGGGCCCGATGGAGGATCTCATCGGAGTAGGCATTCCCGATGCCATCCAGGATGCTGGGATCGGTCAGCGCCCGTTTGAGGGTGTGGTTTCGCCGCCGGAGCGCGGCGGCAAACTCCGTGGTTGAGGCTCGCGCCGGATCGATGCCACCGCGGTCGAAGGCGGCCAGGGCTGACGATCCCGACACCAGATGCAGCGAGGCCCGGCGCTTGGATCCCGCCTCCGTCAGGGCCAGGGTGCCGCCGGGGAAGTCGAAACAGGCCAGCCCCATCTTGCCAGGCGGCTTGCCCCCGGCTTTGAGCCAGCGGAAGCGGCCCGCGATCATCAGGTGAATGACCAGAAACAACTCGCCGTCCAGGCCCAGCACGATGCGCTTGCCGATGCGGCCCAGCGAGGTGATCCGCCGCCCGACCGCGGCCTGGAGGGGCGGCTCGACGCTGCGGAGGAGAAACGGGCTGATGAGCCGGATGGCGGTGAGCGGCTGGCCCACCACCCGGGGCTCGAGTGCGGCGAGATACAGCTGGATGTCAGGCAGTTCTGGCATGAGGTACCGGAAAGGTAGGGCGCGCCGTGCTCTGGCGCGACCACACGCCCACCTGCATGTTTATACCGCTTCGTCCACGTCGTCCGGGAGCCGGGGATACCATCCATGAAGCCGTTCGTTCCGGAAACCAGCAACCTCCACGTCACCCGGTTCGAGCCGCTGGTGGCGCCGAAGGCGCTGCTGGCAGAATTGCCGCTCACCCGGCTTGCCGCCACCACCGTGCTGGAGGGGCGCCGCGCCGTCGGTCGCATCCTGTCCGGCGCCGATCCCCGGCTGCTGGTGGTGGTCGGGCCATGTTCCATCCACGATCCGAAGGCGGCGCTCGACTACGCCGGGCGCCTGGCGGCGCTGCGCGCCGAGCTCGCTGCCACGCTCTGCCTGGTGATGCGAGTCTACTTCGAGAAGCCCCGGACCACGATCGGCTGGAAGGGGCTGATCAACGACCCGCATCTCGACGGGACCCGCGACATGACCACCGGGCTTCGGGTGGCCCGGGCGCTGTTGCTGCAGATCAACGAGCTGGCCCTGCCGGCCGCGACCGAGCTGCTGGGGCCGGTGGTGCCGCAGTACATCGCGGACCTGGTGAGCTGGACGGCGATCGGTGCGCGGACCGCCGAGTCGCAGACGCACCGGGAGATGGCCAGTGGACTCTCCATGCCGGTGGGGTTCAAGAACACGACCGACGGCAACCTGCAGATTGCGCTGGATGCGCTCGAGGCGGCAGGGACGCCCCACACCTTTCTGGGCATGGACGATGACGGCCGCGGCGCCGTGGTGCATACCACCGGCAATCCGGAACGCCACCTGGTGCTCCGGGGCGGCGGCGGGGGGACCAACTACGATGCGGCCTCCGTGGCGGGGGCCGCCCGCCTGTGCACGGAGCGGGGACTGCCCGCCCGGGTGATGGTCGACTGCAGCCACGGCAACTCCCGCCGGGATCATTCCCGGCAGCCCGAGGTGTTCCGGGAGGTGGTCTCCCAGGTGGCTGCGGGCAGCCCGCACATCATGGGGGCCATGGTGGAGAGTCACCTGCAGGCCGGGAGCCAGAAGCTCGGCGACGGTGCATCCGCCCTGGCCTATGGGGTGTCGATCACCGATCCCTGTCTCGACTGGAGCGCCACCGCCGCCATGCTGCGAGAGGCGGATGCTCACCTGCGCCGATCCGGGCTGGGCGGTCCGCACGCGGCCCGGCGCGCCGCCGGATCCTAGACCGGCGACTGGGCACGCGCTCCCAGGCGCCTTAATTCGGGCAGCAGGCTGCCGGTGACGATCAATGCACCTCCCAGCCACTGCAGGGGCACCAGCCGGTCGCCGGTGATCAGGAAACTCATTCCCGCCGCGATGACCGGTTCCAGCGTGAAGACCAGCGCGCTGTAGGTGGGTGAGAGCACCCGTTGCGCGCCCAACTGGAGCCGGATGGCAACGAGGCTGGCCAGGACCGCCTCGTATGCAATGATGCCCAGCAGGAGCGGGGTGGTGGAGAGGCGTGGGGTTTCGATCAGTGGCGTGGCAAGCGTGGTCAGAACGGCCGCCACCACGATCTGGGCCGCCATCAATCGTTCCGCTCGTCCGCGCTGCGCGGCGCTGCTGGTGACCACCATGTGGGCCGCAAAGGCCACCGCGCAGGCCACCGAGAGCCGGTCTCCCCGGTTGAATCCGCCGCCGATGTCCATCGGACCGGTCAGCAGCACCATTCCCATCATGGCCAGCAGCAGTCCCCCCGCGGCCGCCAGGCTGGGCAGGGTCCGGAAGATCAGCAGGACGATGATCGGGGTAAACGGGATATAGAGCGCGGTGAGGAATCCGGATCGGCTGGCGGTGGTGTAGTTGAGCCCGATGGTCTGGGTCGCGAAGCCGACCGCGAGCAGGACGCCCAGCAGGCCGCCCCAGCGCCACTCCTCTCGGGTGATGTCCCCGAGGACCGGTACGAGCAGCAGCGCCGCAACCAGAAATCGGGCCGAGGTGAAGACCATCGGGGTGGCGTCGGCCAGGGCGAGCTTGGCGAGCGGAAACGCCGCGCCCCAGATGAGGCAGGCGCCCCAGAGGGAGTAGATGGCGTTCCGGCGGGTCATCGCGCCGCCACCGGTTCGGCCAGCACGTCCCGGAGATAGCGGCCGGTGTGGGATGCGGCGACGGCCGCGATCTGCTCCGGGGTGCCCTGGGCCACGACCTGCCCGCCGCCGTCGCCGGCTTCGGGCCCGAGGTCGATGACCCAGTCGGCCCGCTTGATCACGTCGAGGTGGTGTTCGATCACGAGCACGGTGTTGCCGGCGTCGACCAGGCGTTCCAGCACGTGGATCAGGACCCGCACATCGTCGAGGTGCAGGCCGGTGGTCGGTTCGTCGAGGATGTACAGCTTGCCGACGGCGCGTTTCCCCGGCCGGGCCAGCTCCCGGGCGATCTTCAGGCGCTGGGCCTCCCCGCCCGAGAGCGTGGTGGCCGGCTGGCCCAGGCGGAGGTAGCCGAGGCCGACCTGCTGGAGGTGCCAGAGCGCCTGGCCCAGCCTGGGCTGGTGGTGGAACCGTCGCATCGCCTCTTCGACCGTCAGCTTCAGGACATCGGCGATCGACGCCCCACGCAGGGTGACGCCGAGCACCTCGGGCCGGTATCGGGCCCCGCCGCAGGCCTCACAGGGCACGTAAACGTCCGCCAGGAAGACCATTTCCACCATCACCGCGCCGGCGCCCTCGCAGCTCTCGCACCGCCCGCCGGGCATGTTGAACGAAAACGACGCGGGAGTGAGCCGCCGTCGGCGGGCTTCCGGGAGCTGGGCAAAGAGCTCCCGGATCTCGTCGAAGCCCTTCACGTAGGTGATGGGATTGGACCGCGGCGTCCGGCCGATCGGCGTCTGGTCGATGAGCAGCACGTCCTCCAGCCGTTCCGCGCCGCGCAGCTCACGCAGCTGGCCGACCACCTCTCCCAGGTGCTCCTTGGCCGAGTGCCCGCCGTGGAAGCGCCCCTCCAGTTGGCGGAACAGGACGTCGTGGACCAGGGTGCTCTTGCCCGACCCGGAGACTCCGGTGACGACGGTGAGTGCGCCGAGCGGGATATCGGCGTCCACTGATCTCAGGTTGTGCAGGGTGGCGCCCCGGATGTTCAGCCAGGCTCCAAGCCGGCGCCGGGCGCTGGGCACGCCGATGCGTTTCTTGCCGGACAGGTACTGCCCGGTCAGGGAGTCTCCGGCCTCGCTGAGCGGGCCCGCGTACACCACGCGCCCCCCGTGTTCCCCAGCCCCCGGTCCGAGTTCGAGCATGAAATCGGCTCGGCGCATGGCGGCGAGATCGTGTTCGACCACGATGACGGTGTTGCCCAGGTCGCGCAGCCGCTCCAGCAGGGTGAGCAGACGATCGATGTCGCGCGGGTGCAGCCCGATGGACGGCTCGTCGAGCACATACAGGGCATCGACCAGCCGCGAACCGAGGGCGTTGGCGAGGGCAATGCGCTGGGCCTCCCCGCCGGAGAGGGTGCGGGTGAGCCGGTCCAGCGTGAGGTAGCCGAGGCCGACATCCCGGAGGTAGTCCACCCGCTGCCGCAGCTGGGCGAAGATCAACGCGGCGATCTGGCGCTCGGTGTCGGTCAGCTCCAACTGCTGGATCCAGTCGGCCAGCGCGTCGACCGGCCGTGCCGCCAGCGCGGCGATGGTTTCGCCCGCCACCCGGACGGCGAGCGCCTGAGCATTCAGGCGGGCGCCGCGGCAGCCGGGGCAGGGGCGTGCCAGCTGATACTGGCGCAGGAACACCCGGATGTACTGCTTGTAGCGCTTTTCCTCGAGACCTTTGAGAAAGGGGAAGATGCCGAGGTAGCGTCCGACCTTGCCGAACAGCAGCTCCCGCCGCTGCACGGCGGTGAGTTTGGACCAGGGCCGGTCGGGGTCGGCGCCGAGATGCCGGGCCGCGTTCAGGAGCATGCGGCGGCGGGTCTCGTAGCGCGGCTTGGTCCAGGGGTCGATGGCCCCCTCGGCGAGGCTGCGCGATTGATCCGGCACGATCAGCGATTCATCGTACTCGAGGACGGCGCCGAAGCCGTTGCAGGCCTGGCAGGCGCCGCGCGGGTTGTTGAAGGAGAACAGCGCCGGGGTGACCGCGACGGCCGGGGTATCACACTGACTGCAGGCGGGGCGCTCGGTGAAGCGGAGCCGGCCCTGGTCGGGCAGGACGACCGCGATGCCTTCCCCTTCGGCAAAGGCGGTCGCGATAGCCTCGGCGAGGCGACTGAGCCCGTCGGCGACCGAGAGCCGGTCGACCACGACCAGGAGTTCGCCGGCGACGGCCAGGTTGGTGTCCGGGGGAAGCTCCGCCAGGTGCCTCGCCTGGCCGTCGGCGATGATCCGCACAAAGCCCAGGGCCGTCAGGTTGTCGACGATGGCGGCGTGGTTCAGCCGCGCGGTGGCGGGGAGCGGGAAGGTGATCTGGACCCGCGCCGCGGCGGCGGCGGTGAGGTCGGCCGCGGCGGACTGGGGCGTGTCCTTTCGCACCGGTGCCCCACAGGCCTGGCAGACCTGGCGTCCGACCCGGGCCCAGAGCAGGCGCAGGTAGTCGTAGATCTCGGTCGCGGTCCCGACCGTGGACCGGCTGGAGACGGTCGGGCTGCGCTGCTCGATGGCCACCGCCGGCGCCAGGCCCTCGAGGCGGTCGACCAGCGGCTTCGGCATCCGGTCGAGGAACTGCTTGGCGTAGGTGGAGAGGGACTCGATGTAGCGCCGCTGGCCTTCGGCGTACAGGGTGTCGAAGGCCAGCGAGCTCTTGCCGGATCCGGAGGGCCCGGTGATGACGATCAACGCCCGGCGGGGGAGGTCCACCGTGATCCCACGCAGATTGTGCTCTCGGGCATTGACGATACGGAGGAAGGCGCCGGACATGCGCGGAAGATAAGGTCAGGGCGACGCGGCCGGCCCGCCGCTGTTCCACCGGTTCCCCGGCCCGTCTAGATTCCAGCCGACATGGCCTCTGTCCTCGCCCCGCGGCTGCTGCTTCGCGGCTTCGTCGTCTTCGTAGGCATCTCCGCGCTGGGGTACGCCGGGGTGCTGCTGTATGGCAACAACCTGCCCGCGTTCCTGCGGGCGGTGACCCGCATGCACTGGTGGTGGCTGCTGGTCGGGGTGGGTCTGGCCTCGATGGATTGGTTTGGCGGGGGGCTGCGCAACTGGGTGCTGGTGCGACACGTCCATCCCAATCCGCCGATCGGGGGGATGATCCTCTCGGGCGGAATGGGCGCCTGGGCGGCCTATCTCACCCCGTTCAATTCCGGTGCGGGGCCCATGATGATCTACGCCATGCGCCGCGCCGGTGTGCCCCTGCCCCTGGCAGTCACCACCACCCTGATGTCGTTCGTCGCGACGGTGCTGTTCTTTGCGCTCGCGGGACCGCTGGCCATCGCGCTCGGTGCCGGCCACTCGCTGGGCAACCACGGCAACTTTCTGGGCCTGACCCTGTACGACATGTTCCTCGGCAGCCTGGGGCTGTTCGTCGGGATCGGGGTGGTGCTGGTGGGGGTCATGGTGTTTCCGGCCCTGGTGCGGGACTGGCTCCACCGGATCGCCGAGCGGCTCTCCCGCCGCAGCCGCCGGGTGGCGGACCGGATCGAGGCACTCCGCGCCGGCATTGACGATGCCCATCAGAGCATCCTGGCGTTCAACAGCCCGCGGGGCTGGCTGAGTCTGTTCTGGGCGACGATCCTCTCGGGGCCTTCCCACGCCAATAAGCTGCTGGCGGGCTATGTCGCCCTGCGCGCTGTGGGGATCGAGGCGCAGTTTGTGGACGTGCTCCTGGTCCAGACGCTGATCACCTTCCTCCTCTACTTTGCCCCCACGCCGGGCGCCTCGGGGTTTGCCGAGATCCTGTCCACCACGGTCATGGCCTCGGTCTACCTCCCCAAGGAGCTGAGCCCGCTGTACACCCTGATCTGGCGGTCCATTCTCTCGTATTTCACGCTGGCGTTCGGATTCGTGGTCTTCTCCCGCTGGGTCCACGGCCGGTTCACGGGAACCCGCGCCATCGATGAGGAAACGCCCGCCGCCATGGCGCCCGCCGCGAGTCCCGCGCGCTGACCCCGATGGCCGACCGCGACGCCGACGCCGAACCACAGGAACAGCAGTACGACGCACGCCTCATGCGCCGGCTGCTCGAGTTCCTCCGCCCGTACCGGTGGACGGCGGCCTACGCCGTGCTGCTGCTGCTGGCCACCGCCGGGCTGGCGTTGGTCGGGCCCCTGCTGACGCAGCGGGCGCTCGACGTGGCCGTCCCGGCGCGCGATCCCGGAATGCTGCTGGTGCTGGCCCTCCTGGCCCTGGGGGCGCTGGTGCTGGAATTCGCCTGTGACTACGGGCAGACCTACATCACCGCGTGGATGGGCCAGCGGGTCATGGGGGACCTGCGGCTGGCGCTGTTCGGCCACCTGCAGCAGTTGAGCGTGCCCTACTTCGACCGCCATCCGGTGGGCCGGCTCATGACCCGGGTCACCAACGACGTCGAGACCCTGAACGAGCTGTTCTCCTCCGGGGTGGTCACGGTGTTCGGCGATATCTTCACCCTCGTCGCCATCGTGACGATGATGCTGGTGCTGGACTGGCGGCTGGCGTTGGTCGCGTTCGCGGTGATTCCCGTGATGGCCTTCGCGGCAGCCACCTTTCGCAGCCACGTGCGGGACGCCTTCCGGGAGATCCGGTCCCGGGTGGCCCGGCTCAACGTGGCGCTGCAGGAACACCTGTCGGGCATGCGGGTGATCCAGCTCTTCGGGCGGGAGGGGGCCATGGCGGCCACCTTCGGCCGGGTCAACCGGGAACATCTCGACGCCCACCTCCGCTCGATCACGGTGTACGCCGTCTTCTTCCCGGTGGTGGAGTTCCTCTCCTCGGTGGCCCTGGCGCTGCTGCTCTGGTATGGCGGGTTGCGATCCCTGGACGGCACCCTGACCGTTGGCGTGCTGGCCGCCTTCATTCAGCTCACCCGGCGTTTTTTCCAGCCGCTCCAGGACCTGTCCGAGAAGTACAACCTCCTGCAGAGCGCCATGGCCTCGTCGGAGCGCATCTTCCGGCTGCTGGACACCGAGCCGACCATCCCGGTGGCCCGGACCCCGGCCCCGCTGGCGCGTCCCATCCGGGGGGAAATCCGGTTCGAGGAGGTGTGGTTCCGGTACGGGACCGAGTCCTCTCCCTGGGTCCTCAAGGGGGTGAGTTTCACGGCCCGGCCCGGGCAGACGATCGCCCTGGTCGGGCATACCGGGGCGGGGAAGACCACGATCATCAGCCTGCTGCTGCGCTTCTACGATGTGGAGCGGGGACGGATCACCATCGACGGGGTGGATATCCGGGAGCTCGATCCCGCCGACCTCCGGGGGTTGATCGGGTTCGTGCAGCAGGACCTGTTCCTTTTCAGCGGGGATATCCAGCGGAACCTGGTCCTCGATTCCGCCATTCCACCGGAAGCGGCGCGGGCGGCGGCCGAGCGGATCGGCGCGGGCCGGTTCATCGGGCGCCTGCCCGATGGGTATCATCATATACTGGGCGAGCGGGGCCGGTCGCTGAGCGTGGGGGAGCGGCAGCTGCTCTCCTTCGCCCGGGCCCTTGCCCGGGACCCCCGGATTCTACTGCTCGACGAGGCCACCAGTTCGGTGGATGCCGAGGCGGAGGGCCTGATTCAGGATGCGGTGGCCGAACTGATGCGGGGCCGAACCAGCGTGGTGGTGGCGCATCGGCTGAGCACCATCCTGCACGCCGAGGAGATCCTGGTCCTCCACCACGGGGAAATACGAGAACGGGGAACGCATCGTGCGTTATTGTTGGAGGGTGGTTTGTATCGCCGGCTCTACCAGCTGCAGCTCAGCGGCCAGGACCGCCGGCAGCCCCTGAGCGCGTAAGCTCCTATCGCTTGCATGGTTAGACGGCATCGGGTACGTTTTCCATTCCCGACCACGAGAGGTCGCAGGCGATGATGGAACTCGAAGTCGCCGGGCAGCGGACCCCCATTCCGATCGGTGATCTGGTGATCGGGGCCGACCCGGCGTGTGGATTGCGGCTCGCGGGCATCGGCGCCACGCACGCGATCGTGTCGGCGGCGGCCGATGGCTCCTGCTCGGCTCGCCGGGTGGGGGAAAACGATGTCCTGCTCAATGGCGTGCGGCTCGGCGCCGAGCCCGCGCCGATGCTTCACGGCGACAAGCTGCAGGTGGGTTTGCACGAACTGCTGGTCACCGACCCTCGGCGCAGTGGCAGTACGCAGTTCGTCAGCGCGGCGGATGTGGCCAAGATGGCCGCGGTGTCCGCCGGCGCGCGCGGGGCTGCGCCCAAGCCCGCGACCGCCGCCACCGGTGGCCGGATGGTGTGTCTCACCGACGGCCGGGAGTACACGATCGGTACCGCTCCCATGGTGTTCGGGCGGGAAGCGGGGTGCGATATCGTCGTTCCGAACAAGGACGTCTCCCGGCGGCACGCCGAGATCTTCGCGTCTCCCCAAGGGTACGTCCTGGTGGACAGCAGCACCAACGGCACCTTCGTCAACGGCGACCGCATCGAAGCGCAGCGGGTGCTGGCGCGGGCGGATGTCATCCGCATCGGGGATCATGAATTCCGCTTCTACGCGGACCGGGCCCCCGACCCGCCGGCTCCCATTCCCGCTCCCCGTCCGGCCACTCCGGTGCCTGATCCGGCCCCACCGCCCACGGCTTCCAGCGGGCCACCGACCCCATTGCCAACCTCGGTACCGGCCGGGGCGGCGGAGCGGCTCTCCCAGACGATGATGGGCATGCCGGTGACCCCGAGCGGATCCAAGCCGGCGGTCGCCACGGCGGCGCCGGCTGCACCCGCGCCGGCGCCGGCCCCTCCCCCCAGACCCTCCGCCAGCACCGGTCCGATCGCCACCTTCCTGATCCGCAGCGGCAGCCTGAAAGGCCAGCGGCTGACCGTTCGGGTACCGGTGGTGAACATCGGCAGGGCGGAATACAACGACTTGGTGATTTCGGACGACAGCGTCAGCGGGTCACACGCCAAGCTGCAGCGGCGGGAAGGGGTCTGGATTCTGACCGACAACGAATCCACCAATGGGACCTGGGTGGACGGAGAGCGGGTTCAGGGAGAGGTCATGCTGGGTCCGGGCGCGGTGGTCCGGTTCGGTGAGATCTCGGTGCTGTTCGAGCCGACGGACGATCACCTGGGGACCGGACAGGGGTCCGGGACCAAGGTGATGGGAGCGATCCGGACGGCCACGCCGCCGCCGCCCACCCCGGCCCCGGTGGCCGCCCCGGCGCCGCCCCGTCCCGCCGCCGTCGAGCCGCCGCGGGAGGTGGTCCCGCCGGCCCGGCCGACGCCGCTGCCGGAGCCCCCGCGCACACCGCCACCGGAGCGCATGGTGACGCCGGCGGCGCCGCGCCGCCCGGTGGTGGTGAGTTCCCCGCCGTCAGCCGGCATGCCGGGGTGGGTGGTCCCGCTGATCGTGGTGATCGTCCTCGGTGTGGTCGCCGCCATTCTCCTGTCCCGGGGCTGATCGGCCGCCGTGCGTTTCTCCTGCGCAGCCCGCACTGACACGGGCATCGTCCGGTCCGGCAACGAGGACAACTACCGGATGATTGCCGACCGGGGCGTGTTCATCGTGGCCGACGGCATGGGCGGCCACGCCGCCGGCGAGGTCGCCAGCGAGATGGCCGTGCAGATCATCGCCCGGGAGCTGGGCAGCCTGCGGGGCCTGACCGATGAAGAGGCCGGTGAGCGGCTGCGCAACGCCATCATCGAGTCCAACAGCGCCATTTTCGATCGTACCCTGACCGAGCACGACAAGCGGGGGATGGGCACGACCATCACCTCGCTGGTGCTGCTGCCGCAGCGGTATCTCATCGGCCAGGTGGGGGACAGTCGGGCATACCTGCTGCGGGGCGACCAGCTGCTGCAGATCACCAAGGATCACTCCTACGTCCAGGAGCAGGTGGACCTGGGGCTGCTGACGCCCGAACAGGCCCGCGTGCATCCGTACAGCAACGTCATCACCCGCTGCATCGGCGCCAACGCCGAGGTCGTGCCCGACCTGTATTTCGGGAACCTCCGCCCCGACGACGTCCTGCTGCTGGCCTCGGATGGCCTGACCGGCATGCTGGAGGATCCCCACCTGTCGGGGATTCTCAGTGGCGAGGGGGGGCCGCAGCAGTGGGTGGATCGGCTCATCAACGAGGCCAACCGTCGCGGCGGGCTCGACAACATCACGGCAATCGCCATCCGCATCGAGCCCGATGTGCCGGCGGAGATCACCCATCCCAGCGTTCCGGCGGCCCAGCGCCCGTAGTCCCGGATGGCCGCGCGGATCACCCACCGGCCTCCACTGTACCTCCTTCCCCTCCCCGAGCTACCCAGCCGGTGGTGCCGAGCTAGCCGAGCAGCGCGCGGCTGGATCCCAGCCTCGCGTCGATTTCCGCGGGGGTGAGCGGCACCAGGTCCCGTAGGTTCTCGAGCGCCCGCGGGGTCGCGCTCGCGGTGAAGACCCGGAGCCGCCGGGCACTGCGGTAGAGTTCTCCCGCGACCCGCGGCAAGCCGAACTGGCCGGCCCGTCCTTCGCCCGTCAGCCGCTCCACGCCACCGCTGCGAGTGCGCAGCGGCAGGTCGACCGCCAGCATCGACGGGTTGCTGGGCAGGTCGAGGAGCACTTCGTCCCGCCCCAGCTTGAGTTCCTCCGCCAGCCGGTCCTCCACACGCTCAAGCAAGTCGGGGCGCTCCCGGATCCACGGCTCGGTCTCCTCCGGCACCTCGCTGGCCGGAAGATCGAGCGCGCGCTTGTAGAGGCGGCGGGTCTGCACCGCGCGGGCCAGGCGACTGGGGTCCGAGGCCAGCAGCCGCTCGGTGAGCCCATCGTCGGTGGCATCCGACACTGCCTCCCGCGAGAGGGCACCCGCGGCTACCGAGCGGCGCACCGCGCGCTTGAACATGCAGGTGGCGCTGCGCACCGCGTGGTGCCAGTACACGTTCCGGTACATCTGGTACTTGGCAAACAGGAGCGACTCCAGCGCGGAGATGCCTTTCTCATGTACCCCGAGCTCTGCCGGCCCGGGGCCGTCCTGGATGATGGTCAGGGAAGCGAGCAGGCGATCCACATCCACCGCGCCGTAGGGCACCCCGCACATCCGGGCGTCCCGGCTCAGGTAGTCGATCTTGTCGAGGTCCAGCGAGCCGGAGATGAGGCCCCGGAGCGGGCTGCCGCTCTGGCCCGTGATGAATTGTCCGATGCGGGCGGCGAAGCTCGGGCCGCCGGCCCGAGCCAGCGCCTCGGCCAGCGGCGTCCGGCCCAGTCGGGCGACCCCGAGGGCCTCATGCCCGGGAAACCCGGCTTCTTCGAGGGCGTGGGAGAAGGGATAGTGACCGAGATCGTGCAGCAGCGCCGCCAGCCGGGCCGCCCGGGCGTCCTCCGGATCGACCAGGGCGAGCTCGCCCCGCTCCTCGAGGGCGGAGAGGGCGAGCCGGGTCAGGTGATAGGCGCCGAGGGCGTGCTCGAGCCGGGTATGCGTGGCGCCGGGATAGACCAGGAAGGCGTGGCCCAGCTGCCGGATGTAGCGGAGCCGCTGCATCGGCGCCGTATCCAGCAACGCCAGGGCGGTTTCGTCCAGGCGGATGTTGTCCCACAGCGGGTCACGAATGACCTCGAAATCACTCACCGTCAGTCGTCTTCCGTCTCGTGCGCCAGCTTCCACTCTTCCGGGGAGCGCCACAGGCTGGACAGCACCAGCTCGCGCATCAGGATGAACTCCTTGGGAATCCGGTCGTACAGGCGCTCGAACAGCTCCTGGTGCGAGAGGATCTCCTGCTTCCACTCCTCGCGGGGCACCGACATGAGGGTGCGGAAGGTCTCGGGGTCGAACCCTTCCATGCCGGTCCAGTCGAGATCCTCGTACCGGGGCATCCATCCGAGCGGGCTCTCGGTGGAGCCGCTCTTGCCGCGTACCCGGCCGAAGATCCACTTGAGCACGCGCAGGTTCTGGCCGAACCCGGGCCAGATGAACTGGCCGTTGGCGTCCTTCCGGAACCAGTTGACGCAGAAGATCCTGGGTGGATCGGCGATCCGGCGGCCCATCTGCAGCCAATGGTTGAAATAATCGCCCATGTGATAGCCGCAGAACGGCAGCATCGACATCGGGTCGCGGCGGACCTGTCCGACGGCCCCGGTGGCGGCGGCGGTGGTCTCCGAGCCGATGGTGGCAGCCAGGTAGACGCCGAAGTTCCAGTTGACCGCCTGATACACCAGCGGGACCAGCGACGCCCGGCGGCCGCCGAACAGGAAGGCGCTGATGACCACGCCGGCGGGATTCTGCCAGTCGGGATCGATCGACGGGCACTGGGAGGCCGGGGCGGTGAAGCGGGCGTTGGGATGGGCGGCCTTGCGTCCGGAACTGGGCGTCCAGGGCTGGCCCTGCCAGTCGGTGAGCTGGGCCGGCGGTTCCTCGGTCATCCCTTCCCACCAGACATCGCCATCCGGGGTCATGGCCACGTTGGTGAAGATGGTGTTGGCCCGGATGGTGGCCATGGCGTTGGGGTTGGAGGCCGCCGAGGTGCCGGGGGCCACACCGAAGAATCCGGCTTCCGGGTTGATGGCGTGCAGGCGGCCGTCGGGGCCGGGCCGGATCCAGGCGATGTCGTCACCGATGGTGGTGACGGTCCAGCCCTCGCAGCCTTTCGGAGGCACCAGCATGGCCAGATTGGTCTTGCCACAGGCGCTGGGGAAGGCGGCCCCGAGATAGCGCTTCTCGCCGTCCGGACTCTTGAGGCCCACAATCAGCATGTGCTCGGCCATCCAGCCTTCGTCGCGGGCCATCACCGAGGCGATCCGCAGGGCGAAGCACTTCTTGCCCAACAGGGCGTTCCCGCCGTAGCCGCTGCCGAAGGACCAGATGGAGCGCTCGTCGGGGAAGTGGACGATATACTTCTCGTCCCGGTTGCAGGGCCAGGGGACATCTTTTCCCCCCGGCTTGAGCGGGCTGCCCACCGAATGCACGCAGGGCACGAACTCGCCCTCCCCCAGGGCCTGGATCGCTCCGCGGCCCATCCGGGTCATGATGCCCATGCTCACGACCACGTAGGGGGAATCGGTCAGTTCCACGCCGATATGCGCCAGTGGTGAGCCGAGTGGCCCCATGCTGAACGGCACCACGTACATGGTGCGGCCCCGCATGCAGCCGCTGAACAGCCGGCGCAGGGTACCACGCATCTCTTTTGGATCCACCCAGTTGTTGGTGGGGCCGGCATCGGGCCGCCGCTGGCTGCAGATGAACGTCCGGTCTTCCACCCGCGCCACGTCGCTCGGGTCGGACAGGGCCAGAAAGCTGTTGGGCCGTTTCTTGGGATTGAGGCGCTTCAGGGTGCCGGTCTTGACCATCTGCTCGCACAGGGCGGCGCTCTCCGCCTCGGACCCATCACACCACTGGACCTGGTCCGGCTCGGTGAGCGCCGCCATCTCGGCGACCCAGGCGATGAGCCGGGGATGGGTCACCCAGTCAGGGGTGCTGGTGCGCGGGCGGGCGGTGGCGGTCATGCCGGAACTCCGTGAAGAGGGGCGCGGGCGGCCCCTCGATGGCCAGGATCCGCGAGGCGGAAATGTCGGCAACGCAGCGTCCGAGGGCAACCGCATCGGGGAAGATTGCAAATTTATACGGAAAGAGCGGATTCATATGCAGCGGAGCGGGCGGGCTCCGGCGGGGGTGCCCGCCCGCCGTGGCGCGACTAGGGCCGCACCGGCTGCATGTCCGCCGTGGCCTGGTAGGCGGCGCGGGCCGACGCCAGGTCGCGATCGGTCGGGGTGGTGGCGTTGGGGGTCGCGTACATCAGGTCGGCGGGGTCCGGGGAGTGCTGCAGCAGGCCGAGGCTGTGACCCAACTCATGGGCTGTGGCAATGGCCAGGCACTGATTGATGTCCGGCGCACCCGGCACCGAGGGGTAGACGTAGACCCGCATCGGCAGGCGCAGCTGGAAGCGGGTGGCCGCGGTGTCCACATCCGTGGCTCCCTCACAGGAGAGCCGGCGCGTCGCCCGATGGACGGCGCCGGGCGCGGAGCCGGCCGGCAAGTGCCGGACGATAATATCCGCCGTGTTCGAGTCGGCGCTGATCATCGCGTTCCACGCCCCGCCGGGGAAGGCTGCCCGCCACAGGGCGATGCCCGCCGATACGTGACCGGGGAGGCCCGACTGGTTCTCGACCCAGATCGTGACCGGTACGCTGGCCGGCGGCCAGTGAAAGGTCAGAGTATCAATCTGGAATCCGGCGCTGTCGAAGGGAATCAGCAGTTGCCAGTCGTAGGGCTCGACCCGGGCCGGGCCGGCGCCGTCGCCGCAGGCCAGGACCACGAGGGTACTGGCGCCGGCCAGGAGCGCGGCCCGGACCGAGCGGAATCGCGAATCAGGCATGGAGGAAAGGTTGCCCGCGGCCCGTGCAAGGTCAACGGCGGGAGCCCCTGCCACCGCGCGCGTAGGCGCGCAAGCGACGCAGCATCCGCCGATCCTGGGTGACGGGCTCATCCCCCTTGGGGGTCTCGAGGATCTTCGGTACCGCCTGGAAACGCGGATCCCGCATGATCCGCCGGAACGGTACCGCGCCGAGACTCCCCTCGGCGATCAGTTCATGCCGGTCCCGCCGCGACCCAAAGGGCGTCTTGGAATCGTTGAGGTGCAGGCAGCGGAGGTGGGCCAGCCCGATGACCTTGTCAAACTGGGCCCACACGCCATCGTAGTCTTTCACGAGGTCATAGCCGGCCGAGTACAGATGGCAGGTATCGGCGCAGATCCCGACCCGGTGCCGGAGGGACTCCGGAATCCGCTCGCGCAGTTCAGCCAGCTCCTCGAAACAGGCGCCGAGGGCGGTCCCGGTACCGGCGGTGGTCTCCAGCAGCACCATCACCTTGCCCGGCACCTGGGCCAGCGCGAGAGCGTAGTTTTCGGCGTTCTGGGCCAGACCGCGGCGACGATCATCGATATAGTTGCCCGGATGCGACACCACAGCGGTAATTCCCAGGGTCTCACACCGCTCGAGTTCAGCGACAAAAGACCTGACGGACCGCGCACTTAGGTCCCGATCCGGCGAGGCAAGATTGATCAGGTACGAATCATGCGCTACGAGCGCGGACACGCCAACGCGCTCCACCTCTTTCCGAAAAGCATCGCGGGTCGCCGGGTCGATCACCGGCTCCCGCCACTGGTTCGGTGTCTTGGTGAACAGCTGGAGCGCGGTGGCGGTGATCGCCCGGGCCCGTTCGGGCGCCGTGGCGACCCCCCCTGCCGTGGAGACGTGCGCGCCGAGTACCTCGGCTGGCCTTGCGAGCGGCTGAGTCATTTCCCTGGTTTCCTTGTACACTGCGCCCGGTCCGGGTACTGTTCCCGGCCGCCACGCTGGGACTTCGTGCGTCGTGACTGACCCCTCACCGCTCCACCGCATTCTGCTGCTCGGAGATGCCGCCGCTCGACCGGCGGGGCTCGAGCGCGCCCTGACCCGCGGCGGATACGTTGTGCTCGAACGCGATGCGGACGATACCGATCCGCCCCCGGCCTCTCCGCCCGACCTGGTGCTGCTGACCGCTCCCCGCGCCGACCGGGGCCTCGAGAAGGCGCTGGCCGCCTTCAGCGGCGATGCCTGGCGGGCGATCCCCCGAGTGGTGCTGCTGGCCGACCCCGACCCCGACGGACCCTGCAAGGCGCTCGGCATGGGCGCCGATGACGCCGTCGGGCATCCGGTCCACCTGCGGGAACTCCTCGCCCGCCTGGGGGCCCGGCTCCGGCCGGTGCCGAGCGCGGAGACCGGCCGGGAACGCCTGTGGCGGCAGGAACTGATGTTCGACATCCTGGAGGAACTCTCCTCCAGTCTCCGGTCCGACGCTATCGTCGAGACCCTGGTGCGCCGCGTCGGCCTGGCCCTCGAGCTGCCGCGCTGCTCCTTCCTGCTCGCCTCGCCCTGGGAACGCTACGGCCGGGTCGTCGCGGTCTGCGAGCGGCCGTCGGCGCGCGATCTCCGGGTGGACCTGTACCGGTATCCCGAAATCCGCGAAGCCCTGCGGACCGAGCAGACGGTGTTCATCCCCGACCTGGAGAGCCACCCGTTCTTCGAGGAGATTCGCCCGCTCTGGAAGGATCTGGGCGTGACCGCCGACGTCCGGAGCGTGGCCGTCATCCCGGTGAATCTGCATGGCCGGCCCGCCGGGGTCTTCCTGCTCCGGACCCGGCGTGAGGATCCACCGCTCACCCCCGAGCAACTGGGCTTTGCCGAGCGATTGCTCCAGGCGGCAGCCCGGCTGCTGGAGAACGAGGAGCGCCGGGCGGGGCTGGCGCGGCGCCAGGCCAGCGCGCTGGCGACCGACATGCTCACCGGGTGCGGCAACCTCGACGCGCTCGACCGCCGGATTCAGGAGGAGTTCCAGCGCGCCCGGCGCTACGCGCTGACCTTCAGCGTGGTCCTGCTGGACGTGGACCGGTTGCGGGGCTACAACGAGCGCTTCGGCCTCGTGGTGGGCGACCGCGTCATGGCCGAGCTGGGCGGTCTGCTGCAGCGGGAGATCCGGGCCCCCGATTTTGTCGGCCGCTACGGCGGGGACGAATTCGCGCTGGTGCTGCCGGAGACGGATATCGTCGGGGCCCGCGCGTCCATTGGACGGGTGCGGGCGCGCATCGAACAGCACGACTTCCCCGATCTGGCCCCCGATGACCGCCCCACCCTGGCCGCCGGGGTGGTGACCTTCCCGCATCCCGCCGCCGACGTGACCCAGGACCTCTTTGCCCTGGTGGAAGCCGCGCTCCTGCGCGGAAAGGCGCAGACCGACGGCCGCATCGGCACCGCCGAAACCGTGGCCGCCTAGCGGCGGCGCTTCAGCCAGTCCGTGGGGTCGAGCGCGATCCCCTGTTCTCCCCGAATCTCGAAGTACAGGTGCGGACCGTTGTCGGAGTTCTCACCCCCCACCGATCCGATGATCTGCCCCTTGGTCACCGTCGCGTTGAGCGCCACCCGGGCCTCTTCCAGGTTGCTGTAGATCGACCGGTAGCCGTTGCCGTGGGCGACGATCACCATCAATCCGTAGGTGCTGAAGCTCATCACCCGCTCCACCGTCCCGCCCTCCACCGCCTTGACGGGTGTGCCCACGGCGGCCCCGATGCGAATCCCGTTGTTGCGGATGACCGCACCCGAGGACAGCTGCTCCCGGCCGAAGCGGGTCATGATCGGCCCCTCGACCGGCCAGTCCAGCTTGCCGATGTCCGAGGTCGTGAGGGTGCCGGCCTCGGGGGCGCCGGCGGGGCGCCGGGCCTCGGTGGTGCGCCGGGCCCGCTCCAGTTCGACCAGCAGGGTATTGAGCCGGGCCTCGTCCCGCTCCAGCACGTCGAGCCGCTGTTCGGTGGTGCGGGCGGTGCGCCGGGTCTCGCGGAGACGGCGGGCGCCCTCCTCGACCAGCTGCCCGTAGCGCACCAGTTCGGCCTCGCGCTCGGTTCGGCGGGAATCGAGCTGGGCCCGGGTGTCGAGGATCTCGCGGCGGCGGCGGTCCACCCGCCGGGCCAGCTTCTCGACGTCCTCCACCAGGGTCCGATCCTGGCGCGACTGCAGGAACAGGTACTTGTAGCGCGAGAGCAGGTCGCCGAAGGACTGGGCCGCCACCAGGACCTCGAAGGTGTAGAGGTCCCCGCGCTTGTAGATCTCCGCCAGCCGCCGGGCCACCACCGCCCGTTTCTCCGCCAGGTTGTCTTGGGCCAGGGCCAGGTCGGTGCTGGCCCGGTCCACGTGACCGTTGAGGCCGCCGATCTGCGACTCGATCTCGTTGACGATCCGGTTGGTGCTCTGCCGCTGGCGCTCGAGGTTGTCCAGCTCGGCGTTGAGGTCGTGCACCTGGCCCTGCAGCCGGGTCCGCTCCTGCTCGAGCCGTTCCCGCTCGCGACGCACCTCTTCCAGCCGGCGGCGCGATTCATCGAGGCCCTGCTGGGCCGCCAGCCGGAGCGGCCCGGCCGCGAACAGAATCAGGAGGACCAGCGCGAAGCCCCGGGGGCCTCGTCCGCGGCCGCGGTGCCGAGTCACCGTCGCCGGGGCCCGGGCCGGCTCACACATCGCGGAGGTGACGCTCCACGCTGACCAGGCTGCCAAAGAATCCGATGGCGATGCCGAAGAGCACCCCGAGGGTCACCTGCTCGGGGAGGAGGAAGACGATCCCCGACGTGGCCAGCTGCACCTGGCCGCGGAAGAGCAGGTAGGTGGCGTAGCAGAGGCCGACCGCGACCAGCCCGCCGAGCAGCCCCTTGATGGCGCCCTCCAGCAGGAACGGGCCGCGAATGAACCCATGGGTGGCCCCGACCAGCCGCATGACGGCGATCTCGCGGGCCCGTTGCAGCACGGTGATCCGGATGGTGACCCCGATGATGACCACCGCCACCGCGGCAAAGGCGAGTCCGATGATGAAGCCGACCAGGCCGGCGATGTTGCGCAGCCGGTCCAGCTTCTCGATCCACTCGCGCCCGTAGCGCACGTCATCGATGAACCCGTAGCCGCGCAACCGGTCGGCGACGGCGGCGGTGTTCTCCGCGTCCCGGAAGCCATCCTTCAGCTGAATTTCCAGCGAGGCGGGCAGCGGGTTGACCGCCAGGTCCCGGTAGGCATCCCGGAACTCCACCAGCTCCGCGCGGGCCCGCTTGAGGGCCTCGTCCTCGCTCACGAAGGTGACCCGGGCGACTTCGGGAAAGGCCGCGATATCCTGCGAGGCCTGGGCGATCGCCTCGGGCGGGGTGCCGTGCAGCAGGTAGGCGACGACCTCCACCCGCTCTTCCACCAGTCGCAGGGCCTGGCGCAGGTTGACCGCGACGAGGGCGAACAACCCCACCGCATACAGGGAAAAACCGATCGTGGTGATGGAGAGCGTGGAGAGCAGGGGCGCCCGCCGGAAAGCGAGGAAGGCCTCGCGCACGAGCAGCCTCATGCGTCGTCTCCCGGGCTCTCATCGGCGCCGGAGTCGAAGACCACCGCGCCCTCGCGAAGCTCCACGGTGCGGTAGGTCGTCTGCTTGACCAGGTCCAGGTCGTGCGTGGCCATAACGACGCAGGTGCCGCCGGTGTTGATCTCGCGGAGCAGCTGGAACACGCCGCGGGTGGCCCGCTCATCGAGATTGCCGGTGGGTTCGTCGGCGATGAGAATCGTGGGGTCATTGACCAGGGCCCGGGCGATCGCCACCCGCTGCTGCTCGCCGCCGGAGAGCTCCTGCGGGTAGGCGTGCGCCTTGGCCGCGAGCCCGACCTGGGTCAGCACCCGCATGACCCGTGAGGGAACCCCGTCGGGACGGGCCCCGGTGACTTCCAGCGCAAACGCCACGTTCTCTTCCGCGGTGCGGTCATCCAGCAGCCGGAAGTCCTGGAACACGACGCCCAGCCGGCGCCGCAGCCTCGGCACATCAGCGGGGGTGAGGTCGGTAATGCTGAACCCCGAGACCCGCACGTCGCCGCTGGTGGGGCGCAGCTCCCCGAACAGCAGCTTGAGGATCGTGGACTTGCCGGCGCCGGAGTGGCCGGTCAGGAAGACGAACTCTCCCTTGGCGATATGAAGGGAGACGTTCTTGAGGGCCACGCCCTTGGGATAGTCCTTGAAGACCTGCGAGAGCCGGATCACGGGAGGAAGATAGGATTAGCGAGGGGGGGAGTAAAGCGAGGGAGAGGGCCCCCGCTACCCCAGCGCCTGCTCCAGATCGGCGATGATGTCGTCGGCGTCCTCCACGCCGCAGGACAGCCGCATGAAGCCGTCGGGGATCCCCTGCTTGGCGCGCTGTTCCTCGGTGAGCCGGCGATGACTCGTCAGGCGCGGCTCGGAAATGAGGCTCTCCACGCCGGCCAGGCTGGGGGCGTGGGTGATCAGCTTGAGCTTCTTCAGGAACTTCTCCGCCGCCCGGGAACCGCCCTTGATCTCCAGCCCGACCATGCCCCCGAATCCCTCGAGCACTTTGCTGGCCAGCGCGTGATCGGGGTGGCTCGGCAGGCCGGGGTAGTGCACCCGCTGGAACTGGTCCCGGCCCTCGGCCCACCGGGCCACCGCCATGCCGTTGATGTTGTGCCGTTCCATGCGGATGCCCAGCGTCCGCATCCCCCGCTCCACCAGCCAGGCGGCGTGCGGATCGATGGCCTGGCCCCACAGCTGCATCAGCCGGGTGACCTCCTCCACCAGTGCGGCCGAGCCGGCCACGGCCCCGGCGATCACGTCGCTGTGGCCGTTGAGATACTTGGTGGCGCTGGTGATGACCACGTCCGCCCCGTGCTTGAGGGCCTGGAAGTTGGCCGGACTGGCGAAGGTCGCGTCCACCAGGCAGGCAAACCCGCCGTCTCGGGCGATCTGGGCCATCGGGGCGAGGTCCAGGACCCGCATGGTGGGGTTGGTCGGCGTTTCGACGAAGACGGCCCGCGTGCTCTTGCGCACCGACCGGCGCCATTGGCGCGGCTGGTCCGGGCTCACGTAGGTCACGTCGATCCCGATCCGGGTCAGCTCTTCATCGAAGAGCCGCTTGGTGCCGCCGTAGATCCAGCTGCTGCTGACCAGGTGATCGCCGGGCCGCAGCACCGCCAGGTGGGCCAGGGCGGTGGCGCCCATGCCGCTGGCCACGAAGATGGCGGCTTCCGCCCCTTCCAGCTCCGCGTACTTGGCGGCCAGACTGGTCTGGTTGGGATTGTTGCCGTACCGGCTGTACATCACCTCCTCGTCGGACCCGACCGGGTTGGTGAAGGTGCTGCTCTGGTACAGCGGGGCGATCACCGGGGCCCAGTCGGCGCGCCGTACCGGCTGGCCGTGAACCGCGATGGTGGAGACGCCGAGTTTGCGCTTCATGCGCTGAGGGGCAGGGAGTAGGAGCCGTCGTCGCAGCGGATCAGCCGGAGCCGGGCCAGCGTGGCCAGGACCGTCCCGGCCTGGGTCTCATCCCACCCGATCCGCTCGGCCAGGGCTGGCGCGGTAGCAGGCCCCGCCGCCTGCAGGCAGGCAAAGGCGACCCGTTGCTCGGAGGACACCCGCCCGACGGGGCGGGCGGCCCCGGTCAGCGGATCCTGGAACAGCGCGGCCAGATCGTGGTGGGCAAGGACATGTTCGATGGCCTCGAGCTGCTCCTCGCCGAGCCCTTGCAGCACAAAATAGGTGCCGGTCGGCGGGTCCAGCAGCAGTTGCGCGATCACTTCATCGGCGCAGCTCAGGTCCACCAGGCCGATCTCCGAGAAATCGAGGAGGGCCAGGGCCTGACCCCCGGCGAGCCGTTCCCGGATGCTGGTCCGGATGGCCCGGCCGGTCGGCCGGGTCACCAGGTTGGTGTAGGCGGCATGCACCGTCTCGCGGAGCATCAGGTCCAAGCGAATTGTTTCGGTCATCCGGAAATCTCTTGGCCAGGGATCACGATCTGCAGCTGTGCTCCGGGAAAGGCTGCCAATCCTTCCATCAGCGGCGCGTCATCATCCCACGGCGGCACGATGGCAATCCGGGCCGTGCCGCTGCGAATGCTGAGCTTGCCGTCCCAACGGGTCAGATAGCGCTTGATGCCGGGCATCCCCTGACCCCGGCCGGGGTCGCGGAACCGGCTGGTATGCTGGATGACGGCGGCCTCGAGCGCCGCCGCATCTCCCCACCGATCGCCGAAGCGGCGCGCCTGGGTGGCCTCCAGCGACCGCCGGAAACCGATCCCGGCATCGCTGACGGCGATGACGACCACCCGCCGTCCCAGCCGTTTCCGGAAGCTGTAGGCATGGACCGCCACCCAGCCGCCGGTTCCGGCGTGCTCCACAATATTCTGGCATGCCTCCGAAAGTGCCATGGCGAATCCCATCGTCGCCTTGGCTTCGAGGCCCAGCTCCCCGTGGAGGATGCGGGCGGCGCCCGCCTGGATCTTTCCTACCACGCCATGGACATCCTCCGAGGCCCGCACCGGGGTCACATCGAGGAGGACATCCGACTGGTCGTCCGGCTTCAGGCGCGGCACCTTGCCGTGGATCTCGAACAGCTCGCCGGCATGCTGGAAGAAGCCGGTGCGGGCCCAGTAGCGCCGGACCTCGTCGGCCTGGGGCACCGTAAAGCCCGGCGTGGGACCGCCGGCCTCCCGGATCGCCTGAGCCGCGGTGAGCATCCCCAGGAGACCGAACGGCGAGGCCCACTGCGCCGGCCGCGCATCGAACAGCATCCGGTCGCCGATCGGTCCCGCCGCAAACGAGGTGGCAAACTGCTCGAAGCTCCGGTCATCAAAGGTGGCCGGTACCTCGACAATCCGGCTCACGCGCTGCCCGCCGCCGGCACGACCAGACCCCCGCGGAGCAGGGCACCGAGCCCCCGGGCCCCCCGCAGGACCGCGTTCCGGGCCGCCAGCTGGTTGGCTTGGGCGATGGCCTCTGTCGTGGGGAGGCCGGCCAGCAGGCCGGCGCACAGCCCCGCGCCGAAGACATCGCCGCAGCCGGTCGGGTCCAGCGCCTCCACCGCCGGCGCGGGGACCCGGGCGGTGCGGACCGGCCCGGACGGCGGACCCTGGCGCGCGGCGCCGAGGCCCCGAGGGGCCGAGCCCTCGAAGTACACCGCCCCACGCTGGCCCAGCGTCACCACCAGGAGCTGGACGCCCAGACCCAGGGCCAGGGCGGCGGCGGCCATCGGCTCGGGGGCAAATTGGGCCATCTCATCCTCATTCATCTGGACCGCGTCGAAGCAGCGGAGCCAGCCCGCCGGATCGGCCAGCGGGCGGAGCACCCGGACCCCGTCCGGCGGCATGCCGAACAGCAGGCTGTGGAGGTCGGCATAGATAAACCCGGGGAATCCCTGGCGGAGCGCCTGGGCGGTGCCCAGTTCCAGTTCGAAGCCCGAGATGAAGTTCACATACAGCGCATCGAGATCACGGACCATCGGACCGAGTTCGGCCCAGGTCCAGCCCGGAACGCCGCCGGACATCCGTTCCGTTCGCCGGTCCCCGGTGGAGTAGCGCAGCACCACCCGGTTGTTGGGCACCGGCACCTCGGCGAAGCGGGTCCCGGGCGCCACCCGCCGGAGTCCGCGCAGGAATTCCGTGGCCGGTCCGCGGAGGTCGCTGCCGACCTTGATCAGTGGAACGATCTCCCATTCCGCGGGCAGCGCCGCGTCGAACGCGCCGAGCGCGTAGGCGATGCCGCCCCACTCCTCCACCGGCGGGGCCGCGGGATCCCGGGCGTGGATCTCGTCCCACACCATCGAGCCGATGACGCCGAGCTTCACACCACGCCCGCCTCGACCTGTTCGTGGAAGGCCCGCGCGGCGCCGTAGACGCCGGCCACGCCGGTGAGTTCGCCGGGCACGATCCGGCAGACCTGGACCGCCGGCTTGAAGGCCCGCCGGGAGACCTCCCGGCGGAGCGGTTCAAACAGGCTCTCGCCCGCGAGCGTCACCCCGCCCATGATGACCACGGCTTCGGGGTTGAAGATATTGATGAGGTTGCCGACGGCGGCGCCCAGGAACTTGGCGGTCTCCTTGACCACTTCGAGCGCCAGGGCGTCCCCCTCGTGGGCCGCCTGGTAGACGATCTGGGCGGTGACCTGGTGCAGGTCCCCGCCCACGTAGGACGCCAGACTCGAGGCCGAGCCGCTTTCGAGCGCCTCCACCGCCCGCAGGGCGATGTTCGGCCCGGAAGCATACGCCTCCACGCAGCCGTAGTTGCCGCACTTGCAGCGCCGCCCGTTGGCGTCGATGGTCATGTGGCCCACCTCCCCGGCGATGTCGGACGCGCCATGGTAGAGTCGGCCGTCAATGATGATGCCGCCGCCGATGCCGGTGCCGATCGTCAGGCCGATGGCAATGCGCGTGCCCCGGGCGGCGCCCTGCCACCATTCGCCCAGCACCGCGCAGTTGGCGTCGTTGTCGATCGCGGTGCGAAGCCCCAGCCCGTCGGAGAGCCGCTGCCGGACCGGCATGTTCACCCAGCCGAGGTTGGGGGTGAGCAGCACCACGCCGGTCTTGGTGTCGAGCGGGCCGGGGCAGCCACAGCCCGCCCCGATCAGCTCGGCGTTCGGTACGGTCCGGCGCAGGTCGCCCATGGTTTCCTGCGCCGTGGCGATGATTCGCCGTACCACCGCATCGGGCCCATCCTCCGCGCCGGTCGGCACACTCCGGACGCCGTGGATGGCACTGCCGTCCTCGGCCACGCAGCCGGTCACGATGTTGGTGCCGCCCAGATCGATGCCGACGATGTGGCGCATGGGGCCGCGGAGTGGGGGTGGGCGATTCGAACCGGCCAGGCCGGCACGGCAATCTAATGCGAGTGTCCGAGCCGGTCGCCCTTCCGGTCCTCAGGACTCCCAGCTCGTCACCGCGCGGGCCACCGCGTCTGCGCTGATATCCCGCATGCACAGGTGGTGCTGCAGCGGGCAGGTCATCGGCCCGTGGCGCGAGCAGGGCCGGCAGGGCAGGGATGGGTGCTCGAAAACCCGGTCCCCCTTGCCGAGGGGTCCGAAGCCGAACTTGGGCGAGGTGGGGCCGAACACCGCCAGCACCGGGCAGTGCACCGCCGTGGCCAGGTGCAGCGGGAGCGAGTCGTTGGTCACCAGCAGCCGCGCGTGCTGCAGCAGCGCTGCCGATTCGCGGAGGGTGAAGCGCCCCGTGGCGTTCCAGGCTCGGCCGGGTGCGGCCTGGCAGATCAGGTCCCCCAACCGCTGGTCCTCGTTGCCCCCGACCACGACGACCGGCTGGTTGAGTCGAGCGGCAAGCTGGGGGTAGTGCGGCCATCGCTTGGTCCCCCATCGGGATCCCGGGGCCATGGCCACGAACCCCGCCGGGACGCCCTGGTCGGCCAGCCACCCGGCGACCTTCTTGGTATCGTCTTCGGTCAGTCCCAGGCTGGGGAGTGGGGTGGCGCCGATACCGGCCAGGGCGCCGAACCGCCGGCTGGCGTGGGCGCCCTCGGGCAGCGCGACCCGCTCGGTGTACCACAGCCCGCCGGGCGCGCCCTTGAACCCGATCCGCACCGGAACCCGGGCCAGCCAGGCCAGCAGGCTGGAGCGCAGCGACTCGTGCGGCAGCACCGCCCGGACATAGCCGCCCCGCCGAAGTTCACGCACCAGCCGGAAGAAACCGCCCAGGCCGCGATCGCGGCCGGCCTTGTCGTAGGGAATGACCCGGCGGACTGCGGGGTGGGTATTGAGCAGGGGCGCGGCACCGGGCGTGGTCACCACGTCCACCGGGCCGTGCTGCTCGGCCAGCCGCGCCAGCAGCGGGGTGGTCAGGACGACATCCCCCAGGTGCGCGGTCTGGATCACGAGCGTCGCGTCGGCCATCAGTCATCCACCTGGAGGACCGCGAGGAAGGCCTCCTGAGGAATCTCCACCTGGCCGAGCTGCTTCATGCGCTTCTTTCCTTCCTTCTGCTTCTCGAGCAGCTTGCGCTTGCGGGTGATGTCGCCGCCGTAGCACTTGGCGAGCACGTCCTTCCGCATGGCCGAGATGGTCTCCCGGGCAATGATCTTGTTGCCGATCGCCGCCTGCAGCGCCACCACGAACAGCTGTCGGGGGATCAGCTCCTTGAGCTTCTCGGCGATCTTGCGGCCGTACTCGTAGGCCTTGTCCTTGTGGATGATCACGCTGAACGCGTCCACGGTCTCGCCGTTGATCAGCATGTCGAGCCGCACCAGGTCCGATTCGCGATAGCCCGCCAGCTCATAGTCCATGGCGGCGTAGCCGCGGGAGATGCCCTTCAGCTTGTCATAGAAGTCCAGGACGATCTCGCCCAGCGGGAAGTCGAACTCGAATTCCACTCGTGACGGGTCCAGGTACTTCATTCCGTGGTACACCCCGCGCCGGTCGGTCCCCAGCTTCATGATGCCCCCGATATACTCGGCCGGGCTCATGATCCGGGCCTTCACGTACGGCTCCTCGATCCGGGCGATCGTGGCGGGGTCCGGCAGCTTGGTGGGGTTCTCCAGCAGGATCATGGTGCCGTCGGTGAGGTGGACGTAGTACTCCACCGTCGGCACCGTGGTGATCAGGTCGAGATTGAATTCCCGCTCCAGCCGCTCGCCCACGATTTCCATGTGCAGCAGCCCGAGGAAGCCGGAGCGGAAGCCGAAGCCGAGCGCGGTGGAGGTCTCCGGCTCGTACTGCAGGGAGGCATCATTGAGCTTCAGCTTGGCCAGGGCATCCCGCAGCGGCTCGTACTGCTCGCTGTCGGTGGGGTAGAGACCGGCAAAGACCATCGGCTTGACGTCGCGATACCCGGGGAGGAGTTCCCGGGCCTGTTCCTGGGCATCGAAAATCGTGTCGCCGGCCCGGGTGTCGCCCACGCTCCGGGTGTTGGCCACCACGTATCCCACCTCGCCCGCCTCGAGCACTCCCGTGGGCCGCTGTCCCAGCTGGAGGTACCCGACCTCATCCACCACGTAGCCGTCATCGGGGTGCGCGCCAAACGCGATCGCCATGCCCTTGCGGAGGGTGCCATCCACCACCCGAATACTGGGAATGGCGCCCCGATAGCGGTCGAAATAGGAATCGAAGATCAGCGCCCGCAGCGGGGCGTCGGGCTTGCCGGTCGGCGGGGGGACCCGCGCCACCACCGCCTCCAGCAACTCGGCGATGCCGGTGCCTTCCTTGGCGGAGACCGCGAGGATCTCCTCCCGGCGGGATCCGATCAGGTCCATGATCTCCTTGGCCCGGCGCTCCGGCTCGGCGCCGGGCAGGTCGATCTTGTTGAGGACCGGGATGATCTCGAGCCCGGCGTCCAGGGCCAGGAAGAGGTTGGAGAGCGTCTGGGCCTGTACGCCCTGAGAGGCGTCCACCACCAGGATGGCCCCCTCGCAGGCTGCCAGCGAGCGGGACACTTCGTACGTGAAGTCCACGTGGCCAGGGGTGTCGATCAAATTCAGCTCGTACTCATCGCCGTCGCGGGAGCGGTACGTCATCCGTACGGCGTTGAGCTTGATCGTGATCCCGCGCTCGCGCTCGAGATCCATCGTGTCCAGCAGCTGCTCGCGCATCAGGCGCTTCTCGACGGCGCCCGTGGTCTCGATCAGCCGATCGGCCAGAGTGCTCTTGCCATGGTCGATATGCGCCACGATGCAGAAATTGCGGATTCGTGCCTGCTTCATGGCGGGTAAGATAAGGGGGGAGGGGAGTGGCGGGGTCTCCGGCGGGGCCGGCGCCTTTCCGGGCCCGGGTCGCGGTGCCACATTTGGGCCATGACGACCTCACCTCCCGGGTCCCTGGCCGAGTTCCAGGAGTTCCGCGGCCGGATGAACGACATCATCCTGGGCGCGGGCAACCTGACGCTCAATCGGTTCTTTGCCCTCGATCACCGCTGCTACGAGCCCGGCGCCCTCGGCACCAGGACCAAGGAGATGCTCGGCCTGGTGGCCAGCATGGTGCTCCGCTGCGACGATTGCATCACGTACCATGTGGTGCGCTGCCACGAGGAGGGCGTCTCGCGCGAGGAGTTCCTGGAGATCTTCTCGGTGGGGCTGGTGGTGGGCGGCAGCATCGTCATTCCCCACCTGCGCCGCGCCATGGCCCGACTGGAAGAACTCGCCGCACCTCCCACGGCCTGAGCGGACCCGGGCGCCTAGCCCCGGGGCGAAAATACCCGGGTGTTGCCGAACAGCACCCCGGCGATGATCAGCCCGCCCCCGGCCAGGTGCCACGGCGTGGGGCGCTCGCCCAGCACCAGGATGGCAATGGACGTTGCAATCAGCGGGGTGAGGCAGGTGTACAGCGCCGCGCGTGAAGCGCCGATGCGATGCACCGCCCGGCTCCAGAGGATGTACGCCGCCACCAGCGAGAGCAGGGTGGAATAGACCAGCCCCCCCCACGCCACGCCCGAAACGGTTCCCCATTCCACCGCCAGAAAGTCCTTTGCGCCGAGCAGCAGCAGCCCCGGGGTGCCGGTGACCATGGTCCAGCAGGTGACCTCGAGGGCGGAGATCCGTCCGCCCAGCTTCCGGAGGCCCAGGGTGTAGGCCGTCCAGCAGCCCACCGCCAGCAGGATCAGCAGGTCCCCGTGCCACTCCCCGGCACCCAGCGCCACCCCGCGTGCCGCCACCGTGATGACCACGCCGAGCGTTGCCAGGCCCAGCGCCCAGCGTTGGCGCGTGGTCACCTGCTCCATGCCCAGCGCGCCGGCGGCCACGGTTACCACGGTCGGCATCGCGCTGAGGATGAGCGACGTGTTCGTCGCGGTGGTGTTGGCCAGGCCGGTGATGAAGCACGCCTGGTACAGCGTGTTGCCCACCAGGCCGAGCCCGATGAGTGGCCAGAGCGTCCCCTTCGGCAGGGTGCGATGCCCCTCCAGCTGGGCCACCAGGATCCAGAGGAGCGCCGAGCCCACCACGAAGCGCATGGCAGTGAAGGCGAGCGGCGGGAAGGACGGGAACGCCAGCTTGGAGGCGGTGAAGTTGCCCCCCCAGAACAGCACGACGAGCAGCATCTCGACATGGGCGCCGCGCGGGGTGGTCATGGGCCGGGAAGGTAATGGGGCGCTCGGCCGGCGGGACGGTTGGTTGCACGAGAGACGGGTCGGGTTCCTCTCGGAACCCGACCCGTTGTACCAACCGCCCAACCGCCCGCCTCAGCTCACGCCCTTCTTTTCCACGATCTTGTCGTAGCTCTCGGGATTCCACTTGGGGCGGGACGGCGCGTTGGCGATTTCCTGACCCAGGTAGAACACCAGCTGCGCGATCCGGCTCAGCTTCTCGGTGTCGATCTTATCGGGCGAGTCGCTGACCTGGTGGTAGTCCGGATGGACGCCATTGAAGAAGAACAGGATCGGCACACCCTTGCGGGCAAAATTGAAGTGATCGGAGCGGAAGTAGAAGTTCTCCTCCGGCCAGCGGTCGTCGATGGCGGCCATGCGGAGTTCGGGGTGCCGGGCGGTCACCATGTTCAGCGTGGCCCCCAGGTCCGAATGCTCCTTGCCGATCGCCACGATGGTATCGGGCCAGTTGCGGCCGATCATGTCGATGTTGATATCGGCGACGATCTGCTCCACCGGCACGGTGGGATGTTCGCTGAAGTACTGGCTGCCCCACAGCCCCTTCTCTTCCCCCGAGACGGTCATGAAGAGGACCGACCGCTTGGGCCGGACGCCCTTCTGCGCGTACGCCTCGGCCAATTCCATGACGCCCACCGTGCCCGAGGCATCGTCGTCGGCGCCGTTGCAGATCGAGTCCCCGCCCTTGGGCTGGCAGCCGCTGGCCGGCGACATGCCGACGTGATCCATGTGAGCGCTGTAGACCAGGTATTCCTTCTTGAGGACGGGATCGGTGCCCTCAATCATGCCGATGGTGTTGGGCGCGGTGACCGACTCGAGCACCTGCTCCTTGAGCCCGAATCCGACCGTCAGGCCCGGCACATCCCGGGCGACCAGCGCCTCCGAGGCCCGCACCTGGTTCAGATCCACGCCCGCGGTCTGCAGGGCTTCCCCGAGGGCCCGCTCATGCGCCTCCACCACCGGGCTCCCGCTCGTCATGCCGTCGACGCCGATCCGGAGCTGCGCCTGGCTGGCAACCCGCTGGGCAAAGGTGGCGGAATCACGGTTGGAGATGATCAGGACGCCGGCCACGCCCTGTTCCAGCAGCGCTCCGAGCGTCTGCAGCTGGCCCTGCACCAGCGGCTTGGTGTAGTCGATGACGGCGATGATCGCCTTCCCCTTGAGATCCAGGCTCTTCACCGCCTCGGGCGAGAGAGGACCACCCAGGAGAAACGCCGGCCCGAAGACCTCCTGCTCCGGCACGGAGCCGAACACGAACCGGGCATCCTTGGACAGGTCGGCATGGGCGTGCACGCCATTGCCCATGAGCCCCACATGGGAGCCGGCGGGATCGATCTTCCGGCGGCTGATGGTATACCGCTGGAACCAGGTGCCGTTCTCACCGGCGGGTTTGAGCCCGAAGCGCTTGAACTCATCGGCAACATACTGTGCGGTCTTCTCGAGGCCCGGGCTGGGGGTATCCCGGCCACCCATGGAATCGTCGGCAATGATATTGATCCGGCGCCGAACGTCGGCCGACGTGATGGACCCGGCAGCGGCCCGGACATCCCGGGTCTGGGCCACGGCCGTGGCGGTGATGGACAGGGCCAGAATGCTGGTAACGGCGAGGAGTCGGCGCATCAGAAATCCGGGTTGAGAGAAAACGGCGTTCATCTAGGCCGGTAAAGTATAGCGCCCGGCCGCACGAGGTACGGACGGGCGCTTCAAAGGTTTCCGAACCGTCAGTTGGGACGGCGGCGCTTCAGTTGCGGCTCGCCGGTTGAACGTGCGGGCGGCGATCGGGACGGCTCGGCCCGGGAGGGCTCGCCGCGCGGCGGCTCGGACCGCCGGCTCGGCTCGGCCCGGGACGGTTCGCTGCGCGACGGTTCGGACCGCCGGCTCGGCTCCGCCCGGGTCGGGTCGGCGCGGTCCCTGTCCGATCCGCTCCGGCTGGGTTCCGCCCGCGATGGCTCACGCCGGGACGGTTCTGCCGATGGGGAATCCGTCCCCCGTGGGCTCGACGCGTCCGGCGCACGCCGCCCATCCGGCTGCGATGTCCCGCCTTCGGTATCGCGCAGGTTCGCGGACTCGGTGCGTCCGGACGGCCGGCGGCGGGGCGAGGCATCGTCGGGCCGCGGCTCGCGGCTTGGGGTCGCCCGATCGCGAGGAGCCTCGGGCTGGGTGCGCCGTTCCGGGCTCCGGGAAGGCTCGGCCGAAGGTGCCGCCCGATCTCCGCTCGGACTCCGGCGCCGCGTTCCGACCGGGGCCGGGATGGCGCCCCGTCCGCCGACATCCGCGCTGCCGCGGTCGCGCTCGATGGTGCGGCGATCGCCATCAGGGCTCGCTCCCGGGCTGAATCCCGGTCGCTGCGCCACCCGGGTGACATAGTCGTTCCGGTTATCGAAATCCTTGAACACGTAGCGCGGTCCGGGACGGTAGGGACGCACCACCACCACGCCCCCTGAGTAGCGCCGGTAGGGGTAGTAGTACCAGTCGTCATAGATCACGATGCGGAACCGCGAGCAGTAGTTGTTATACGGGTCCCAATAGCGCCAGCTGGCGTAGGCGTGACAGTCGTAGCAGACGAACCTGGGGTAGTCATAGTGCCGCTCGACGTGATACTGGGTCACGTCGTAGTCGTAGGCCCCCTCCACCGCGATGCGCTCGGCAATGTCGCTGACCGCGACGTAGGGATCGCCCCGGACCCGGCCGTCGGAGATGGCGCGATAATCCCAGTGGTCTCCCCGGATGATGTCGTCGTAGTTGAACGGATCCTGCGAGGCGATCGCGAAGACATAGCCGACCCCGGGATAGTCATCGACCTGAAACGCCTCATCCCGGTCCCGCCCCAGCACCTCGAAAGTCCGGCCGCCGCGGGCCCAGTTGTCTTCCCACGGATCGATCGGAAACAGGATCCGGACCCGGCCGTCGGTATCAATTCGGATGACGGACACGTAGGCGTCGTCGTCCGACCGGAAGTAGACCCGGGCCTGGTCGCCCCGGGAGTAGACGTCGTCACGGTTCAACCAGAGACTGACGCGGGGTCGGGCCGACTCGTGGCCGCGCACCCAGGCGGCGATGATCGACGCTGGGGCGGGGGGAGCTGCGGGGGCAGAACCGGCCGTCAGGGCCAGAATCGCCAATGAGAGCATGCCAGACATGAGACCTCCTGGGACGAACGGAGTGGACAGGTCAGGCATAAGCAGGGGATGTGCCATCCCGTGCGATCAGTGTAAACGTTGTGACACCAACTGTTTACAGAAAAGCGCCGAATCGACTGTCTCGGATCGAGCAGTTCGAAACCGGGACGCCGAGACATCGCGTTGACTTCCCGCGTCCGTTCCCCGTACGTTGCTGCCCCCATGTCAGCCAGTCCCTCACCGCTCCCTCGTTTCGACTTGATCGACCCGCGCGAGGCCGCCAGCCTGGCCGGGCTCGAACTGCTCACGGAGGGCGTCGTCGAGGGTTTCCTGGCCGGTCTGCACCGCTCTCCCCGGCGCGGGTTCTCGGTCGAGTTCGCCGAACACCGAATGTACCAGCCGGGGGATGAGTTACGGTATGTGGACTGGAAGCTTCTGGGCCGCAAGGACCGGCTCTATGTGAAGCAGTATGAAGAGGAGACCAACCTCCGTGCCATGCTGGTGGTGGACATCAGCCGGTCGATGGCCTGGACCGGCGCTCCGGAAAAGACCCTGGCCAAACTGGCGTACGCGCAGCGGCTGGCGGCGGCCCTCGCGCTGGTGCTGCTGCGGCAGCGCGATGCGACGGGACTCATCGCCTTTGATGATGCGGTTCGGGCCGTCCTCCCGGCGCGGGTCCGGCGGACCCACTGGAACCAGCTGCTGGTGACCCTGGGGGGCCTGACCCCCGGCGCCGGGACCGCCGCCGAGCCGGCGCTCCGGCGGGTGGTGGGGCTGCTGCGGCGGCGTGGCCTGGTGATTTTCATCTCCGATCTGTTGCTGGAGCAGGATCTGGCGATGCGCGCGCTCAAGTTCCTGCGGCACCGCGGCCATCAAGTCATGGTCCTGCACCTGATGGACCCGGCGGAAATGGAACTCGGCGGCCCCGCCGAGGCCCGGTTCGAGGATCCGGAGACCCGTGACGGTGTCATTCTCCGACCGAAGGACTGGGCCGAGGCCTACCGGGAGACCGTCACTGGAGTGGTGAGCGCCTGGCGCCGGGCCTGCCGGACCAGCGGGATGCACTACCATCATATCACCACCGACACCCCGTTCGGGCTGGCACTCCGGCGGGTCATCGCGCGGCCGGCGGGGGTGCAGTGATCGGCTTCCTCACCCCATGGGCGCTGGCAGCGCTTCCGCTCGCCGCGCTGCCGCTGCTCCTCCATCTCATCCAGCGCCGTGACCCGCCGACCGTGGAGTTTCCCGCGGTCCGCTATCTCGTGCAGGTCACGCAGGAACATCATCGCCGCCTCAAGCTGCGGCATTGGCTGCTGTTGCTGGTCCGCACGCTCCTGGTCCTCGCCCTGGTGTTCGCCGCGGCCGGACCCTCGGCTCCGCTGACGGAGGCGGTGAGTCACGCGCCCAGCGCGCTGGTCGTGCTCCTGGACAACTCTCCCAGCAGTTCGGCGGTGGTCCAGGGGACCCGCCGGCTCACCGACCTGAAAGGAGCGGCGCGACGGATTCTGGCGCGGGGCACGCCGGCCGACGCTCTTTGGCTGCTGACCGCAGACGGCGTGGCGCGGCGGGGCGCGCCGGATGCTCTGGGGCGCGCCGTCGACAGCGTGGAGGCCTCCAGCCGGCGGATGGATCTCGGGGAATACCTGGTGCTCGCCGAACAGGTCTTGGCGACCGATGCCCGGCCCGGCGGTATCGTGCTGCTGAGCGATGCGCAGGCGAGCGCGGTATCGGCGGCGCCGATTCGGGTACCGGTCGTGCTGGTCCGGCCCGCCGGCGAGCCGCCGGCCAACCAGGGGATCGCGCGGGTCGATGCCGGGTCGCAGCCGTGGACGCCCGAGGGCGGCTCGGTCACCGTGAGCATCACCGGAGACTCAGGCGCCCCGGCGCCGGTCTCGGTAGTGCTGGCGAACCGCCCGCCACGTCAGGCGCTGGTTCCGGCCGGTGGGAGCGGCAGTTTCACCCTGGGGCCGGCGTTCCCGGGATGGCAGCGGGTGCAGGCGAGCAAAGCCGCGGACGAATTCCGTGGTGACGACGACCGGGTGGCGCTGCTGCGGGTGGCGCCGGTGGCCGCCGCTACGTGGGACCCCGCCGATCGCTACCTCGCGGCTGCGGCGGACGTGCTGCTGGCGAGCGGCCGACTCCGGTGGGGCAGTGACCTTGCCCTCGGGGTGCTGGGCCGGGGCGCGTCGGTGGTGCTCCCGCCCGAGGATCCCGCGCAACTGGGCGCCCTCAACCGGGCGCTGGAACGGCGAGGGATTCCCTGGCGCTACGGGGCGCCGGCGCTGGCCCCGGCGGTGAGCGACAGCAATGCGTTTGTGGGCCGGGTTGCCGTGACCCGGCGCCACGCGCTGGTCCCGCTGCGCGCGGGGCAGGCGCCGGGAGTGGTGGTCACGGCAGGCGGGCAACCGTGGATCGTCCGGTCGGGAGACGTGGTGCTCATCGGCAGTCGTCTCGACCCGGCCTGGACCGGCCTGCCGCTGACCGCCGGCTTTCTCCCGCTGGTGGACGCCCTCGTCAATCGGGTGGCCCGGGGGGAGGTGGCCCTGCTCGAAGGGGCACCGGGCGATGCGATCCAGGTGCCGGACCTCGCCACCGAGGTGGTGCTGGAGGGACGCCGCTGGCCGGTCGAAGGTGGTGCGGCCTTTCGACCGCCTGACACGGGGGTCTATTTCGTGCTGGCGGGCCGGGATACCATCGGCGGGATCAGCGTGAATCTCGATCCTCGCGAGTCGCGGCTGGCCCCGGCGGAGCCCGGCGCGCTTCGGAGCCTGTGGAAGGGGCTCCGCGTGGTCAGTCTCGGGGACGCGGCCGGGGCGGCCTTCGCCGGTGCGGGGCACGCGAGCCTCCAGGGTCCCTTGCTGTGGCTGGCGTTGCTGCTGGGACTCATGGAGGTCGGACTCGCCAGCGGCCTCGGCAGGTCCGCGTGAGCCTGCCGCTGCTGCTGGATGCCTTCGGCCGAACCGCCATCGCGTTCGATCTGCAGTCCCGCCTTCCGGGGCAGGGTGGGCAACTCCGCCTCGGCGGCCTGCCGGGGTCCAGTCCCGCCCTGCTGGTGGCCTGGCTGGCCCGCACGTTCCCCGAACGCCTCTTCACGATCATCGTCACCACGCCTGCGGACGCGGAGCGCTGGCTCACCGACCTGCAGAATCTCGCCGACCTGCCGGTGGCGCTCTACCCGCAACGGGAGGCGCTGGGCGAAGAGGAACCGCATTACGAGATCGCGGGGGAGCGGGCCGAAACGCTGGCCCAGCTGTTCGAGGGCAAGCTCCGCCTGCTGGTGACGACCGCGCGGGCCAGCCAGGAGCGCACCCGGGTGCCGGCCGATCTCAGGGAACGCACGTTGCGCCTCGGGGTTGGCGGGGCGCGGCCCCTGAGCGCCGCGGTGGAGGCGCTGGAGGTGATGGGTTACCATCGCGTCCCGACCGTCACCGAAGTGGCCGAGTTCAGCGTGCGGGGCGGGATCGTGGATGTCTACGGATTCGGGATGGGGGCGCCGGCGCGGCTGGAGTGGTGGGGAGACGACCTGCAGAGCGTCCGCAGCTTTGACCTGACCACTCAGCGGTCGGGGGCGGCGCTGGAGGAGATCACGGTGCTTCCGGTCGGCTCGGGGGGCCGGCCCGCGGGCCCAGGCGCCTCGCGGCCCGGGGCCGAGCGTCAGACGCTGCTGGAACTCCTGCCGAGCGACGTGCTGGTTCTCGAGGACTCCCCGTCCGCCAACGCAGAAGAAGTGGCCCGCGCCTGGCGCGAGGCGGCCCACCATCTCGAGGTCGCCCGCCGCCTGGGCGAGGAGGTGCCGGCCCGTGAGGCGCTGTTCGAGCCGCCGGAGGGGTGGCAGGCGCGCCGGAAACGGTTCCCTCGCCTGGCGCTCCAAATGGAGCGGCCCGAGATCGATGCCGGCTTTGCCCCACCCGAGCCGGTGGAACGGGACATCCGCCGGCTCCGGAGCATGCTGGCCGGCGAAGTGCCGACGGTCATCCTGTGCGACAACGAGGGGCAGCTGGAGCGGCTGGACGAACTGCTGCATGAGACCGACCGACGCCTGAACGTGAGCCTGGCCATCGGGGCGCTGGACGGCGGCTTCGTCATGCGGAGCCTCCGGGTCCTGACCGATCACGAGATCTTCCGGCGCGCCCGGCGACTGCGGCGCGCCCGGCGGTACCGGCAGGCGGCTCCCACGGCGGCGACGGGGCAGCTCAAGTCGGGCGACTACGTGGTCCACCTCGATCACGGCATCGGCGTATATCGCGGCATCGAGACCATCCAGGTGGGCGAGGCGACCCTCGAGGTCGCGGTGGTGGAATACGAGGGTGGCGACCGGCTCAACGTGCCCCTGTACCGCCTGGACCAGCTGGAGCGCTACCGCTCCGCCGGCGAGGATGGGGACCAGCCGCCGCCACGGCTGCACAAGCTGGGCGGGACCTCCTGGCAGCGAACTCGCGAAAAGGCCCGCCAGGCCATCAAGGAGATGGCCGCGGAGCTGCTGGACCTGTATGCCCGGCGGAAGGCGCACGCCGGGTATCCGTTTCCTCCGGACACCCGCTGGCAGCGGGAACTGGAATCGGCCTTTCTCTACGAGGACACGCCGGACCAGCGCAAGGCGGCGGCGGCGGTCAAGGCGGCGATGGAGCAGGCCCTGCCGATGGATCTCCTGCTTGTGGGCGACGTGGGCTACGGCAAGACCGAGGTGGCCGTGCGCGCCGCCTTCAAGGCGGTGCAGGGCGGCAAGCAGGTCGCCGTCCTGGTGCCGACCACGATTCTGGCGGACCAGCACTTCCGGACCTTCAGCGAGCGGCTGGCGGATTTTCCGGTCAAGATCGAGGTGCTTTCCCGCTTCCGCACGCCCAAGGAGCAGAAGCTGGCCCTGGCCCGCCTGGCGGCCGGTGAGATCGACGTCATCATCGGGACGCACCGGCTGCTCTCCGCCGACGTGGTGTTCAAGGATCTTGGCCTGCTGGTGGTGGACGAGGAGCACCGTTTCGGGGTCCGGCACAAGGAACGCCTCAAGACCCTGCGGCTGACGGTGGATGTGCTGACCCTCACGGCCACGCCGATTCCGCGCACCCTGCACCTGTCGCTGGCGGGCATGCGGGACCTGGTGCTGATCGAAACCCCACCGCGCGACCGCTCCCCGATCCTCACCTTCGTGGAGCCGTGGGACGACGGCCTGGTGGAGGAGGCCTTTGCCCGGGAGCTGGACCGGGGCGGGCAGGTGTTCGTGGTGCACAACCGGATCGAGACCATCGAGACCATCGCCGCACGGGTGCGGGCGCTGGCCCCGCGCGCCCGGGTGGCGGTCGGCCATGGCCAGATGGCGGCGGATGCGCTCGAGGAGGTCATGCGGCAGTTCGTGACTGGGGAAGCCGATATCCTGGTCTCCACCATGATCGTGGAATCGGGTCTCGACGTTCCCAACGCGAACACGATGGTGGTGCACGATGCCCATCGCTTTGGCCTGGCGCAGCTGTACCAGCTCCGGGGCCGGGTGGGCCGGAGCCACCGCCGGGCGTACTGCTATCTGGTGGTGCCCGACCTGATCGATGCGGAAGCCGAGGAACGCCTCCGGATCCTGGAACACCACACCGACCTCGGCGCCGGGTACCGGATCGCCCTGAAGGACATGGAGTTGCGCGGAGCGGGCAATCTCCTGGGTGCGGAGCAGTCGGGTCATGCCCATGCGGTGGGCTTCGACCTCTATCTGCGGTGGCTGGAGGAGACCGTGCGCGGGCTGCGCGGCCAGGTGCAGGGGGAGCGCCCCGCGCCGCCGGAGGTGGTGCTGGACCGGCCGGTCCAGCTGCCCGACGACTACGTAGCCGAGGACGACGTCAAGCTGGATTTCTACCGCCGACTGGCGCGGGCTGCGACCTCTGGCGACATTCAGCAGCTTCGGGATGAACTGCGGGAGCGGTTCGGACCCCTGCCGGAACCGGCCGAGCACCTGCTCAACATGGCCCGGCTCCGCGCGGTGGGCGCGGACCTCGGACTGCAGCACGTCCTGATCCGGGGGGACGAGGCGCGGCTGACGTTCCGTGAGGGCGCGGCGCCCCGCTTCGCAGGGCTGTCCAGTGCCCTGGACCACGTGCAGCTGGCGGTGGAAGTCCGCCGCATGGTGCCGCTGGCGCTCCGCCTGACGCGCCTGAGCGGCGAAAGCCTCGTGCCCGCGTTGGTGCGCGCGCTGGAGGTCGTGGTCAGCCGCTCGACCCCGGGCGCCGATCTGTCAGGCACCGACCCATCGCCGCGTCGCGTGGATCTGCCGCGCTGACGCCGCTCACCGTTTTCCGTGGAGAAGGAATGCGTCGCTTCGGAGTGCTGGTCCCGCTGCTGCTGGTGCTGGGGTGTGACAGCCTGAAGGATGCCTTCACCGCCCGGCCCGAGGTCGCGGCGGTCGCGGCCGACCAGCAGCTCGCGGTGGAGCGGCTGGGCGCGATGATCGCCGGCCTGAAAGGGATGCCGCTGAACCAGGAGGCGGCGCGGGGCGTGTCCGGGGTGTGGATCGACCACATGCTGTTTGCGCAGGCTCTGGCGACCGGGCAGGATCTGACCGATAGCGCGTTCGCGGCCGATGCACTGTGGCCGGAGCTGGTGGAGATGCGGGCCTCGCGTTGGCACGACACCCTGCTGGCCCAGCGCTTCGTGCTCACGGGCCGTCAGGCCGACAGCGTTTACACGGCGGACGAGGAGCGCATCCTGCAGCATTTGCTCATCCGCGCCAGAGCCGATGCCCCGGCACCCATGCGGCAGGCGGCCCGCCAGAAGGCCGAGCAGGCCCGGGCCCGCGTGCTCCGGGGGACCCCATTCGCCACCGTGGCGGAGGAGGTCAGCGAGGACCCCTCGAGCAAGGCGGAGGGTGGCTATCTGAGTCTGGCCCCCCGCGGCAACTGGGTCACCGCGTTCGACAGCGCCGGCTGGGCGTTGCCGGTGGGCGGGATCAGTCCGGTGGTGGAGACCCCATTCGGTTTTCACGTGCTCCGGCGTCCGCCGATGGGCGAGGTGCGGGACCGTCTGCTGGCGGTGCTGCGGGAGCGCAAGGGGGTGATGCTGGACTCGCTCTATCTGGACAGCCTCGGCACCGCCAAGCACCTCAAGGTGGCCGACGACGCCCCGGCGTCCATCCGCTCCGCGATCAGTGATTTCGATGCCGCGATCGGCTCGAAGAAGGCGCTGGCCCGGTGGACCGGGGGTGTGCTCACGCTGGGTGAATTAGCCCGCTGGCTCAATGCCATCGGTCCGGGATTCATCAATGATGTGGCCAGCCGTCCGGACAGCGGGCTGAAGGTCCTGACGCACGCCATCGGCCAGAATGCGATCCTCGTGTCCGAGGCCGCCGAGGCTGGGATCACGATTTCCGCGGCGGACTGGACCCAGCTGTTGGAGCGGCACCGGGCTCGGGTGGACAGCCTGCGGCACGTCCTGGCGCTCGGGTCGGAGATCTTCGACACGACCGCCACGCCCGCGGAGCGTGCCAAGGTGGCCGCGCTCGCAGTGAACAAGTATTGGGACCAGATCGTGGAGGGCCGTGGACGGCCCTTCCCCGTGCAAGGCCCGTTCGCGCTGGCGCTCCGGGGCCAGGGCCGGTACCGGTTCCTGCCCGCAGGCCTGGAGCGCGCGATCGCCGTGGCCACCGAGATCCGGGACAAGGCCGATTCGGCGACCGGCCCACGGCCGCCGGTCCCTGCTCCACGCCCCACCCTCCAGCCTGCCCCGGCGACCCCATGATGGATTCTCTCCGTCGGGTCGTGCCGCTCCTCGGGCTGCTGCTCGCCCCCGTCCTGGCGGAGGCACAGGACCATGGGGCGCCGGGCCCGGGCCCGCAGTTCCGCTGCGATACCTCGGCCGCGTCGGTCGACCGGGTCGTGGCGATCGCCGGGGACGCGCCGATCCTGTCCTCGCAGGTGGAGGAGGAGATCTTCACCCAGCGGGGCCAGCAGAGTCCGTTACCAACCACCGAGCCCGAGTTTCGGGCGCTCTGCCGGCAGGTGATTTCCGATCTGATCGACGCCGAGATCATGGTTCAGGCGGCGGCGCGGGACACCACCATCAAGGTCACCGACCAGGAGATCGCGGAAGGCGCGGAGGAGCAATTCCGCAACGTGCGCAAGCGGTTCACCTCCGAGGTGGACTTCCGCAGCGAACTGGCTCGGTCGGGATTCCAGACGGCGGAGGAGTTTCGCCGCTGGCTGACCGACAGCCAGCGCAAAGCGGCGCTGCGCAACCGGCTGATCGCCAAGCTCCGTGAGGAGGGCAAGCTCAAGGCGGTGCAGCCCACGGAACGGGAGCTGCGCGAATACTTCGAGCAGTTCAAGGAGGACCTGCCGCAGCGACCGGCCACGATCTCGTTCCGGAACATCATCGTGGCTCCGCAGGCACAGCCGGAGGCAAGGGTGCGGGCCAAGGCCCAGGCCGACTCGATCCTGCAGGAGCTGCGCAACGGCGCCGACTTCGCCACCACGGCCCGGCGCTTCTCCCAGGATCCGGTGAGTGCCTCACAAGGGGGTGATCTCGGCTGGTTCCGGCGAGGGCAGATGGTGGCCGCCTTTGAGCAGGTGGCGTTCCGGCTCAAGCCCGGGGTGCTGTCCGAGCCGATCGAGACGCCGTTCGGGTACCACATCCTCCAGGTCCAGCGGGTGCAGCCGGCCGAGGTGCAGGCGCGCCATATCCTGCTCATGCCGGAGGTCACGGAGGCGGACGCCGACACCGCCCTGGCGCTGGCCACTCGGCTGGCGGCGGCGCTCCGGGCCGGGGCGTCGTTCGATTCGCTGGCCAAGCTGCACCACGACCAGGGAGAAGAGCGCGAGGCCCTGGACGTCCCGGCCACCCAGCTGCCTGACGAGTATAAGGAAGGGATTGGCGAGGCCGACAGCGGGGCGGTGGTGGCCCCGTTCGCCATCCGCAAGCCGACCGGCCTCCGGCGCAAGTACGTCGTGCTGGAGGTGCTCCGCCGCCGGGGCGAGGGCGCCATCCGCTTCGAGGACGTGAAGGACCAGATCCGCCGCCGGCTCTCCGATGAGCTGGCGACCCGGCGCTATCTGGATCGGCTGCGGCGCTCCACCTACGTGGATCTTCGGCTGTAGCGCGACCTACCGGCACGGAAGGCACCACGGGTCGGGCGGCAGGGACACGGCGTCCCTGCCGCCTTCGGTCTCTACCGCCCCCACCATTCCCGTTCTACCTTCTCGACATGCGCCTTCCCCGCCTTGCCATCACCCTCGGAGATCCCCGGGGGATCGGACCAGAAATCACCGTGAAGGCGCTCCAGGCACCGCTCGAAGCGGAGCTCACGGTGATCGGCGCCGAGGACCAGATCCAGATGGTCCCGGCTGCCCACCGGATACCGGTCGGGAGCTGGGAGGAGGGCCTGGGGGAACAGGACGGGACAGCCCGTCCCGGCCCCGCCCGCGCCGCGCGGGCGGGCCGGATTGCTGGCCTGGGTGTCGAGACGGCCGCCCGGCTGGCCTTGAGCGGTGCGGTGGACGCCATCGTCACGGCCCCGGCCAATAAGCACGCGCTGAACCTCGCCGGCTTTCACTGGCCGGGGCACACCGAGTGGCTGGCCCATCTGGCCGGCGATGTCGAGGTCGCCATGATGCTCACCGCCGAGCGACTGCGGGTGGTGCTGGTGACCACGCACGTTCCGCTCCGGAGCGTCCCTCAGCTCCTGACCACCGACAAGTTGATCCGCACCGGGCGGGTGACCCGCGCCGCACTGACCGGCTGGTTCGGGATCGCCGAGCCGCGGCTGGCGGTGTGCGCGCTCAATCCCCATGCCGGTGAATCGGGACTGTTCGGCGACGAGGACGAACGCATCCTGCTCCCCGCGGCGGAGGCGCTCGGCGCCAGCGGCCCGCTGCCGGCAGATACGGTGTTCGTCCGCGCCATGCGGGGAGAGTTCGATGCGGTGCTGGCTCCCTATCATGATGTGGGCATGACGGCGATCAAGGTTGCCGCCTTCGGACAGGGCGTGAACGTGACCCTGGGACTGCCCTTTCCGCGCACCTCCCCCGATCACGGCACCGCCCTGGACATTGCCGGCACCAACCGGGCCGATGCCAGCAGCATGCGGGCCGCGATCGAGCTGGCGCTCACACTGGGTGCCAAGGGAGTGCGCCGAGGTGACTGACGCCGAGCCGGAATCGCCGGCGGGTCGCCCCACCTTCTTCGCCCTGTGGGCCATTCTGCTGCTCGGTGTCCTCCTGCGCCTGCGGCAGTATCTGCACGGCCGGTCGCTCTGGCTGGATGAGGCGATGCTGGGGAACAACATCCTGGTGCGCTCCTTCGGCGAGTTGCTCCGCCCGTTGGACAGCGACCAGACGGCACCGGTGCCCTTCCTGTGGGCCGTCAAGCTCAGCGACGTGGTGGCCGGAGCGGACGAGCGGGTGTTGCGATTCCTTCCCTTTGTGTGCGGGTTGCTGCTCCTCGTGGTGTTGGCGCGAGTGGCGGACAGGCTGCTCGATCGCTCGGTCGCGCTGCTGGCGGTCCTGCTCGTGGCCCTCTCCCCCCTGCTCATCCAGTATGCCAACGAACTCAAGCCGTACGGCCTCGACGCCTTGTGGGCGGCGGTGCTGGCGCTGGCCTCGCTCCGGGTGGTGGAGCGGGTGGAGTCCCCGGGCCGGTGGGCGGCCCTGATCGGCCTGGGGTCGGTGGTGGCAGTCTCGAGTGCGGTCGCACCGTTTCTGCTGGCGGGTGTCGGTGGGGGCTTGCTTCTGGCCGCTCCGGTGCGGCAGCGCCGGGGTGGTGTGGCGCGGCTGGTCGCAGGCTCGGCGCTGTGGGCAGTCGCGTTTGCAACATTTTATCTCATGGTCTACCGCTCGACCGCAGACAGCGCCTACATGCAGCGGTACTGGGTGCCGTATTTCCTGAGCCCAGCGCTCCCCGGGTTGGGCGAGAAGCTGCGTCTCATCCCGGTGGAAAGTCTCCAGGCCTGGTTCGTGGCGGAGGGCGGCGGCTGGCGGGCCGCAGTGGCTTGGCTGCTGCTCCTGCCGATCATCGTCGGCGCGCGGTCGTTGCTGCGCCGGCGGGGCGCCTGGCTGCTGGTGCTGCTGCTGGGCCCCCTGCTGTTGGCGGGGTTCGCGTCGGCGGGGCGGCTCTATCCGCTGGCCCCGCGGTTGCTGCTCTTCGCAGTCCCGGCGCTGACGCTGCTCCTGGCGGAGGGCGCCGGGGTCGTGGCCGAGTGGCTGGGCCGGTTCGTCAGGCTCCCGTGGCTCGGGGTGGCCGCGCTGCTGCTGGCATTTCTCCCCGGGCTGGATGCCGCGCGGCAGCTGCGCGACCCCCATGAGCGCGAGTCCCTGGCACCGCTCGTGGCGGAGCTCACCGCCAGCCATGCGCCCGGCGCGGTGATCTACGTATACGGCCGGAGCGTACCGGCCTGGCTGTTCTACACCACCGACTGGCGGGAGCCGGACCGGGTGCGGGTGGAGCACCGGCTCCGGCTGGTCAGTTCGACGGGCCCGGCATTCCGGCACGCCGGGGCGCGGGGCGCACCGGTCCGGGGCGAGGGAGATTCCCTGCAGTATGCCTACCGCGACTGGCATGAACTGATCGGCGTGCCCACGGGGACCGGACCCAATGTGCTGGGCGTGAATACGACGGAACCGGACGGCGGATGGGGAGAAAACGAGGCCCGCCGCATTCGGGCGGCGGGCGGTGCGGAGGCCTGGGTGGTGCTGTCGTCGTTCCTGCCGGTGGCCGCCTCCCGCCTGGATTCGGCGCTGGTGGCGGCGGGAGGGGAGCGGACGCTGCTGCGGGAGGCCCCAGGCGCCCGCCTGTCGCGCTGGGTGTTTCACTGATTCGGGTGGGGCGGAGCAGGCGCGGGGCCGGGCGGCAGCGCATCAGCGTCTTGGGGCAGCCGGCGCTTCGCGCCTCCACCCAGACGGCGCTCAGGCCCCCAGTCGCCGCATCAGGTCGAGGTGCTGCTCCAGCTTGAGCTTCTGGCTGGCCCGGTTGGCCACCAGCACCGCCCCCACCTGCAGGATCGTTTCCCGCTCCGCCAGCCCGTTGGCCTTCAGGGTGTTCCCCGTATCGACCAGGTCCACGATCCAGTGCGCCAGCCCGAGGAGCGGGGCCACTTCCACCGATCCCTGCACCTCGATGATCTCCACCGGACGTCCCGATTCGGCAAAGTGGCGCCAGGCCAGCCGGGGGTACTTGGTGGCGACCCGCGCAGTGCGGCCGCCGGGCAACTCCGGGAACGGGCTCGAGGCCGGTGCCGCCACCACCAGGCGGCAGGCACCGAAGCCCAATTCCAGCGGCTCCAGCACGTCCGCCTCACTCTCCCGGAGCACGTCGGTGCCGGTCACCCCGAAGTCGGCCGCGCCGGACTCGACGTAGACGGCCACATCGGCCGGCTTGACCACCAGGAATTCGATGCCCGGCTCGCTGGACGGAATGAGCAGTCGGCGGCCGGGGTCGGGGTCGATGCGGATGCCCGCGCGCGCAAAGCAGTCCACCGCCGGCTGGTAGAGCCGGCCCTTGGCCAGGGCGACCCGGAGGATCGGGGCGCTCACCGGGGATCCCCCGCCACTTCGGCCAGACCATCCAGATCGAGCGAGACACCGACCGCGGGCATGGGCGCGCCGAACCGGCCCATGAGGTCGTCGTAGCGGCCGCCGGCTCCCGCGGCCTGTCCGGCGCCGGCAGCGAAAAGCTCGAAGTGAATGCCGGTATAATAGCCCAGGCCCCGGACCTCGCCGAGATCGTAGACCACGTGGGCGCGCTCCTCGGGGGTCAGCGCCTGATCCAGGGCGAGCAGGTGGTCGAGTCCGGGCCGCACGGCGGACGACGCGCCCCCCCGCGCCTGCTCCAGCGCCGCACGTCGGCCGATGACGAAGGCGAGTTGGGCGAGCGCCCGGGATTCCTGTCCCGCGCCGGCCAGCCACCGGGTGAGGTTGCCGCGGTCCTTGCGGTCGATCCACCGACGGACTGCCGCGCGCGCCTCCTCCGGCAGGGCCTCCAGGCCGGGCGCCAGGACACCGACGTGACCGAGGTTGAGCTGGAACTCGACCAGCCCCATGGCCCGGGCCAGAGACAGTGTCAGGCGCACGATCTCCACGTCGGCGGCGAGGCCGGCCTGGCCAAGCAGTTCGGCGCCGGCCTGGAGAGTCTCGCGGGGGCGCCCGCCCCGGTCGGGCTCCTGGCGGAAGACCTTCCCGCTATAGCAGAGGCGGAGCGGGCGCGGGGCGGCCCGGAAGGTCGTGGCGGCCACGCGCGCCAGGCTGGCGGTGAAGTCGTAGCGCAGCGCCAGAATCCGCCCGTCACGGTCGGTGAAGCGGATCAGCCGCTCGGCGACCTCCGGTCCGCCGGCACGCAGGAAGACTTCTTCGTACTCGAAGGTCGGGGGGAGGATCTCGGCGTAGCCGGCCCCCTCGAGCAGGTCGGCGGCCACACGGCGCAGGCGCCGGCGCGCGAGCGCGGCGGGCCCGGTGAGGTCCAGCGACCCGGGCGGGATGGCGGCGAGGGGTCGGCTCACTTGGCCACGGGCGCGCCGCCAAGCAGGAACCGCACCGTCTTGACGCGCCGGCCGTCCATTTCGACAATTTCGAAAGCATCGCGGCCGGCGGTCACCCGGTCGCCGGGGCGGGGCAGCCGGCCCAGCTGTCCGAAGAGGTAGCCGCCCAGGGTGGTATAGTCGGTGTCATCCAGCTGGAGATCATGGTCCGCGTTGAAATCCGAGATGGACATCCCGCCATCGATCAGCGGGGCGCCTTCGACGGCGGGCCCGGGCCGGTCCAGGCGATCGTATTCGTCGAAGATGTCGCCCACGATCTCTTCCAGCAGGTCTTCCATGGTGACCAGACCGGCGGTGCCGCCATATTCATCCAGCACCATGGCCAGATGCACCTTGAGGCGCTTCATGTCGGCCAAGACATCCTCCACCTCCCGCGTGCCAGGCACGAACAGCGGGGGCCGCATGATGTTGCCGACTTCGGTCCCGGGCTGCTGCCGGATGGCGGTGAGGATCTCCTTGGCGTGGACCACGCCGACGATGTCATCGAGGGATTCGCTGAACACCGGGTAGCGGGAGCGCCGGGCCTCGGCCACGATGTCGGCGGCGGCCTCCACGGTCAGCTCCCGTTCCAGCGCCACCATCTGGGTGCGCGGGGTCATGACCTCCTGGGCGGTCTTCTCGCTGAACTCGAAGACACCCTCGAGGAGCCGGGCGTCGGTCTTGGCCAGGCTGCCGCCCTCCTCGCTCTGCTCCACCAGCATGCGGATCTCGTCGGGCGAGTGCAGCCGCTCGTGGGCGCCCGGCGGGCTGATCCGGAACAGCTTGAGCAGCCAGTTGGCCGTGCCGTTCAGGATCCAGATCGGCAGCTGCATCACCCAGGCAAAGGCCATCAGGGGCGCCACCACCCAGCCGCTGACCACCTCCGGGAAAAGCAGGGCCAGTGCCTTCGGCACCAGCTCGCCGAGGATGATGTGCAAGGCGCTGATGATCGTGAAGGCGATGACCACGGCCACCGTGTGGACGGCGACCGGCTGCAGGGCAGCGGGCAGCCAGGCGAACGCTCCCTCGACGAGACCGGCGAGGGCCGGCTCGCCGATCCAGCCCAGGCCGAGCGAGGCGAGGGTGATCCCCAGCTGGGTGGCGGAGATGTAGCGGTCGAGGGACTTGGTGGCCCGGTGGGCCAGGGCCGCCTTGCGGTCGCCCCGGAGCGCCATCTCTTCCAGCCGCGTCCGCCGGGCGCCGACCAGGGCGAATTCGGCGGCCACGAAGAAGGCGTTCAGGAAGACCAACAGGATCACGGACGCCAGTTTCGCGGCGATCCAGCTACTTTCCGGCGGTTCCATATCCGCTCATTCTAGCCGACCCGAGCACAGCCCGCGAGGGCACCGCATGATTCGCCAACTTGCCGTTCCGCCGTTCGACCGGTTGGAGCCCTTCCTCCCCAAGCCCCAGCATCTCGATGTCGCGCTTCGCGACCGGGTGGCGGCCATCCTGGCGGATGTCGCCCAGCGGGGCGATGAGGCCGTGCGCCACTGGACCAAGACCCTGGATGGGGTCGATCTCGCGCCCGGGCAGTGGGAGCTGCCGCGGGCCGAGTGGGAGAACGCACTGGAGCGGATCGATCTCGAGGTGCGCGAGGCGCTGGAGACCGCGGTGGCCCGGGTGCGGGAATATCACGTGCGGCAGCGGGATGCCGGGTTCACGGTGCTGGAGGAGGACGGCAGCATCCTGGGGATGCGGGTGACCCCGCTCGAGCGGGTGGGGCTGTACGTCCCGGGCGGCAAGGCGGCGTATCCGTCCAGCGTGGTCATGAACGCGGTGCCGGCCACGGTGGCGGGCGTGGAGGAGATCGTGGTGGTGACCCCGCCGCAGGGCGTCACGGACACCGTGCTGGCGGCCTGTCTGCTGGCCGGGGTGAACCGGCTCTATCGGGTCGGCGGGGCCCAGGCGGTCGCCGCGCTCGCCTACGGCACCGACACGATCACGCGGGTGGACAAGATCGTGGGCCCGGGCAACCGGTGGGTGGCCGAGGCCAAACGGCAGGTGGCCGGCCCGGTCGGTATCGACATGATCGCCGGGCCCACCGAGCTGCTGATCATCGCCGACTCGACGGCCCGCGCCGACTGGGTGGCCGCGGACCTGATCGCCCAGGCCGAACACGACGAGGAAGCCACCAGCTGGCTGATCACCACCGATCTGCAGCTGGCCGACCAGGTTCCCGCCGCCATCGAGGAGCTGCTGGCCCGGAATCCCCGCGCCGCCGTGGCCCGCGCCTCACTGGAGCGGAACGGTCTGGTGGTCTGGGTGCCCACGGTGCAGGACGCGGTGCAGGTGGTGAACCTGCGGGCTCCCGAGCATCTCGAGATCCTCACCCGGGACCCCGAGGCGGTGGCCGAGGGGGTCAAGCACGCCGGGGCGATCTTCCTCGGCGGGGACACGCCCGAAGCGGTGGGCGACTACATCGCCGGTCCCAGCCACGTGCTCCCCACCGGCGGCACGGCCCGCCACGCCTCGCCGCTGGGGGTCTACGATTTTGTGCGCCGAACCAGCATGATCCACTACACCCGGGACCGGCTGTTCACCGACGCGGCGCGCATCATTGCCCTGGCCGAGTCGGAGGGGTTGTTCGGCCACGCGGAGTCGGTCCGGGTGCGGCTGTAATCTCGCCCTTGCTCCCAGTCCCCACCCTGTCTATATATGCCGCGCGGTACCCGGGGTGGGGCCGCGACGGACCCAACGACCAGACGGACCGATGGCTCAGAACAGCAACATCCGCAACATTGCGATCATCGCCCACGTGGACCACGGCAAGACGACCCTCGTGGATCAGATGCTGCGGCAGGCCGGCGCCTTCCGGGCCAACCAGCACGTCGAAGAACGGGTGATGGATTCCAACCCGCTCGAGCGGGAACGCGGCATCACCATCCTGGCCAAGAACACCGCGGTGCGCTGGGGCGACACCAAGATCAACATCGTGGATACGCCGGGCCACGCCGATTTCGGCGGCGAGGTTGAACGCATCCTCCGGATGGTGGACGGCGTGCTCATCCTGGTGGATGCCGCCGAGGGGCCGATGCCCCAGACCCGGTTCGTCACCCGGAAGGCGCTGGCGCTGGGCCACCAGCCGATCGTGGCCATCAACAAGATCGACCGCTCGGATGCCGAACCGCTCCGGGTGCATGATGAAGTGCTCGGGCTGTTCATCGATCTCGAGGCTTCCCACGAGCAGCTGGAGGCGCCTTTCCTCTATACCTCGAGCCGCTTCGGGACCGCCACGCTGGAGCTGGACCAGCCGGGGACCAACCTCGATCCGCTGTTCGAGGCCATCCTCTCGCATGTGCCGGCGCCCACCGGCGAGGCCGACGGCCCGTTCCAGATGCTGATTTCGACCCTGGACTTCTCCACCTTCGTGGGGCGCATGGGGATCGGGCGGGTGGAGCGGGGGCGGGTCCGAGTGGGACAGGAGGTGGCCCTGCTGCCGATCGGCGAGCCGGGCCTGGTCGCCGATGAGGCGATGCCGCGCGGCCGGATCACCAAGCTGATGACCTTCGACGGGCTCAACAAGGTGGATGCCGAGGAAGTCGGCGCCGGAGACATCGTGGTGATCGCCGGGATCGAGGGCATCGAGATCGGCCGGACCATCACCGCGGTGGAGGTGCCGGAGCGGCTCGAGGGCATTGCCGTGGAAGAGCCGACGATGTCGGTGGATTGCATCGTCAACAACTCGCCCTTCGCCGGCCGGGAAGGGAAGTTCGTCACCAGCCGCCAGGTGCGGGACCGGCTGTTCCGGGAGCTGGAGCGGAATGTCGCCCTCAAGGTGGACGACACCGAGAGCCCCGATACCTGGCAGGTGTCGGGACGCGGAGAGCTGCACCTGGGCATTCTGATGGAGACCATGCGGCGCGAGGGGTTCGAGTTCCAGGTCTCCCGGCCCAGGGTCATCACCAAGGTGGGCCCCGACGGAGAACGGCTGGAGCCGTATGAGGAGCTGATGGCGGATGTGCCGGAGGCCTACATCGGCACGGTCATCGAGAAGCTGGGTCCGCGCCGGGCCGAGCTGCTGGAGATGAAGAACCCCGGGCAGGGCATGGTGCGGATGCTGTTTCGCATTCCGGCGCGCGGCCTGTTCGGCTATCGCTCCGAGTTCCTGACCGACACCCGGGGGACCGGCACGCTGCATCATCGGTTTCTCGATTACGGGCCCTGGGCGGGACCGCTGGCGGGACGCAAGAACGGCGTGCTGGTGGCGGACCGGGTCGGAGAGGCGGTGGGCTTTGCGCTGTGGAACCTGCAGGAGCGGGCCCAGATGTTCATTTCCCCGGGCGCCGAAGTGTACGAGGGGATGATCTGCGGCGAGAACTCCCGCCCCGGGGACATGGACGTGAACGTCGCCAAGGAAAAGAAACTGACCAACATGCGCACCACCGCGTCGGACGAGAACATCCAGCTGGAGACGCCGCGGGAGATCACGCTGGAGTACGCTCTCGAGTATATCGAAGAGGACGAGCTGATCGAGGTGACGCCGAAGTCCATTCGGCTCCGCAAGCGGGCACTGGCCGCGACGGACCGGAAGAAAATTGCTCGGGCGGCCGCACGGGCCGCAGATGCCTCATGACACCCCTTCACCCCCCCATGCCGGAGGCCTTCATGTTGCCGTGGGAAGCCTCGGTGGGCGCAATCACCTTGCGCCGCCGCAGGGACGACGACGACTTCGAGGATGATGAAGAGGCGTTCTCGTTCGATGATGACGACGAGGATGACGAACTGGACGAGGAGCTCGACGAAGAGGATGACGACTTCGACGACGATCTCGACGAGGAGCTCGACGATGTTGACGTCGAAACCCCGGAGGAAGAGGAGAATTGAGCCAGCGGGGGCGGGCGGCGCGGTCGGCCGCTTGCCCCCGCCGGGTCGCGTGGCTATCCTCCCAGCCCGTTTGGCGCCCCCTCCCGGGGGCGCTAAGGGCCTGTAGCTCAGGTGGTTAGAGCGCACGCCTGATAAGCGTGAGGTCGGAAGTTCAACTCTTCCCAGGCCCATTGATCCGACCCGTAGTCCCGTTGGCGTTTTCGCCGACGGGACTACTTTTTCGCCTCCGTCCGGTGCGAAGTCGCGTCCAGGGGCGACGGACGGGACAGGCGCCGGGTGGGTCGCTGTCGGCTGTTCCCTCCGTCCCCGAATGGTGCTAGCGTTAGCCTGAACTTCCGGCAGCGAGTCGTTCCATGGCAACTCCCGATTTCCTGCGGCGCCGCACGACCACCTCGGAGCCCCGGACCAGCGACCAGCACAGCCCGGGCCCCGGCCTGCCGAGCGACGTCCTGCTGCAGACCTGCCGCCGGGTCGGTGCGGTCGGGTCCGCGTTCGCCGCGATCTGGATCCTGGCGATCCTCATGTTCGCCGTGATCGGACCGCGTGTGGCGATGATGTCGTTCTACATGGACCCGTGGCCCATGCCGGGTGGAGCCATTGCCGGGGTGGGACTCGTGGTCTCGCTGGTGCTGACCTCCCTGGCGGGGCGGCTCAGCGCCAAGCCCGAGCTGCTGATGGACGTGGGCTCGGTCTTCCTGGTCATCACCTGCTTTCTCTTCGCGCTGTTGGAGTACTGGACCGGGCGGTTCGACATCCCCCACGGCCAGTGGATCGGCATCTCGATCCTGGCGTACTCGTCCATCGTCCCCAACGCCCCCGGCACCACGCTCCGGGTGGGCCTGCTCGCCGCCACCACGGCCCCGCTGGCGTTCATCGTCTGCCGGATGGCGGGGGTGGAATCCCAGCCGACGCCGTTCCTGCTCTTCATTGCGTTCCTGCCGGGCTACGTCTGCGCTGCCCTGGCGGTGATCCCCGCGAAGGTGATCCGGCGGCTGAGCCAGCAGGTACGCCGGGCCCGGGAGCTGGGGAGTTACCGGCTGGAGGAGATCCTCGGCAAGGGCGGCATGGGCGAGGTGTACAAGGCGTCGCACCAGATGCTGGCCCGTCCGGCCGCGGTCAAACTGATCCGGGCGGAGGTGCTCGGCGGCAGCGACCCGGGCCAGGCCCGGGTGATCATCGAACGGTTCCGGCGGGAGGCGGAGGCCGCGGCCTCGCTGCGCTCGCCCCACACCATCAGCCTGTACGACTTCGGGGTCGCGAGCGACGGGACGTTTTTCTTCGTGATGGAGCTGCTGGACGGGCTCGATCTCGAGTCGCTGGTGAAGAAATTCGGCCCGCTCGACCCGGCGCGGGCGGTCTACCTGCTGGCCCAGGTCTGCCGGTCGCTGGAGGAGGCCCACTCCCGCGGCATGATCCACCGCGACATCAAGCCGTCGAACATCTTCACCTGCCGGCTCGGCCTGGACGTGGACTTCGTCAAGGTGCTCGACTTCGGCCTGGTCAAGGACGAGGGTCAGACCGATGTGAAGCTGACCGCGCCCGACCACACCGCGGGCACGCCGGCGTACATCGCCCCGGAGACGGTGCTGGGCAGCGGCCCGGTGGACCACCGCGCGGACCTCTACTCGCTCGGCTGTGTGGCGTACTGGCTGCTCACGGGACGGCTGGTCTTCGAAGCGCCCAACGCCATCCAGATGATGTTCCAGCATGCCAGCGCGGAGCCGGTGCCACCCTCCGAGCGCAGCGAGCTGGAGATCCCGGCCGCGCTGGAGCGGGTCATCATGGAGTGCCTGGCAAAGAAGCCCGAGCACCGGCCGCAGGACGCGGGCATCCTGGCTCGCCGGCTGCACGAGAGCGTCACCGGAGACGCCTGGAGCGCGGAGCGGGCCTTGCGCTGGTGGCAGCGTCACCGTCCCGAGCTGGCGCACCCCGAGCCGACCTGTTGCGACGGACTCACCCTGAACAAGGCGATGGGCGAGGGATGGGACGCCGAATCCGATCCCAAGCCGGCGCTCGCCGGTCCGCGCGCGTGACGCGCGCCCGCGCGGCGCTCACCGCCCTGCTGCTGGCGGGGGCCTGGAGCAGGGTCGGGTCGGCACAGGACGGTGCGACCCGCTCCGGCGACCTTGCGAGCCTGAGCCGGGCGCTGGAGCAGGTCGCCGCGCGGGTCGGGCCCACGGTCGTCCAGATCAAGGTGACCGCCTACGGGCCGGTCGGCGGTGGCGCGGCGGGAGCGGCCTCTCTCCTCGGCACCCAGCGCAGCACCGGCTCGGGCGTGATCCTGAGCCGGGACGGCTACATCGTGACCAATGCCCACGTGGTGGAGGGGGGACGGCGCTTCGTCGCCATCCTCGCGCGACCCGCGGCGCTCGATGCGCCGGGCCGGTCCGCCCTCCGGCCGGTGGCGCAGGAGGTCCCGGCCACGCTCGTCGGGGTCGATCGCGAGACCGACCTCGCAGTGCTCAAGGTGGACCTGACCGATCTCCCCTTCGCCACGTTTGGTGACTCCGATTCCCTGGCACCCGGCCACCTGGTCCTCGCCTTCGGGAGTCCGCTCGGTCTCTCCAACAGTGTCACGATGGGCGTGGTGAGCGCACTGGGCCGCCAGCTGCGCGACGAAGACCGGATGCTCTACATCCAGACTGACACCCCCATCAATCCCGGCAACAGTGGCGGGCCGCTGGTCGACGCGAATGGCGCCGTGGTCGGCATCAACACGCTCATCCTCAGCCAGTCGGGCGGCAATGAGGGGATCGGGTTCGCCGCGCCCAGCAACATCGTCCGTGCCGTGGTGGACCAGCTCCGGGCCTGGAAGCGGGTGCGCCGGGGCGAGATCGGCGTCTTCGCCCAGACCATCACCCCGGCGCTCGCGCGCGGGCTCCGGCTGACCCGCGACTGGGGCGTGATCCTGGGCGATGTCTACCCCGGCGGCCCCGCCGACCGCGCCGGACTCCAGCAGGGGGATCTGATCCTCTCGGTCGACGGCAAGCCTGTGGAGAACGGCCGCCAGTTCGACGTCACGATCTACCGGAAGCCGATCGGCCAGCCGGTGACCCTGGAGGTCGGACGCGGCCCGCGGCGGGTCACCCTCCGGGTGCCCGTGATCGAGCGGCGGGGCGCAGGCGCGCGATTCGACAGCATGGTCACCCCGGAGCAGAACCTGGTCGAGCGGATCGGAGTGCTCGGGCTCGACGTGACCCCGGAACTGGCGCGGGCGATTCCGGGGCTCCGCACCCCGCAGGGCGTGGCGATCGGGGCGGTGGCCGGTGACGCCAGCCCGGACGGGCTCCAGCCGGGCGACGTCATCCACTCCCTGAACGGGGTCGCGCTCGGCACCCTGGCCGAGCTCCGATGCGGACTCGACTCGCTGCCGGTCGGGGCCTCGGCGATCTTCGTCGTGGGGCGCCAGGGGCAGCTGCGGTTCGTCACCGTGGTACTCGAGTGAAGCCGCTCGACCGGGCCCTCCGGGCGTTCAGCGACGTCCGCGCGGGCGAGGGCGCCACCGCGCTGCTCCTTACCCTCAACGTCTTCCTGCTGCTGTCCTCCTACTATGTGATCAAGCCGCTGCGCGAGGCGCTGATCCTCGCCGGGGGTGGCGCCGAGGTCAAATCCTACGCCGCCGCGGGCCAGGCGATTCTGCTGCTGGCGCTGGTGCCGCTGTACGGCATGCTGGCCGATCATCTCCCCCGGCGCCGGCTCCTGAACGTGGTCACCGGATTCTTCGTCGCCTGTCTGGTGGGGTTCTGGGTGCTTGCCCGCGCCAATGTCGGGGTGGGTGTGCCGTTCTTCCTCTGGGTCGGTGTCTTCAACGTGATGGTCGTGGCCCAGTTCTGGTCCTTCGCCAACGACCTCTACACCCGGGAGCAGGGCGAGCGCCTGTTCCCGATCGTGGCCTTCGGCGCCTCGCTCGGCGCCGTGGTCGGGAGCGGCGTGACCAGCCGGCTCATCCCGCTCCTGGGACTGCCCGAGCTGCTGTTGGTGGCGGCGGGGCTTCTGCTGGCGGCCACCGCGATCACCAACTACGTCGACGCCCGGGAGCGCCACCGCTCGGAGCAGGGCGTGCCCGCCCGGTTCACCACCGCGGCGTTGCCCGCCGCGACCGGCGAGTATGCCGTGATCGAGTCGGCCGACGGGCCCAAGGTGACGGTCTCGGTGGCGGGCGCGGGGAGCTCGGGGAAGGGCGCCTTTGCCCTGGTGCTGTCCGATCGCTATCTGCTCCTGATCGCGCTGCTGCTGCTGGTGCTCAACTGGGTGAACACCACCGGGGAGTACATCCTGGGCCGGACCGTGACCGCCGCGGCCGCGGCCGCCGTGGCGCAGGGCACCGCCGGCGGGCTCTCGGTGGGCGAATACGTCGGCCGGTTCTATTCGGACTTCTTCTTCGTCGTCAACCTGGCGGGCCTGGTCTTGCAGCTCTTTGTTGTCTCCCGACTCATCAAGTACGCCGGCGTGGCGCTCGCCGTGCTGATCCTGCCGCTGATCGCGGCGGGCGGCTACGCCCTGCTCGCCTTCGCCCCGATCCTCGGCGTGGTCCGCTGGGTGAAGACCGCGGAGAACGCCACTGACTATTCGCTGCAGAACACCGTCCGCAACATCCTCTTTCTCCCCACCACCCGGGAGCAGAAGTACAAGGCGAAACAGGCCATCGACGCCTTCTTTGTCCGCGCGGGCGATGTGCTCTCGGCCGGGCTCATTTACGTCGGGACGTCGCGACTCGACTTCGGGGCGGGTGACTTTGCCCGGGTGAATCTGGCGCTCGCGCTGGTGTGGGTCGGACTGGCTTGGGCGGTGGGCCGGGCCTACGCCGGCAAGGTGGCGCGGTCCTCGCCGCCGCCGGGGCAGGGTGCCGCCGCATGACCCCCGCGCGCCGGCTGCTCCTGCCATTGCTGCTGATCGTGCAGGGCACGAGCCTCGTGGCCCAGGACAGCACCGTCACCCAGCCCCCGAGCACGCAGTACGCCGCGGGCGGGCTGCACCGATTCCTGCTGGGCGGCGATTACCGCGATCTGTGGAGCACCGGGATCACCGTGCCCGTGCTCGACCTCGGCACGTTCGCCGGCGGAGTGGTCCCCGTCTCCCGGAGCGGCGGGCAGCAGACCCTCGGGCTCCGGTTCCGCGCCCCCGACGGGCGTGAGTTCTTCTTCCGCGGGCTCGACAAGGATCCCACGGCCGCCCTGCCACCCGATCTCCGTGGCACCGTTGCCAGCAGCATCGTGCGCGATCAGACCAGCTCGGCCCATCCCACGGCGCCGCTGGTGGTGGATCGGCTGCTCACCGCGCTCCGAATTCCGCATCCCGAGCCGCGGATCGTTGTGCTGCCCGACGACCCGCGCCTCGCCGAGTTCCGCGCCGACTTTGCCGGGGTCATGGGGACCATCGAGGGTCGCGTGGGTGGCGCCGGTCTCAACGGGAGCTGGGGCGGGGCGGTCGAGATCATCGACAGCGACTCGCTCTTCGCCCGGATCGAACGCAGCGACTCTGATCGGGTCGATGTGCCGGCCTTTCTGGCCGCCCGGCTGTTCGACGTGCTGATCGGCGACTGGGACCGGCATCGCGATCAGTGGCGCTGGATCCGCGACGACGACACCATGCCGCGCCGGTGGCGGCCGGTCCCGCTCGACCGCGACCAGGCCTTTGCCAGGTACGACGGGCTGCTGCTCGGCCTCGCCCGCCAGTCCACGCCCCAGCTCACCAACTTCGGCCCCGAGTATCCCGGCATGCTCGGCGCCACCTGGAACGGCCGGGATCTGGACCGCCGGTTCCTGGTTGGGCTCGAGCGACCGGTGTGGGACTCCGTCGCCCGCGCCCTGCGGGTCTTGCTCGACGACCGCGTGATCGCCGACGCGGTGCGCGCCCTGCCGCCACAGCACTACACCCTGATCGGGGTGACGCTGACGGACTGGCTCCGGCGCCGCCGGGACCAGCTGCCCGAAGCCGCGCACGAGTTCTACCGCCTGCTGGCGGGCCAGGTGGATGTCCACGCCACCGATGCGGCCGATCGGGTCGCGGTGGAGCGCCACACCGACGGGACGCTCGACCTGACCCTGCGCACGGCCGACACCGCGGCGCCGTACCTGAGCCGGCGGTTCCACCCGCGCGACACCCGGGAGATCCGGATCTTCCTCCATGACGGCGCTGACAGTGCCATGGTCCGGGGTCCTCATGGGTCGATCACACTCCGGATCCTGGGCCAGGACGGCGCCGACGTCCTGGTGGACTCGTCCGCCGGGCGGGAGCGGTTCTACGACGATCCCACCGGTCCTTCCCGTACCGTGGACGGCCGGAGCGCGGTGGACCGCAAACCGTTTGTGCCGCCCCCCGATCCCAATCCGCGGGCACTGCCACCGCGCGACTGGGGCAGCCGCTGGCGCCCCAGCCTCTGGGCCAGCGGCGGTCCCGATCTCGGACCCTTCCTGGGCGCCAGCGTGTCGTTGACCAGGTACGGGTTTCGGAAGTTTCCCTACGCCAGCCAGCATCGCCTTCGCGCCGGATTCGCCTTCGGCGCCGAGAGCTACCGGATCGACTACCTCGGCCGGTTCCACGGCGAGAATTCCCGGGCGCGCACTGAGCTGCTGCTGCGCGCCTCGGGCATCGAGGTGATCCGGTTCCACGGGTTCGGCAACGAGATCGGAGCGCCGGGCTCGGACGAGTTCTACCGGGTCACCCAGGATCAGTTTCTCGTGGCGCCTTCGTTCACTGTGCCGCTCGCCGGCCGCCTGGAGCTGACCGTCGGTCCCGAGCTGCTTTACGTCTCCACCGATGGCCGGCCCGGCCGGTTCCTCGCGACCGTGGATCCGTATGGCGACGGCAACTTCGGAGAAGTCGGCGCGCGGGCGGCGCTTCGTCTGGACACGCGCGACCGGCCCACTACCCCCACCCGGGGCGTGACGCTGGAGCTGGGCGGCACCATCCGGCCCGCGGTGTGGGACGTGCGCGAGACCTTCGGCGCGGTGTACGGGCAGGCGACGACGTACCTGTCCCTTCGCGCCCCGATGGATCCCACCCTCGCGCTCCGGGCCGGCGGGCGCCGCCTGTGGGGCGCATATCCGTTCTTCGAGGCGGCGTTCATCGGCGGCCCCGAGACCGCACGGCTGGGGCGGCAGAACCGCTACGCCGGCGACGCCTCCGCCTACGGGTCCGCCGAGCTCAGGCTCTACCTCACCCGCATGACGATCGTGGTGCCGACCGACGTCGGCGTGTTCGGCCTGGCCGATGCGGGCCGGGTGTTCCTCGAGGGCGAGTCGTCCGACCAGTGGCACACCGCCCTCGGCGGCGGGCTGTGGCTCGGTTTCCTCAGCCGGGCGAACACCCTGTCGGTGGCCGTCGCGGCCAGCGAGGAGCGCACCCGGCTGTACCTGCAGGCCGGGTTCGGGTTCTGATCCGTGGCCAGCGCGTCCACCGACCGCCGTGCCACGACCATCGCCGTGGCCGCGGCTGCGGTCACGATCGCCTTCCAGCTCGCGGGCAAGGCCACGCGGGACGCACTCTTCCTCTCCACCTTCAGCATCGCCGCCCTTCCCCGGATGCTCATCGCCGCCGCCCTGGTCTCGGCGGCGCTGACGGTCCTGCTCACGCGGCTGATGGCTCGGACCGGCCCCGGCCGGCTGATGCCGCCGCTCTTCGCCCTGAGCGGGGCCCTGCTGCTCGGCGAATGGTGGCTCACCGGAATGGCGCCGGCCGCGGCGGCGGTCCTGGTCTACCTCCACTTCGCGGGCCTCGGTGCGCTGCTCGTCTCCGGGTTCTGGGCGCTGGTCAACGAACGGTTCGACCCGCGCACCGCCCGCGGCGCCATCCGGCGGGTGACGACCGGCGCCTCCCTCGGCGCCCTGCTGGGGGGGATTCTCTCCGAGCGGATCGGGGCGAGCCTCGACGTCGCGGCGATGCTCCCGGTGCTCGCCTCGCTGCATTTCGTCGCGGCGTGGCTCGCCACGCGCCTCCGCCTGCCCCGCGGGTCTACCGCATCGCCGGCCGCCGCGCACCATTCCGAGGGCGATCGCACCGCGCCAGAGATCCTGGCCGCATCCCCCTACCTGCGCGGCCTCGCCCTGCTCGTGATCCTCACCGCGGCGGCCGAAGGGCTGCTCGACTACGTCTTCAAGGCCGGCGCCACCGGAGCCGTTCCCGATGGTCCGACGCTGCTGCGCCTGTTCGCTGCGTTCTATACCGGCACCGCGGTGCTCTCCATTGTCGTGCAGCTACTCCTCCTGCGGCCGCTGCTGAGCCGGTTGGGAATCGCCCGGAGCGCAGCGCTGCTGCCGGCCGGAGTGACGGTGGGCGCCGCCGGCTGCGTGGTGTTCCCGGGCCTCGGCTCGGTGATCGCGGTGCGCGCGGTGGAGGTGGTGCTGCGCAGCTCCGCCTTCCGCGCCGCGTATGAGATGCTGTTCACCCCGGTCACGCCCCGGGAGAAGCGGGCCACCAAGCTGTTGCTCGATGTCGGCGCGGCCCGGGTGGGGGACATCACCGGCGGCCTGCTGGTTCAGGCGGCGTTGGTCACCGGCCTGGCCGCCGCCGCCCCGCTCCTCGGCGCGACCATCCTGCTGTCGCTCGGGGCGCTCCTGGTCGCCCGCCGGCTGCACCTGGGCTACGTCGGGGCACTCGAGCGGAATCTCCAGGAGCGGGCCGGCGACCTGGCGCGGTCGGCCGATCTGGACGCCCAATCGGTGCTCCATACCTTCGGCGCTTTCGATCTGTCGGCCCTCCGCGCCACTCCGTCCGACGATTCGGCTGCGCGCCCAGCCGTCCCGCCGCTCCCGGCGACGCCGGGACCAGCGCCCGCGGATCCCGGAGCGCACCGCCTCGCCGCGCTGGCCAGTCTCGATGCCGCCCGGGTCCGCGCCGCCCTGGCCGAAGGCCCGATCACCCCCGAGCTGGTGGAGTCGGTCATCGGCTTGGTGGCGTGGGACGAGGTCGCCCCGGTGGCCATCGCGGCGCTGCACTCAGTGGCGCGCGAGGAGACCAACCGGCTGGTGGCCCACCTGCTCGACCCGGACGAGGACTTCGCGGTCCGGCGACGCATCGTGCTCGTCCTGGCCGGGGTGCCGAGCCGGGAAGCGTTCGAGGGACTGGTACAGGCGCTGGGCGACCGGCGCTTCGAGGTCCGCTACCGGGCGGGGCGCGCCCTGAGCCGGCTGGCGGTCGAGATGCCGGACCTGGCGGTGGAGCGCGAGCGGATCATCGCGGCGATCCTGCGGGAGGTGGCGGTGGGGCGGAGCGTGTGGGAGAGCCGGCGGCTCATCGATCAGTCGGACGATGACGGGTCGCCCATGGAGTGGGACCTGGTGCGCGACCGCGCGACCCGCAGCCTGGAGCACGTCTTCAGCCTGCTGTCCCTCATCCTCCCCCGAGAGACCCTCCGGCTCGCGTTTCAGGGCCTGCATACCGGCGACCGGCATCTGCGGGGCACCGCCCTCGAGTACCTGGAGACCGTCCTCCCGGAGCCGGTGCGCGAGAAACTGTGGCCCTTCCTGGAGGTGCATGGCCGGCCGGCGGAGAGCGGACGGAGCCCGGAACGGGTGGTGCAGGATCTCCTCGCGTCCCGCGAGTCGATCGTGCTGGCACTGGCCGAGGTGCGAGGGCGGAGGAGTGGGCCGGCGGGGGACAGGAAGTGACATGCTCCACCACGCGTGTTCCTTGAGGTGGTGGAGAGAGTAGACAGGCACGCCAATGAGCGACCATGACGATCAGTCGAGCCATTGCGCGAACACCTCGTGGGCGCGTCCGTCGCGCTCCACCGCAATCGCGGCGAGACGGGCCCGGCCGGTCCGCGTGAGGTCGAGCCGCAGGAAGCCGCTCCGGGAGACGGCAAACACCGTGGACGCTTTCCGGAACGACGGCCTGAGGTGGTCGAAGTACCCGGTACCGCTCACCGCGATCCAGCGGGTCGCCGAGCCGCGGTGGAGCTGCAGGTTGTGCTCGTGTCCCGAGACGTAGAGGAGCGGGGGCCGCGCGACGAAGCCGGCGGCCAGCGAGTCGCGCATGCGACGGTTCGCCGGTCCCGGGATGTCCTGACTGGAGATCCCCCAGTGCCGTGCCAGCGGATAAGCGGATCCGAGCACCGGCAGCGGGATCCAGAGCCAGCGATTGAGCGAACGCAGCGGAAAGAGATGGTCCGTCCAAAGGAAGTCCCCTCCGTGCTCGCCGCCCGAAGCGAGGGGATGATGCCCCACCACGACGACGACCCGGCCGGTGTCGGCGCGGAGGGTCTGCCGGATCAGGGCCGTGACCTCGGCCTCGCTGTCGGCGGCGCAGGAGGACGACGGGTCCACCGGCTTCGGGCCCCCGTGCAGCCACCACTGGGTATCGAGCGCCACCACGCGCAGGTGATCGCCGACATCGAAGGAGGCGGGGCCGGGGCAGCCCCCCTCGGGCAGGAGCCAAACCCGGCCTGCGCCCACTCGCGCGATGAACTCCGCCTGGCGCCGGACGGCGTCCCAGCCGGTGGGGCCGTGCCGGGCCCAGTCGTGGTTGCCGGGAATGAAGAGTGCGCGTCCGCCCGCGTCCCGCGCCGCGGCCACCTGGGCCAGCAGCCGGCGCTCGGCCGGGCCCCGCTCGGGTGCGCCTTCGGGCGGCAGTCTCCGCGGATAGACGTTGTCCCCCAGGAAGACGGTCAGCGCGTCGGGACCGGCCTGGGTCACGGTGCGGGCGAGCGCCTGGAGCACCGGATCGCCGTCCGCGGCCGGGGCACCGCCATCGCCGATCAGCAGGAGGGTCGCAACGACGTCAGTCGAGGCCGGCGGCGCTGGCACCGGGCCCGGGGGAAGGACGGTGCTCGCGCATCCTGCCAGCGCCAGCGGCAGCAGTGCGCCGCGCAAACCGGGCATGCCCCAATCGCCCAATCGCCTACCTCCCAATATCCCGCAGGCGGCCCACCGCCTCCCGGTTGGTGCTGTCCCGGCGGATGGCCTCGTGGTAGGCGGCCGCGGCCCCGACCCCGACGGTGTCCCCCTGCATCAGGCGGATGTTGCCCCGGAAGACATACATCCCGGACGACCCGGGAAAGAATCCCTCGTTCACGCCGAGCAGCGCCATCGCATCGTCGAATTTCCCGGCGCGGCCCAGCCGGAACGCGGCGACGTTGAGCGAACTCTCCCCGAAATCGTAGGCATCGCGCCCGAAGTAGCGCTCCCGCAGCGCCCGATACGCACGGATGGCTGAGTCGGCCCCGCCGGCCTGCGCCGCATCGGCTACCAGCGCGGAGAGCGGCACCGGACGGCTGGCGCCCCGGTGACAGGTCCGGCAGGTAACCTCCAGGGCCTTGGCGGGGAGGTCCGGCAGCGTGTCCAGCCGGCGGTTGATCTCCTGCACCATGCGCATCATCTGCCGGGCGACCAGCTTGGTGCGCTTCTCGTCCTTGGCAAAGTCGAACTGCGCCAGCGGCTTCCCTTCCTCTCCCACGTGACAGAATGGACAGCGCACGCCCAGGTCGCTGGTGAAGTTGCGAATCACGCCGACCACTTCCTGAACCGGTGTTTCGTGGGGAATGACCTTGGTGTTCACCAGGGAGTCCGGCGGGAACTTCCCCGCCACCTGGGCCGGGAGACCGCCGGGAAGCAGAAGCAGGGCAGCCGGGAGGAGCAGCCATGGCTGGCGCATGCGGAGTGTGACTCGCTGTCGGGGTTGCCGGGCCAACGGGAGTCGCGGGACCGAGGTTTCAGCGGGCCGGTGCAGGGGGGCGCGCTACGAGAACCGCGGCCCGGGGCCCTGGCCTTCGGCCACGGCCTTCAGCCGGAACAGGAGTTCGCCCCAGACCGTGTTGCAGGAGCTGAAGTAATCGGTCTCCGCTTCCCAGTCGCTGTGCAGGAACCGGAGCAGCGTGCCGGTGCGCTCGGGCGAGAGCAGGAAGATGAGCTGGGTCCCCGACCACTCCCGGCCGGTCTCGCAGGCCCACGCGGCCTGGGCCGGCGGCAGGAAGGTCTCGGCCCGCAGGCGATGGACCGTCGTGCTGCCGGCGAAACGCAGTTCGACGCCGGGATGGGGAGCGATGACGTCGCGGGCATCCGCCGTCCACCAGCGGGTGAACCCGTTCGCCGTGGAGACCAGCGGAAAGATGGCCGACGCCGAGGCCTGAATCTGCAGAAGGTGACGGATGTCCGGCATGCGAACCTCCGAGCGAGTGCCTCTCTGGAGGACCTTGTCCCGGGGACAAGGTGGTGCAAGCTCCGACAAACGTATGCGCGGGAACCGGTGGGCGGAATACCGCCCGTCCCCGGGGGCTAGATCCGCTCCCAGTCGGTCACGGTGCGGGCCTCCACCACATCGCCGGTGTGCTTGATGCCCTTGGGCTCGATCAGCAGCAGGTGCACCTCCTCGGCGGCCACCGGCCGATGGTCCACCCCCTTGGGGATGACGACCAGCTCCCCGGGGTCGAGGGTGAGACTGCCATCCCGCAGTTCGATGACCAGGCGTCCCTGCAGCACCAGGAACAGCTCGTCCTCGTCGGCGTGGTTGTGCCAGACGAACTCCCCCTGGATCTTGGCGACCTTGACGTGGGAGTCGTTCAGATCGGCAAGGATCTTGGGGCTCCAGTGATCGCTGAAGAGCGCCAGCTTCTGGCGTAGGTTGATCGTGGTGACCATGGGCTCCTCTCCTGGGCCGCCGCAGACCGGCCCTGATTTCACTCCGGTGGAACCGCTCCGTTACAGCCGCCGCCCGCTGGCGGAGGCCGCGATCAGCCGGTCCAGCCGGCGGAGTCGAGTCTCCTCCGGCTTGGCGCTCACCACCAAGTAGGTCATGGTCCGCCGGTAGGACGGCGGCTGTGCCTGGAAGAAGGTCCATGCCTTCCGGTTGGCCCGGAGCCGCCGCTGGTGCTCGGCCGAAAGGGCGGCATGCTCCCGCTGCTCGTAGGCGTAGGTCCCAGACCGTTTCTCCGACCGGCGGCCGAAGGCCTCCAGTCCCGCCGCCCGCATCCGTCGTTCGCCCGTCAGCACGGCCACCCGCGCGATGTTGATGGCGCTCCAGGGGCTCTCGGGCCGGCGCGGCGTGAAGCGGATGCTGTAACTCTCTCCATCAACCCGCCGCCGGATGCCATCGATCCAGCCGAAGCAGAGCACCTCGTCCACCGACTCGGGCCAGGTCATGCTGGCTCGGCCGCTGTCCTTCCGGTAGAACCCGACCAACAGCTCCGGCGCGCTCCGGTGATGTGCCTTGAGCCAGTTCCGAAAGCTCACCGGTGTCGGGAAGCACTTCGGTCTGGCTGCGGTCATCGGCCCGACACTCGCGCGCCTTGCACGGCGAGGTACTCCTGCCAGCAGATACGGGCGGCCACTGACCGCCACGGGGCCCACGCGGCGGTCAGCCGGTCCAGCCGCTCCTCGGTCGGTGCGGCGCGCAGCCGCTTCAGTCGCGCCACGGTCCGGACAAGGGCCAGGTCTCCCTTGGGCCAGATATCGGGACGGCGCAGCGCCATGAGATAGTAGATGTCCACGCTCCACGGCCCGAGACCGGGGACCGCCAGCAGGGCCCGCTGGCCGGCATCGTCATTGCCTCGGGCCACACGGGAGAGATTCAGACGACCGTCACCGATCCACTCGGCCAGGCCGTGGCAGTACGCGGCCTTCTGCCGGGTGAAGCCCAGTTTCCGCAGCCCACCCGTCCCCATTGCACTGATCGTCTCCGGCTGCACCGTTCCGGCGTGCCTTCTGAGCCGGTGGTACATGGTCTTCGCGGCCGCCAGCGAAACCTGCTGTTCCAGGATGATCCGGATCAGGGTCGCAAAGCCGGGCCGCCGGCCCCACATCGGCGGCGGTCCGTATCGCGCCGAGATCGCGGCGAGGTCCGGGTCGCGGGCACCGAGGATCCGCACGGCCCGACGCAACGAACTATTGCTGAGACGCCGTGGACTCACTGCGCCGGCTCCTGCAGCAGCGCGTGGAGCTTGAGCGTGGTGGCCCAGTTGCGCGCGGTGACGGTCTGGCGGAGCGCCTTGTTCACCGCCTCGGGGAGCGGGCTCGCCAGGATCCCCTCCTTGCACCAGAGATACGCCACCCCCGGTCCGAGGGCGAGCGCGTCGGGAGACCAGTCCTGCTTGAGCAGCGGCGCCAGCAGCCGCCGATCCTCGGGCTGGGCCAGGACCGCGACCAGCAGGCGGGATGGATTGTCGGCCTCGTCGAGGAGGGGATTGGCCTTGACCACCCGGGCGACCTCATCGGCGGTGAGCACGATGATCCGCGCCGAGACGCCTAGCTGCTCTGCCATCGCGGCCTGGATGCGGGCTCCCGCTGCGGCCGGCGCGGCACGGGTGGTGTAGATCACGTTCCCGCTGTTGAGTAGGGTGCGGACATCGCCATATCCAAGCCCGGCCACGAGGGCGCGCAGGTCGGCCATGGCCACTCGCTTGGCCTTGCCCACATTGATGCCGCGGAGCAGCGCGACCTGTCTGCCGGCGGGGGGCACGCTACTTCCTCCCCGTGGCGTCGCCGCCGAGTCCGGCCGCCCAGGCTTGGGTGGTGTCTGCGACCTCCGCCAGGACGGCGGCATCGGTGGTACCGGACCGCTTGAGAACGTGAAAGCTGTGGTCGGCGCCCTCCAGCCATCGCATGGTCCATCGGGGTCCGACCCGGGTCAGGACATCCTCCATCAGCTCCGGCTGGCAGAACGGATCACGGGTTCCGTTGAAGCAGAGGACGGGAACCGGGATGGCCGGGAGGTGCGCGGCCCGCAGCTTCTCGGGCTGTCCCGGCGGGTGCAGCGGGTAGGCGAGCAGCAGCAGGCCGTCGCATGCATACCCATCCGCCGCGAGCATGGAGGCGGCTCGGCCCCCCATCGACCGGCCGCCGATGATCAGGGTGCCGGGATGCAGCTCGGCCTGCACGCGGGACAGCACGGCGGAGAAGCAGGCGAGCAGGCGAGGCATCGGGTCGGGGCGACCGGATCCCTGGGCTCGATACAGGAAATTGAATCGGACGACGTCCATGCCGCGCGCCCGCAGGACATCGCTGAGGCCGAGGATGGACCGATCTCCCATGTGCCCGCCGGCACCATGGGCGCAGACGAACACGGTCCGCTTCGGCCGCGCCGGGGCGGCATCCCAAGCCGCGGAGGTTGCCGCCCCGGCTTCGACCTCCACCCGCCAGACCACGGAATCCCCGGCGGTCACGGGTTCTTGCGTCTCAGGAGTACATTGTCAGGCATCCAGCACCTCGCGGACCTTCCGGGTCAGGGCCGATCCGTCGAATGGCTTGCCGATGAACGGCGCTTCCCGGCCCAGGACCCCCTGGCTGACGGTCACATCCTCCGTGTAGCCGGACATGTAGAGAACCTTGAGGTCCGGCCGCCGAACCTGCAACTGCTCCGCCAGGTCCGGCCCGCTCATTCCGGGCATGACCACATCCGTGAGCAGCAGCCGGATGGCGTTCCCGTGATGCTCCACGATCAACAGGGCCTCCGCCAGGGATTCCGCCACGTGGACGACGAAACCGGCGCGCTGGAGAATGCGCTGGACCAGTTTGCGGACAGCCGCTTCGTCCTCGACGACCAGGATGGTCTCGGTCCCCCGTGCCGGCTCCACGGCTCGGGGCCGCGAGGCGTCGGCCACCGGTTCGGCCACCCGGGGAAAATAGACGCTGAAGGTGCTGCCCTCGCCGACGGCGCTGTCGACGGAGATATGCCCTCCGGTCTGCGTGACGATGCCGTAGACTGTCGACAGACCGAGCCCGGTGCCCTGGCCCGGGGCCTTGGTGGTGAAGAACGGCTCGAAGATCCGGCGGCGGGTGGCCTCGTTCATTCCGACCCCGGTATCCGTCACCGTCAGCATCGCGTAGGGGCCCGGTACCACATCCGGGTGGTGCCGAGCATATCCCAGATCGAGGTCCACGCTCGCGGTCTCCAGGGTCAGCGTCCCGCCGGCGGCCATGGCATCCCGGGCGTTGACGGCGAGATTCATGATGATCTGCGCCAGCTGTCCGGGGTCGGCCCGGATGTTTCCCGGGGCACCGCCGCGCCGGATGACCAGCGTGATATTCTCCCCGAGCACCCGGGGGAGCATCGACTCCATTTCTTTCAGCGGGGTGTTCAGGTCGAGGACTTCGAGCCGCATGATCTGCCGTCGGCTGAACGCCAGGAGCTGGCGGGTCAGGGCCGCGGCCCGTTCCGCGGCGCGTCGGATCTCCTCGAGTTCGGTGGCCAGCGGGTCTCCCGCCGGAAGCCGCGGTCGCGCGAGGTCCACCGTATTGGTGATGACCGTGAGCATGTTGTTGAAGTCGTGCGCCACCCCGCCTGCCAGTCGGCCCACGGTGTCCATCTTCTGGGCCTGGAGGAACTGCTCCTCCAGATGCCGCCGCTCCGTCACATCCACCCACGCGCCCACGATTTCCCGGGGAGCGCCGTTCTCGGTGCGCAGCAGGTGCTGCTCATCGCGGATCCAGAGCATGGTGCCGTCCTTGCGCAGGAAGCGGTACTCGTGGCTCAGGCGGTCCCCCAGGCCCCCGGGCCGGACCGTTTCCGCGATGGCCATCGCACGGTCCTCGTCGTGGACGTGGGTGGTCCACCACTCCGGATGCAGGGCCTCCTCGCGACTGTACCCCACCAGGCTGGTGACGTTTTCACTGATCCAGGTGGGGACCAGGGTGTTGCCCCGGACCTCCAGCGTGTACAGGACGGCGGGGCTGACGGCCGTGACACTGGCCAGGTGTGCGGCCGCGCGCCGCAGCTCCTCCTCCGCCCGGATCCGCTGGATGGCCACGGCCAGCACGTTGGCCACGGATTGGACCAGCGTCACGTCTTCCGGGGCGAAGGTCCGCCGGTGCGCGGTGTATGCGCCCAGGACGCCGAACGGCTGGTCCGGATCGCCGATGAGCACCGTGAGGCCACTGACCACCCCGTGGTCCTGCAGGAGGGGCGTGCCCCGGAACCGGGTCTCGGTCGCCAGGTCATTCACGATCACGGGCGCCTTGCCGTGCAACGTGAACCCGACTTGCTGATCGGGCTGCGCGCCGATCGTGACCTGCCCGACTAGACCGGCCTTCCAGCCCACGCCTGATACCAGTGTCAGGCTGGTCCCGTCGGGCTCCAGCGCGAGCACCTCGCAGTACTCCATGCCAAAGCTCTGGGCGACACCCTCCGTCGCCCGGTCGAAGAGCCGCTGGAGGTCGGTGCTCGCCAGCCCCAGGCGCCCCAGCTCCGCGATCACCGCCTGCTGACGCGCCCGGGCGGCCAGCATCGCCTCGGTCTCGAGTTGTGCCGCCATCTGTTCTTCCAGCAGGTCCTTGCGGGCCTCGGCGACCCGGGCCCTGGCGGCGCGGCGCTGCAGCAGGCCCACCAGGGCCGCCGTGGCAGGCATGGTCACCCCCCACACGATCACCCGGCGAAGATTCTCATCGGTGTAGACAAACGACTCGCCGGGATTGGAGAAGAACAGGGCAACTTCTGCCCAGGCGATGATCGCGCTCAGCAGGCCGGCCGCCAGCCCACCCTGAAAGGCGGAGAAGACGATGGAGAGCACCAGGAACGCGGGGGGATTGGGGACGCGCAGGGGGGTGTCGGCCAGGAATTGCGACAGCGCCGCGATCACGATCGTGATCGCTGGCCCGACCCACTCGGCCCCGCGCCGCCGCCAGACGGACCATCGACCGGCTGGGTTCATGGGTGGAGTGTCCTGGCCGGGTGGGCGGCAGCGTCAACGCGTCCGCGCGGGCCTGAGGCGGGATAATCCCAAGCTAGGTCCGGGGAAGGCGCACCGCAACGCGCCGCGCCCGAGGGGACGAGCGCACCCAAGGAGCGCCGCGGCATTGGAACGGCATGACTTGTGCCGAGGCGCACATCGCCTTTAGTTGCAAGGACGGCCCCGGCCCTCGGGACCAGAAGAACCCATGCCAGGAGGTGCCGGTGGATCCGAGAACCAACCCCAAAGGCTTTTCTTCCGGCATGATGGCCGCCGTTCCGGTCATCCGCGGGACACGGGTGTCCTTGATGTCCCTGATCCAGTACCTGAACGATGGCCGCGGCCTCGAGGCCTTCCTGGCCGATCACCCGCAGGTGACCCCGGCCCAGGCCACACGGGCGATCGTCACCGGCCTGGAGGCGCTGGTCGAGCGCCGGGAAGAGGTCTTCGTGCCGGGCACCGGCCAGCCGCTCGGATCCGCCTCGCCTGCATCCCCTCCCGCCCCCGATCGGGGTCCGAAGCAGCCGTAACCTCCCCCCCGGGAGGTCGGGGTTGCCGCCGCCGCAGCCGGTCGATAAGCTACCCCCGCTCTTGGCCGCGGAACTCCTCCGGGCCCGACGCCCGTCCAACCTGGACCCACGATTCCGTGAAAATCGCCGTCGTCTTTGACACCCCGTACGCCAACTGGGGTCACGTGGACCACGAACGCCAGATGCAGAAAGAGGTGGCGGCGTGGGACCGGGACGAGCCCGAGATGGAGTACCAGGTGGCCAACGCGCTGCAGGAGCACGGGCACACCGTGCAACTGCTCGGGGCGAAGAATGATCTCTCCACCCTGATGGGCCGGTTGGACGAGTTCCACCCCGACCTGGTCTTCAACGCCGCCGAGTCGTTTCGGGGGGACGCCAACCTGGATTACCTGTATCCGGCGTTCTACGAATCGGGTGGCTGGGCCTACACCGGCTCCACGCCCCTGGGGCTGCTGCTGACCCGCAACAAGGCGATGAGCAAGAAGGTGCTGGCCTGGCACGGGATCCGGGTACCGGGGTTCGTGACGTACCGGGTGGGAGAACGGGTGACTCGTGCTCCCGAGCTCGAGTTCCCGGTGATCATCAAGCCGCTCCAGTCCGACGCTTCGCTGGGCATCGCGCAGGCGTCGGTGGTCAAGGACACCGAGGCGCTGGCCGACCGGGTGGCGTTCGTCCACGAGCGGTTTGCCCAGCCGGCCATCGTCGAGGAGTACGTGGAGGGCCGGGAGTTATACGTGAGCATGGTCGGGAACGGCGACGACGTGGAGCTGCTGCCGCCGACCGAGATGGTGTTCGACAAGGTCACCCGGCCGGAGGAGCGCATCGCCACCCGGAGCGCCAAGTGGGACGAGGGCTATCGCGAGCGCCGGGGGATCCGGAACATCTTCGCCCGGCGCATCGCCAAGGCGACGCGCCAGCGGCTGGAGGAGGTCTGCCGGACCGCCTACCGGGCGCTCTGGCTCCGGGACTATGCCCGGGTGGATGTCCGGCTCACCGCCGCCGGCGAGGTGTGGTTCATCGAGGCCAACGCCAACCCGTTCATCTCCTGGGGCCACGACGTGGCCAACGCCGCCAAGAAGGCGGGGATGGAGTATCACGAATTCATCCAGCGGGTGGTGGACGAAGCGATGGCCCGCCATGACTAGGCGCACCCGCCGGGAGCCGTATCCCACCCCGGAAACCCGCTGCATCTGCGGCTACGACCTGAAGCGCTACTGGCCCTACTGCCCCAGCTGCAGCCGGGCGCAGCGCTGGGGCGACGTCCACCAGCAGACCGGCGCCGAGTGCTACCGCTGCGGCTGGATGGTGTCGGACCGCTACTCCTGGTGTCCCTGGTGCGCCGCCGATATCCACGAGGAGGGGGTCTCGAGCGAGGAGCCGCTGCGCGCCCCCAAGGGGTTCCGCTACGACGCCCGCTGCGACTGGGGGTGCGGGGGCGGGGTACAGTACCCGATGCCCTACTGTCCCTGGTGCGGCAAGGAACAGGGGTGGAACGAGGACGCCAAGTTCGAGGGCGACTGCCCCCACTGCGCCCGGGGGGTGGACGACTGGATGAACACCTGCCCCTGGTGCGGCGACGACTCCACCGGGCGGAATCTGATTCCCCGTGCGCTGACCCGGGTCCGGCGGCTGCTGCTGGTGTCCGGCGTCCGCGATTGGGGCTACCGGGCCCTGCTGCGACCGGGCATCTCCGGCGTGGACCCGCGGCACCCGAAGATCATCGAGCTGGAACAGCGTTACGTCGTGGGGAAGCGGCGGCGCGACGAGATCCCCTGGACCATGCTGGTGGGACTGATCTGCCACGAACTGGGCCACAGCTTCCTGTACCACCACTGGGCCTGGACCCGGACCCCGCACTTCAAGCGGACCTTCGGCGAGGTGGACAAGGTCTATCGCGGCATGGACGACACCTGGGTCTACTTCCAGCGGCGGCGGATCGCGATCAGCCCGGTGGATCACGTGAGCGTGTACGCCACCAAGCATCCGCAGGAGGACTTTGCCGAGACGTTCCGGTTCTATGTCACCCGCCGGGGGCGGCTGCGGGAGCTGTTCTCCGAATTCGGGCAGAAGCGGAAGGGTGTGGTGGTCTATGAGAAGTTCCTGCTGCTGCACGATTTTGTCCGGCAGCTGCGGGGGCGCTGACCCGGCCCGCTGTCGTTCCGGCTGCTGCGGCCGATCGCTTAGAGCGACGCGACAGCCAGGTCGAAGGTCTCCACCACCGGCTGTCCCTCGATCCACGGGGTCAGCTTCTCCATGACCTTGGGATACACGGTCTGGGTGTACTTGTCGGCGCTGGCCTTGTCGTTCCAGACGCTGATGGCCACGGCCGAATAATCCCGGACCATGGTCAGTTCATGGGCAAATCCGGGGGTCTGCTTCAGGAGGGGCAGCACATCGTTGGTGACGGCCTTGTTGACGTCCTGCACCTTGGTCGGCTTGATCTGGACCTTGACGTTGCGGACGAATTTCATGAAGCGTTCCTTTCGTCCCCCACAAGCGAGTCCTTCCGGCCGGGGAACGGGTGAGGGTCCGATCCGGGCGGGAGCGCCGATGGCTCCGGCGACGCCGACGGCCGATGTTGGGGCCGCGGCAGGGCGGTGGAACACGGCGCCACCGCTATATTTATAAAGTGTTATGATATAAAAGTAATTACCTGGACGTCCGCCGTCAAGGGCGGGCAGCGGGCGCAGGCTCAGCGGTCGAGGCGGGTGAACAGCGGCGTGGCGGGCAGCCCGTGCGCGTCGAGGGCGTTCACCAGGTCGGCCACCGCGCCGCGGAGCTGGCGCAGCCGGGCCGCGGGCAGCGCTTCCAGCGCCCGGACCAGCTTTCCCTGCGGGGTGGCGGGCGAACGGGCCGTGAGCCGGACTCCCGCGGGGGTCAGGCGGAGCCGGACAAAGCGGCGGTCCTCCGTCTCCCGGACCCGGCTGATCAGGCCCCGGCGCTCCAGCCGCTCCGCCAGCGCGGTCAGCGTGCTGGGATGGATGGCGAGCTGCCGGGCGAGGGCGCCGGCGGGGAGCGGGCCGCTGGTCTCCAGGGTGCGCAACAGCCAGAGCTGGGACGAGGTCAGGCCGTACTGGAGATACAGCTCGCGGGAGCCGTCCTCCAGCGCCTTCACCACCTGCCGAAGCCCCTGCAGAATCTCGGTAATGGCCGGCGCGGCCGTGGGAGTGGCGGTCCGGCGCCGAGCGGAAGGACGTTTGGGCATAAGGGTGATGGCAGGATAGTTTCGCTGCGGGCGCGGGTCAAATGCCTCGCGCCCGCTTGAGCCGGCGCCGGCAAGCCGGTATCTATCGGCACAATTGCCCGCCGTACTGGGACCTGAGCCGCGGAAAGAGGAGATCCATCTCATGAGTGACCTGATGCAGGGCCTCGGCCAAGCGCTCGAAGTCCGGCTGTTCACGATCGGGGATACGGTCATCACGGTATCCACGCTGGTGGCCAGTCTGCTGGTCTTCCTGCTGACCGTCTGGCTGGCTCGGGTGCTACGGCGCCTGGTCCAGACGACCCTGACCCGCCGGGGCGCGCGACCCGATGTCGCCGGCTCGGTGAGCGGCCTGGTCTACTACACGGTCCTCGTCCTGGGCTTGGCGATCGCCCTGAGCACCGCCGGGATCGAGCTCACCGCCATGTTCGCCGCCGGAGCGGTCTTTGCCGTCGGCATCGGGTTCGCCTTGCAGAGCATCGTCCAGAACTTCGTCGCCGGGGTCATTCTCCTCACCGAACGCGCCATCAAGCCGGGGGACCTGCTGGAAGTCGAAGGCCGGCTGGTCAAGGTCGTCGAGATGGGCATCCGCTCCTGCATCGCCTGCACCCGGGACGGCGAGGACCTCATCATCCCGAACTCCGTCCTCATCCAGACGATGGTCATCAACTTCACCCTCCGGGAGCCGAGCTATCGGGTCAGCATCGCCGTGGGGGTGGAATACTCCTCGGTCATGGCGCTGGTGCGGACCACGCTGGCCGGCGCCGCCCAGGAGGTGAGCGCCCGGTGGTCGTCGCCCAAGGACCCCTCGGTCCTCCTGACCGACTTCGGGGCCAACAGCGTCGACTGGGAAGTCGGTATCTGGATCAACGACCCGTGGGAAAAGCGGATCGCGGCCTCCGAGCTGCGAGAGGCGGTCTGGTGGGCGTTCCAGCAGCGAGGGATCGTCATCGCCTTCCCGCAGCTCGATGTGCACCTGGATACCGCCGTCACCGCGCCGCTCACCACCCTCGCCGGCCGGGCGGCCTGATGAGTCCGACGGGCGGGTTCCACCCGCCACCGGAGCAGGGAGGGGTCGTCTGGATCGATGTTCAGGGCCTGGGCGACGAACCGCTCCTGCGTCAGTTGGGCGAGCGCTTCGGGCTCCATCTGCTGGCGCTGGAGGATCTGGTCAACGCTCCCCAGCGTCCCAAGATCGAAGAGTATCGGGAGCAGGTGCTCATCATCACTCGCATGGCCCGGTTCGCCGGCCGCGCCGAGCTGAATGACGAACAGGTGGGGCTGGTCCTGGGGCCCGGCTACGTGCTGTCGTTTCAGGAGCGCTACGGCGATGTCCTCGAGCCGGTGCGGGTGCGCATCCGCGAGGGGCTGGGTCCCATCCGGTCGGCCGGCGCCGATTACCTGGCCTACGCGCTGCTCGACACGATCATTGATGGCTACTATCCCGTCGTCGAGCACCTGGGCGAGGTGCTGGCGCGTCTGGAAGATCAGATCCTGGCCCGGCCCGGAGCCCGGACGCTGACCCGACTGAATCGGGTCAAGGGTGTCCTGGTGGCGCTGCGGCGGGGGATCTGGCCCCAGCGTGAGGCGCTCAACCGGCTGCTCCGCGACGGCAGCCGGTTCATCAGCCCGGAGGTCCGGGTCTACCTGCGGGACACGCACGACCATGCCGCTCAGCTGGTGGATGTGGTGGACAGCCACCGGGAGATGGTGGCCGGCCTGCTCAACACCTACCTCTCGGCGCTGAGCAACCGGACCAACGAGGTCATGAAGCTGCTGACCATCATGGCCAGCATCTTCATCCCCCTGACGTTCATGGCCGGGGTCTACGGCATGAACTTCGAGGCCATGCCGGAACTGCACTCCCCGTGGGGCTATCCGGCGCTGATGGCCGTGATGGTGCTGACGGCGGTGGGCATGCTGTTCTATTTCCGCCGCCGCGGCTGGCTCGGCGAGCCACCTGACGACGACGACTCCGACGACGAGTCCTAGCCTCCACCCAGGGCCCCGCCCAAGGTTGCCATCCATGTCCACGTTCGAGATCCTCGCGGTGCTCACCACCATGGCCGCGCTGTTTTCGTGGATCAACGACCGCTACGTCCGCTTGCCGACCACCATCGGCCTGATGGTCATGGCGCTTGGCGTGTCGCTGGCGCTGGTGGCGCTGGGCCGCGCCGACGTGCTGCCAATCCAGCCGCTCCAGGATTTCGTCGCGGCCATCGACTTCGATCATGCCCTGCTCAACGGCATGCTCGGCGCGCTGCTCTTTGCCGGCTCGCTGCACGTCAACATCAACGACATCCTGAGCCAGAAGGGCATCATCATCACCCTGGCCACCCTCGGCGTGGTGATTTCCACCGCGCTCGTGGGCGGCCTGGCGTGGCTGGTCTTCGGCTGGCTCGGCCTGGCCGTCCCGCTGCTGCCGTGCCTGATCCTGGGGGCCGTGCTGGCGCCCACCGACCCGATTGCGGTGGGGGCGGTGCTGCGTCAGGCGGGGGTGCCGGCGTCGCTCTTCACCAAGATCACCGGCGAGTCACTCTTCAACGACGGCGTCGGCGTGGTGGTGTTCATCCTGCTGCTCGAAGTTGCCGCCGGCCCGGGCCCGGTGTCCGTGCAGAGCGTGGCCAGTCTCTTTGCCACCGAGGCGGTGGGCGGGCTGATTTACGGGGGGCTGCTGGGATGGCTCGCCTATCAGATGCTCAGAAGAGTCGACAACTACCAGGTGGAGATCCTGCTGACTCTGGCCGTGGTGACCGGCGGCTACGCGCTGGCCCACCGGCTCCACCTCTCCGGCCCGCTCGCCATGGTCGTGGCCGGGCTGTTCGTCGGCAACAAGGGCCGCGCCCTGGCCATGTCGGACAACACCCGGGCGCGCCTGGATTCGTTCTGGGAACTGGTGGACGAGTTCCTGAACGCCGTGCTGTTCGTGCTGATCGGCCTCGAGGTGGTGGTCCTCGACTTTCGGGGCCCGCCCCTGCTGGCCAGCCTGGCCATGGTGCCGGTGGTGCTGCTGGCGCGCTGGGTCAGCGTGGCGATTCCGGTCACGCTCCTGCGCCCGGGCCGGACCTTCAGCCCGCACGTCATCAAGATCCTCACCTGGGCCGGGCTGCGGGGCGGGATCTCGGTGGCGCTGGCGCTCTCGCTGCCGGCGTCGGAACACCGCGGGCTCCTGCTCACCGCCACCTACGGGGTCGTCTGCTTCTCGATCCTGGTGCAGGGGCTCACGGTGGGGCCGCTGGTGTCCCGCCTGATACGGGCTACGCCGAAGCCGGCTGGCGGATGATCGACGCCGCGACCACGCCCAGGAGCACGACGAGGACCCCGTCGAACGCCATCTGCTTGACCACCATCGCGCCGGGCATGGGCTGCACCACGTAGTAGATCATGTACGTGGGAATCACCGCCAGCAGCGCGATGGCCAGCCCGAAGCGCACGCCCTGGCCCACCCACGGCGTGGCTTCCGCACCCCGCGAATAGATCCACACGAACGCCCCCGCCATGATCACGTGGGCCAGGATCATGAACGGGAAGTACTGTTGCGTGTCCGCCTCCGGCCGGAACAGCAGCGGGAGCTGGGCGTAGTCGTCGTGCAGCAGCGCGCCGTGCACCATGAAGCTGCCGGCCATCCAGGCGACGAAGACGGCCAGCCAGGCATAGAGAATCTTTTTGTTCATGGTCTCCTCCGGATGCGAAAGGTGGTTCGGGCGCCATCCAGGCTTGGACGCGCCAGCCGCCACAACCTGCGCTACAGGCCGAACTGACGCAAATGGTGCGTCACGTGCTTGTACGCCCATCGGTGCCAGTCCGAGGCCGACATCCGACCGAACAGGGAATGCCGGGGGATCAGGGTCGCCGGCGTGGCGGCGGCGAGGGCCTCGAGACTCTCGATCACCCGTTGGCGATCCTGCTCGAAATCGCCCGGGCGCGTCCCGGCGACGTGGGGGTCCACGCCCGGGCGTGTCTCCGCCCCCTTCGGCCAGGGCAGCGGCGCGGATAAGGCAACCCATTTCACGAACCGGCGTGGCGTGCCGGATCGGGTGGGTCCGGGGGGAATACGGGTTCCCAGGACCGACTCATGGGCGTCTCCCAGGTGGCACAGCATCTCGCCGGCGGTAAGCGTTCCCCATCGGCGGGCGCTCTCGGGTCGAAGCCGGCGAAGGCGCGCCACAAGATCCGCAAGCGTCCGAGCGTCGGCGATGGACCGCATGGTGTCAACGCCAGGCCCCGAGGATGGCGCCCATGGCCGTGAGGTACACCAGCTGGTAGCCGGCGTCGATGAGAAATGTGGCCAGCGGCTTGTCGGAATAGAGATTGGCCGTGAAGCCGATCGGCAGCGCGAAGCCGACCCAGGCGTGGAAACCCCAGAAGGCCCCCGTCGAGGGCGACTCGACCCCAAGGTGCGACAGGAAGATGTGCAGCACGAAGGCGATCACCAGGAACGCCACGAAGGAGCCGGCGTAGGCCCGGCCCGCCGTGGCCTGCATGGCCGCGACCTTCTCCGGCGAATAGCCGTGGGCCTTGACCCAGGCCTTGGCGAAGAGCAGCGGCGAGTACCAGAGGGCACCGATAACAAAGGCGGCAAATGCCGAAACCACGATTGCGGGCCAGTGACCGAGTGACATGAGTGGGCATCCAGAGAAGGGTCAAGGGGAAAACGGTACTGGGCGAGCCAGGCAGGGCCCCCGGACTCGGCGGGTAAGATATCGGCCACGCGAGCGCCGATAGATGGTGCGGGCAACCGACCGCTTTCGATGCCACCGCAAGGTTCGGATAGCCGCCGCCGGGCCCCTGAGACATCTTAGTGGCAGGGAAGCGAGCAACGGTTGCAGGAAGGAGCGCGTAATGAGCCAGGCCGGCAGGGGAGCGAGTGACAGGGTCGTAGACGAAGCTTCGGCCTGGAAAGCGGTCGCGGCCCGCGACCGGTCACGGGACGCAGACTTTGTTTATGGTGTCACCAGCACCCGGATCTTCTGCCGCGCCTCCTGTCCTTCAAGGCGCCCGCGCCGGGACCGAGTCCGCTTCTTCCCTGATCCGGCGCGCGCCACGGCCGCCGGATTCCGGGCCTGCAAGCGCTGCCGGCCCGCAGGCGGTGAGCCCAAGGCTGGTGTGGCCGCGGTTGCCCGGGCGCGCGCATATCTGGAGCGTCACGCGGGAGAGCCGGTGCGCCTCGCTGCGCTGGCCCGGGAGGCGGGGCTGAGTCCCTGGTACCTGCAGCGCACCTTCAAGCGCATAACCGGGCTCTCGCCCCGCGAATACGCCGACTCGCTCCGAACCGGGCGCCTCCGCAGCGCGCTCCGGCGGGAGTCCAGCGTCAGTCGCGCCAGCTACGAAACCGGTTTCGGGTCGAGCAGCCGGCTCTACGAACGAGCCCACATCCTGCTCGGCATGACGCCGGGCGCCTATCGACAGGGAGGTGCTGGCATGGAAATCCGCTACACGATCGTCGCCTCGCCGTTCGGGCGCCTGCTGGTCGGGGTGACCGCGCGGGGGGTGGCCGCCGTGCTGCTCGGTGACCAGGACGCCGCGCTGGTCCGGGATCTCACCCAGCAGTTTCCGCGGGCCCGGCTGGAACGGGTGGATGCCGGCGCCGAGGAGTGGCTGGGGACGCTGGTGGCGCAGGTGGCCCAGCGGATCGCGCGGCCGGGGCAGGTGAGTGGCGATGCGCTGCCGCTGGATCTTGCCGGCACCGCCTTCCAGTGGCGGGTGTGGCAGGCGCTGCTGGAGATCCCGCCGGGAGAGACCGTGAGCTACCAGCAACTCGCCCAGCGACTGGGCAAGCCGCGTGCGGTACGCGCGGTGGCCAGTGCGGTCGCGGCCAATCGAGCCGCGGTGATCGTACCCTGCCACCGCGTCATCCGGAGCGACGGCAGCCTGGGCGGGTATCGCTGGGGCCTGCCCCGGAAGCAGGAACTGCTGGACGCCGAGCGACAGGTATCCTAGGCCGGGTTGCCCGGGGAGGTTCGGGGGCGCTACCCTCCGGTCGTGCCCGATGATGAACTGCAGCTCTCCGTAGGCGGATTCGGGGCGACCCCCGCGGCGGGGGTCGCCATGGTGCACGCGCTGGACCGGCCCGAGCGGCTCAAGCGGGCCGGCGCGGTCTTCGGCGGCGGAGTCCTTGCCGCGCTGCTTACCCTCCCGGTTCCTCTTGTCCATCTCTTCTTCCCGCCGGCCGCGCTGGTCGCGGGGACGGTGTTCGGCGTCCGCCGGCTCCGACAGGACGCCATCTTCGCCAGTGCCCGGGGCACCTGTCCGTTCTGCGGCCGGGAGCAGTCGCTGGGCCTGACCGGTGCCGCGGTGCGCTTTCCCCGCCAGGTCAAGTGCCATGGCTGTCGCCGCGAACTTCGGCTGGATCGCCAGGCCGGCGCCACGGGGGCGGGCTGAGTCGCCGCACTCCTCCCCACCCCGCCGCCACTTGCGGGGGCTGGCCGAATGGGTTGATTTGAGCCCTCGGCGTTCCCCCTACCACTGTCATTGGAGCCCTCTCGCATGCGGACACCACTCTCGGCGGCACTCGTGATGGCGCTGGCGGCTATCACCCCGCTCTCGGCACAGGTCCCCGCCGCCGAGATCCAGATCGCCGGGGCGGTGAGCGCCGCACCGGACTTTCTCCGGGCCAATGCCACCGTCCTGGGCTACAGCAACTATCATCGCCCCGCGCTGCTCCGGCAGGGAGGCAACGAGATGATCTGCCTGGCGGACGATCCCTCGGAGACCCGCTGGCACGTGGCCTGTTATCACAAGGATCTCGATCCCTTCATGGCGCGCGGCCGGGAGCTCGACGCGGCGGGGATGAGCCGCAGTGAGATCGACAGCGCCCGCCTTGCCGAGGTGCAGGCCGGCACGCTCAAGATGCCCGACGGGCCGCGGATGCTGTACAACCTGTACGCGCCCGCCGACAGCGTGGACGCGGCCACCGGTCTGGCGCGCGGTCCCGCCGCCCTCTTTGTGGTCTACATCCCGTACGCCACGCCCGAGTCTACCGGCCTCTCTGCCCGCCCGGGCGGGGGCCTGCCGTGGCTCATGTATCCCGGCAAGCCCTGGGCGCACGTGATGATCTCGAAGTAGCCGCGCCGCCCTGGCGGTCATGCGCCCGGTCAGCCGGGCGCGCCACTCTCCATGACCACGCAACCCATCGAATCGGCCTGCTTCTGGCTGTCCCGGCTCCCGGCGCGCGAGATTCATCCCCTCGCCGGCCGGGCCGAGGCCGACATCGTCGTCGTCGGCGCCGGGCTGACGGGACTGTGGACCGCCATCTTCCTCAAGCAGCTGGCGCCCGAGCGGCAGGTGGCGGTGGTGGAGCAGGGCGTCGCGGCCTACGGCGCCAGCGGCCGCAACGCCGGCATGCTCTCGGAGACGGTGGATCACAGCCATTCGCTGGCCATCCAGCACTTCGGCATGGAGGAGGCGAGACGGCTCGCCCGGTTGGGGGAAAGCAACGTCGCCGAGCTGCTCGGATTCATTGCCGAGCGGAAGATTACGTGCGATTGGGAGCCGACCGGCCGGCTGGTGGTGGCGCTGACGCCGGCGCAGCTGGAAGACGCGAGAAAGCAGATCGAGGTCGCCCAGACGCTGGGCGTGGACGGCTTTCGGCTGCTCAGTGCCGATGAGGTGCGGGCGGAGGTGCACTCGCCGCTCTATCAGGGTGCAGTGGCGGCCAGCCGGGGCGGGATCCTGGATCCGGCCCGATTCACCGACGGGCTCCGGCAGGAAGCGGAGCGGCTCGGCGTCACCGTGTACGAGCGCAGTGCCGTCACCCGGCTCGAGCCCGCCGGCGCCACGATGCGGGTGGTGACCGCCGACGGGGAGATCCGCGTCGGTCATGTGATCCTGGCCACCAGCGCCTACACGCATCACCTGCTGCCCCGTGTCCTGTTCCGCTTCATCCCGCTCTACGATTACATCCTGGTGAGCGAGCCGCTCTCGGCGGACCAGTGGGAAACGATCGGCTGGAAAAACCGGCAGGGCATCACCGATGGGAGGACGTTCTTCAACTACTATCGCCCCACGGCGGACGGGCGGGTGTTGTGGGGCACCAGTGAGGCGGCGTACTACGGCGGTAATCGGGTGGACCCGTCATGCGATCACTCCCCGGCGCACTATGAATCGCTGGAGGCCAGCTGGCGGCGGCACTTCCCCGCGCTGGCCGGGCTGCGCTGGCAGTTCCGCTGGGGCGGCGCCATCTGCTCAACCACACGTCTCACGCCGTACTTCGGTCACGCGCACGGTGGCAAGGTGAGCTACGGACTGGGATTCACCGGCCACGGACTCGGCAGCACCCGGATCGCCGGGCGGATCCTGGCGCACCTGGCGCTGGAGCGGCCCAGCGAGCTGCTGAGCCTGCCGCTGGTGACCCGTCGTCCCTTTCCCTATCCGCCGGAACCGCTGCGCGGCCTGGCGGTGCGTCGTGTGACCAACGCCCTCCGGCGGGTGGATCAGGGAGAGCGACCCGGGATGATGCTGCGGCTGCTGGATCGGCTGGGGATCGGGTTTTCGTCGTAGACCGGTGCCGGTCACGGCTAGCCGGTCACCTCGAACCGCATCTCCTGCTCGCACTGCTGGCAGGCGTAGCGATAGATGAACGGCCACCAGCCGAACCCTCGGAAGGTGCTGTGCCCGCCGCAGTGCCGGCACCGGACCGGCAACAGGCGGCCGATCGCCCCGATCAGCAGGTGCACGCCCACCAGACCCACCGCCGCGCCGATGGACAGCACAATCGAGTTCACCCCCCGCTCGTGCAGCGTCGGGACCGCCACGCCCAGACCCAGCATCATCACGATGAACTGAGTCATTGAACGTCAGGAAGACGTGCAGGCGGGCCGGAATGGCAAACATGTTTCGACTTACGCGCCCGCCGTGCCGATCGCCCGGTCCAGCACCTCGAGGGCAAACTCGACGTCCGCGGCGGTGACGCACATCGGCGGCTTGATGCGCAGCGTGTTCCCGTCCAGGCCGCCCTTGCCGAGCAGCACGCCGAGTTCGCGGGCGTGTTCCATCACGGCGAGCGCCTCTTCCCGGGCCGGCTCCTTGGTGCCGCGGTCGCGGACCAGCTCCACCCCCACCATCAGTCCCTGGCCGCGTACGTCGCCGATCAGCTTGTGGCGCCGTTGCAGGTCCTGCAGGCCGCCCTTGAGCCGGGCGCCGAGCACCTTGCAGTTCTGCTGCAGGCCATCCTCGTCGATCGCTTCCATGGTGGCCAGACCGGCGGCCATACTGATCGGGTTGCCGCCGAAGGTGTTGAAGTGGATGCGCTGCTTGAGCGTATCGGCGATCTCCCGCCGGGTGGTCACGGCCGCCAGCGGGGCGCCGTTGCCGATTCCCTTGGCCATGGTGACGATGTCCGGCACCACGCCGGAGTTCTGGAATCCCCAGTAGTGCTCGCCGGTGCGGCCGAAGCCGGTCTGGACCTCATCGGCAATGCACACGCCGCCGTGGGCCCGGGTGATGGCGTACGCCTCCGGCAGGTAGTTGGCCGCGCCCCGGGTGGCGCCGCCGACGCCCTGGATCGGCTCGGCGATGAACGCGGCGATCCGGCCCGGCGTGGAGTAGCGGATGATCTCCCGAATCTCGTTGGCGCTCTGTGAGGCGATCTGTTCGGGCGTACCGGTGAACGGGCTGCGATACGGATCGGGGCAGACGGCGTGATGGATGGCGCTGTTGATCTGCTGGGGAAACTTCCAGGTGTGATGGCTGGTGGCGGCCATCATGGCAGCGGACCCGCCGTGATAGCCGTTCCGGACGGCGATCACATCCTGATGTCCGGTGTAGGCGCGCGCCATGAGCAGGGCCAGGTCGTTGGCCTCGCTGCCGCTGCTCACGAAGTACGTCACGTCCAGCCCGGGCGGCATCTTGGACGCCAGCTTCTCGGCGAACCGGGGGAAGTTGGGATGCAGGTAGATGGTGGTGGTGTGGGCCAGCACTGCGGCCTGGTCCTGGATCGCCTTGGTGACCCTGGGGTGGCAGTGGCCCACCGACACCGTCACGATGCCGGCGAAGAGATCCAGGTAGCGCCGCCCGGTCTCGTCGTAGAGGTACTGCATGTGCCCCTCCACGATCATCAGCGGCTCCTTATAGAGCGTGAAGATCGCGGGGTTGGTGTAGCGCTGCCGGAGCGCCAGGACCTCCGCCTTGGACGGGGCGGTGTACGGCCGCGGGCGGTGATCGGTGGGCGGCAGCGCGGGGCGAGCGGGAGCGGTGGCGGTCATGGACGGTGCCCTTGTCAGTCAGGTGTTATTTGGACATCCAGTTCGTTCCGGCGTCCCGATTCCACTTGGTGGTGATCTTCCGGCTCTTGGTCCAGAACTCGATCGACCCCTTGCCGGTGATGTCGCCCACGCCGAAGCGGGAATCGTTCCAGCCGCCGAAGCCGAAGGGCTCGCGCGGCACCGGCACCCCGACGTTGACGCCCACCATGCCGGCGGAGGCGCGTTCCATGGCGCTCCGCGCCGCGCCGCCCGACTCGGTGAAGATCGCCGCCGCATTGCCGTAGGGAGAGGCGTTCTCCACCGCGATCGCCTCGTCCAGGTCCTTCGCCCGGACGATCGCCAGGACCGGCCCGAAGACCTCTTCCTGGGCCAGCTTCATGTCGGGCCTCACATGATCCAGCACTGTGGGGCCGACGTACCAGCCCCCTTCCTTGCCCTTCACCTGGGCGCCGCGTCCGTCCACCAGCAGGGTGGCACCGGCGCCGACCGCCTCGGCGATGAACGACTCGATCCGGGTCTTGGCGGCGGCGTTGATCACCGGCCCCACGTCCCGTCCCGCCACCATCCCCCGCGCCTGCTCTGCCAGCCGGGCGACGATGTGATCGGTCGCGGAGACCGCCACCATCACCGACGCCGCCATGCAGCGCTGCCCGGTGCAGCCGGACATCGCGGCCAGGACGCCACCCGCGGCCATCTCGGGGTCGGCATCGGGCATGACGATGACGTGATTCTTGGCCCCGCCCAGGCAGAGCGCCCGCTTGAGATTCCCCGTGGCTCGGCGGTACACCGCCTGGGCCACCTTGGTGGATCCGACGAAGGTGATCGCCTGGACGCCGGGATGGTCGCAGAGTGCCTCGGCCACGGTGCGGTCGCCGTGGACCACGTTGAAGACGCCGTCGGGGAGTCCGGCCTCCTTGAGCAGCTCGGCGACCCGTCCCGCCGAGAGCGGCACCTGCTCCGACGGCTTCATGATGAAGGTGTTGCCCAGGGCGATCGCGTTGGGGATCGACCAGTGGGGCACCATCGAGGGGAAGTTGAAGGGATTAATGCAGGCGACCACGCCCAGCCCGACCCGTTCCAGGCGGCACTCGACCCCGCGGCTCACTTCCATCACCTCACCGGCGGCGAGCTGCGGCAGCGAGCAGGCGAACTCGGTCAACTCGATGGCCTTGAGGATCTCGGCGTCGGCCTCACCGGCCAGCTTGCCGTGTTCCTCGGTGAGCAGGGTGGAGAGTTCACGCACGTGCTTTTCGAGCAGCGCCTTGTAGCGGTAGAAGACCTGCACCCGTTCCTTGATGGGCGTGCCGCTCCAGGCCGGAAAGGCCCGGCTGGCAGCGGCCACGGCCTGGTCCACCACCTTGGCGTCCCCCAACGGAACGCGGGAGATGACCTGGCCATCGGCCGGATTGTGGACATCCAGAAAGCGCGGACCGCCGGGTACGAACTGGCCGGCGATGAAGTGCCGGACGTCGGGGTGCTTCATTGCGATGGTCTCCAGGGGGGTCCTTGAACGGTCCGTGGCCCGGCGGATTCTCACCCATCCCCGCCGGGGTTGTCAATGTTACTATATGTGTGGGTTGCGCCACCCGGGCGGAAGGCCACCCAGGCCGGCACCTTGGCGTCCGATTGGCGCGATGATTGCCCCGACGGCTTCTCGGTGTCATAATAGCTGCATCAATCCCACTCCCTAAGCTCAGGGCAGGTCTATGATTAGCGTACTGATGCCGGCCATTCACCGGGCGGGACAGGCAGGTCTATTTGCGCGTCCGGCGTGGTATTTCCCCACCCTGGTGGTGGTCGTCGGCAGCCTTGTGGCCGCCTGCTCCAGCAGCAGCACTGGCACCGACACCCACGGGGTGCCGACGGCGCTGGCGCTGCTGACCGCTCCTCCCGCGACCAGTGCTGTCCGCACGGCGCTGAGCCCGGCGCCGGTGGTCCAGGTGGTGGACGGCTTCGGCGACCCGGTGGCCCAGGCCGGCATCAACGTCGCGGCGGCGATCCAGACCGGGGGCGGCGCCGTTGGTGGGACCGCCACGGTCGCGACCAACGCCAACGGCCAGGCCACCTTCAGCAATCTGACACTCATCGGCTTGGTGGGGAGCCGGACCCTGCGGTTCACCTCCAACGGCCTGACGGGAATCAGCTCCGGCTCGGTGGCCATCACGGCGGGACCCGCCGCCATCCTCTTGGCCACTACCGCCACCTCGCAGTCGGCGCTGGTGGGGCAGGCCGTTCCCACCCGTCCGACGGTCAAGGTGACCGACCTCGACGGCAATCCGATCGCCGGCGTGGCGGTGACCTTCGCCATCACTTCCGGCAACGGCAGCATGACCGGTGGTGCGCAGGTGACCAGTGCGCAGGGGACGGCCAGTGTCGGTACCTGGACCATGGACGCGACCCCGGGCGCCAACGTCATGACCGCCACGGCGGGGGGCTTGAGCGGCAGCCCCATCACGTTCACATCAACGGCAGGCAACACGATCTCCAGCTTCACGATCGACCTGGTCTACATCTTTGCACCTACGTCGCAGCAGCAGGCGGCCTTCGACGCCGCCCGGGCCCGGTGGCAGCAGGTAATCACCGGAGATCTCACCGACGTCACCATCAGCTCGCCGATTGATATCGGACCCTGCACGTCCACTGGCACGACGCTCAACGCCTCCGGCACGATTGACGACGTTCGCATCTACGTGGAACTCAAGGCCGAGGACGGCGTCGGCGGGGTCCTGGCCGCGGCGGGACCGTGTGTGCTCCGCAGCAGCGGGAGCCAGCTCACCCTGATCGGCACCATGTTCTTCGACACGGCCGACCTGCCTACCCTCATCGCCAACGGCTCGCTGGCCGACGTGGTCACCCACGAGATGGGTCACGTGCTCGGCTACGGCACGCTATGGCAGCCGATCCCGGGTCTGTGGCCCACCAACTACCTGAGCGGTGCCGGCACCGTCAACTCGGCTTTTCTCGGGTCGGGGGCGATCAACGCCTATGCCAATCTGAACGGTGGCTCGGGCAATGTTCCGGTCGAGAACAGCGGTGGCGCGGGGACGCAGGATTCCCACTGGCGGGAGTCCATCTTCCAGAGCGAACTGATGACCGGGTTCATCTCGGGCACGGTGCGGCCGCTGAGTGCCACCTCGATCCGGTCCGTCGAAGACCTGGGCTATGTAGTTGACCTCAGCGCGGCGGATGCGTTCAACATCAGCACCCAGCCGACGCTGCGGTCCCCGGAGAATGCGGTCCTCACCAGCCTCCAGGGCGATGTCCGGAATGGCCCGTTATTCGTCTACAACGAGGCCAGCGGCCGGGTGACGCGGAGGAGATAGACAGTCGGACGGTTAGGCGGTTGGAGTGGACGGGAGGGCCCCGCGCGGTTGGCGGGGCCTTTTCGTCTCCCTCATCTCTGGTGTGCGGGGTCGGACCGACTCCTGTCACATCCCCGACCCCTCCCACCTCACCAAGCGCGTCGGCTCACGCAATCGGTGTAACTCCGGTCACGGACGGGAACCCCACGACGGCGACACCTTCATCAGCGTCTGAACTTCCCTCTCTCGATTCAATACAGGCCGGAGTTGCCATGCGCCGGATCCACCGCGCGGCCCTTGTCGTGTCCCTGCTTCTCGCCCCGCCCGCCGCACTCGGGGCCCAGGAGGCGGGCTCCCATCACGGCTTCTATCTGGGTGCCGGCTTGGGCCACGGGTCGGCCCAGCTCACCTGCTCCATCTGTCAGGGGGGCCGGAACGGGGGCACCAGCGGCTACCTGAGCGGCGGCTACTCGGTCACCCCCCGCGTCCGTCTCGGCGCGGAGATCCTGGCCTGGTACAAGGGTGGCCAGGTCGACTATCTGCTCACCTCCGCCCAGCTGGTGGCGGTGCTCTACCCGCTGCCCAAGAGCGGCTTCTTCCTCAAGACCGGATTCGGCCTGGCCAAGTACGCCGCCGAAGACAGCGACGACAAGGTGAACACCAAGGCGTTCGCCGGGCAGGTGGGCGTGGGGTACGAGGTGCCGGTCGGGCGGGGCCTCGCCCTGGTGCCGTTCGCCAACTTCCTCGGCACCACCGGCGGCGACGTGCGGTTCAACGACACCGTTTCCGGACTCTCCGCCAATACCAGCCTCATCCAGGTGGGGATCGGGATCGGCCTCAACTAGTCGAATAGCAGGCACGGCAGGCGGCGGGAGCTCTCTGTTGCTGGATGCTCCGGTGCGCCGGTCCGGCATGACACGACTTCATTTGCTCGGTTCCCGCAGTTCAGGAGGATGCTGATGCGCGCTCTACATTCGCCGCGGTCGAGGTTCGCCGCCGGCCTGCAGCTCTTGTCTGTGGCGGTCCTGGCCGCCTGCGGCGACACCGGGTACTCCGGCACAGGACCCGTGACCGAAACCGGCAATGCGGTCCAGTACGGGATCTGGACGCCGGCCGCAGTGGACAACTGCACCCAGGCGGTGCACGACCGCTATTCTGTGGTGGGCCCCGACGGCAAGCGCTACAACACCTGGCACCCACCGGTGGATCCCTCCGGCTGCAGCTTTGGCCACGAGCACGGCCGCGATCCGCGCGGTTCGAAGCTCTACGGCCAGGTGGGACCGATCCCGTTCGGCCTGGCCAACGAGGCGCTGGAGACGTGGGACCCCCAGAATCCCCGGCGGGAGGATCACTTTGGTCACAAGGTGGACTGGGAGAATGACGTCGAGTTCGTGCGGCAGGACGGCGTGTCGGGCTCGCTCTTCAGCGTGAAGTGCGACGTGCTGGCCAAGCTGCACCAGGGCACCCACTCCAAGGACGCCTTCACCAACAACCTCCACGAGATCGTGTATCACGTGAAGTGCACCGACGGCACCGAGATGCACGTGACGATGATGTCGGCGATCGGGCCGGCGGGCGGGTTCACCCGGACCTGTGATGGCCAGCGGGTGGACGTCGGGGTGCCGGCGCCGGTCAATTCTCCCGACGGCGGTGGCCAGCGGCGCATCCCCGACCGGAGCTGCGTGGATCAGTTCATGCACGTCGGTCCCAACCAGCGGGCGGACTTCAACCGCGCCCTGCACGAGAGCTGGGAGACCTCCAACAGCGTCCGGACCGAGAACGGCCACACCCTGGCGCACTTCAACCCGTACTTCCAGGTGTTTTTCCCCAGCCGGTTCTACGATCCGGCCATCGTCGGCATCACCGGGCGGCCCATCGCCGAGTGCGACGTGCTGGACCCGGCCCGCAACCAGCAGGACGATCTCTGCGCCGAGTCCACCAGCGGGGGAACGCTGACCGGGCTCACGTATGATGACATGCGGTCGCAGTTCAACGGCGTCCGCCGCTTCGTGGACATCAACGACAACGATATCGACAACAAGGACGGCACCACCGTCTGGTACAGCGATCCCTTCGGCAAGAATGCCCGGAAGCAGCCCTTCCCCGGGTCGGTCCGGCAGTGGATTGCCACGATCAAGAATGACTATGGGTTCCGCTTGAATGGGCCCACGATCGGATTCAACCGGAATTACGGTCACGCGACGACGCACGCGCCGAACTAGGCGGGCGGTTGGACGGTTGGACGGTTGGGCGGTTGGGCGGTTAGGGCAGAGGGTGAGGTCCGTTTCGGATCTCACCCTCTGCTGTTACCAACCGTCCAACCGCCTAACCGCCCAACCGCCTAGTATCTCCGCAACGGTACATCCCCATTCGGCGTGCTGCCCACGAACAGGATCACGTCGCGCCCCTGGTAGCCGGGGGCGCTGACGCGCACCGCCTGGGTACGGCAGCGATCCACCAGGCTGCGAGCGAACACCAGCCGGTACTCGCCCCGGTCATTGGCAAAGGTGCCGTACGGGGTGCCCAGGATCTGCAGCCGGGCACCAGGCAGAGGACGGCCGTTGTCCTCGCGGTAGATCTTGCCGGCCACCGCTGCCATCCCAGGGGGCAGGGTCGAATCGCTCGTCTCCTCCGGCGGCAGGGTGCAGCCGTCGCCGGGCAGGGCGGTGGCGGTTTCCCAGGGACGGTTATCTCTGGTGCCGGCGGTGGGGCCGAGCCGGCTGGACGGCCGGCCGAAGAGCCGGCGTGACTCGGATTCCAGCGTGGGTTCCTTGTTGGCCGCCTCCTCCGCCGCCGGGCCGGAGCTCTCCGGCGCGGAGGCCTCGTCCCCGGTGGCCTCATCTCCGTCGGTGCTCGGGTCGGGCCGGAACGCTGTCTCCCGGCGCGCATCGGGCGGGGCGTTGGGGTTCTGCTCGGGCTCGGGCGTGACCTGCGCGGTGGAGCCGGGGGCCTCGTCCTGCCCCGGGGTCAACGGCGCGGCTTCGGTCAGTTCATGCGGAGCGGGCCGGGGCGTGGGCTCCGGTCGTGGCGGGGCAAAGGAGAGCTGGATCGGATTGACGATGGGGGCTGGCGCGGCCCTGTCGGACGCGGCGCGCCGGGTGCCGGACAGGTGCAGTACGAGGAGGATCAGCAGGGTGTGGAGGACGCCGCTCACCACGCTGCCGAGGGTCCACCGGCCGGTGGCGGGCTGGGCGGGGAGCACCGCCGAGTAGCCAGCTCCCGGCGCCGGCCTTACGCCATGCGCGCGCATATGCGGGAACCCAGCCAATGGCGCGTCTCCCTGCTTAGTACGTACTGTCCCAATCCACCTTTGCTGCGCGGCGGCAGCGGACGCACATCAGCGTCTCTGGGCGGCCCTCGAACTCCTGGCGCCCGGTGCAATCGGGACAAACGGCGTAAGTGTTGACCAGACGCGGACCGGCGAGGGTCGGCCGCATGACCCCTGTCCGGACTACGATGCTCCACGTGTTGGGACGGTCGCTGCGGATCTTGACCTCGGCGCGCCGCACCCGCACCCGTTCGGTATCCACCTCCAGGACGACGAAGCCGTCGCTGGACTCATCCACGATGGGATACCAGGCCCCGCGCCGGAGCTGGTCCGCGGTGCCGGTGATCCCCGTGGCCCAGGCGCGGATCATGGCCGTCTCATCCGAACGGCGGGGAGGGGGAGGGGCGTCCATGCCAAAACAATAGCCCCGTTCCGGCTTCCCCGCACCCTCCCGCCGGGGGCCGTCCTCGCGCACCCCAATAATGGATGTAGATTCAACTCGAATGTCCTTCTCCTCCTCCGCCCTCGCCGATCTGCTGCTGGCCCTCCAGGCGCTGGTGCAGCGGCTTCGCGCCCTGCCGCCGGGGCACCCGTCGGTCGCCGCCGCGGCCCAGGGGCTGGAGCGCGCGCTGGGACCGCTGCTCCGGGCGCGGGAACGGCTGGTCATCGAGGTCCGGAGCGTCCAGCTCACGGTGGACGGCATGGAGACCAACCCCGACTACGAGCCGCTCCGGGACCTGGCGATCCACTGCCGCGAGTCCGGCGTGGGGGCCATCGAGTTCCGGGCCGGTGTCACCCCTGACGAATTGATCGCCGTCATCGGCACACTCGCGGTCGGCGCGCCGCTCAACGCCACCGCCCACTGCCTGCTGCGGCCGCTCCTGCCGGCCACCGCCGATGGCCTGGATCCCTGGCTGGCGCTGGAGCGGGTACTCCTCGATGAGCCGGCGCGCCCCAGGGCCGCCCGGCACTCGACCGAGTTGGCCATTGCCCTGGAGCTCAATCCGGTCGGGGCTGGGGGCGACGGGCAACTGCTGGCCGCTCTCACGGCGGTGGCGGTGGACGCCGTGGGTGACGACGCCGGCCGCACCGCGCTGATCGAGTTCCTGGACGCCGCGCCGGCGCCGGCCCTCCGCCGCCTGCTGTCCCCCGCCGGGGACCGCGAGGCTCGGCGCCGTTTCCTGAGTCAAGCCATCCCCGTGCTGCCCCCGGAGACGCTGCTCCGCCTGGTGCAGGTGCTGGTGCTGGGCCGGGAGGCCCGGATTTCGGGCTCCTCGCTCCGCCTGCTGGCACGGCTCACCCGGGATAACAGCCCCCGGGCGCGTCCCGCGCTCGAGGTGGCGCTGCAGTGCGCCCTGGACGGCGGTGAGGCGGAGTTACCCGGCGTACGCGGCACCGGCACTCTCGAGCCGGAGCGGGTGCTGACCCTCGCCTTCGAGACCGGGATCGTGGAGCGGGGCACGCTGGCCGCCGCCGATCGGATGATCGAACAGCGCCAGGTGGCGCCGCTGATGGCCCTGCTCGACACGGTCCCGCGGGAAGATCCGGTGGCCCGCGCCGTCCGCGGCCAGGTGTACCACCCCCGCACCGTGCGACAGCTGCTCCAGGCCAACCCGGTGGACCTCGATCTGCTCGATCGCCTGGTGCCTGCGGCAGGAATCGAAGCGGCGCCGGCGCTGCTCGACGCCCTGGCCCAGTCACCCGAGCGAAGGGTCCGGCTCAAGCTGCTGGACCTGCTGGCGCGCTACGGCAACGCGGTCGGACCGCTGGCGGCGGAGCGGATCACCGGGATGCCGTGGTACGTGCAGCGCAACCTGCTCTCGCTGCTGGGCCGGCTCACCGATCTCCCGGCGGGCTTCACGCCCGGGCCGTTGCTCTCGCATCGGGATGCCCGAGTACAGTATGAGGCGGTGGCGCTGGCGCTGACCGATCCCGCGCTCCGCGACCCCGCCCTGGCGCGGGCGCTGGATGCCGGGCATGAGCCCACCGTTCGCCTGGCGCTGGCCTCGCTGGCGGACTACTGCCCCCCCGAGTTGCTCCCCAGGCTGCTGGCCCGCGCCACCGACGCCGCCAGTTCCGTCGAGATGCGGGCGCTCGCGGTATCGGCCATGGCGCCGGTAAACGATCCCGTGGTGCTCCGGTTTCTCCGCCGCCTGGTGGTTGCCCAGGGGATCACCGGCCTGGGACGCCTGGCGCCCAAGAGCCCGCCGATGCTGGCGGCACTCCGGGGCCTGGCGGCCCACTGGAGCCAGCATCCCAAGGCCGGGCCGGTGCTCGACGCTGCCAGGCAGTCCAGGGACGAGGAGGTGCGTGAGGCGGGGCGGCCCCCGACCCGCCGGTCCAGTGCCAGCTCTTTCAGGGTGACTCCCGGATGATTGCTGCCGCCCGGTTCCTCCGTGCTTTCGGCGACGCCCTGGCCCTGCGCCAGGAGAGCGCCACCCGCGCCGCCATGCAGCGAGCCGCAGACGATGCCTGCTTTGCGCGGCTGCGCGACCTGCTGCATGACGACCCGCGCCCGCTGTTCCGCTTCGGGCGCGCCGGGCTCGAGTATGGCGCCCTCCGGCTGATCGACCTGGAGCAGTGGCCCTGGAGCGCCCGCCTGGCGGCCCGGGGCATCGAGCGTCTGGAGTTCACGGCGCTGCCGGCGCCGGGCACCCTCGCAGCGTTCCTGGATTATGCGGCGGGGCTGCTCCCCGACGGCGGGCTGGCCCCGCGCCTGACACCGGACGGGCTCCGCTGGGGGCTCGAACTGGGTGACGCCAACCGGCAGGACGACGGCTACCCGCTTGAGGAAGAGCTCGCCGTGGTGCGCGACATCTTCCGCGGCGTGGAACGGGGGGACGGCGTGCGCGGCGGAGACGCGGCCCTCGTGGCCGTGGTGCTGGACCGGAACGTGGGGCCCGGCAGCGGGTTCACGCTCCCCCTGCTGCAGGTGCGGGCCCGGGAGGACTACCAGCCGGCCCATGCGCTCAATACCGCGGTCCTCGCGCTGGCGGTGGGGCGGGAGCTGGAGCTCTCCCCGGCGGACCGGCACGAGGCTGGACTGGCCTCGCTGCTGCATGACATCGGGATGACCCGCCTGCCGGCCGAGACCCTGGCGGTGGACCGCTTCACCCCCGAAGACCGGGCGGTACTGCGCGGGCACCCCCTCGAAGGCGCCCGCCTGCTACTCCGCCAGGGGCAGAGCTTCGAATCCGCCGCCGTGGTCGCCTACGAACACCACCTGCGCTCCGACGGGAGCGGCTACCCTCGGTTGAGCTACCCGCGTGAACCGCACCAGTTGAGCCGGCTGGTGGCGGTCTGTGATGCGTTCGACGCGCTGCTCGCTCCCCGCGCCGACCGCCCGGGCCTGGACCCCGCCTCCGCGCTCCGGCAACTGGAGCGGAGCGCGGTGACCCAGTTCGATCCGGCGGTGGTCGGCGCGCTCGGAGAGGTGGTTCTCCGGGCGGCGGGACAGGGCACCTTGGCCTTGACAACCCGAGCGATTTAGTCGTATTTCGCAATTCGGGTTGTTTTGTCCAGAGAGCCAGGAGCCATTCCCATGACCACCGCCAGTTCCGCGCCCCAGGCGCCGCCGATCGAGAGCCGAGGCTATGCCCGGCCCGAGGTGCTCGTGTCCACCGAGTGGGTGGCCGGCCACCTGAAGGATCCCGCCGTCCGGCTGGTCGAATCCGACGAAGATCTGCTGCTGTATGAGACCGGCCACATCCCCGGCGCGGTCAAGATTGACTGGGTGACCGATCTCAACGATCCGGTTCAGCGCGACTACCTGGACCGGACCCGGTTCCAGGCCCTGCTGCGCGCCCGCGGCATCAACGCCGACACCACGATCGTTTTCTACGGCGACAAGAACAACTGGTGGGCGACCTATGCCTTCTGGGTGTTCCGGCTGTTCGGCGTGGAGAAGCTCAAGGTGATGGACGGCGGCCGGGCGCGCTGGGTGGATGAAGGCCGCCCGATGAACACCGAGGTGCCGGCCTACCCGGCGGGAACGATCACCGTGGCGGAGCGGAACGACAGCGCCATCCGCTCCTTCCGCAACGAAGTCCTGGCCCACGTCCAGGGCCGGGGCCAGCTGGTGGATGTGCGGAGCCCCGAGGAGTACACCGGGCAGCGGATGCACATGCCCGACTATCCCAACGAAGGGGCGCTGCGCGGCGGGCATATCCCCGGGGCCAGGAGCATCCCGTGGGCCCGGGCGGTCAACCCCGATACCCACTGCTTCCGGCCGGCCTCCGAGCTCAAGCAGCTGTACCAGGAGGAGCAGGGCCTCTCCCCCGACAAGGAGACGATCGCCTACTGCCGCATCGGCGAGCGCTCGTCGCACTCGTGGTTCGCGCTGACCTACCTGCTGGGATTCCGCGACGTGAAGAACTACGACGGCTCGTGGACCGAGTGGGGGAACGCGGTGCGGCTGCCGATCGAGAAGTAGGCCGAGGCGCCACCCACCTGCAGGCCCCGTGCGGGGCGGAGGCCATCGCGTCTCCGCCCCGCCGCATTGCCGGGTGTTACTTTGCAGCATGCCCGCCACGCTCGACAAGATCGTCTCCCGGTTCAAGTCGGCCGACAAGCAGACTCGTCTGGAGCTGCTGCTCGACTACAGCAAGAAGCTGCCGTCGCTGCCGGAGCGCTTCCAGCAGGCCCGCGACCATGGGTTCAATCGCGTGCCCGAGTGCCAATCGCCGGTGTTCCTGTTCCTGGAGCGCGAGGGCACCGGACTGGTGCTCCATGCCGATGCTCCCCGCGAGGCTCCGACCGTGCGCGGGTTTGTGGCCCTGCTGGCGAAGGGCATCCAGGGGGCCACGCCGGGAGAAGCCGCCGCGCTGCCGGGGGATCTCCTCGACCAGCTCGGGCTGTCGGAAGCCCTCGGCATGACCCGGATGCATGGGTTGACCGCGATGATCGGGCGGGTGAAGCGGATGGCGGGAGAGTTGTAGGCGGGCCGGCGCCCGGCAGGCGAACGCTGCTCAGCCGAGGGACCGTCGCAGTTCCTCCATCAGTTCCTCCAGATCGAGCTTGTGCGCCTGGGCCACGAATGCGAGCGAATGACGCCCGCCGCAGCACAGGTCCATGCCCCGGCGGGTAAACACCGGCAGCGTCTCGGGAAACTGCTCGCTCACCTCCGCGACGGTCAGGTCGGGGTGCAGTACGATCGGCGGTTTCAATGCTGGTCTCCAGGAATCGGTACTTTCGGGGATCGTCCCACCAGCAGCATTCGGACATGATGGGCCAGGGTGACCAGCACGGCGACCAGCAGCAGCAGGGCGCCGGCCCGGCTGAGCCCGGGAAGCGCCCAGAGCAGCGCCGTCACCAGCAACAGCGTCCCCGAGCCATGCAACGCCAGGGCGAGCCACCCGAAACGGGCCTGCACCATCGCAGGCAGGGCCGGAGTCTCCGGTCGGCCCGCCCGCGCGGCAAAGCGGTAGTGCCAGGTGAGGGTCGGAAGCACCCGGTAGGACACGCCAAGGACCAGCGCCAGCAACCATCCCAGCACCCCCGCGACCACGTAACTTGTCAGGCGCTGTGGTGTTGCCAGGCCGCCGCTCATCGCCGCCAGGCCCAGCACTAGGGAAGCTCTGAACAAGCGCGACTGATGGATCGTTTCGTGATCGAGGGCTCCGCGCAGAGCGCCGGTGCCGGGTTTCTCGCCGGGGGGTCCGCTCGGCGGCCGTTCCGTCGGCCTGCGG